>Ga0126307_10000133_pt1 | contig 44224 bp, 38 predicted proteins | sample Plot28_FD_89955 | JGI IMG/M metagenome (GOLD analysis project Ga0126307, IMG submission 89955) | Serpentine soil microbial communities from UC McLaughlin Reserve, CA, USA - Plot28 | ecosystem: Environmental > Terrestrial > Soil > Grasslands | place: USA: UC McLaughlin Reserve, Lake County... | reverse complement strand
CTGGGTGTAGCCCATGAACTCGACGTAGGAGGCCACCTCGTCCCACCGGCCCGTGGTCAGGATGGCGAACGAGACGCCGCGGGCGTTGAGGTAGACGGCGTCCTTCACGTGCCAGGCCGTGGTGGTGCAGCCCTCGCACTGCCCCTGGTGCGGCGCGCCGTCGTACCACATGTGCTTGTAGACCACGAGCTCGTTGCGGCCCTGGAACAGGTCGAGGAACGGGACCGGGCCGTCCGGGCCGGTGACCTCGACCGTCCCGTCGAGCTCGAGCATCGGGAGCCGGCGCCGGGCCGCGGCGATTGCGTCGCCCTCGCGGGTGTGGGCCTTCTCGCGGACCAGGAGCTCGTCACGAGCAGCCTGCCAGGTGGCCAGGTCGACCACGGGCGGGCGGCCGGGCAGCGCGGTGGTCGGGTCATCCGGGGTGGTCGTCATGGTGTCTCGTCCCGGGCAGCGTCGTACGACGTCCTACGACGGTCACCAAATGGACGGGCGACCCGGCCGGACATGGCTGCCCCTCCTGCCTCGAAGCTCTCCCGCCCGCACTGTAGGTCCCGGGTGTGAGGCGTGAGCGGCCAGCGGCCATTCGCCCGCATCACCTGGTCGAGCGACGATGACCGATCCGGCGGTGGATCCCCGACCGACGCCCTCGCCGTGGCGCTCGGGATTGACGACGTCACCGCTCGGGTTGCCGGCCAGCGCCCGGGTGTCGCTACGCGACCGGCAGCGGCCGCATCGCGACCTCCTCGTAGTGGGGGCCGTCGGGCCCGGAGTCGCTGCGCATGAGCGACACGCCGGTCACGGGGAAGGAGGCGTCGACGCGGGCGTCAGCCATGAGCCGGGCCAGCCGGCGCGCCCGGCCGTCGCGTATGCGGGCGAGCGTGAGGTGGCCCCGGAACGGCCGGCCCTCGTCGGGCGCGGCCACACGGGCGGTGGCCGCCGCCGCGTCGGTCGCCAGCCCGTCGAGGCCGGCCACGGGCAGGCCCAGGACGTGCCGCCCCAGCGCCTCGACTCCCGGCCCCACGACGGCGCCGGTCGGCCGCAGCGGAGCGTCGAGCAGGGCGGTCGCCAGCGGGCCGACGTCCGCCTCGTTCGCCACGCCCAGGAACCTCAGGGTCACGTGCCATCGCTCTGCCGGCTCCCAGCGGACGTTGGCGACCTCCGCGGGACCCGGCCGCGGCAGACCTGCGATTGCCTCGACCACCGCGTCCGGCGGCCACACTGCGACGAACAGCCGCACGCCCACGCCGGATCTCTACCACGCCGGTCGTCGCCGTATCTCGCGTGCCCAGCGTGCCCGAACAGCCCCGACACCTCATGATGCGGCACCGGGGTGCTCACGTCCGTTCGAGGCGATGGGTGATGACATTGCTCTCGAACGACAATCCTCATGACATATGCTCCATGGCTGAATGGGAGGTGCGCATGCGAAGGATCATCGTCGGCATTGCCATCACGGCCGTCACGGCAGCCATCGTGACCGCTCCTGGGATCGCCGGTGCCGAGCCGACGCCCAATGGGAGCAACTGCGTCGGCGTCGCCGACAGCGCGGGCGCTCTCGCCGGAGGGTTCGGACAAGAGGTGGTCAGCGGCATCGCCAGCAGCAGCCCCGGAGCGATCGCCGCTTCGCTGGACGCATTCGTCAGCGCCAACTGCACCCGCTCGGGCCCAGGCGGGTGAGGACCCTGCCTCGGGTGCCGTCCGCCTGCATCCGGCGCCTGGGCGATCGTCCCGTCATCATCGGCAGCCGGTCGTCTGTCGGCCCGCATCCCCGCTTGCCTTGTCGGCAGCGACGCCGACGCGGAGGTCCGTCCGGAGGCTGACGAGGAGGTCGGTCGCCGCGGCGGAGTCGCGCGCCGTGCCGTCGATGTGGAAGTCGGGCCGATGGAGGGCGGCGACGGTGTAGTGGCGGGCGAACCAGCCGCGGTAGACGCCGTCGGGATTTCCCGCCACGTGGGCCCAGCCGTCGGCTTCGGCGGCACGGTCCGCCCGGCGGCCGATCACGGCCACCAGCTCGACCTCCCAGTCGACGGTGTCGCCCGGCAGCGTCACTCGTCGTGAGGGCCGGTGAGGCACGCGTCGAGCTGTTCGAGCTCGGCGCCGGTCAGGGCTGCCCACTGCGAGCGGTGGAACGCCTTCACCCGTTCCACCGATAGTCGTTGCAACCAGTAACTCCTCCTCGCCGTGCTTGTCGTCGATGGCGATATGGCGTCGTACCTTGTCGGTGTGGCGGTCTCCCGACGTTGCGAGACCGTGCACCTCTAGGAGCTGACCATGTCCGGTATCGCGATCATCACCGAGGCCTGCATCGACGTGAAGGACCGGGCCTGCGTCGATGTCTGTCCCGTCCAGTGCATCTACGAGCTCGACCCCGCCACCAACGTCCTGTTCTCCGAGGACGAGGCGGGCAGCGGCACCATCGAGAACACGCACACGTCGAACCCGGAAGCCATGCCGATCTTCGCGGACAGCCTGCTGTACGTGAACACCGACGAATGCACGTCCTGCACGGCGTGCTACCAGGCCGACGTGTGCCCCGTCGGGGCGATCTACCCGGAGGAGCAGGTTCCCGACGGCGGTGCCAACGCCCGGTACAACGCCGCGGACCCCAACAAGGGCCACGATCACACGTTCTTCGTGCAGCACAGCCGCGACGTGTTCGCCGATTGAGGCGTGGCTCGACGCACGGGCGGTGACCCGCAGCGCACCCGACCGATCAGATGTCCCCCTTCGTGAGGCGCTCGCGGAGGACGAACTTCTGGACCTTCCCCGAGGGAGTGAGCGGAAGCTCGTCGACGAACGCCCAGAGGCGCGGCGCCTTCTGCGGTGCGAGCCGCTCACGCACGAAGGAGCGCAGCTCCTGCTCCGTGACCTCGGCGTGACCGGGGGCCCGGCGGACCACCGCAGCCAGCTCCTCGCCCCACGTGTCGTCGGGTACGCCGACCACGGCGACGTCCGCGACGGCGGGATGGGTGAACAGCAACTCCTCGATCTCGCGCGGGTACAGGTTCTCGCCGCCGCGGATCACCATGTCCTTGAGGCGGCCTTCGATACGGAGATAGCCGCGCTCGTCCATGGTCCCGAGATCGCCGGTGTGCAGCCAGCCCTCGCCGTCGATCGTCTCGGCCGTCGCCTCCGGCATCTCGAAATACCCCAACATCGTGTTGTAGCCGCGCGAGCAGATCTCGCCGACGGCGCCGGGCGGCACGATCGCCCCCGTCACCGGGTCGACGACCTTCACCTCCTGCTGAGGCTGCGGTTGCCCGATCGTCTCGGCCTTGTCGGCGGGCGTGTCGTCGAGGCGCGTCTGCGTGATGACCGGCGACGCCTCGGTCTGGCCGTACACGATCCCGAACCGCACGCCGAGGGTGGACTCGATCCGCCGCACGAGCTCGGCGGGCACGGTGGCACCGCCGGACAACACCGACCGCAGCGACGAGAGATCGCGTGTGGTGAAGTCCGGGTGCTCCATCATCGCGATCAGCATCGTCGGCACTCCGCCCATGACGTCGACGCGCTCGGTCTCGATCAGCTCGAGCACGAGGCCGGGATCGAACGCCACCACGGGGATGTGGGTGGCGCGCGCCCACAGAGCGCCGAGAGCGGCGAGGACGCAGCCACCGGTATGGAACAGCGGCATCGGGTTCAGCCACGACGCGCCGTCCGGTACCTCGAAGCGTTCGGCGGTGAACCTGGCGTTGTTCACGATCCCGCGATGGTGCAGGTGCGCACCCTTCGGGAAGCCGGTCGTCCCGGACGTGTACTGGATCTGGGCAGGGTCGTCGGGTCGGACGACCGGCAGGGCCCGGTTCGTCGAGCCGGTGGCGACGAAGTCGTCCCACTCGTCGAACGAGACGGCCTCGCGCAGGTCCTCGAGCTCGGGGCGGGCCTGTTCGACGGACGCCGCCATGGGGTTGCCGCGGAACTCCCTCATGAAGAAGATGCCGGAACTGCGCGACTGGCGGAGCACGTAGGTGAGCTCTGCGGGCCGGTACGCCGGGTTCACCGCGACGAGGACGATCCCGGCGAGGCCGGCGGCCATCTCGAAGATCACCCACTGCGGGATGTTCGGGGCCCAGATCGCCACACGCTCGCCACGCTCGAACCGGCCGAGCAGCGCCCGGGCGGTCCGCTCGGCGTCCGCGAGCAGCTGGGCGTAGGTCCAGCGCCGCCGGCCGGCCGCATCCGGGACGCCGGCGACCAGCGCCGTGCGGTCGGGCGCGGCCGCCACCGCCTCCCGCAAGAGGTCGCCGACCGTCATGTCGACGACGGGCTCGCCCTCGTCCTTCGGCCAGTACGAGTCGGTCGGCGTCATGTCGTCCCGTCCCCTCCGTCGTCCGTCCCCGAAGGCTGCCACTCCGACGCCCGGCGCGATCGGTAAGCTGGACATTGAGATATTACCGCTCTACTGTCGCGTCCATGACGCGGCCGCTGCTCGCCCCGCCGGTGCCCTCGACGATCGACCCGGGGAGCGAGGCGTTCGAGCGCAACCGTGCGGACATGGTCGAGCAGCTGACCGTCCTCGACGGGCTGCTCGACCAGGCGGAGGCCGGCGGCGGCCCGGCCGCCATGGAACGGATGAGGTCCCGGGGCAAGCTGCCGATCCGCGAGCGCATCGCCAACGTGCTCGATCCCGACAGCCCGTTCCTCGAGATCAGCCCGCTGGCCGGCTACGGGTCGGACTACGTGCTCGGTGGGGGCATGGTCGTCGGCATCGGGGTGATCGCCGGCACCGAGTGCGTGGTGATGGGCAACGACCCGTCCGTCCTCGGCGGGGCGCTCACGCCGTACGCGCTCAAGAAGTGGATGCGAGCGATCGAGATCGCCCGCGACAACGGCATCCCCTATGTCAGCTTCGTGGAGTCCGCCGGCGCCGACCTGCGGGTCGAGACCGGTGGCGACGGCGGTCGGCGGCGAGCCCAGACCACGCACTTCGCCGAGACCGGCCGGTCGTTCTACGAGATGATCGAGCTCTCGAAGCTCCGCATCCCGACCGTCTGCGTGGTGTTCGGCTCGTCGACCGCGGGCGGCGCCTACCAGCCCGGCTTGTCCGACTACGTGATCGTGGTGAGGGAGCAGTCGAAGATCTTCCTCGCCGGGCCTCCGCTCGTGAAGATGGCGACCGGCGAGGAGAGCGACGACGAGACGCTGGGGGGCGCCCGGCTCCACGCTGAGGTATCGGGTCTGGGGGACTACCTCGCCGAGGACGAGATGGACGCCATCCGCATGTGCCGGGAGGTCATCTCGCACCTGAACTGGCGCAAGCCCGGTCCCCCGCCGTCACCCCATCCGGACGAGCCGCTCCACGACCCCGAGGAGCTGCTCGGCCTCGTCAGCCGGGACCTGCGCCAGCCGGTGGACGTGCGCGACGTCATCACCCGGGTGGTCGACGGCTCCCGCTTGGAGGAGTTCAAGGGCCGGTACGGGTCGACCGTGGTCTGCGGCTGGGCGCAGCTCCACGGCTACCCGGTGGGGATCGTCGGCAACAACGGGGTGATCTACCCCGACGGGGCCGAGAAGGCGGCGCACTTCATCCAGCTCTGCAACCAGATCGACGTGCCGCTCCTGTTCCTCCAGAACATCACCGGCTACATGGTGGGTCGGGACTACGAGGCGGCCGGGATCATCAAGAAGGGCTCGCAGATGATCAACGCGGTCACCAACTCGACGGTGCCGCACCTGACCGTGATCATCGGTTCGTCCTACGGCGCCGGGACCTACGGCATGTCGGGCCGGGCGTACGGCAACCGGTTCACCTTCCTCTGGCCGACGGCGAAGATCGCCGTCATGGGTCCCAAGCAGATCGCCGGCGTCATGTCGCAGGTGCGACGGGGCCGGGCGGCCCGCAAGGGCATCGAGTTCGACGAGGAGGAGGACGCCGCGATCGTGGCCGCCGTGGAGAAGACCCAGGAGAAGGGATCCCTCGCCCTGGTCGCCACCGGCGCCATCAGCGACGACGGCATCATCGACCCGCGCGACACCCGCACCGTGCTCGGCATGTGCCTGTCGGTGGTGCGCAACCGGGCGATCGAGGGCGCCGACGGCTACGGCGTGTTCCGGCTGTGAGCACGCCCATCACCAGCGTGCTGGTGGCGAACCGGGGCGAGATCGCCCGACGGGTGTTCCGCACGGCCCGCTCGATGGGCATGCGCTGCGTGGCCGTCTACGTCGACGCCGACGCGGACGCCCCGTTCGTGGGCGAGGCCGACGAGGCCGTTCGCCTGCCGGTCGGCTACCTCGACGTCCCGTCGGTCGTCGCCGCCGCGGCGGCAACCGGCGCCGAGGCGATCCACCCGGGGTACGGCTTCCTGGCGGAGAGCCCGGTGTTCGCGGCCGCCGTCGAGGCCGCCGGGCTCGTGTGGGTGGGTCCCCCGCCCGAGGCGATCGAGGCGGTGGGCGACAAGGTGGCCGCCAAGCGGGCGGCGGTCGCGGCGGGGGTGCCCACCCTCCCCTCGTCGGACGACCCGACCGCGGACGGCGACATCGGCTACCCGCTGCTCGTCAAGGCGGCCGCGGGTGGTGGTGGCAAGGGCATGCGGGTGGTCGAGGCCGCGGACGACCTCGCCGAGGCGGTCGCTGCCGCCCGGCGCGAGGCTGCGGGCGCCTTCGGCGACGATCGCGTGTTCCTGGAGCGCTACGTGGCCCGCTCCCGCCACGTCGAGATCCAGATCCTGGCCGATGCCCACGGCGGGCTCGTCCACCTCGGGGAGCGCGAGTGCTCGATCCAGCGGCGCCACCAGAAGATCGTCGAGGAGTCGCCGTCCCCGGTCGTCGGCGCCGACCTGCGGGCGGCCATGGGCGACGCCGCGCTACGCCTGGCGGGGGCCATCGGCTACCGGTCGGCCGGCACCGTCGAGTTCCTGGTCGACGACGCCACCCGCGAGTTCTTCTTCCTCGAGGTCAACACCCGGCTGCAGGTCGAGCACCCCGTCACCGAGGAGGTCACCGGCGTCGACCTCGTCCGGGAGCAGCTTCGCGTCGCGGCCGGCGAGCCCCTCGGCTACGGCCAGGAGGGGATCTCGTTCCGCGGCCACGCCATCGAGGCCCGGCTCTACGCCGAGGACCCGGCGGCCGACTTCCTTCCGGCCACCGGCACGCTGGCCGCCTTCGCGCCGGCGCCCGACCCCGCCGTCCGGTGGGAGTCGGGCGTCGAGACCGGATCCGTGGTCGGCGTGGACTTCGACCCCATGCTGGCCAAGGTCGTCGCGCACGCCCCCACGAGAGCGGAGGCCGCGGGCCGCTTGGCCCTGGCGCTGGAACGCCTCCACCTCGCGGGCGTCACGACGAACCGCGACCTGCTCGCCGCCACGCTGCGCCACCCCGCCTACCTCGCCGGGGAGACCACCACCGACTTCATCGACCGCTTCACGCCCTCGGCCACCCCGAGGCTGGCCGAGGGCGACCTGGACCGGGCGGCCACCCTCGCCGCCCTGTGGGTCCAGGGCCAGAACAGGTCGGCGACCGCCGTCCTCGCGACGGTCCCGAGCGGGTGGCGCAATGCCCGGCTCCCCGCCCAGCGGCTCTCGCTGGTCCACGGCGACCGCACGGTCGACGTGCGCTACCAGGCGCGCCGCGACGGCTCCTTCGCCGTGGGCGATGGAAGCACCGCTCGCGTCCACCGTTGGTCGCCCACGAGCATCGACGCGGAGGTGGACGGTCGGCGTGCGACGGTCCGGGTCACTCGCGCCGGCGACCGGATCCACGTGCAGACGGTCCGGGGCACGGTCGCGTTCGACATCGAGCCCCGGTTCGTGGTGCCCGGCTCGGAGGCACCGACCGCCGGCCTCACCGCGCCGATGCCGGGCGTGGTCCTCGAGGTCCGCTGCAGCGCCGGCGACCGGGTCGAGGCCCAGCAGACCTTGCTCGTGCTCGAGGCGATGAAGATGGAGCATCCCGTGCGCGCCCCTACGGCCGGCGTCGTCACCGAGATGCGGGTGGCCAAGGGCCAGCACGTCGCCAACGGCGCCCTGCTGCTCATCCTCGACCCCGCCGGCCGCGACGGCCAGGAGGGCTGATGGACACGTCTCCGGTCCGGATCGCCAACTGCTCCGGTTTCTACGGCGATCGTCTCTCCGCGGCCCGGGAGATGGTGGAGGGCGGACCCATCGACGTGCTCACCGGCGACTGGCTCGCCGAGCTGACGATGCTGATCCTCGCCCGCACGCAGGCCAAGCGGCCTGGTGGCGGCTACGCCCGCAGCTTCGTCACCCAGATGGAACAGGTGATGGGGACATGCCTCGACCGGGGCATCAGGGTCGTCTCCAACGCCGGCGGCCTCGACCCGGGCGGCTGTGCCGAGGCCGTCGGCGAGGTCGCGGCCACGCTCGGCCTCTCGCCGACGATCGCCTACGTCGGCGGCGACAACCTGCTTCCCAGGCTCGACGAGCTGGTCGCGGCCGGTGTGGACCTCGCCCACTTCGAGACGGGCGAGCCGGTCGGCGACACGTCGCGGTTCATCAGCGCCAACGCCTACCTCGGCTGCTGGGGCATCGTCGAGGCGCTGAACCGAGGCGCCGACATCGTCGTGACCGGTCGCACGACCGACGCCGCCGTCGTGTGCGGACCCGCGGCGTGGCACCACGGCTGGTCCCGCGAGGACTGGGACGCCCTCGCGGGCGCCGTCGTCGCCGGTCACGTCATCGAATGCGGTACGCAGGCCACGGGCGGCAACTACTCGTTCTTCACCGAGGTACCGGGCATGACCCGGACCGGGTTCCCGTGGGCGGAGATCGCCGCGGACGGCTCGTCGGTGATCGGCAAGCACGACGGCACCGGGGGAGAGGTGTCGATCGGCACGGTTACCTCGCAGCTGCTCTACGAGATCGACAGCCCCGCATACCTGGGGCCCGACGTGATCGCCCGCTTCGACACCACCGTGCTCGACGAGCTCGGTCCCGACCGCGTCCGCGTCCACGGTGCGAAGGGCCAGCCCCCGCCGCCCACCCTGAAGGTCGCCATGAACGAGCTCGGCGGCTACCGCAACGACATCGGCATCGCCCTCACGGGCCTGGACATCGAGGCCAAGGCCCGGCTGGTGGAGGATGCGTTCTGGGAGGCGTGCCCGTACAAGCCGGAAGACTTCGCCGACGTCACCGCCCGCGTGGTCCGCACCGACAAGCCCGATCCACCGTCGAACGAGGAGGCAGTCGCCGTCTGGCGGCTGACCGTGAAGGACCCCGACGAGCGCAAGGTCGGGCGGGCCGTCTCGAGCGCCATGGTGGAGCTCGGGCTGGCGACCATCCCCGGCTTCTTCGGGGTGAGCGGCGGACCGGGAGGGGGCCGCCCGTACGGCGTGTACCGACCCGCGCTGGTGCCCGCCGACCTGGTGCCCCAGCACGTCGTCGTGCTCGGCGGCGACCGGACCGTCGTGGACTCCGTGGCGCCCACGGGCCCGGCCGCCGACGTGAGGCCGGCACCGGGGCCCACCGTCCAGGCGCCGGGTGGCGGGACGGTGGCGGCCCCCATCGGTCGGATCGCGGGCGCCCGCTCGGGGGACAAGGGTGGCAACGCCAACCTGGGCGTCTTCACGCGTGGCGATGAGGCCTGGGCCTGGCTGGATCGGTTCCTCACCGTCGATCGGCTGCGGGTCCTGCTGCCCGAGACGGCCGGCCTGGAGATCGACCGGTACCGGCTCCCGGCCATCCGGGCGCTCAACTTCGTGATCCACGGCCTGTTGCAGGAGGGCGTGGCGGCGTCGACCCGGCAGGACGGTCAGGCGAAGAGCCTCGGCGAGTGGCTGCGGGCCCGCGTCGTCGACGTGCCCGTGGCCCTGCTCGCGGGAGCGTGAGGATGGACTTCGACCTCCCGCCCGACGACGACTCCCGACGGCTCGCCGTGCGGCGGTGGTTGGCGGCAAATTCGCGGCCCACCGGGCGTCAGCTGGCCGAGGCCGGGTACGTGGTGCCGGGCTGGCCCCGGCCGTGGGGTCTCGACGCCGATCCCGTGCACCAGCTCCTCATCGACGAGGAACTGGAGCGCGCCGACGTCGATCGGCCCGCGGGGATCGGCATCGGATGGGCGGCGCCGACGCTCCTCCTCGCCGGGACCGAGGAACAGCAGCGCCGCTACCTACCGGGGATCCTCAGCGGCGAGGACCAGTGGTGCCAGCTCTTCAGCGAGCCCGACGCCGGTTCGGACCTCGCCAACCTCTCGACCCGGGCCGAGCGCGACGGCGACGAGTACGTCGTCAACGGCTCGAAGATCTGGACGAGCGGGGCCCATCACAGCCGCTACGGGATCCTCATCGCCCGCACCGACCCGGACCAGCGGAAGCACCGGGGCCTCTCCTATTTCGTCTGCCCCATGGACCTGCCCGGCATCACGCTGCGGCCGATCGTCGACATGACGAGGGCCCACTCGTTCAACCAGGCCTTCTTCGACAACGTCCGGCTCCCGGTCTCGCTGCGGGTCGGGACCGAGGGCGACGGCTGGCGGCTGGCCAAGCTCACGCTGTCGAACGAGCGGGTGATGCTGTCGTCGGCGGGCTCGCTGTGGGGATCGGGGCCCTCGGCGGCGAACCTCCTCGACCTCGTCCGGGATGGCCGCCGGGTCACCGATCCGGTGCTGCGGCAGCGCCTGGCGACGCTGCACTCCGAGGCCGAGGTCCTGCGGCTCAACCGGTTGCGCACGCTCAGCGCCAGCCTCGCCGGGCGCACGCCCGGACCCGAGGCGTCGATCCAGAAGATCATGGCCGACGAGCACGGTCAGCACGTGATGGAGCTGGCGAAGGAGCTGGTCGGCGCGCATGGCATGGTCGAGGGCTCGGGCCCCGCCGGTGACCTCCCGCCGAGGGCGCGCACCGGCCCGACCGAGGTCGTCGTCGCCCACGAGCTGTTCCCCGACGTCGACCCCATCTGGCACTACGGGTTCCTTTTCTCCCCGGCGCTCACGCTTGGCGGCGGGACGTTCGCGGTGCAGCGCAACATCGTCGGCGAGCTCGTGCTCGGCCTGCCGCGGGAGCCCGACGTCCAGACCGGCCTGACCTGGGCCCAGGCGCGCCGGGCATGAGCGCGGTCACCGCCCACACCGAGACCGAACGGCGCATCCGCGCCGTGTCGGCGCCGCGGCCGGTGCTCGGCCGCGACCGCGAGCGCGCCCTGACACCCCGCCAGCGGCACATCCTCGACGGGCTCGGCACCACGTTCGAGGGCGGCTTCGCCGACCTGACGATGGCGGAGATCGCCTCGCGGATGGGCTGCTCGCTGCGCACGCTGTACGCCCTGGCGCCGAGCCGTGACGAGCTGGTCCTCACCGTGCTCGATCGGAACCTGTGGCGCGTCGGGCGTCGCGCCCGCGGGGCCATCGCCCCCGACATGGCGCCGCTGGATGCCGTGCGCGCCTACCTCCGCGCGGCCACCGTCGCGGTGAGCCGGTACACCGAAGCGTTCGCGCGCGACATGGCCGCCGTGCCCACCGCCAAGCAGGTCGGCGCGGGACACAGCGAGTATCTGTTCGCCGTGACGCAGGCCCTGCTCGATGCCAGCGTCGAGTGTGGCGAGATCCCCGACATCGACACCGCGGCGCTGGCGCGCGTGCTGGCCAACCTCGGTGATCTCTTCATCCGGCCCCACGTCATACCCACACTGCGATCCTCCCCGAAGGCCGCGGCCGACGAGGTGCTCGACGTCGTCCTCCAGGGCCTGCGGACCGCCGACCGGAACGGAACGCCATGATGAGCACGGATCCCGCGGATCATGTGACGGCCGCAGATCGATCTCGTGGGACCGGCGATCGACCGGCGGGATCGGTGCCCACCGACCTCCGTGCGATCGTCGTCGACCTGCGCGCCGAGCAGGACGCGCTCGACTCGGTCGTCGCCGACCTGTCGGACGAGCAGTGGCGCATGCCCACGCCGAGCCCCGGCTGGACGGTCGCCGACCAGATCGGACATCTCACCTACTTCGACGGCGCGGCTGCCCTGGCGATCGGCGACCCGCCGGCGTTCGCGGCGAGCCGCGAGCGGCTCGTCCGGGCTGGCGACGACGTGGAGGAGCTGACGCTGCGCCGCCGGGCGCCGCCGGGCGACCTGCTCGCCGGATGGCGGGCCAACCGCCGTCGCTTGGCCGACGCGGCGGCAACGCTCTCGGAGGGTCAACGGGTCGACTGGTACGGGCCCTCGATGGGCGGCAAGTCCTTCCTGACCGCCCGGCTGATGGAATGCTGGGCGCACGGCCAGGACATCGTCGACGCCGTCCATGCCCAACGGCCGGCGACGGACCGCCTGCGCCACATCGCCCAGCTCGGCGTCATCACCCGTGGGTGGACCTATGTCAACCGCGGCCTCCCCGCGCCCGGCGGCGAGGTGCGCGTCGAGCTGGCGGCGCCGTCCGGCGCGACCTGGACGTGGGGACCCGACGCCGCTGCCGACTCGGTGCGGGGGAGCGCGCTCGACTTCTGCCTCGTCGTGACGCAGCGCCGCCACGTCGACGACACGGGCCTCGAGGTCACGGGCGAGATCGCGCGCGACTGGCTCCAGAAGGCCCAGGCGTTCGCCGGACCGGCGACGGACGGGCCTCGAGCCGGGGAGAGAGCGTGATGAGCACCGTGGAGACCCATGTGGCCGCGGGGGTCATGACGATCACGCTCGCCGACGAGGAGCGGCGCAACGCGCTCGGCGGCCAGCTCACCTCCGAGCTCACCGCTGCCTTCCGGAAGGCCGACACCGACCCCGACGTGCGAGCGGTGGTCCTCACCAACACGGGGAGCGTGTTCTGCGCGGGCGCCAACCTGGCCGAACGGTCGTCGGAACGCACGCCCGCGGCGGTCGTGGCACCGCAGGACCTGTTCGGGCACATTCGGCGGTCACCGAAACCCTACGTAGGCCGGATCGCCGGGCACTGCGTCGCGGGTGGCATGGGCCTCGCCGCAGCGTGCGACATCTCCGTTGCCGTGGACCACGCTCGGTTCGGGTTCACCGAGGTGCGCCTCGGCGTCGCACCTGCCGTCATCTCCGTCGTGTGCCTCCCGAAGATGCGGCCCGCGGACGCTCGGGCGGCGTTCCTCCGCGGCACCCGGTTCTCGGCGGCCGACGCCGCCCGCATGGGCCTGATCAACGCCGCCGTCCCCGTCGACGGCCTCGACGCCGAGGTCGACGCCATCGTCGCCGACCTCCTGGCCGGGAGTCCCGGCGCCATCGCCGCAGCCAAGCAGCTCCTCGACCGCGTGCCGGCGATGCCCGTGGACGAGGCGTTCGACTGGACCGCCGACCTCTCGGCGCGACTGTTCGCCAGCGACGAAGCCCAGGCCGGCATGGCCGCCTACCTCCAGAAGCGCAAGGCCCCCTGGGCCCCGGAGGGAGCATGACATGAAGACCCAGATCACCGAGATGTTCGGCATCGACGTCCCGATCCTCGCCTTCAGCCACTGCCGCGACGTCGTCGCCGCGGTGTCGCAGGCCGGCGGCATGGGCGTGCTCGGCGCCGCCGCCCACTCGCCCGATCAGCTGGAGGTCGATCTCCGGTGGATAGAGGACGAGATCGGTCCTCTCCCCTACGGGGTCGACCTGATCGTGCCGGCCGCGTACGCGGGCTCCGAGCAAGGCGGCATGTCCATCGAGGAGATACGGGCGATGATCCCGCCGGAGCACGTCGCCTACGTCGACGACATCCTCCGGCGCTACGACGTGCCGGAGCTCCCCGACGACGCCGGACCGCCGACGGGCACGGCCGCGGCCGGGGCGGAGGCCGGAGCGATCTTCTCCGCCAACCGCGCGGACCCCCAGCTCGAGATCGCCCTCGCTCACCGGACCGCGCTCGTCGTGAACGCGCTCGGTCCGCCGACCGCCCACATGATCGACCGGGCGAAGGAGGAGGGCCGCCGCATCGGCGCGCTGGCGGGCGCTGCACAGCACGCCCAGCGTCACGTGAACGCCGGCGTCGACATGATCGTGGCCCAGGGCTACGAGGCCGGCGGTCACACCGGGGAGATCGGCTCGATGGTGCTGATCCCCGAGATCGTCGACGCCGTCGGGGAGATACCGGTGCTCGGCGCCGGCGGGATCGGTCGCGGGCGGCAGATGGCGGCCGCCATGGCGCTCGGTGCGCAGGGCGTCTGGTGCGGGTCGGTGTGGCTCACCACGGTGGAGGCCGAGACCCATCCGGTCGTCAAGGAGAAGTTGCTCGCCGCCACCTCGGCCGACACGATCCGGTCCCGGTCGCGGACGGGCAAGCCCGCCCGCCAGCTCAAGAGCGCCTGGACCGACGAGTGGGAGGACCCCGAGACGCCGATGCCGCTCGGCATGCCGATGCAGCCCGTGCTCGTGAACCAGGCGCTCGAGCGCATCGACAGGTCCGCGCACAAGCCGGGCTCCGGTGCCGAGCACCTGGCCAACTACTACGTCGGCCAGATCGTCGGCAGCATGGACCGGTCGAAGCCCGCGGCCCAGGTCGTCTACGACATGATCGACGAGTTCATCGAGGCCACCCAGTCACTCGCCCGACAGCTCGACACATGATCGGCGGCCGGTCCCGTCGCCGGCACGCAGACGCTCCTCGAATGGCGCTCGTCGAGCCCTCGCCGCCGACCCGTCACCGGGCCGGCGTCGGCACCCTGACCTGGAGGGTGTGCTCGACGAGAGTTCGCCCGGTCCAGTCGCGGCCGGCGAGGTCGACGGTGATGCGATCGCCACCGGCGTCGTGGAGGGTCAGCACGCCGAACTGACCGGCACCCGGGAAGGTGCCGTGGCTGTAGGGACCGCCCTTCACCCTGCCCGGCCGGTCGAGGGCGGCGGCGTGCAGCACCGGGATCCCCGCGCCGCCGGCCGTCGAGTAGTCGCTGTTCGTGCCGTCGTCGAGGGCGACCATGTGGGCGTCGCCGCTGAGCATCACGAGGTTGTGGGTGCCGGCCTCCGCGATGGCGTCGGCGATGCGTCGCCGCTCGTCTGGGTAGCCGCCCCAGTCGTCGTCGCCGGGGTCGGCGGGGGCGATCCACGGGTCCGGGTTGACCCACACCACGAGAGCGTGCGAGCGGCTCGCGGTGCGGAGCTCGTCGAGCAGCCAGGCGAGCTGCTGCGCGCCGAGCATCGAGGCGTCCGTCCGCTCGGAGCGGGTGTCGGTCAGGAGGAACCGGACGCGGCCCATCGTGAACCCCTGGTAGATGGCGCCCAGGTCCGCGCCGGCGGGCAGCGGGTGATGCGGGACAGCCTGACGGTAGACGCTGCGGGCGGCGTCCCGGCTCGGCGAGCCGGCATCGGCGTTGTTGGGCCCGTAGTCGTGGTCGTCCCACATGTAGGCCACCGGCAGGGATCGGTACAGCGCGGCCTGGGCCGGAGCGGTCAGCACCCGGTCGTAGAGCCCGAGGAACCTGTCGGGGTCGTCGTCCGTGACGTTGCCGTAGTGGAGGTCGCCCTCGGCCACGTACAGGTCCGCGCCCACGGCCCGGATGGCGTCGAACACGGCCCCGTTCGAGCCGGTGCGGGCGCAGGACCCGAACGCCACCGTGATGGACGCAGGCCCGGCCGGTGGGGTGCGGAAGCGCCCGACGCCACGCCCGCCGTCCCGGTGGTCGTCCACGACCACCGCGTACGTGTACTCCGTCCCAGGCTCCAGATCCTCGAGCTCCCACCGCACGACCCGGTCCGCGTCGGGAATGCCCCGTACGAGCAGCGGGGTGCCGTCCGCACGCGGGCGAACGTCGAGCTCGGCGTGCGCGGCGTCCTCGGCGTGGTCCTCCAGACGGGCGACCACGCTCGCGCTCTCGCTCGTGACGCCCCCCGACCAGATCCACTCCACTTGGTCCACGGGGACGTCGGGTGTGCTGGACGACGGGTGGGCCGGCCCGAAGTAGTGGTCGTAGACGCCCGCGGCCACCGTCCACGCGGTGGCGAGGAGCACCGCCGTGACGGCCGCCAGCGCCGCGACGGTCACGGCGGGGCGCTCCCGCTGCCAGACCAGCCACAACGCCACCGCCGGCGCGAGGAACGCCACGGCCACGGTGAGCACCACCGCCGGGCGGTAGGACAGCGCGGCCGCACCCGTGAGGCCGGAGGCCGCCAGGGCGAGCAGCACGGCCGCCGCCCCCCGCCAGCGGCGGGAGATCAGCCAGGCGAGCAGGACCACGCCGAGCAGGCAGAGCTGCAGCGTCCGCTCGCCCCGTGGGCCGAGGGCGTCGCCCTCGGTCTTGGCGGGTAGCCCCACGTCCCAGGCGAGCAGCATGAAGGCGGCCAGGGACAGGAGGATCCACCAGCGCGCCGCGCCGTGGAGCGCCCGGGCCACGTTCGGTCGGATCGATACGACGCTCATTGCCTCGCCAACACTGTTCCCTCGAGAGGTGGTCGATGTGATGCCCGAAGTTGTTGGCCTCTTGACATCGTGGCCGGCGGCAGGGGCCGCCGGCCACGTCACAGGGCGTCGTCCGGCTTCGCCCGAGGCCGACCGCTACCCGCTGCACGGCGCCGGCGACGGACGTGGGGCTTCGTCGGCGTTGTCGTCATCCGGGGCGCCCTGCCAGGGCCAGCGGCCGGTGATCTCCAGCTCCAGGGTGAAGGACAAGAAGGTCCGGATCGCCACGATGACCGCGAGCACGCCGACGGAGGTGAAGGTGGGGTCGACGGCGACGGTACGGATGATGTCGCCGGCTACGAGCAGCTCCAGGCCCAGGAGGATCGATCGGCCGATCGAGCGCCGGACGGTGCGGTACGCGGCGTTGACCATCACGCCCAGCGTCAGGACGAGGGCGATCACGTTCGTGACCACGCCGCCCAGCGCCGAGGTGAACGCTCGCTGGGCCCCGATCACGTCGTTGTTGAGCCGGCTGACCAGGGCGCCGGTGTGGGTGCGGGTGAAGAAGGCGATGGGCATGCGCTGCACGTGCCCGAACACCTGGCGGCGCAGGTCGAGGATGAGGCGCTCGCCCAGGCGCGACGACTCCAGCCGCTCGACGAGGCCCACCCCGGCCTCGGCCACCGCCACGGCGGCGATGAGCACGGCGAGGGTCACGACGGTGCCGGTGTCGTGGCCCTCGACGATGGCGTCCACGGCGCGGCCGGAGAGCACCGGAGCGGCCACGCCGAGCACGGCCGACGTGGTGGCGAGCACGAGGAAGGCGGCGATCGTGCGGCCGTGGGGCCGGGCGAACGCGGCCACGCGCCGCAGGGTCGCCCGGCGGACGGTCGTGCGGGACTGGCCCTCCTGCATGGCGCTGCGCAGCGCCATCCACGCGTTCATGTCACTCACGGTCGGCCTTCCTCGGTGGTCGGGTGGGTGGCTCCCGGCGACCTTAAGACCTCGACTTCACTGGAGGTCAAGACCGCTGCAGCGGCCGCGGGCCCTCGTCGTCGAGCACGTAGCGGGGCCCCGGGCCCCGTACGGCCACCTCGTCGCCCGGGTTGAGGATGTGGCAGTGGCGCAGCGACAGGCAACCGCAGCCGATGCAGCCGTCGAGCGTGTCACGCAGCCTCTCGAGCATGTGGATCTGGGCGTCGAGCCGGGGCCGCCACGAGCTCGACAGCTTCGCCCAGTCGTCCTCGGTCGGGGTGCGATTCTCCGGCAGCGACGCCAGCGCCTCGCGGATCTCGTCCAGGCGCAGGCCCACCTGCTGGGCCACCCGCACGAAGGACACCCGCCGGACGATGTGGCGGGCGTAGCGGCGCTGACCGCCGGAGGAGCGCGTGGCCTGGAGGAGGCCCTCGGCCTCGTAGAAGCGCAGGGCGGAGGGTGCCACGCCGGTCCGCTCGCTCAGTGCCCCGATGGAGAGATCCGTCATGGGGGAGCACCGTAGGTCCCGAACTCCTTGACCTCAAGTGAACTTTAGTACCTACGGTGGACCGCATGACAGACGTGCAGATCGCCACTCCCCGCCCGTACGCCGCCGTCGTGACCGGCTGGGTCCGGCGGAACGCCCGCCCGCTGGCCACGTTCGACCCCGCCGCTCCGCTCGACGACCTCGCCCCGCTCGGTCCCCGGGTGCGCGGTGCGGCGGTCGTCGGCGTGGGCGGCACCACCGGCGGGGCGCACGAGCTGTCCGCCCTCACGCATCGCATCCTGCGGTACCTGGTCGAGCATCACGGCATACGGGCCCTCGCCATCGAGGACGACTGGCGGATCGGCCGGGCGCTCGACGACCACGTCCGCACGGGCGCGGGGGACCCGCGCGCCGTGCTGGCCGGAGCCTGGCCGCCCTGGCGGACCGAGGAAGTGGTCGATGTCGTCCACTGGACGCGCACCCGCAACGAGGCGCACCCCGACGACCCGGTCCGGATCGTCGGGCTCGACGACGCGGCGCTCGAGTCCCCCGACGAGGCGGAGCGGCACATGGCCGACTCGCTCGTCGCCTGGCAGGAGCGCACCGGCACGCGGGCCCTGTACTGGGGCGAAGCCGCCCACACCGCCGTCGGCGACCTCCGCACGGTGCACGCCCCGCCGGGCCCGCCGATGGTGCAGCGCAGCGCCGGCAGCCGCCTGCGCGACCACTTCGGCCCCGCCTACGTCTCGGTGGGTCTCACGTTCGGCCTCGGGGACGTGCCCTGGCCCGTGCCGTCACCGCCGCCGGAGCTTGCGGAGGCTGCCCTGGGCGCCGCTGGTGCGGCCGCCCTGATCGACCTGCACGCGGCGGGACCGGCCGAGGTCCGCGCCTGGCTCGACGCCCCGGCCCGGCTACGTCTCGTGGGCCCGCGCATCGATCCTGCCCACGACGGCGTGCGCCACATGACCGGCGGGTCGCTGGCCGGGTGGTTCGACCTCATCGCCCACGTCGAGCAGGTGTCCCCGACCCGGCCGATGTCCCAGGACCGTGGACGCCGGGGCCGGCTACCGACGCCCGGGCCGGACATGGACGCCCGGGCGCGCGCTGCGGCCCGAGCGGCGCCGGTGCGGCACCGCTCGGGCCGCGGAGCGGGGTGATGCCGATCGATGGGTCAGTGCTCGATCGGGACGTGCCCCAGGTCGTTCCACAGGTCGTGGGGTCGGCTGAACCTGCGGTCGGGCAACGTGCCCAGCAGTTCGATGACGGCGGGCCGCGCGCCGACGCGCTCCGCGGCGCCGAGCAGGTCGGACCGCGTGAGCGGGCTCCCGGTGAAGGCCTCACCGATGTGGTCGATCACCTCGACTCGGGTGACCGCCAGGGAGGCGGGGGTGGACGGGTAGGTCTGGCCGGACATCATTGTCCTCCGATCACGCCGTTGTGACTTAGCCGGACAGGCGTCGCCACCGGGATGCGTGGGCACCGCCGTTCCGGGGCCGACAGTACATGGATGCCCGGGACCGGGCATAGATGGGAGCAGAATTTCTCACGCTCCGTAGCGTTTCTGGGCTAATCGGCGAGGAAGTCCAGAACGGCGTCCATGAAGCGGAACGCCCTGGGGGTCGCGAAGTGGTCGGTCCGCGGCAGCACGACCAACCGGGCGTCGGGGAGGGCCTCGACGAGGGGGTCGGGTGGGCCGGCGAAGTCCTCGTCGCCGATCACGACGAGCGTGGGGCAGGTGACGCGGGACAGCCGCTCGGCCGTGATCGGCGTCTGCTCGGCCTCGAGCACGGCCACGAGGGCGAGCGGATCGGCGTCGGGGTGGGCAGCCAGGCCGGCGAAGTAGCGCGCTGCGGGGTTGGCCGGATCGCCCTCGCCCCGGAGGGCCCTCAGCACCGCGTCGGAGCCGTCGCGTCGGAACAGGTTGGCGCCCACGCCGGACACGACGAGGCGGCGGAACCGGCCCGGGTCGTCGGCGGCGAGGCCGAGCAGCGTGCGGGCGCCGAGCGAGAAGCCGACGGCGTCCACCGCCTCGCCGTCGGGCAGGGCCGCGACCACGCCGGCGCCCAGGTCGGCGTACGCGGCCGGGTCGTGCGGCTTGGGGGCGGTGCCGTGCCCGAGCAGGTCCGGGGCGAGCACCGTCCGGCCCATGTCGCCCAGCAGGTCGATCCATCCGTTCTCGCCCCACGTCCGCGCGGCCGAGGTGGCGAACCCGTGCAGGAGCAGGACGGCGGGGGAGTCGACCATGGCGGGGGAAGCTAGCGACCCCGGCCCCCGTTCCGCCCGCCTCGGTTTCCCGCGGCCGTCGCCGAGGGAGGGGCCACGCCCGTCCGCTCGGGTTACCGGTCAGCCGTTTGACCGCCGGTCAGGGCCTGTGTGACCCTCGGACGCGCCGGGAGCGTCGTCCAGTACGGCGATCTCTCGCGGGAGCCGCCCACCCGCCGCTCGTCGAGCGCATGCTGGCCGTCACCGTGCCGGTCCTATCTGAGCGACCGGCGGCCGGCGTCGGTCAGAGCCAGGCCTCGAGGCCGACGGCCCGGGCCCAGATGGGCGTGACGGCGTCGACCAGTGCGTCGATCTTCTCGAAGTCGTCGCGGTGCACGAGTTGGTCGTAGGCGATGTTCACGTTCATGGCCTGCAGGGCCAGGGCCGTATACCACGGGTCGATGCGCGAGTCGCAGATGCCGGTCTGCTGCAGGCGGCGGATCCAGCGCTCGATGCGCTTGGCGCTGCGCAGCAGGGTGTCCCGCCGGTTCCGGCGGATCTGGTCGTCGCCGGCACGGACGAGCTCGATCGACTGGGCGATGCGGCGGTGCCGCCGGCAGGCCAGGAAGTACTCGCGGCTGGCGTAGGCGATGTCGCGCACCGGGTTGCCGTCGTGGTTGTCGGGATCGGTGCGGGGCGCCCGGAACATCTCCTCGAGGGCCCCCTGCGCGACGACGCGGAACAGCGCCTCCTTCGACGGGTAGTAGGTGTAGAAGCTGCCGGTGGCGACGCCGGCCCGCGCCGTGATCTCGGTGATGCGGGCCTCGTCGTAGCGCTTCTGGGCGAACACCTCCGTGGCGGCGGCGACGAGGCGGTCCTGCGTGTCGCGGCCCCGCTGGGTCACCGGTCGGGCGGGTTCGAGCCCCGGCGCGCCGGCGGCGCCGCTCGCGGTCAGCGGAGGTCGCTCGGGGGCCCTAGCCACGCGATCACGGTAGCTCCGCCCGACCGGGCGGGCGGGGCCTCGAACGCCGACGACCGGTTGAAATCAGGATTCAGGTCCATAGAACGGTGCTTCGACACCGGTTGGCCCCGCAGCCTCTCACCCCACCGGGCCGGCCGGCGTCGCGCGGTCCTCCCGCGGGTGCCGGTCGGCCCACGGCATCGCCTGTTCCAGCTGGCCGGCCACCTGCAGCAGCCGGCCCTCCTGCCACGGACCGGCCACGAGCTGCACGCCGACCGGCAGGCCCTCGGAACTCTGATGGACAGGCAGCGAGATGGCCGGCAGACCGGTCACGTTCCAGATCGACGTGAACACCGCCATGGGGAAGCAGTTGAAGAGGGGCGTCGTCGGGTCGTCGTCCGCGCCCTCCCACACCGATCCGACGGGCGGCGGCAGGCACGCCATCGTCGGCACGAGCAGCACGTCCGCCTCGGCGGTCACGTGGGCGACGAGCGTGCGGGTGATGTCCTGAGCGGCCAGGACCGCCTCGACGTAGGCGATCGACGACGTGGCCTCGGCCCCGGCGCGCAGCGCGGCGTTCAGCGGCTCCAGCCGGTCGGGGTCGAGCCCGGCCACCCGGGCGCTGCCGGTGTTCCAAAGGATCGTGAACACGGTGACGAGCTCGGACGGGTCGGGCACCCCGAGGTCGCCCGGGCCGACGTCATGGCCGAGTTCGGCGAGCGCAGCCGCCGTCGCCTCGACCGCCGCCACGCAGGCGGGGTCGACCGCGATGCCCATCGGCGCGGTCGTGCTGTAGCGCACCCGCAACCGGCCGGGCGCCGCGGCGGCCTGCTCGGCGAAGGGCCGGTCGGGCGGCGGCGCGTTGTACCAGGACAAGGGATCGGGACCGCTGATCGCGTCGAGCGCTGCGGCCGTGTCGGCGACCGTGCGGCTGACCACGCCGCTGGTCGCCAGGCCCTCCAGAAGGTTCGCCGAGCTCACCACGCGGTTGCGGCTGGCCTTGAGGCCCACGAGCCCGCAGCACGACGCCGGGATGCGGATCGACCCCCCGCCATCGCTCGCGTGCGCGATCGGTGCCATGCCGGCGGCCACCGCCGCCGCCGCACCACCGCTCGAACCGCCGGGCGTGCGGTCCCGGTTCCACGGATTCCGGGTGGCGCCGTACGCCGCGCTCTCGGTGAACGAAATCGTGCCGAGCTCGGGGGTCGCGGTCCTGCCCATCAGGACGAACCCGGCGGCGAGGAACCTGTCGACGACGGGGTCGTTGGCGGGCGCCGGCGTGGGCGGCACGGCGGCGGACCCGTAGGTGCACGGCCAGCCGGCTACCGGGTTGAGGTCCTTGATCGGCAGCGGCACGCCGTGGAACGGGGGCAGGTCGTCGGTGCCGGCGACCACCTGGTCCGCGGCCCGCTTGGCGGCCGCCCGCACCTCGTCGTCGGCCCGGTGGACGAAGGCGTTGAGGCCGGCGTCGAGCTCGTCGACCCGGTCGAGATAGAGGTCGAGCACCTCGACGGGGCTGACCTCACGCCGGCGGATGCGTCCGGCCCAGTCGAGGGCGGAGGTGAACGGCTCCATGACCCTGCACCCTAATGAGCGCCCACGTGGCGTGGCGGGCCGGCGCAGACGGCTGACGCGCCCCGGCACTCGCCGTAGGGTGCGGGGCGCAGGGCGAGCGGACTCCAGGAGGCCCCGAGCGATGACGGACACCCCCAGCGCCCCACCTGGGTGGTACCCCGACCCCAACGATCCCGGCCGCTTGTGGTGGTGGGACGGCACGGCGTGGACGGAACACACCCAGGCGGCCGGCGCCCCGCCGTCGGCCCCGTCGGCCCCGGGCGACCCGTGGTCGGCCGGTCCGGCGGCCTCGGCCCCACCCCCGTCGGGGGAGCAATGGGGCGCCCCACCCCCGTCGGGCGACCAGTGGGGCGCCCCGGCCCCGCCGGCCGGTCCGTGGGCGGGATCTGCCGCACGCCCGCCGCGGGGCGGTCCCGGCGCCGCGCCGTGGGGTGGTCCCGGCGGACCGCCGCCTGCTTCGGGCGGCGGCAACAGGACGCCACTGATCATCGCCCTCGTGGTGATCGCGGTCGTCGTGCTCGGCCTCGTGGCGTTCCTGCTCCTGTCCGGCGATGACGATGACGACGACACCGATACGGCGCGCTCCACGGCGACGACGACGGGGCAGACCGACGACACGTCGGCGGGGACCGTCACGTCCGGCCCGACGGACACCGGCGACTCCGAGTTCGGACCGCCCGACGAGCCGCCCGAGGGTGACGACGCCGCCTTCAACGCGCTCGCCGAGAGCTGCTACGAGGGCAACATGGCGGACTGCGACGCGCTGTTCAACCAGACCCCGTCCGGGTCGGACTACGAGGCCTACGGCAACACCTGCGGCGGTCGCATGCCCGACCCCCGGGGGCGCTTGTGCGAGCCGACCATCAGCGACCCCATCCTCCCGGACTGAGCCGGGGGCGATCACCCCGCACGAGACCGGCGTGGGCGACGTCCCGGCGACGCACGGGATCTGAGCCGCAGTGGAGCGGCGGTTTCGCCCGCCACGCGGCGCCGGGTGCCTCGGTGAGCAGGCGGTCGGCGTCCGTGGGGCGTCGGGACGGGCCGCACCGCCCCGCAGGTGTGCGGGGCTCGGCCGGTAGCCTGATCCGAGGCCGATGACACGACCGGCTGGTCCGGCGCCCGAGCGACCGGCGGTCGTGACGGGGTGGTGGGGTGTCACCACGCTCACGCGGGGGCCGCCGGCGCGCGTGGCCCCAGTCCGGCCGCGCCCATCCCCGGCGCCGCCGTGCGCCCCGTGTGCGCACGCCTTCCCGGCGGGTAGTGCCACCCGGCCACCCGTCACGCCCTGCGCCGCCCATCGGCGCGAGATCGCCGTCCACGGCCCCACCCCATCGAGGAGCGAACGTGCTCGCCACCCTGTCCGCCACCGTCGCCGCCGAGGCCGACGACACCGACTTCGCGTCGTTCGACGTGCCCGTCTGGGCCTGGGCCGCTCTCGTGGGCGCCATCGTCGTCATGCTCATCGTCGACCTTCTGCTGGTCCACAGGACGGCGCATGTGATCAGGATCAAGGAAGCCGCCATCGAGTCCGCCATCTGGATCTCGATCGGCCTCTTGTTCGGAATCGTCCTGGTCGTGTGGCAGGGCGGCCAGGCCGGTGGCGAGTACTACTCCGGCTTCCTGATCGAGAAGAGCCTGTCGGTCGACAACGTCTTCGTGTGGGCCGTGATCTTCTCGTTCTTCGCCGTGCCGCGAGAGTTCCAGTTCCGGGTGCTGTTCTGGGGCATCTTCGGGGCGCTCGTGCTGCGGGCGGTATTCATCTTCGCCGGCGTGTCGCTCATCGAGAACTTCGAGTGGGTGCTCTACGTCTTCGGCGCGTTCCTGCTCTACACGGCCGTGAAGATCGCCCGGCACGACGAGGCGGACGAGGTCGACTACGACCGCAACATCGCCATGCGCGTCGTCCGGCGGCTCGTGCCCACGACCGAGCGCTACGACGGCCAGAGGCTGTTCACCCGGGAGCGCGCCAAGCGGGTCGCCACGCCGCTGTTCACCGTGCTGGTCCTGATCGAGGCGACCGACGTGGTCTTCGCCGTCGACTCCGTGCCGGCCATCCTGGCGGTCAGCCGCGAGCCGTTCATCGTCTTCGCCTCGAACGCCTTCGCCATCCTCGGCCTGCGGTCGCTGTACTTCCTGCTCGGCGGCATGCAGGGGCGGTTCCGCTACCTGAACGTGGGCCTCGGCGTCATCCTGGGCTTCGTCGGCATCAAGATGCTCCTGGTCGGCGAGCCGTTCGAGGTGCACATGCCCACGTACGTGTCGCTGGGCGTGATTGCCCTCGTGCTGGTCGTGGCCATCGTCGCCTCCCTGCGCGCCGAGCGGCGGGACCAGGAGGCCGGCGTCGGCACGCCGGTGGACTCCATCGAGTCGATCGAGGTGGACCGCCGTCCGAGCGGGACGGGCGACGACACGGAGCCGGCCGGGCGCACCGCGCCCGGCGCCGAGGACGAACCGACGTCACACCGGCCCCGCTGACCCGGTGAGGACCTCGAAGGCCCTGGTCAGCTCGCACTGGCCAGGGCCTTCGTCACGTACCCCCCCCGGGACTCGAACCCGGAACCTGCGGATTAAGAGTCCGTTGCTCTGACCAATTGAGCTAGAGGGGCACCGGGTCGAAAACCATAGCGGACCGCACGGGCTCCCTCACCGTCGATCGGGAGCGTGCCCGCCGCCCTCCTCGGTAGGGGCCCCGACGCCGAACTCGCCGTCACGTGAAGCGGCTCGGCCACGGTCCAGGCGAGCGTCGGGCTATGCTACGCCGCGCTCCGGGGGCAGTGTGGCCGTCGGGCGTGCGCTCGAGGGGTGCCGGCGTGCGGTGACAGAGGTCGATGCCCCGGGTGAGAGCCCGGCAGCGGAACCAGCGGAAGGGCAACGCCCCGACGACGGAGACGATGCTGCGTCCCCGCGCCCCGAACAGAGCCGGCTTCGTCGCATCGGCCTGAAGCTAGCCGCGGCGGCGCTCTCGGTTGTGCTCACCCTCGGCGCGGTCGAACTCGTCTTTCGCGTCCTCGGCTACCGCCCCGTCTATGACGAGTACTCGAGTCCAGATGAGTTCTTCCGGCACGATCCCGACCTCGGCTGGTCCTTCGCTCCGGGCTCGGACGGCGAGTACGTCGGGCCGCGTCCCTTCCCCGTTGAGTACCGCACCGACGTACGGATCAACTCCCTGGGGCTGCGCGGCCCCGAAGTCGCTCCCGTGCCACCGGGCGGCCTGCGTGTCCTCGTCCTCGGGGATTCGTGGACCGCCGGACTGGAGGTGCCGGAGGACCGGACCTACTCGTCGTTGCTGGCGGAGGGGCTCAGCGACCGTTTGGGCCTGCCGGTGCAGGTGCTCAACGCGGGCGTGCGGGGATACGGGACGGACCAGGCCCTGTTGTCCTACCGGGAGCGACTGCGCACACTCGATCCGGACGTCGTCCTTTTCCACACGACCGGCAACGACCCCGACGACAACACGGTCGTGCATCGCATGCGGCGCGTCTTCTCGAAGCCGGCGTTCGTGCTGGGGTCCGACGGCGACCTACGGCTGGTGGGCCAGCCGGTCCATCGCTACCCGCAATGCTCGGAGTACCGCGTCGTCGACGGCGAGATCCACCGTGTCGACGGACGCCGGGCTCGCACCTTCTGCTCGTTGCAGACCCGCCTGTCGGACCACTCGGCGTTCTTCAGCTTCGTCACCGAGCGCCTTCAGGGGAACCCGGACCTGGTCAGGCGGCTCTATGGCCTCGGGTCGCCGTCGGACGCGTCGCCTCCCGATGACCAGGGCACCCCATCGACGGCCGCCTCCGCGACGGTGCCGAGCAACGGCCCGACGAGCGCGCCGACCGCGGGGGAGGCCGCCCCTCGGCCGCCGGCCGGTGGCGCCCCCGGGCTGGACTACGCCCACCGGCTGACGTCGGCGCTGATACTCGCCCTGGGCGAGGACGTCCAGACCGACGGAGCGAGGTTCGTGCTCATCGGCCGGGACGCCGACCTCGCGGCCTTGGACGTGACGGCGTTCGATCGGGCCGGCATCGAGACGGTGGGTATCGAGGGCGCGTTGACCGACCCCAGCCGCGTGCTGATTCCCAACGACGGCCACCCGAACGAGCTCGGCCACGAGCGCATCGCCGAGCTGCTGGCGGGCGAGCTCGAGCCCCGACTGCAGGAGCTGGTGCGATGACCGCCATCCTGGGCATCTCCGCCTACTACCACGATGCCGCCGCCGCCCTCGTGGTCGACGGCCGAACCGTCGCCGCCGCCCAGGAGGAGCGGTTCACGCGACGCAAGCACGACGCGTCCTTCCCCCGCCACGCCATCGAGGCGTGTCTTCGCCAGGCGGGGATCGGCCACGACGACATCGACTACGTCGGCTTCTACGACAAGCCGTTCCTGACCTTCGACCGGCTCCTCGACACCTATGTCGCGTACGCGCCCGCCGGACTGGGCTCGTTCCTCCGCTCCATGCCGGCGTGGCTGAACGAGAAGCTGCACCTCGCCAAGACGATCCGGGAGGGGCTCGACGGGTGGCGCCGCACGCGGCTCATATTCACGGAGCACCACGAGTCGCACGCCGCCAGCGCGTTCTTCCCCTCCCCGTTCGAGAGGGCCGCCATCCTGACGCTCGACGGCGTCGGCGAGTGGGCGACCGGCAGCTATGGCGTGGGGGACGGGAACCGGATCGATCTGCGGGCCGAGACGCGGTTCCCGCACTCGCTCGGGCTGCTGTACTCCGCGTTCACCTACTTCTGCGGGTTCCGGGTCAACTCCGGCGAGTACAAGCTCATGGGCCTCGCGCCGTACGGCGAGCCCGTCTACGCGGACGTGATCCGCGAGCGCCTGCTCGACCTGCGCGACGACGGGTCGCTCCGGCTGGACCTCCGGTACTTCAACTACTGCCAGGGCCTGACGATGACGTCCCGACGCTTCGACGACCTCTTCGGCGGGGCGCCGAGGCGGCCGGAGGATGAGATCACGCAGCGGGAGATGGACCTCGCGGCGTCGATCCAGCAGGTGACCGAGGAAGTCGTCGTGCGTGCGGCCCACCACGTGCACCGGGAGACGGGGCTCGTCGACCTGTGCATGGCCGGAGGCGTGGCGCTCAACTGCGTTGCCAACAGCCGGATCCTGCGGAACACGCCGATCGAGCGGGTGTGGGTGCAGCCGGCTGCCGGGGACGCCGGCGGTGCGCTCGGCGTGGCGCTGTTCATCTGGCACCAGCTCCTCGGGAACCCCCGGGCGCCGCAAGAGCCCGATGGGCAAGGCGGCTCGCTGCTCGGGCCCTGCTTCACCGATGACGAAGTGCGCGCCGCGCTCGACCGGACGGGTGCGGCCTATCGCATGGTGGACGACGAGGAGCTGTGCGACCTCGTCGCCGATCTGCTGGCCAAGGGCAAGGTGGTCGGCTGGTTCCAGGGACGCATGGAGTTCGGCCCTCGCGCCTTGGGTGCCCGCAGCATCCTCGGCGATCCCCGCGATCCCGCGATGCAGTCGTTGATGAACCGCAAGATCAAGTTCCGCGAGTCTTTCCGGCCCTTCGCGCCAGCGGTGCTCGCCGACGACGCGCCCGACTGGTTCGACCTGCCCGCGGGGCAGCAGAGCCCGTACATGCTCCTCGTCGCCCCCGTCGCGGCTGCGCACCGGCGTTCAGACCGGCCGGATGCACCGGGCGACGGGTCGGCCGGGCTCGCGAAGCTCGGGGTGGTCCGGACGGACATTCCCGCCGTCACCCACGTCGATTGCTCCGCCCGGTTGCAGACCGTCGACCGTCGTCGTCACGGCCGCTTCCACACGCTGCTCGAGCGGTTCAAGGCCAGGACGGGTTGCCCGGTCCTCATCAACACGTCGTTCAACGTGCGTGGTGAGCCGATCGTCTGCACTCCGGAGGATGCGTACCGATGCTTCATGGCGACCAACATCGACGTCCTCGTCCTGGAGCACGCGGTGCTGCTGAAGGAGCAGCAGCAGGCACCCCCCGACGATGCGGCCGCCTACGTCCGGCAGTTCGCGTTGGACTAGCCCGATGACCCGCAGCGACATCGACCCCAGCCGCCGGGACCTGCTGGTCTTCGGAGCCGCCCTCCCCGTGATGGTCGCCATGTCCGGGTTCCTGATCGGCCGCCATGGCGGCCCGACGGTCCGCGCGGGGATCTGGCTCGTCGGCGGCGCCCTGGCACTGGCGTACGCCGCGGTCCCCGCCGTTCGCCGTCCTCTCTTCGTCGCCATCTCCCGGCTCACCTGGCCGATCGGTTGGGCGGTGTCGCACGCTGTGCTTGTCGTGGTGTTCGCGCTGGTCGTGACGCCGGTGGCGCTGATGTTGCGCCTTCTCGGCCGGGACCCGCTCGAGCGGCGTGCCGACCCGCGCGCCGCCACCTACTGGGTCACCCGTGCCAGCAGTCCCCACCCTCGCCGTTACTTCCGCCAGTTCTAGGAGGCACCATGACGCCACCTCATGATCGACCCGTCGCAACGGACCCGACCCGCTTCGACGACGCTGCCCGGGAGCGATCGACCTCGTTCCTGGGAGAGTTCTGGCTCTTCCTCCGGCAGAACCGGAAGTGGTGGCTCCTGCCCATCATCGTGACGCTCCTGCTGGTGGGCGTCCTCGTCGTCGTCGCAGGATCGGGCGCCGGCCCCCTCGTGTACACCCTCTTCTGATCCGCTCGGGCCTTGTCCCGGGCGGCGCCGTGACCGCCACGCCTTCGAGGGACGAAATGGTCAGCCACCGTCCCACGCTCTCCGCGAGCCGAGGAGCAGCAGGAGCACGCCGAGCATGATTGGGCCAGGTCAATAAAACAGTCTTGACTGACTGTTTTTTTCGTGCGTACAAGGGATCGGTGAAGGTCGGCGGTGAACGGAAGGTCCAGGACCGCACTCTCGCTATGCGGGCCCGGGTCCTCGACGCCGCCCTCGAGTGCCTCGTCGAGAAGGGCTATGCCGCAACCACCACGATCGAGGTGACGAAGCGAGCGGGCGTGTCGAGAGGCGCGCAACTGCACCATTTCCCCACGAAGGCTGAACTGCTGACCGCCGCCGTCCAGCACCTCCTCGAGCGGCGCATCACCGAGTTCCGCGACGCGGTGGCCAGGATGGATGGCGACGGCGATCTCCTCGAGACCGGCGTCGACCTGTTGTGGTCGATGTTCCAGGGGCCGGCCTTCGTCGCGTGGGTCGAGCTGTGGATCGCGGCGCGTACAGATGCCGATCTCGCTGCGTCCGTCATGGCGATGGACGAGCGCTTCACCGTCGAGACCCGCGCCATGTTCGTCGAGCTCTACGCGACCGGCGTCGAAGCCTCGGCCGCGCTCTTCGACATCGGCCGCGACTTCACGTTCGCGCTGATGGAAGGCGTGGCGTTGCAGCGTCTCGTGCCGCGCGGACAGCGTCCGCCGGAGGAGTACATCGACGTGCTCAAGCGCATGTTGCGCGTGCTACGGGATGAGCCGCGCCCATGAGTCGCCGGCCATGTCGCGGCGCCGTGCTGGCCGTCCTGATGGCGGCGGCCTGCACCGGCGACGGATCGGGCCGTTCCGCGCCGTCGAGCAGCGCGTCGACGACCGCGAGCAACCATCCCCTCCCCACGCCGGTCAGCGTGCGCCAGGAGCCCGACAACGTCACGCTCGCCGACCCGGAGTTCGACCCGCTGCCTGGCGCCCGCGCCGAGGTCGGCCGCCTCGGCGGCACCGTGTACCAGATCGAGGTGCCCGATCACTGGAACGGGCGGCTGGTGCTCTGGATGCACGGCTTCGGAGAGTTCCGCTCCGAGGCCAGGGTCGGCCCCCCCGACGTCCGCGCTTACCTCATCGCCGAGGGGTACGCGTGGGGGTCGTCGAGCTTCAGCGGCACCGGATGGATCCCGGGACGAGCTGCCGATGAGACCGCCGCGCTGTGGGACCATTTCACCGCGGCGCATGGTCGACCGCAGCGGACGTACGTCATCGGTGAGTCGATGGGCGGTGCCGCCGGGAACATCGCCGCAGAGCGCCATGGCGACCGCTTCGACGGGGCGATGGCGCTGTGCGGATCGGCGGGCGCCACGTCGGGCCTGCAAAATCCCGTCAACGTGTTCGTCGCCGGCGCGTTCGTGGCCGGCGTGACACAGGTGGACTACGACGCGGCCACCGACGTCGGCGCCCTGATACGCGATCGCATCCGTCCGGCTCTCCGCGACCCGCGATTGCGGGACCGCTTCCAGCGCATCATGGTGGACCTCAGCGGCGGCCCACGACCCTTCGACCGTGAAGGCATCCGGGCCGAGGAGGAAACCGACTGGCAGCGGGCCGAGTTGGCCGTGTCCACGGGCGTCGTGCCCCACCACGACTCCCCATATCACCTCGGCCCGACAAGTGAGGTGGACGAGGACGAGTTCAATCGCGCTGCGATCGTCCTGCGAACCAACGACGACCGGTTGCAGGCCTACGTGGCCGACAACGAAGCGACCGGTCGGCTGCGAGTGCCGCTACTGACCATGCACACGACCGGCGACGGCCAAGTGCCTATCGAAGAGGCCCGGATCCTGCAACGGCGCGTCGACGGTGCCGGCCAACGCGATCTGCTCGTGCAGCGCGTCCTCCGCGATCCGGGTCACTGCGGCTTCACGAACACCGAACTCGTGGCGAGCTTCGAAGCGCTCGTCGGCTGGGTCGAGCAGGACACGAAGCCGGAAGGCCACGACGTGCTCAACACCGACTTCTCGGCGCTGCGCCCGGCCTTCGAGCTCCAACCTCGCCCCGGCACACCCGAGGCCGGCACGGTGACCGGCGCGGCCGGCCGCGTCGTCGTCCACGGCAGAGCCACTGTCGACGGTGTGCCGCTGGAGGCCCGCTTCTTCGGCGCGGAGGTGGTGCAGGACCGGCTCACGGCGCACTGCCAACTCGCGTTGTCCGGGGTGACGGGCGGCGCATTCGATGTGACCGTGCTCGCCGAAACCGAGGTCAGCGGGTGTGGTGCGCTCGGATCGGTCATCGTGTTCTGGACCTACGTCGGCGGAACACAAGTCGCGCAGCTGCACAGCACCAGCGCGCTGCCGTGGCCGGGGAACGGAACGACCATCACCGCGGACGTCACGTTCTCGGTAGCCACACCGCTCGGCGCATCCACGCCCGTGACGAGCTTCGTCGGCGAAGTCCTCGACGCCACCGGCCACTATGCGCCGCCGGGCACGCAGATCGAGGCGTTTGTCGGCGACAGGCGATGCGGTGTGACCGCGATCCGTCGCACCGGCGACTTCTCGGGCTACACGCTCGCGACGGCGGGCCCCGACGCCGTGCCTGGCTGCACCGCCGGCGCGACGCTCTCGTTCCGCATCGACGGACGTCGCGCCGCGCAGACCGCCACCAACGACATCGGTCAGCAGCGCTCTCCGTTCGATCTCACCGTTGCCTGACGGCGCAGCCCGTTCGGTCGGTGGCGATAGCCTGTGGCGCTGCTATGCGCATCCTCGAGTTGGAGAAGGTCGACGGCATGATCGCCTTCGACCTCGATTGCCCGACCAGCGCCGGGGGCACACGGATGGCGCCCGACGTCACGGCCGAGGAGACCGCCCTGCTGGCACGGGCGATGACCTACAAGCTGGCGATCCTGCACGAGCCGATGGGCGGGGCCAAGGGCGGGATCCGGGCCGACCAGGCCGATCGCGAGGCGGTGCTCGCCCGCTACATCGAGGAGATCCGGCCGCTGGTCAAGCGCCAGGAGTTCCTCACGGCCTCGGACCTGGGCACGAGACCGCAGGACTTTGTCGGCCTCGGGGCCCGGCCGACGCTGCTCCACGACGAGGACGAGACCGGCGCGACGCTGGACGCCGTGGTCACCGGCCTCGGCGTCGTCGTCGCGGCTGATGCGGCGGTCGGCGGGCTCGCCGGTGCCACGCTCGCCATCGAGGGGTTCGGCAAGGTCGGGGGCACGACCGCCGCCGAAGCGGTGCGCCTCGGCGCTCGGGTCGTTGCGGTTTCCACCGTGCACGGAGCCGTGGTCGACCCGGCGGGCCTCGACATCGGCGAGCTGCTCGACCTCCGGCGACTTCACGGCGACCGGTGCGTGGAGCAGGTCGGCCGACCGGTGATGCCGGCGTCGGCCCTGTACGACACCGCCGCGGACGTGCTCGTCCCCGGCGCCCGGACCGGAGTCCTGGACGTGGCACGCGCGGCGCAGGTTCAGGCTGGCGTCGTCGCACCGGCGGCCAACGTGCCCTACACGGTAGGCGGCCTCGCCGCCCTGGAGGCGCGTGGCATCGTCGCCCTGGCCGACTTCGTGTGCAATGCCGGCGCCACCATCGGCTACCTGGCCGAGCGGACCCGGCGGTTGCGCACCGCTGAGGACGTGCGCGCCGCCGTCGCGGACGCGGTCCGGGCGACCGTCGACGAGACGAGGGGACACCGCGACGGCCCGTTTGCCGGTGCCTGCGAGGCGGCCGAGGAGTACCTGCGCACGTGGCGCGACCCCGGCGGCATGCCCGACGGCCCCCGCTCGCTCCCGGCTGACCTGCGGCGAGACGATAGACCGCCGCCTCCCGCCGGCTACTCCTCGGCCGCGCTCATCCGGTCCTCATGGCGACGGTCACCGGCGGGACCGTCGAGACCGACGGCGACGCGCGGGAGGCCTACGGCGGGGCCGCGAGTCGCTCCTCAGCCCGCGGGCTTACGGCGCAGAGCACCGCGTCAGTATGGACTAAGCGCGAAGCGGAACAGGTCTATGCTCCCGCTGTCTCGATCTATTCCTTACACATTGGGGGCTGACGTGGCTTTCCACAAACTCGGCGCCGTGCTGTTGGCCAGCGCGCTTGTCGCCGGTTTCACCGCGTGTGGTGACGACGACGATGACGAGGCGGCGACCGAAGATACGGCCGCCGGGACCACCTCGGCGGGAGGTGGCGCCGAGTTCACACCGGTCACCGAGGACACCCTCACCGTGGTCACAAGCCTGCCCGCACCAGGCTTTTGGAACGGCGACGACCCGGACGCCATCACCGGTGGCTACGAGTACGAGATCGCCCAGGCGCTGCAGGAGGGGTTGAACCTGTCCGATCTCGAGGTGGTCAACGTCAGCTTCGACCAGCTCGTGGCCGGGCAGGTGGGTGACTTCGACGTGGCCCTGTCCCAGGTTACGATCACCGACGAGCGCAAGCAGGTCGTCGACTTCACCGATCCCTACTTCGAGTCCGACCAGGGGGTGCTGGTGATGGCGGGCACCGAGGTCGCCACCGTCGAGGACGCCAAGGCGCTGCAGTGGGGCACGCAGAGCGGGACGACCGGGGCCGACTACGTCACCGACACCCTGCAGCCCGAGCAGGAGGCTCAGGTGTTCCAGGATCTGTCGGCCGGGTTCGCCGCCCTCGAGGCGGGGCAGGTCGACGCGTTCATGATGGACACCGCCATCGTTCTCTCGCAGGCGAGCGAATCGGACGGCGCCGAAGAGGTCGTCGCCCAGTTCAAGACTGGTGAGGAGTACGGCGGCATCCTGCCCAAGGGCTCCGAGAACGCCGACGCGATCAACGGGATCCTGGCCGACCTGAAGGACGACGGCTCACTGTCTGACTTCGCCGAGGAGTGGCTGGGCGGCGACCCGAGCTCCATCCCGGTCCTCACGCCGTAGAGCACCATGGCTCTTGTCGGCGGGATCGTCGAACCGGCCGAACCCGCGATCCAGCGCCTCCACCCGATCAACACACGCCTCGGCCTGTCGATCGCCGCGCTGGTGACCGGGCTGGTCGCCGCCGCTGTCACCGCCGTTGCCCTCGCCCGCTTCTACGACTCGCTCGGCGTGGTGGGCGGTGCCCTCACGGCCTGGGCCGTCGGCCTAGTGGCGCTCACGGCGATCGTCACCGTGGTGCTGGCCGCCTGCGGCTCGCTGGCCGTCGCCCGCTCGGTACAGGCCGCCCGGCTAATACCCGAGGACCGGGTCGCCGCCCGCGCCTCGGGTGCGGCGGCCAAGGACTGGCAGTGGTACGTGGCCGGGCTCAGCATCACCGCGCTCGTGCTCGCGTTCCTCGCATTCTTCCTGTCGGCCAACGACGGTGCGGTGCGCCACCAGTACCTCGACTGGGACGCCATCGACGAGTTCCTGCCGACTCTCTGGAAGGGCTTCTGGCTGAACATCAAGGTGTTCCTCGTCGCCGAGATCCTGGTGCTCATCTGGGGGCTCGTCCTGGCGTTGGCGCGCATCTTCCCCGGCAAGGCCGGGCGGCCCGTCCGGTTCCTGGCCGTCGCCTACATCGACCTCTTCCGAGGCTTCCCCGCCATCATCACGATCTATCTCGTCGTGCTCGGCTTCCAGGCCGGTGACGTCCCGCCGTTCGATCGGCTCCAGGGCGAGACCAAGCTCTTCTGGTTGTGCACGACCGCGCTCGTGCTCGTCTACGGCGCCTATGTGGCCGAGGTGTACCGCGCCGGCCTCGAGAGCATCCACTGGAGCCAGACCGCAGCGGCCCGCTCGCTCGGCCTCTCGTACGCCCAGACCATGCGCTACGTCATCACACCGCAGGCCGTGCGCCGGATCATCCCGCCGCTGCTCAACGACTTCATCGGCCTCCAGAAAGACACCGCGTTGCTGAGCGTCGTCGGTCTGCTCGAGGTCCTCAACCGGGCCCGGCTGACGTCGAACCGCCTGTTCAACCTGTCACCGAACCTGGCCGCCGGCGTGGCGTTCGTGCTGATCACGATCCCGTTGGCTCGCTTCACCGACTGGCTGGTGAGGCGCCAGGCCCGGGCGCGAGCGGGGGGTTGAGCGATGGCCTTCCTGGAACTCGAGGGCGTGCACAAGCGCTTCGGGACGAACCAGGTGCTGACCGGCGTCGACCTGCACGTCGACGAGCACGACGTCGTCTGCCTCATCGGCCCGTCGGGCTGCGGCAAGTCGACGCTCCTGCGTTGCATCAACGCCCTCGAGCAGATCGACGGGGGCGCCATACGCATCGACGGCGAGCAGGCGTCGGGGCGTGGGGTCGACCTGGACGGGTTGCGCCAGGACGTCGGCATCGTCTTCCAGGCCTTCAACCTGTTCCCGCACATGACCGTGCTGGACAACGTCACCCTCGCCCCCCGCAAGGTGCTCGGACTCCAGCGCAAGCAGGCCGACGACCGCGCCCTCACGTTGCTGGGACGCATCGGCCTCGACGCCAAGGCCCGCGACTACCCCGACCGGCTCTCCGGCGGCCAACAGCAGCGCGTGGCCATCGTCCGAGCCCTCGCCATGCAGCCGCGGCTGCTGCTGCTCGACGAGATCACGTCGGCGCTCGACCCCGAGCTGGTCTCCGAGGTGCTCAACATCGTGCGCGAGCTCGCGAACGAGGGCATGACCATGCTGCTCGCCACCCACGAGATGTCCTTCGCCCGTGAGGTGTCCTCCAAGGTGTGCTTCCTCGACGGGGGCGTCATCTGCGAAGAGGGGCCGCCCGAGCAGATCTTCGGTGAGCCCCGGAACGAGCGCACGCGGATCTTCCTCAAGCGGATCATCGAGGCCGGTCGGTTGTAGCGGCAGCGTCCACGACCGCTCGGCGACCACTCCCGCGCCAACGAGCCAGGACGCCGTCGACCGCTGCGACCAGGAACGCTCGACCGCTACCGTTGCGGCGTGGCCCTTCTCACGTTGCCGGCGTCGTGGTACGTCGATCGGGCGGTCTGGGAGCAGGAGCGCCGCGCCGTGTTCGGACGTGAGTGGTTGTTCGTCGGCCACAGCCAGGGGTTGTCGGAGCCAGGCGACTACCTCGCGTGTGACATCGCCGGGTGGCCCCTGCTCGTCGTGGTCGACGACGACGGCGAGCTGCGGGGCCACCTCAACGTGTGCCGACACCGGGCGGGGCCCCTCGTCGATCACGGTTGTGGGCGGGTGCCGAGCCTCGTGTGCCGGTATCACGGCTGGGCCTACGGGCTCGACGGCCGGCTCCGCTCGGCGCGTGACTTCGGCGCGACCGATGGCTTCGACCCGGCTGAGGTATCGCTCACGAGTACCTCGGTCGAAAGGTGGCGCGGCCTCGTGTTCGTCAACCTCGATGTCGATCGCAAGGCTCCGCCGCTGCTCGAGGCGCTGGGGACCTTCGCCGACGAGTGCGAGCCCTACCCGATCGAAGAGCTGGTCCTGACGCACGAGGCGCAGCACGATCTGGCCTGCAACTGGAAGACGTATGCCGACAACTACCTCGAGGGCTACCACATCCCGCTCGTGCACCCGGGTCTCAACAAGGAGATCGACGCCAAGCGCTACGTCGTCGACGTCGACGAGCGCCACCGGTGGGTTCGGCACTCGGCTCCGGCCCGCGACGGCTCCGTGAACAGCGGCCGCTGGCTGTGGCGCTGGCCCAACTTGGCGTTGAACCTCTATCCCGAGGCCATGAACGTCGAACGCTACGACCCGGTGGCGCCGGACCGGACGCGGCTCCGCTACTCGTACTCCTTTCGCCAGCCCGACGACCGCGGGGCCAGCGACGCCGTGATCCGCACGTCGTCCGACATCACCGCCGAGGACGCCGCCATCTGCGAGGCGGTTCAGCGCAACCTCGAAAGCGGCACGTACGACACGGGCTGGCTCAGTCCCAAGCACGAAGGCGGCGTGGCGGCCTTCCAGAGATGGGTCCGAGAGTCCATCGACAGCTGACCTCGGTCGATGCACACACCGTCCCACCCCCGCGGTCGTGCCGTGGATGTTGGGGCGCGCTGAGCGGGGCGTCAGCCGAAGGTCGTGACCGTGTAGTGGGCGACCCGCGGCCCGCGGTCGAGAAGGTAGCGGTCGTCCTCGTCGTAGTAGACGGCGGCTTCGATGTCGTCGCCGGCGAAGGCTGCGATTGCCTCCGTCGAATCCCAAAGAGTCACGATGACGAACTCGGTCCGGTCCTCGAGGTCGCGCCGCAGGACCTGAACACCACGGTTGCCAGGAGTGGCCCGGTAGTCGGCCACGCCCGTCTTCTCGAGGTAGCCGGCATAGGCGTCGCCGTCCGCTGCGGCGACCGTGCCGCTCCACACGCGAGCAATCATGGCTTCGACCTCCCGGGCTCGACCGTCCGGCCGCAGCCTACGCGGACCCGGTCCGACGCTCGGGCGCGCGATCGGACCGCTGCGCGGCGAAACTCGTCCGCCGTGCCGGCGTCGCCTCGTCGGAGCGTTGAGGAAGTCGGGTTCTCTGCGGGGCCGAGAGGGGATAGGCGTGAACCGCTGTTCCCATGGCGGGTGTCGCTCCGCGCCGCCGCCCTGAGCGACCGGCCGGCGGCGACCCGAGGGCGCCGTCACGGGCTCGACGACCAGGCCGGCCTCCAGCGATCGCCTGGACTACCGTTTCGACGGCGACGATTAATTCTGTTAGATAGTAGAAGTATGTACAGCCACCCTTTCGGGTCAGCGGGTCAGGAACGTGATGCGGAAGCGCACGTCACCAACCGGCTCGACGCTGAGGGCGACCTCGGGCGGGATCGCCCGCGGCCGGTCAGGTTCCACCGCCCGGTCGAGCGGCGGGTCGGTCTCGGCGGTGAAGTGCAGCCGGCCGACGAGGACCTCGAGGAGCCCCTGCGTCCCGGTGCCGGTCCGGTGCCGTCGCCGCAGCGGTCGTGCGATGGGTGAAGTGCCCGCCACGACAGCCGACACGCCGACGACGCATCGACGCCTGTCCCGGGCCGAGCTCCTCGAGGAGCAGCGGCGGACGCTCGCCTCGCCGCGCCGTACCTACGGCCTCGCCGCCCGAGCCCTGTTCCGGGCGATGGACCTCTTCTACGGGCGCGAGCGCACGCTCTCGAAGTTCAAGGTCCTCGAGGTGATCGCTCGTGTGCCCTACCAGGCGTGGGAGAACGTCGCCTACGTCGCCGTCACGCACCGCTACTCCCGCCCCAACCTCGCCCGGCGGATCTTCGAGCGTGTGGACGAGAGCCGCCGCCAGCAGGACAACGAGCAGTGGCACCTGCTGATCCTGGAGGAGCTGGTCGACCGTGGCGGCCGCCGCGAGCCCTTCGTGCGGTTCCGGCTGCTGCCGCAGGCGATCGCCTTCGTCTACTACCAGCTCACGTGGATCCTCTACGTGCTGCGCCCGGCGTGGAGCTACCGGCTCAACGCCGATTTCGAGGACCACGCCGAGCACGAGTACGCCCTGTTCGTCCAGGAGAACCCCTGGCTGGCCGAGGAGCCGTACGACGGCCTGTTCGCCCAGGACTACGGGTCCTTCGACACGCTGGCCGACCTGTTCCGCCAGATCGGTCACGACGAGCGGCTCCACAAGGACGAGAGCGTCCGGCGGATGGGCGAACCTCGTTTCCGGTAACGCGTACGAGTGGTTCAGGTAGCAGCCCGGCGGCGCCAGCACCGTGGAGCTGTCGAACCCGAGCGCGCAGAGGTCGTCCCTACCCGGGACCGTCTCGACCGCGTCAACGCTCCGCGGACAGCTGGGCGCCACCTGGTCGATCCTGAAGCTGCCGACGCTTCGGCCGCGCGGAGGGGGATCAGCGCTCGACGACCACACCGTTTCGACGGATGCCCGCGAGGGCGCAGGCGCCGCTGTTTTGCCTGAGGTCCGCCATCAGTCGGCAGACGGCGTGGTGGAAATCGGTGCCCGACGCGGATGGCGTTGCCGCTCATGTCGATGACGGAGAACGGGCGCAGGCCCCACCGCTTGTCCTCGATCTCATGTGGTCGGACGGTAGGGGTCCCGGCCGCGATTCGGCGCTCGAGCTGGTCCCACAGCTCGGCCCGCGATCCTGTCGTCGGAGACAGGGATGAGGCATCCGTCCCGCTCCAGTTGCGCGCGGAGGTCGTCGCACGGGTCCACACGATTCGACGTGGGGCGACCGATGGGACTCGAACCGCCGACGTTTGGGGTTACAACCAGCGTCCGGCCACGGGGACGGCGGGACGCCAGGCCGCCGTCCCGCGGCGCCGACGGTGAACCATTCGGGCGCCGCCGTCGTCTCCACCGGGTGACGACGGAGGTTCGTGCGATGACGGGGACACGGTTCTGGGCGGGGTTGGGTGCGACCGCGGCGGCGGTGGGTGTGGCAGCGTCCCTGGCGACGGTGGGGCTGGCGGGCGTACCGACGCCGGCCGGCGCTGGCGGGGGCGACTGGATGTACCCGGTGCGCGACCGGTACGAGCCGGGGCAGGACGTGCTGATCGTGGGCTACAGCCAGATGGCCCTCGCGAGCGGGACGGATGCCGCTGGCCCCTACTACGCGTGGCTGCGGGTCGACCCCGGGGCCGAGGCCCGCGCCGCCGAGGCGGACGGCGCCTACGTCGACCCGACCGACGTACGGGTGGCGCCGCTCGTCGTCGAGGCGTCCACCGGCGAGGACCCCTTCGACCGGCAGAGGGCCACCCTGTCGTTCACGCTGCCGCGCGACCTGAGCCCGGGCCACTACACGCTGATCCTGTGCAACGACCCGTGCACGGAATCGCCCGGCTACCTCATCCCCGAAGTGCTGAACGTCGGGGTGGCGCCCGAGTACGCGATCATCCGCGACTGGCCGGCGACCGAGCCCGCGCTCCGCTGGTTGGAGGACGACGCCCTGGTGTCCGGCCCGTCGGGCCAGGCGGTCACCGCCGGCGACTATCGCGCCGGTCGCGTGCCGCCCCCGCCCACGTTCCCACCGTCCCCGGCGGTGGCCGCCCCGGCTCCGGCGGCGGAGGCGGAGGCGGAGTCGTCCCGGGTGGCTGGTGCCGCTCCCTCGCGGGTCGCCGGCGAGGCCCCGGTCACGACGGCCAACCCGGACGTGTCCGGCGTGGAGGCCGATCCCGGCCCGCCCGTCGGTGGCGACGACGGCTGGCGGCCACTGGGCGCCTGGTTCGCGGGGCTCGTGGCCTTGGCGGTCGCCAGCGCTGGTCTCGTGGCCCGACGGCGACGCGCCCGGCACGCCGCGCAGAGTCATGGCCCGGAGGCGGAGCCGGGCCCGAGCACCGCTGCGTCGCAGCCCTCGGCCCCCGGTGCTCCGTCCGGCGCCGGCGCCGACCGGCCCATGGGGACCGGCGGTGCCGAACCGCCGCTTAACGGCACCGACCCGACCGGCGAGGGCGCCGGGGACGCGGCGCTCGTTCGGACGTGAGCGCGGTCCGGGGGACGAGCAGATGCGCCACGCCCTGGACGGCGGCCGGCCGACGCGTCACCGTGACCGCAGTCGCCGGGCCGGCGACCGCCGCCGGTGACGCGGGAGCGCCGCGTGCAGGAAACAGACCCGGCTGTCATCCGAGCCGCGATGGCGGGCGACCTGGCCGCCTTCGAGCAGGTCGTGCGGCAGCACCAGCAGAGCGTGTGGCGGTTCCTCCGCCGGTTCCTGGGCGACGCCGTCGCCGCGGAGGACGTCACGCAGGAGACCTTCCTCCGGGTCCACCGCCGGCTGCCGTCGTACCGCTTCCGGTCGAGCTTCACGGCCTGGGTCTTCCAGATCGCCCGCAACGCCGGGATCGACGAGCTGCGGGCACGCGCCCGCCGCGACCGGCTGCCGCCCGCGCTGGCGACGGCCTCCGGGGGCACGCCGACGACCACCGGCCGGACCGGCGAGGCACGGGTGGAGATCGACGCGGCGCTGGCCACGCTGCCGGTCGACCTGCGGGAGGCCCTGCTGCTCGTCGAGGTGCTGGGCCTGCGGTACACGGAGGCCGCATCCGTGCTGTCGGTGCCCGTGGGCACGGTCAAGAGCCGGATGTTCAGGGCCCGGCTCCGGCTGGCGGCGTGGGCACGGGCGGGCGAGAACGAGGGTGGAGGCGAGGACGCGGGCGAGGCCGCCGCCCGAACCGGCCGGGCCCGAGGGCGAGGGGAGGCCGGCGATGAGGTGTGACGACGCCCTGGTGGCGGTCTCGTCCCGCGCCGACGGCGAACTCTCGCCGGCGGACGGCGACGTCCTCGAAACCCACCTGGCCGGTTGCGACGACTGCCGCCGCTTCGTCGACGACGTGGCCTGGGTGCGGTCGTCCCTCCGGGTCGAGCCCGTTGGTCGTGCCCCCGACGTCGGCCCGGCCGTCGTCGCCCTGGTGCGGGCCGAGCCGCCACGTCGCCGGGGGCGGGTGGTGGTGGCGGCCGCCGTAGCTGCCGTGGCCGGCCTGGTGGCGGGGGCCACATACGTGGGGATCGGGTCGGAGGGGCGTTCCCCGGCGGCCGCCGACGTACCCGCCCGGGTGCTGGCGGCGCAGGACGGCATCACCGCGGTGGACGGCCGGTACACGGTGTCGGAGCCGCAGGGCGGCGGCGAGCGGACGTTCGAGGCCGACCTCACCTACCGCGCTCCCGAGTCCCTGGCGCTGCGGGTGCAGGAGACGACCGCCGGGGCCGCCCCGGCCGAGCGGTCCGACGGGGCGCTGGTCGTCGACGCCGATCGCTGGTGGCACGACGCGACGCGCGAGTGCTCCGCCGCGGCCGGCCTGCGGTGCCCGGCCGAGCCGCTGCGCTGGTCGCGCTCGGTCACCGGGCGCGAGCCGTTCTCGGACGACGCCCCCGTCCCCCTCGAGCTGGTGAGTCCGGTGGACGGGTTCGCGCTGTCGGCTCGCCCGCCCGGCCTCGGGCGCCGGACGATCGCCGGCCACGAGGCCCTCGGCGTGTCGGTCACGGCCGCCCAGGTGGCGGGCCTCCTCGACGGGCTGTCGGCGGCCGTGGAGCTCCGGCCCGTGCACCCGACCGACCGCGTCGAACTGTGGCTGGACGAGGACCACTTCGTCCCGCTGGCGCTGCTCGTCCGGGCGGCCGGCGACCCGGAGCGGGCGGCCTGGGCCAGCTCCGTGGCGGTCGACGACGTGCCCGGCGACGTCGTGCTGCGGGTGAACGCCACGGATGTGCGTATCAACGACCCGAGCGACCCGGTCGCCGCCCCGGCGGCGGGGGCAGACGAGGCGGTCGACGCCGGCTTCCGGGCGGCGCCGGACGGCGACCCCGTCGTGTCCGAGGTCCCGGAGCCGCAGCGGGTGCCGGCCGGGTTCGCCGCCTACCGCCGCGGGGTGGTCAGCACACCGGGCGGGCCGGGAGTCGGGGTCCGGTCGTGGAGCGACGGGCGAGCCTGGTTCGCCGTCCGGGCGACCGCCCGGTGGCCCGGCGGGCGCCTGTTCGGCGACCTCGGGACCGACGTCCGTCCGGTCGACCTGGGCGCCGCCGGCACCGGTTACACCAGCGGCGACGGCCAGCAGGTCGCCCTCCACACCGGCGGGCTGGACGTGGTCGTGCGGGGCAGCCTGCCACCCGGCGACGTCCGGGACATCGCCGCCGACCTCGGGATCGTGGGCCAACCCGTGCCGGACGACTGGGCCGAGGCGACGTCGGCCCGCGAATCCGACGCCACCGCCACCCTGCCCGGCCTGCTGACCGCCGGGCCGATCGACGGGTTCGGCCCCCCCGCCTTCCGGGTCGCCGGGCCCGGCGACGACGTGTCCGTGACGGAGGCCCGGTCGGGACCGGGCGACCGGGCGTTCACGCTGACGCAGTGGCGGTCGGCGTCGCTGGTCCCGCCGACCGGCGGGGACGAGGTGGGCACCGAGGTGCGGGGCACCACCGGCCGCTACAGCCCCCAGCGGGGCGAGCTCGAGTGGGTGGAGTCCGGCCTCGCGGTCAGCCTCCGCAGCGACACGCTCAGCCTCACCGACCTGCTCGACGTCGCCCGCAGGCTGAAGCCGGCGTGAGGCGGGTCGGCGCCCTCGTGGCGGTGGTCGCCGCCGCCCTCGCCGGCCTGGTCGTCGGGGCGGTTGCGATGGCCCGCATCCAGGATGCGGGCTCGACCTCGGACACGACGCCGCTGGCCCAGGACGCGGGCGGTCAGGAGCCGCGAGTGCAGGAGCCGGGAGCGCGCACGCCGGGGGGCCCCGGGACGGTAGGCACCCCGTCCACCGGCGAGCGGGCGACGGGCCCCACCGGCCCTGCACCCGAACCCGCCCCTGCGCCGGCCGTCCTCCTCGCCTGGACCCCCCAAGGCCTCGACCCGGGCCTCGTCCCCACCGCCACGGGCGACCCGCAGGTGTCGGCCACCTCGGTCGTGCGGGGCGGGACCGTCGACCTGGTGGCGTCGCTTCGGGCGGGTGGGGCGGTCGTCGACGCGCCCGCCGCGGGCTGGGCGATCCCGCTCGACGCCATCGCCGTCGACCCCGAGGCGCACGCCCGGTTCGCCTCGGGCAGCGACCGGGCCGCCGTCGCCGGGCTGGAATCCGGGCAGGCCCTACTGGGCACCACCTCCGCCGGGCTCCGCCGCCTCGGCCCCGGCGACACGATCCAGCTGGCCGGCGGCCCGACCGTCACCGTCGGCAGCGTGGTCTCCGACACCGCCATCGGCGGCGCCGAACTGGCGGTCGACACCGCCACGGGCGAGCAGGCGGGCCTCACGACCGACCGCTACGTCCTCCTGGCCTACGAGGGCGACCGGCCCGCCCTCGAGGAGCGACTCACGGCGGCGCTCCCACCGGGCCGGGCGGTGCGGTTCCGGGGACCGGGAGAGGCGCCGTTCCTGCGCAACGGCGACGCCGTCCTCCCCCAGGTGCTGATCAAACAGCGGTTCGGGGAGTTCGCCTACCGGCGCGGCACGGGCGACCAGTTCGAGCAGGACCCGGCGTGGCAGGCCGCCAACCTGGTGGCGGTCGACCTGCCGATCATCGGACGGGCCCGCTGCCACCAGGCCGTGGTCCCTGCCCTGGCCGGCGCCCTGGGCGAGGTGGTCGATGCCAACCTGGCGGCGCTCGTCGACCCCGAGGGATTCGCCGGGTGCTGGAACGCCCGGACGACCCGCACCGGCACCGCCGTCTCCCGCCACGCCTGGGGCGTGGCCATCGACCTGAACTTCGGGGCCAACCCGACGGGGCTGGCGTCGGTCCAGGACCCCCGCCTGGTGGCGATCTTCGCCCGCTGGGGGTTCACCGAGGGCAGCGGGTGGCTGGTCCCCGACGCCGGCCACTTCGAGTTCGT
>Ga0126307_10000132_pt1 | contig 44356 bp, 53 predicted proteins | sample Plot28_FD_89955 | JGI IMG/M metagenome (GOLD analysis project Ga0126307, IMG submission 89955) | Serpentine soil microbial communities from UC McLaughlin Reserve, CA, USA - Plot28 | ecosystem: Environmental > Terrestrial > Soil > Grasslands | place: USA: UC McLaughlin Reserve, Lake County... | reverse complement strand
CGCCTCGAGCGAGGCGGCGATGACCCCGGTCGCCGCGTTCCGTGCCCAGTACGAGTCCGCGCTCGCCGACCTCGCCGCCGGCTCGCCGCAGGCGTATGTCTACATCGTCTCGATTCCGGACGTGTACCGGCTCTGGGCGCTGTTTCACGAAGATCCCAATGCGCGTCTCAGGTGGCGCCTGACGGGCGTCTGCAAGTCTATGCCCGCCCGCCCGGCTTCCTGGCAGGCCGGCTTCCAGTTCGCGCCGTAGCGTCCTCGGGGCGGCGCATCGTCGCCTCGACAAAGATATGAGCCGTGCTCCTGTACGACTCCGCCTCGCGGCAGAAAGTCGAGTTGCCCGCGCCGCCGGGCCCGATCCGCATGTACGTCTGCGGGCCGACCGTCTACCAGCGGATCCACATCGGCAACGCGCGGCCGTTCGTGGTCTCGATGTGGATGCGGCAGTGGTTCCGGGAGCGTGGCTACGAGGTCAAGCTCGTCGAGAACATCACGGACATCAACGACAAGATCTACGAGGCGGCCTCGCGGCAGAAGATGGGGAGTGCCGAGCTGGCCGAGCAAGCGGCGCAGTGGTACATCGAGGACACCGGCGACCTCGGCCTCGGCCGGCCCGACGTCGAGCCGCGTGCAACCGAGGTCATCCCCGAGATCGTCGCTCTGATCGGAGAGCTGATCGAACGCGGGCTCGCCTATGAGTCCGGCGGGGACGTCTACTTCCGCGTGCCGGCCTATCCCGAGTACGGCTCGTTGTCGGGCGCACAGCCGGACGACATGATCGCCCAGGAGCCGAGCGATCTGAAGGAAGACCCCCGCGACTTCGCGCTGTGGAAGGCGACGAAGGCACGCGAGGACACGGAGTGGGACTCGCCCTGGGGCCCCGGACGGCCGGGCTGGCACATCGAATGCTCGGCTATGGCGGAGAAGCACCTCGGCCCGGACTTCGAGATCCATGGCGGCGGCCTCGACCTCCGCTTCCCGCACCACGAGAACGAGCTCGCCCAGTCACGCGCCGCGGGGAGGCCGTTCGCCCGCCACTGGGCGCACAACGGGATGCTGCAGCTTTCCGAGGAGAAGATGTCGAAGTCGGTCGGAAACATCGTTTCGCTCCGCGAGGTGCTCGACACCTACGGGCGCGAGGCGATCCTCGTCTTCTTCCTCAGCGGCCACTACCGCGGGCCGCTCGACTACTCGGACGAGGCGATGGAGGCTGCGAAGGTTGTCGCCGATGACTTCCGCAACGCTCGGAGGGTGGTGGAGAGGCGGGAGAACGTCCGTGGCTGGCATGCCTTCACCGAAGCTCTCGACGACGACTTCAATACGCCGGCCGCGCTTGCCCTGATGCACGAATGGCGCGCGGCGGGCCGGCTCGATCTCCTATTCAAGGCACTTCTTCTCTTCGGCCTCCCGCTGCCCCGGCATCCCGAGGCTCCGCCCGAGGTGACGGAGCTCGCGGACGCGCGCTTCGCCGCGCGGGCGGCGCGAGATTTCGAGGAGGCCGACCGGCTGCGAGGCGCACTTGAGGCGCTTGGCTGGGAGATGCAGGACATGCCCGACGGCGGCTACAGGCTCGTCGCGAAGCTTTGACCCGCGAGCTGGTCTACGGACGCCGGCCGGCGCGCGAGGTGATCAGAGCCGGCCGCAGGCAGATCCTTGAGCTCTTCGCGACCGAGCGCGCGCTCGCGTCCGAGCCGTGGCTCCGCGACGAGACGGGACTTCGCGTCCACGTCGAGCGGGAGGGGAAGTTGAACGAGCTGGCCGGAAGCCGCGACCACCAGGGCGTCGTCACCTTCTGCGAGCCCTACAAATACGCGGACGCCGACGAGCTCGCCGGAGGCGAGCGAGCGCTCATCGCCTGCCTCGACCAGGTGACCGATCCTCACAATCTCGGCGCGGTCTGCCGCAGCGCGGACGGAGCGGGAGCGACGGGCGTCGTCGTCACCGAGCACAAGGCCGCCCGCGTGACTCCTGCGGTCTGCCGAGCCTCCGCGGGCGCGGTGGAGCACGTCCAGATCGGCGTCGTCGTCAATCTCGCGCGTTATCTCACGGATGTGAAGCGGGGCGATCTCTGGGTCTGGGCGGCCTCCGGTGACGCCGAGACGCCTGTCTGGTCAGCCGACTTCACCAGCGGGGCCGCGCTCGTCTTCGGCGCCGAGGGCCGCGGCCTGCGTCCTCTCGTGCGCAAGTCATGCGACGACGCGTTCTCGATTCCGCTGGCGGGAGCCGTCGAATCGCTGAACGTGAGCGTGGCGGCGGGCGTGGCGCTCTTCGAGGCCGCGCGTCAGCGCCGCGGTTGACCCGCCTCGAGCTCTGCGACCGCGCGGGCGAGGATCTCGCCATTCGTGCCGGGCTGCGCGTCCGCCCAGGCACGTAGCGCGGGCTTCGGGAGCCAGGTGCCTTCACGCATGAAGCGGAGCGAGCGGCCGGCGTTGAGGACGGCGTCCTCGCTATCCGGCGCCTCGCGCTCGTACCAGCGAAGGACGTCGGCCAGCGCGGGCCTCAGATCGTCGGGCGCCACGGGCGCGAACACGTCGGCCGGAGGAGGGCCGGAGAGCGCGACCCCGTGTTCGGCCAGGACGCCTCGATCGATGGCAAACCATTGCCTCTCGCCGGGCTGCGCCTCGCGGTCTGCCCGAAATGTGACGCCGCTCCCCGTGTTCAGGTTGAGCTCGAAGGCGGGTTCGACGGATGGCGTTCGCGCCGTCTCCTCCGTATAGACGACAAGCTCGAGCCCCCGTGCCGGGCACGGAAAGGCCTCGTGCCGGAGCTTCGCCACTATCCGGTCAGCGACCTCGTCGGCGATCGCCTCGCGGACGACGACAGTCACGTCGAGATCGCTCGGCCCGGGCTGGTAGCCGCCGAGAGCCCACGACCCGCCGGCGTCGACGCCGACGAGCTCGGGCCCGAGAAGCTCCTGAAGACGCCCGACGAGCTCCTCGAGATACGCGCGCTCGGCCTCCACGCGGGCATCCTTAGCGAGATGCTCTATCTCTTCGACGGCTACAACATCCTCCACGCGGGCTCGTTTCGGGAGCGCGATGAGCTGATCGACCGGCTCGCGAGCTTCGTCGCACTGCGCGGCGCACGTGGCGTTGTCGTCTTCGACGGCGTCGACGAGGACGCGTTGTACGGGGACCTGTCCGTCCGCTTCGCCGAGGACGCGGACGCCCTCATCGAGCGCCTCGCCGCCGAGCACCGTGGCCAGGAGGAGGTCTGGGTGATCTCCTCCGATCGTGAGATCCGCGGAACTGCCGGACAGGAGACCCGCCGGGTCTCGTCGAAGAACTTCCTGCGGGACCTCGACGAGGGCGCCAAGCCGGCGCCTGGAGGACGCTCCCAGATCGAGGACGCGCTCGATGAGAACACGCGTTCTGCCCTCGAGCGTTTGCGCCGCAGGCGACATTGAACTTTTCGGGACCGCCTGCTACGATCGTGACCTCAAGTTGAGGGTTAGGGTTGTCGAGGCATGCTTTCCTCGGCACCGGCACATCCAAAAGCCCAGGAGGAAAGCCGATGCCCCGCCGCCAGCTCGCAACGGCCCGCCCGCAGGAAAAGACTCAACGAGAAGTCGAGGATTTACGGCTCGTGCTTCGTGCCAGGAACGGAGATTCAGGCGCGATGGATGCGCTGCTGCGCCGCTACACCGGCTTCGTGCGCCTGAAGGCGAGCTCGTACTTCATCGCCGGCGGCGAGTCGGATGACCTCATCCAGGAAGGCCTCGTCGGCCTCTACAAAGCCGTGCGCGACTTCCGCTCCGACAAGGACACCTCGTTTCGGAGCTTCGCCGAGCTCTGCATCACCCGCCAGATCATCACGGCGATCAAGACGGCGACACGCTTCAAGCACGCGCCGCTGAACACGTACGTCTCGTTCAGCCACACGCCAGCGGGCCAGGAGGACGGCGACTGCACTCTCGGCGACGCGCTTCCGGGGCCGCGGGTGGACGACCCCGTCGTGTGCGTCATCTCGACCGAGGAACTGCAGAGCCTCGTCTTCTGCCTCGGCACCGGTCTCTCGCCGCTCGAGAGCGACGCTCTCCGGCTCTACCTCGAAGGCAACTCCTACGAGGAGATGGCCGAAGGCCTCGGCTGTGACACGAAGACGATCGACAACGCTCTGCAGCGCGTGAAGCGCAAGGTTCTCCAGCACCAGCAGGAGCGCGCCGTTTTCGATTAGCTACGCTGGCCGCGCCGGAGTAGCTCAGCTGGTAGAGCAACCGCCTTGTAAGCGGTAGGTCGTGGGTTCGAGTCCCGCCTCCGGCTCCTTTTCGGCGGAATGGCGGTGCGTGCAACCTCGTTAAGAAGGTTGTGCGTACAACGAATGAGATCCGTGAGGAGCTGGACCAGGCGATCGCGCGACGCGCCGAGCTGTGGAACAGACTCGCTCAGGGATCAGATGCTGAGACGTCGGCCGAGCTCGCCGGCCTCTCGAAGACCATCGACGAGCTCTGGGGCGAATTCCGGACCGCCGAGGCCCGGAAGCGCTTCGGCTCGCCGGAGCTCATCCACGCGCGTGCCCGGACCGAGGAACGGCTCGAGCGCGACTCGCGCCGCGTGAAGCAAGCGGCCTAACCGATTGCGGGCGGCCGCCTCCGGGCGGCCGCCCTCCCTGCTGGGAGGTCAGCGGCTTTCGCTCTGGGCTTGGCCGAGGACTTCTTGGGGAGGATCTGGTCGGCGGCCAGCGTCATGAGATAGCCGCAGCGCTTGCAGAGGATGACTGCGACGAGATCCCGTCCTTCGCATCCGCGCCGGAGATGATCTTGCACTCTTTGTGGGCGACGCCGAGCTGGCCCACCCCTTTGCAGAGGGGGCACGATACGACGTAGCGTGCGAGGTGTTCCTCGACCGCTGCAACGTCAACGCCGACAACCGCAGCCTTCGCCATAAATTCGACCTTAGCGGGGGTTTTCGGCTGGCCTCCCCGTCTGAGCCATTTCGACAATAGTCAACATGCGTGTCTTGCTTGTTTCTCAGATGTATCCCGGCCCTTCGGCTCCCGACCTCGGCGTCTTCGTAAAGCAGCTCGCAGACGAGCTCGAGCGCGCCGGAAACGACGTCTCACGCGTGGTGATCGACCACAGGGGCGGCTCGCCGGCCAAGTACGGAGGCCTAGCGGCTCGCGCGCTCGCTGAGGCGCGCCGGTTTCATCCCGACGTCGTCTACGCGCATTTCCTCTTCCCGGCGGGCGCGGCTGCGGCCTTCGCCGCGCGACGGGTCGGCGCGCACCTGGTTCTCACCGCCCACGGCCGCGACGTTCGCAACGTCGGCGCCATCCCGGGCGTGGCGACCGCGACCGCAGCGGCGGTGCGCCGAGCGGACGCGGTGATCGCCGTGTCCGATTTTCTCCGGAGCGAGCTCGAGGCGAAGATTCCGGAGGCCCAAGGCAAAGTGCACGTCATCGACTCGGGCGTCGATCTCGCGCGTTTCCGGCACCGCGATCCGGGGCCCTTGCGCGAGGAGCTCGGCTGGGCGGGTGAGGGGCCGTTCTACCTCTGTGTGGGGACGCTCGACGAGCGCAAGAACGTTGTTCGCCTGGCGGATGCCTTCGCCACGCTCGACGGCGGGAGCCTCGTGTTCGCGGGTGACGGTCCGCTCCGCACCCAGCTCGAGGGCCGCGACCGCGTGCTTCTCCTGGGTCGCGTCTCCCACTCCCGCGTCGCGGATCTGATCGCGGCGAGCGACGTCGTCTGCCAGCCGAGTCTGATCGAGCCGTTCGGCCAGGCGGTGCTCGAGGCTCTCGCGTGCGAGCGTCCGGTGGCCGCCACGCGCATCGGTGGACCGGCCGAGCTCCTCACTCCCGAGACGGGTGTCCTCGTCGATCCCGGCAGCGTCGACTCGATCGCTGCCGGCCTGCGCGCGGGCGCAGAGCTTCCGCGGCCGAATCCAGCGGCGCGGGCGATCGCCGAGGAGCACGACGTCGTCAAGCAGGCCGCGCGAGTGGCGCAGCTTCTGGCAGGCGAGACGCCAAAATGAGTCATATGCACATGCATGCCGATTCCCGCGCCGACCGTCGCATCCTCGCCCTGTCGCTCGGGCTGCTCCTCGCATTCATGGTCGCCGAGGTCGTGCTCGGGATCGTGGCCAGCTCCCTCGCCCTGCTCGCGGACGCCGGCCACATGCTCACCGACGCCTCGGCGCTCGGGCTCGCTCTCTTCGCAGCCTGGGCAGCGTCCCTGCCGGCCCGCGGCCGGTGGACGTTCGGATTCGCGCGCGCGGAGATCCTCGCGGCGCAGGCGAACGGGATCACGCTCGTGGTGATCGGGCTCCTGATCGTCTACTCGGCGATTCGCCGGCTCATCTCGCCGCCCGAGGTGGAGGCCGGGATCGTGACCGCGGTGGCGGTGGCCGGGATCGTCGTGAACCTCGCCGTCCTCGCGCTGATGGCCCGCGCAGAGCGGCAGAGCCTCAACATGCGCGGCGCCTATCTGCACATCGCCACCGATCTGGCCGCGTTCGTCGGCACCGCCCTTGCGGGCGTCCTGATCCTCACCACGGGCTGGAACCGCTTCGACCCGATCGCATCGCTCTTCGTCGCCGGGCTCATGTTCGGTGCGAGCATCACCCTCCTGCGGGAGTCCGGACGGATCTTCCTCGAGGGTGCGCCCTCCTCCGCTCCGCCGGCCGAGGTGGGGCGCGCGATCGTGGAGCACGACGGGGTCGTCGAGACGCACGACCTGCACGTCTGGACGGTGACCGACGGCTTTCCGGCTCTCTCCGCGCACGTGCTCGTCGAGCCGGGCGCGGACTGCCACCGGATCCGCCTCGAGCTCGAGCGCATGCTCGATGAGCGCTTCGGTCTCGAGCACGCGACGCTTCAGGTCGAGCACGTCGGGGCCGCGAGCGGCCTCGAGATCCGGCGGTCGAGCGCATGACCTCATTTGTTCGCGTCCTCATCGCCGACGACGATCCGCTTTTCATCGAGGCCCTCGAGGCGATCCTCGGCATCGAGTCCGAGATCGAGGTCGCCGGCCGAGCCAATGACGGGGAGGAGGCAACGCGACTCGCCGGGGAGCTCGAGCCCGACGTCGTCCTCATGGATCTGAGCATGCCGGTCTTGGACGGGTTCGAGGCGAGCAGGCGCATCCGCGCGGAGGCGCCCACCACCACCGTCGTCGTGCTCACCGGCTCCTCGTACGCCGAGGACGTGAAGAAGGCCTACGACGCCGGCGCGTCCGGGTACGTGACGAAGCACAGGATCGCGCAGGATCTGGTGCGCACCGTCCTCGACGCTGTCAACTGAGCCCTCTCGCTATCCTGAGGCCGTGTTCGACGTCATCCTGCCGGTCGTTCAGGTGCTCCTGTCCGTGATTCTGGTCGTGCTCGTGCTCATGCACTCCGGGCGCGACACGGGCTTCGGCGGCATGGGCTTCACGCCCGCCTCACAGGGCGGCCAGCACATCGTCGAGCGCAACCTGACGCGGCTCACGCTCGTCGTCGCCGCGCTGTTCGGGATCAACACCGTCGCCCTCTTTTACGTTCTCTAACCACCCGCAATCGCGGCGACGAGCCTGATCTCTTCGGGGCCTTCGAGCCGCGTGTCCATGCCGTCGTGCTCGCGGACGTCGACGCCGTCCACGTAGACGTTCACCAGCTGCCGTAGCTGTCCGCGCTCGTCGAACACGAGGTTGGCGACCGGCAAGCAGCGGAGCGCGGATCCGACGGTGTCCGCTTCGACCTCGAAGCGGCGCTGGCCACCGACCTCGGCGGCGAGCATCCCCGGAAGGAGGACTACTGCCAGTCGGCCGCCTCGACCGAGAGGATCGGCGGAAGGTGCGTCGCGGCCTCGACCCAGCTGTCGCCTCCGTCGGCGCTGGCGAAGACCGAGCCGCTCTGCGTCCCGAAATAGACGCCGCCGTCGTCGAACGACGAGGACTCGCGGAGCACCGCCACCCAGGCCGGCTCCGGCAGGCCGCCTTCGAGGAGCTCCCAGCTCTGGCCGCCGTCGCGTGTCCGGTAGACGCCCAGCCGCGCGTCGGGGGTGACACGGTTCTCGGCACCTTCCTCCGGGATGACCAGGGCGGTGTCAGGGTCCGACGGGTCGAGCATGATCGGGAAGCCGAAGCCGCTCGGGAGCCCGTTGCCCTCCAGCCGCTCCCAGTTTCGGCCCTGGTCGTCCGAGCGGTAGACGCCGCAGTGGTTCTGCTGCCAGAGGCGCTCCGGCCGGGCGGGGTGGAGGAGCAGCTTGTGCACGCACTGTCCGACATCGGGAAACGGGTTGTCGGGGAAGAAGTCCGCCGCCACGCCGGAGTTGGCCGGCTCCCAGGAAACGCCTCCGTCCTCGGTGCGGAAGGTGCCCGCTGCGGAGATCGCGACGTACATCCGGTTGGAATCGTCGGGGTCGAGCTGGATGGAGTGGCAGCACATCCCGCCCGCGCCCGGGTTCCACTTCTCCCGGGAGTCGTGCCCGACGAGGCTCTGGACGGTCTCCCACGTGCGGCCGGAGTCGTCGCTCCGGAAGAGGACCCCCGGTGCGCCACCGAGCCAGAGTCGGCCGTCCTCGCCCTCGCGCCCGGGCCGGATGTGCCAGGTCTTCTCGAGGGTGAGACCTGAGTCCTCGGGAAGGCCTAGCTCCTCGGCGCGCGTCCACGTCTCGCCGCGGTCTTCGGAGCGGTGCCCCGTGGCGCCGTAGACGAAGCTGTTCGTCGCCGCGTAGACCGAGCCGTCGCGTGGGTCGGGAACGGCGTGGAAGACCTCCCACCCCTGCAGCAGCGGGCCGGAGACTTCCCACTCGCGGCGGTCGTCGTCGGAGGACAGGACGAAGAGGCCCTTTCGCGTACCGACGAGGAGTGCGGGCACTAGAGGCCGGGCCCCGATCCCGTTCCGACGATCGTGAACGCGCTCGTGGCGATGGCCGGCACCCGCGTCCCGAAGGGGTAGCGCTCGTCGTAGTAATCGCTCCGGTTCACGAGCACGACCTCGTCGGAGAGGCCGAGAATCCCCTCGACGAGCTTCGGAAATGACGTGGTGAAGCGGAGGTTCACGAGCGGCTTCGTCACCTTACCGTCCTCGATCTTGAAGGTGCCGTCGCGCGTCATGCCGGTGATGATTCCTTCGCGCGGGTCGACGACGCCGAGGTAGTGGAGCCGGGTGACGTAGATGCCGTCGCCCACCTGCTCGGGCAGCTCGGCGGTCGGGATGTCGCCGGCGCGCACTGAGAGGTTGAGCGGCAGCGGGCCGAATCCCTGGGCGGGCGCAGGCAGAGCGTGGCCGGTGGACTCGCGGCCGTCGTCGGCGCGCTTTGCGGTGCGGCGGTCCCAGACGACGTCCTTCGCGACGCCGTCCTCGACGATCGTGACGCGCTGCTTGGGCACGCCCTCGAGATCGAACGCCTTGGGCATGCCCTCGGGGTCGAGACCGTCGTCGATCAGCGTGAAGCTGTCGTGGAAGAGTTTCTCCCCGAGCCGCCCGCTCAGGTAGCTCCGGCCCTCGAGGCAGGACAGGGCACTGAGAGAGCTGAAGCCGAAGTACCAGAGGAGCTCGGAGAAGGCATAGGGCTCGAGGATGGCGGCGTGCGTGCCGGCCTCGATCTCGGTCGCGCCGCGCGTCCTGGCCGCTTTCTCGGCTGCTTCCCGCGCGCAGCCCGCCGGGTCGAGGTCCGCCGCTTTCCAGGACGTCGCCTCTGCGTAGCCGGACGAGTCGTCCGAGGCCGCGATGGCGAGGACGCTCGCGTCGGTCATGTTCTGGCTGACCGCATGGCCGGTGCTCGAGGCCACCGCCGTCTCGGTCACGCCGCTCGTGAAGTACCCGTAGAGGCCGTACTCGGGCGCGGCCTCGATCGCCTGCGCGGCGAACCCGGCCTGTTCCTCAGGAGTCAGCACGGCGGTCTCGTCGTCGTAGCCGGTCACGTCGGGGACGGGGGCCGGGGGCTGCAACCCCCCGTACCCGGGATCCGCGGGCGCGCTGTCGGCCGCCTCGGCGGCGCGCCTTGCCATCTCCCGCAGACCCTCGTCGTCCGTTCGGTTCGTGACGGCGCAGCCGACCTTCCCGTCGCGGACGACGCGGAGGGTGATCGACTCGTCGCTGATCAGCGTCGGCTGATGGACCTCGGAGCCGGCGAAGCGGGCGAACCCCGACTCCTCGACCTGGACGACCGCATCCGCCTCGTCCGCCTTGGCGGCCCTCCAGGCGCGGTCGGCGAGCTCGAGCGCTCGGCCGTCAGACGTCACGGACGCCAACCTGGACGTTGCGGAAGCGGGCGGGGGAGGTGCCGTGGGACACATGCGCGTGCTGGCCCGGCTGGCCCTTGCCGCAGTTCGTCAATCCGTAGAGCTGCCAATCGCCGGCGCCCCCGACCGCGTCGAGGCCGGACCAGAAGATCGGCGTCGTGCCCATGTAGGTCGCGTCGCGCAGCATGCGCCCGAGCTTGCCGCTCTTGATCTCCCACGCGATCTGCGTCCCGAACTGGAAGTTGAGCCGCTTGTCGTCGATCGACCAGCTCTTGTTCGTGCACATGAAGATGCCGTCGTCGACGTCGGCGAGCAGGTCGTCGCGGGACCCTTCACCCGGCTCCAGGTGCAGGTTCGTCATGCGGACGAGCGGCATTCGGCTCCAGCCGTCGGCGCGCATCGAGCCGCCGTTCCCCGCTCCGATCATGCGCGCGGTCTCGCGCGAGGAGAGGAAGCCGTTCAGGACTCCCGCCTGGACCACCGGCTGCCGTCCTGCGGGCACGCCCTCGTCGTCGTAGGCGAACGTGCCGAGCCCGCCGGCCGTCGTCGAGTCCGCGGTGATGTTCATCAGGTCGGAGCCGTAGCGGAGGCTGCCGAGGTCTCCAGGCTTGAGAAAGCTCGTGCCCGCGTAGGCCGCCTCGGTCCCGTAGACGCGGTCGAGCTCGGTCGGATGGCCCACCGACTCATGCACCTGCAGCACCATCTGCTCGCTGTCGAGGACGACCGTGGTCACGCCCGACGGGCACGGGTCGGCGCGTAGGAGGGCGGCAGCCTCCTCGCCGACCCGCGGGGCGTTTCCCGGCAAGTCGAGTCCCTCGACGTACTCCCAGCCCGACTGGGAGCTCGAGCCGCCGTGGGCGCTCGGGTAGCTGCGGATCTGAACCTTCCCGTCGCGGATGGCGAGCGCGTCGATTCCGCCTCCGCACTCCACGAACACCTGGTACACGTCGGCGCCCTCGGAGGACTGGAACGCCCGCTCCTCGCGCTGGGCGCGAAGCGTCGCCTCCGTGATCTTCACGTCAGCGTGCTGCATCGCCCCTTCGGCCCGGAGGCAGAGCCCGACCTTCTCGGAGAGCGGGACGTCCACCGGGTCGCGCTCGGCCGGAGTTCGGTACTCGCCCTTTTCGGCCGGGGCGGGAGCGAGCTCGACCTGGCGCCTCCCGGCCCGGCCCGCACTCGCGCGGGCGAATGCGACTGCGCGTTCGGCGGCAGCCCGTGCTCCTTCCTCGGTCAGCCGGCGGTCGCACGCGAATCCCCAGGCGCCGTCGACGAGGACGCGGACGCCGACGCCCTCGGTCTCACCGTCCGAGACCGACTCGACCTCGCCGTTCTTCGTCGCCACATGCTGGGCCCGGCGCGTCACCGCGCGCGCGTCGACGTAGCCGGCCCCGCCGGCCGTCGCCGCGTCGATCGCCTCTCCACAAAGTTCGCGCACGAGCCGCGCGTACCTTAGCGCTGGGAGAAGAACGAAGGCACCCCTCTTCGGGGTGCCTTTCATGCGCTGGAGAGGACTTGAACCTCCACGCCCCGCAAGGGGCACAAGGCCCTCAACCTTGCGCGTCTACCAATTCCGCCACCAGCGCGCGAAGCGCATTGTAGCCACGGACGGATCGCACCCCCAGTTTGACGCCGTCCGAAAGCGGCGCTACCGTAATGCGAACAGACGTTCGACCAGGGAGCCGAGCATGCTGAGCAAGCGCCAGCAGGAGATCTACGACTTCGTCGTCAGCTACGCCGCCAAGCAGGGGTATCCACCGACCGTGCGCGAGATCGGCGAGGAGGTAGGTCTTGCCTCGCCCTCGACGGTGCACGCGCATCTCGCGAATCTCGAGCGCGCCGGGATGCTGCGTCGCGACCCGACCAAGCCTCGCGCTCTCGAGGTCGTCGGCCGCGAGCGCGCCACGGGCGGCCCGCGCCCCATGCGCACCGCTACGCCCGACCCACGACGCCTACCGCTCGTCGGCGACATCGCCGCAGGCGGCCCGCTCCTCGCGGAGGAGAACATCGAGGACTACCTCGCGGTGCCGGAGCCGCTGACCGCGGGAGGGGACGAGTTCCTCCTCCGCGTCAAGGGCGAGAGCATGATCGACGCCGGCATCCTCGACGGCGACTACGTCGTCGTGCAGAAGCAGCAGACGGCTCGCGACGGGGACATCGTCGTCGCGCTCGCAGGTGAGGACGAAGCCGCGGACGAGGCGACCGTGAAGCGCTTCTTCCGGGAGAACGGCCGCATCCGGCTCCAGCCCGAGAACGAGATCCTCGAGCCGCTCTATCCGACCCACGTCCAGATCCTCGGCAAGGTGATCGGGGTTTTCAGGCGGGTCTGATGACTGAGATCGTGGCCCTCAACCGCACGCTCGACCAGGAGCTCCTGGCGCTCATGCGCGGCGCGAGCCTCGAGTGTCCAGTTTGCGGCGAGTTCGTCCTCCACACGGGTGGGGCGATCCTCTGCCCGCAGTGCGGGACGCGCTTCGAGGCCGGAGAGGAATCGAGGCTACAATTGACCGTGCAGGCCGGGTGACCGCGGGCCGGGCCGCTTCGGCGGGTCGGCGCGAGGAAAGTCCGGACACCGCAGGGCAGGACGCTGGGGAAATCCCAGGCGGCGAAAGCCGACGGAAAGTGGCACAGAAAGGAGACCGCCAGCGGCGAACGTTTCTCTCCGGAGACGCCGTAGGCAAGGGTGAAAGGGTGGGGTAAGAGCCCACCAGCGTCGTGGTGACACGACGGCTAGCCAAACCCCGTCCGGTGCAAGGCGAACAGGCTCCACTTCAGGCGGCCCGCCGAGGAGCCGGGTGCGCTGCTCGAGCCACCGGGGAACCGGTGGCCTAGATGGATGGTCACCCTCGACAGAATCCGGCTTACAGGCCTGCTACTCCGAAGCCCCGCTCAATGTGGGGCTTCGGAATTTAAGGAGGTCCGGCCGGCCGCCGGTTGACGGCTCTGCGCCCGATGCGGGCAAGATGCGGCATGCAGATCGGCAAGCCGGGCGAGCCCGTCACGCACCTGAGCCAGGCGTATCCCGACCGCGTCGAGGTGCGCGGGCGGGATCTCGCCGGCGACCTCATGGGTCGCGTGACCTTCACGGAGTACTTCCACCTCCTCCTCACCGGCCGCGAGCCGACCGACGACGAGCGCTACTTCCTCGACCTGCTGCTCGTCGCCATCGCCGAGCACGGGATGATGCCGACCAACGTGGCCGCGCGAATGACGCTGGCCGCGGACCCCGCGTCGCTCCAGAGCGCGGTCGCCGCGGGGATTCTCGGCGCCGGCCCGGTTGTCCTCGGCACCTCGGAGGAATGCGCCTGGCTGCTCGCGGAGGCGCAGGCAAAGGTCGAGGCAGGAGCGGAGCTGAAGGCGACTGCGGCCGAGCTTGCCGAGGCAATCAAGGAGAGCGGCGGCAAAATGCCGGGCTTCGGGCATCCGGTGCACCGGCCGCTGGATCCGCGTGCCGAGCGCATCCTCGAGCTCGCCGACGAGCGTGGCGCGAGCGGGCCGCACGTCGCCCTCGCGCGCGCCTTCCGCGACGCGGTCGCCGAGGCTTGGGGGAAGCCGCTGACGTTGAACGTTGCGATGCCGATCGCGGCCGTGCTGCTCGACCTGGGGTTTTCGGCGGCGATTGTGAAGGCGATTCCCATCCTGGCGCGTACCGCCGGCCTTCTCGCCCACCTCGCAGAGGAACAGGAGAACCCAATCGGCTTCCTCCTTGCCGGCGCCGCAGAGGACGCTGTGACGTACGAGCCTCCGGTGGAGTGATGCTCGAGCCGGAGGTCGAGAGCCGCCCCTGGGAAGAGCAGCTCGCCCTCGATGACGCGAGCTATCGCACGCAGATCGCGTACCTCTTCGAGCGCTCGGCCTTCTACCGGGACAAGCTCGGCACAGCAGGGGTCTCGAGCCCTGAGGAAGCGGGCGGCCTCGAAGCCATCGCACGTCTCCCGCTGACCGAGAAGAGCGAGCTGAAAGCGACCGCGTCGAGGGAGAACCCGATCGGGGCGCACCTCTGCGTCGAGCGCGGCGAGATCGCCCGCATCTACTCCACCAGCGGCACCACGGGCACGCCGAGCTACATCCCCCTCACCGAGGGCGACCTCGACAACTGGATCACCGGTTCGGCGCGGAGCTATGCGGCGTCCGGTGTCGCGGCGGGCGAGCGGATCGTCTCGACCTACAACGCGGGTCCCTTCGTCGCAGGCGCGGCGCTCGACGCGTTCGAGCGGATCGGACTCAGTCACATCCCGGTGGGCACCGGGAACACGGAGCGCCTCATGCTCGCGATCGAGCTCCTCGAGCCGGAGAGCGCCGTGCTCACGCCGTCGTACGCCGCCCACCTCCTCGAGTGGGCCGCCGAGCGCGGCAAGGACCTGCGCGGGTCGAGCGTGCGCCGTGTGCTCGTGGCCGGCGAGCCCGGAGGGGGAGAACCGGCGTTCCGCGCCAGGCTGGAGGACGGCTGGGACGCAAAGATCACCGAGGCGATGGGCATCGGGGACATCGGCGCGTCGCTCTGGGGCGAATGCGAAGAGCAGGACGGGATGCACCTCGGTGCGCGCGGCTTCGTGCACGCAGAGCTGATCGACCCGGAGAGCGGCACGGACATCGCGATCACCGACGGCGGCAAGGGCGAGCTCGTCCTGAGCCACCTGCAGCACCGCGCGGCGCCGCTCCTTCGCTTCCGGACCCGCGACCACGTCGAGCTTCGGACGAGCCCGTGTCCGTGTGGACGGACGAGCCCGCGGGTTCGTTGCATCGGGCGCACCGACGACATGCTCATCGTCCGTGGAGTGAACGTCTTCCCCTCAGCCCTCCGCGAGGTCGTGAACGGCTTTTCGCCGAGGGTGAGCGGACACATTCTCGTCAGGCCCGAGATGCCCGGCGTGAAGCAGGAGCCGCCGCTTCCGGTCGACGTCGAGCTCGCCGAGGGCACGTCTGCGGACGACGAGCTGGCGCAGGCGATCGGCGAGCGGCTGCGCAGCGTGCTCGTCGTTCGGGCCCGAGTGGAGCTCGTCCCGTGGGGACGCCTGCAGCGGAGCGAGTACAAGTCGAAGCTCGTCGAGCGCTCACCGAACGCCCCGATCGACTGACCGGCGTCGGTAGAGTCAGTTCGTGGACACCGAACAGGCACGCGAGCTCCTTCAGCGGGAGCGGGAGCGGATCGAGCGGGCGCTCGCCGAACAGGCGGGCGGAAACAACGGCGAGCTCTCGACCGTCGACCAGCATCTCGGCGACCAGGGCAGCGAGTTGTACGAAGACGAGTTCGAGGCCGGTCTTCGCGAGCGCCTCCTGAACGAGCTCGCTGCCGTGGAGCGTGCGGAGGCCCGCGTCGACGCGGGCACGTACGGCCTCTCGGTCGAGAGCGGCGAGCCGATCCCGGACGAGAGGCTCGAAACGATCCCGACCGCCGAGCGCACCGCCGAGGAGCAGGCGCGCTTCGACGGCCGCCGCTGAGCCTGGCAGGCCAAGCTCCGTAGCTGCCGAATCACGTCTGGGTGTCCGCTCCGAGACCGGAGGGCAACCGACGTGAAGCCCGCGGGGAGGCGAGCATCTTCGCGCTCGCCGCGTGCGCGCTCCTGGTCCTGCTCGGCCTCGTGAGCATGGCGGCGAGCTGGGAGCTCGCCGGCGTCGCCGGCTGGATCTGGTTCCTCTTGGCAGTTCCCGAGCTGCTGCTGGTCGGCGCGCTCGCCCTCGACGCTCCTCCGATTGCGGACGTGACGGTGATCTCTGTGGTCGTCCTGGCGAATCTCGGTGGCCGCGTATGTGGCGCTCACGAACGGCATCGCCTTCAGCCCGACGGACGCGATGCCGCTGACTCGCCGTGCCAAGACGCTCATGGGTCTCGACGCCCTGATCTCGGTCGGCGCCGTGCTCCTCGTCGCCGCGCGTGCGGTCAACGTGCTCGGCGGCTGAGAGCTATTCGGGTGTGACGTAGGCGGCGGTGAGGCCGCCGTCCACCAAGAAGGTCGCCCCGTTGACGTAGGACGACTCGTCGCTTGCGAGGAAGAGCGCGCCGTAGGCGATCTCCTTCGCCTGAGCCAGCCGGCCCATGGGCAGGTGGACGAGCCTGCGCTCGAGCGCTCCCGGGGTCTCGTCGAAGAGGCGCATGAGGAGCGGCGTCTCGACCGGGCCGGGACAGAGGGCGTTGACTCGCACACCCTGGCGCGCGAACTCGACGGCGAGCTCCCGGCTCAGGGAGAGGACAGCGCCCTTCGAGGCGGTGTAGGAGATCTGCGACGTCGCCGCGCCGGCGAGGGCCACGAACGAGGCGACGTTGATGACCGAGCCGCCGCCTCGGTCGAGCAGGTGTGGGATCCCGTGCTTGCAGCAGAGGAAGACGCCTTTCGTGTTGACGTCCTGCACACGCTGCCACGCGTCGACCTCGGTTTCGAGAACCGACGCGTCGTCCGCCGGCATGATCCCCGCGTTGTTGTAGAGGACGTCGATCCCGCCGTAGCGTTCGGTCGCCGCCGCGTACATGGCCTGCACGCTGTCGGGGTCGGCCACGTTCACCTCCTGAAAGAAGGCCTCGCGGCACTCGGCTGCCGTGGCCTCGCCCTTCTCGGGATCGACGTCTGCGACGCACACGCTCGCGCCTTCCCCCGAGAAGAGGATCGCGGCCTCCCGGCCGATGCCGCCGGCAGCACCGGTGATGACGGCGACCTTTCCGTCCAGGCGTCCCATGCGAGGCGGGAGCTTAGCGGTGAAGGCCCGAGAGAATCGAGTCGAGCCGATCGAAGCGCTCGTCGGCGGCCTGTTCTTTCGAGCCGCTGAACCAGACGAGGACGACGTTCCCCCCGTAGCGCTTGTAGGCGACCCAGGTCTTGCTCTGCGAGTCGAGCTCCCAGTAGATGCTGTCGGCGCTCCGGGCGAGCGGCTTGTTCGTGTCCTTGTCCTTGAAGAAGGAGGCGAGCGAGGCGCTCTTCCCCGGCTTGCCGACGTAGACGTTGAAGATGCCGTAGCGGTCGACCAGCGACTGCGGCATGTCGAGGCCGAAGCCGAGCTGGTCCCACGCGGGGTCGCTGACCGCGGCCGGCTCGAGCGGCCGCCCCGTCGCCTGCTTGAACGTCTGCCCCACCTGGGCAGGAGTGAGGGTCTGCTCCTGGGTCTGGTCGCTGGCGGCGCCGCACCCGGCCAAAACGACAAGGGCGAAGACCGCGAGCGAGAGCAGGGCGATGCGTCTCACTGCGCCAAGAGAGTAGCGCCTCGCCTGAACGGAGGCCTCGCCCGCTTGAGTCGTCCGGCCCCACGGGGCAGGATGGGAGGCCCTCGAACAAGGAGTTCCTCGATGTTCACGAAGCGAAAGTTGATCGCGCTGTTTGCGGCCACGGTCATCGTCGCGGGAGTGCTGGTGGTCGCTGCGATCGGCGCGACCGGCAGCGGCACAGCCGACCAGGTGACGTTCAGAACGAGCAACCGCGTCGACACACCGTCGGGCTCGTTCATCAATACCGGCAGCCAGGTGGTCGTCAACCCGGGCACCGGCCCGATGCTCATCCGTTTCTCTGCGACCGGCTACGAGCAAGATTTCAACAGCGGAGGCGGATTCGCGGGCCACAAGTACGCGGCGATGTTCGTCCGAGTGCTCGTCAATGGCTCACAGGTTGGTCCCGCGGTGCGGTTCTTCGACAACACCGGGAAGGTCGGCGTGCAGAAGCCGCGGCCGACGACGACCTCCTATGAATGGGCGCTGAACACGACGCTTGGCTCGAAGACCGTACGGGTCCAGTTCAAGAACCTGAACACCTTCGACAGCGCGACCATCCTGCACTCGACGCTGACGGTTCAGAACGGCTAGTCAACGGCGTTCTTCGGCGTACCGACGAGCCTCGTCGACGAGGCCCTGGAAAAGGGCGAAGTCCTCCCCTGCCTCGGGATGCCAGAGCACGCCGACCGTGAAGCGCTGCGCGGTATCCTCGACTGCCTCGATCGTCCCGTCGTCTGCGCGCGCCGACTCCCGCAGCCCTTCGCCGAGCTTGCCGAAGCCCTGGTGGTGGTGGCTCTTGACCGGCGCGCGGTCGCCGAGCAGCCTTTGGACGCGGCTTCCGGGGACGAGATCGACGTCGTGGTCGGCAAAAACGCCGGGCGGGTCGTGCTTGTGCTTCTCGTCCCCGACGACGTCGGGCAGGTGCTGGACGAGGTCGCCGCCGCGGGCGACGTTCAGCACCTGGCTCCCGCGGCAGATGGCGAGGACCGGCATATCGCGCGCGAGCGCGCCCGTGAGCAGTGCGAGCTCGGCGTCGTCGCGGGCACGGACGGTGCCGAAGGTCTCCTCGTGCGCTTCCTGCCCGTAGAGCTCCGGGTCGAGGTCGGCGCCGCCGGAGAAAACGAGGCCGTCGAGCCCGTCGAGGGTCTCGTCGACGGCGTCGTCTGCCGGGGGAACGAGGAGCGCCCGGCCGCCAGCCTGCTCCACCGCCTGCACGTACGCGGCGGGGACGAGCGCGGCCTCGAGATCCCAGTAGCTCCACTTCGCCGGCACCACGTACGTCGTGATCCCGATCAGGGGCCTAGCCACGCTCGAAGAGCCTCTCCCGCTCGTAGCCCGTCACGACCTGGTCGAAGAGCCGCTGCTCGGTGTGCGCGTAGTTCAGGTAGTGGTCGATGACATCGTCTCCGAAAGCCGCGCGCGCCATCGTCCCGTTCTCGAGCGCGCCGATCGCGTCGCGCAGCGAGTGGGGGAAGCGCTCGGCGTCGGACTCGTAGGCGTTCCCCTCGAGCGGCGGCGGCAGCTCCAGCTCGTTCTCCACGCCGTGGAGGCCGGCCGCCAGCACCGCGGCGAAGGCGAGATAAGGGTTGACGTCGCCGCCGGGGATACGGGTCTCCGCGCGCAGGCCGTTCCCGTGGCCGACGATGCGGAAGCCGCATGTCCGGTTGTCGTGCCCCCACGCGAGCGTGGTCGGTGCCCAGCTCCCGGCTGCGTAGCGCTTGTAGGAGTTCACGTTCGGCGCGAGGAAAAGGGCGAGCTCACGGAAACACGCGATCTGCCCCGCGAGAAACTGTTTGAACACGTCCGACTCGCCCGCGAATGCGCTCTCGTCCCCGCGCCAGAGGCTTGCGTGGATGTGGCAGGAGTTCCCGATCCAGGTGTGGTCGGGCTTGGCCATGAAGGTGATCGAGCAGCCGTTCAGGTGCGCGATCTCCTTGGCGCCGTTCTTGTAAACCGTGTGGTTGTCGGCCATCGCAAGGGCCGGCGCGTAGCGGAAGTTGACCTCCTGCTGGCCGGGCCAGGCCTCGCCCTTCGAGCTCTCGACCGGGATCCCGGCCGCCTGCATGTGGTTGCGGATCTGGCGGAGGAAGGGCTCGTCATAGGTGGTGGCGAGGATGTGGTAGTCGAGGATGTAGGGCACCGACGGCGTCAGGTCGTCGTAGCTCTTCGCGTGGGCCTCGGCGTAGGTCTCCTTCAGGAGGTAGAACTCGAGCTCGGAGCCGAACATCGGGGTGTAGCCGAGCTCCGCAGTGCGCTCCACCTGCCGCTTCAGGACTTGCCGCGGCGACGGGTTGACCGGCGTCGCGTCGTGCCAGAGGACGTCGCAAAGGACAAGCGCCGTGCCCTCGAGCCAGGGGATCCGCCGCAGCGTGTCCAGGTCGGGCTGCAGAAGGAAATCGCCGTAGCCTCGCTCCCAGTTGGCAATCGAATAGCCGGGGATGGGGTCCATCTCCATGTCCAGCGCGAGCAGGTAGTTGCAGCCCTCGACGCCGTGCTCTGCGACCTCGCCCTCGAGGAAGAACTGCCCATGGACACGCTTGCCCATGAGGCGGCCCTGCATGTCCGTGAAGGCGACGACGATCGTGTCGATCGCGCCGCTCTCGATCTCGGACGTCAGCTCTTTCAGCGTCATCCGGGCGATCTTAACGTCCGGCTGGCTTGACAGCGTCCGCCCCAGGGCGTCCTAATACGCGGTCTCAGACTCAGGAGGAAGCGGCATGAGCACTGAAGAGCAAAGGGCCCACACGCGTTCGGACGATGAGAGCCTGCTCCATCGCCTCGGATATGCGCAGGAGCTCTTTCGCGGGATGGGCGGGTTCCAGAACTTCGCCATCTCGTTCACGATCATCTCCATCCTCGCCGGGTGCCTGACCTCGTACTCGGTCGGAATGGAGCACGGGGGTCCGTCGTCGATCATCTGGGGCTGGCTCCTCGTCGGCCTCATGTCGACGATCATCTCGTTGTCGATGGCCGAGATCGCCTCGGCGTATCCGACCGCCGGCGGCCTCTACTACTGGGCATCCAAGCTGGGGAGCCCCGGCTGGGGCTGGGCGACGGGCTGGTTCAACCTGATCGGCCAGGTAGCCGTCACGGCGGCGATCGGCTACGGGCTCGCGACCTTCGGAGCCGTCCTGCTCGACTACTGGTTCGGCTACTTCCAGCAGATGAACGACATCTTTGGCGCCTCGGGCAACGCGTCGTACTACCTGCTCTACGCGTTCTTCATGCTCTGCGCCTGCTTAATCAACTTCTTCAACATCAGGGTCACGGCGGGCCTGAACACGATCTCCGCCTACTGGCACATGATCGGCGTCGCCTTCATCGTCATCGTCCTGATCATCGTGCCGGACAAGCACCAATCGCTCTCCTATGTGTTCACGGAGACGGTGAACAACTCGGGCTACGGAGGCGGGACGACGTCCCTCTCGAGCCCGACGTTCTGGTTCGTCTGGGGCCTCGGGCTCCTGCTCGCGCAGTACACGATCACCGGTTTCGACGCCTCGGCACACACCGCGGAAGAGACACAGCGCGCCTCCCGGATGGCGGCGACCGGCATGTGGACCTCGGTCGTCGCATCGGTGATCTTCGGCTGGATTCTTCTGCTTGCGGTCACCTTCGCGATCCCGAGCACCCAGTTCGCGCTCGACAACATCGGCACCGTCGTCCCGTCCATCTGGGCGGAATCGATGAGCCAGACATGGGCGGAGGCGCTGCTCTTCATCTGCGTCATCGCGCAGTTCTTCTGCCTGACCGCCTCCGTCACGTCAGCGTCGAGAATGATGTTCGCGTTCTCGCGCGACCGGGCCGTGCCGGGGCACTCGCTGTGGCGCCGGGTGGCGCGGAACCGCATTCCGCGCTGGTCGGTCGCCGGCATCGGCGTATTCGCGGCAGCCCTCATGATCCCCTCGGTTTGGAACTACCTCGTCGGCTACTTCGCGGGGACGGCCATCGCGGTGATCGGGCTCTACATCGCTTTCATCCTCCCGGTCTACCTGCGGTTCCGCCAGGGAGATGCCTGGCAGGAGCCGAGAGCCTGGAGCCTCGGGCGGCACTACAAGTGGATCGACCTCGTCTCGCTGATCTGGGTCGGGATCATCACGATCCTTTTCATCTTCCCGCTCTACCGGGCCGGGCTTCCCTGGGCAGAAGACTTCACCTGGGAGCTGACCAACTACACGATCCTCTGGTTCGTCGCCATCGGCCTGATCTTCGGAGGCTGGTGGCTCATCTCCGCCAGGCACTGGTTCAAGGGCCCGATCCGCATGGGCACGGAAGAGGAGCTCGACCGGATCGAGGAGCAGTATGAGCGTCCCGCTCGCGGCGCCGCGCCGGCGGGCAAGTAACTAGCCGGCGCCGAGCTCTTCGGCGAGGAGAGAACAGGCATATGCGCGCCACGCCACATCGGGCGTGGCGCGCAGCGCTGCCAGCGCCTCGGAGACGTGGGGAAGCCCTTTGGCCTCCGCCTTCAGGTCGTCGAGCCCGCGTTCGAGGGCAAGTTGCCGGTCGACCGTGCGCACCTCCTGGGCGAGCGCATTGACTGCGCGGCCGTTGAGGTCGAGGCCGCGGTCCGGGTCGCCGCCCGCGGTGAGGAGCAGCAACGCCCGTCTGCTCGCCCCGTGCGCCTCGTCTTCCTCGATCTGAACCCCCTGACCGGCCACCGAGGCCAGGACGACGAGCGCCGTGGCGAGCTGATCCCCGCCCTCGTCCGCAGCCAGCGAGCCCTCGAGGCCGTGCAGCCACGCCGCCCTGCTCACTGCCGCTCGAGCCAGAGGGCGAATGCGGCGATGGACGCCGCGTCGTCGAGCGCTTCCAGCGCTCCCACGAGCGCGAGCCGCTCGACCTCGATGTCCTCGTCGTCGTCGAGCTCCGCGGGGTCGGCCTCGCTCAGGCCGCTCGCCTCGAAGACGTGCACCAGCTCGGTGGAATAGCCCGGCGCGGCCCAGAAGGTCGCGATGGCGCTCAACACCTCAGCGGCCAGCCCGCATTCCTCCGCGAGCTCCCGGGCAGCGGCGTCCGCGGGAGCCTCTCCTTCCTCGAGCTTCCCGGATGGGAGCTCGAGCGTCCGGGTCCCCGAGCCCGGCCGAGACTGGCGCACGAGCACCAGCTCTCCGCCTTCGACGACGACGAGAACAACTGAGGGAGGGTGATGAATGAGCTCCACGACCCGTAGTATCGCCCGGTGGTCGACGTAGGCATCGAGTGAGGTCGAGGGCCCGCGCCGTCGTCATCGGCGGAGGGGTCGGCGGCGCGTCGATCCTCTACTGGCTCGCCCGGCTCGGCTGGGACGACCTCGTCCTATGCGAGCGCGCGGATCTGACCAGCGGCTCGACGTTCCACTCCGCCGGCCTGGTCGGGCAGCTGCGCGGCTCCATCAGCCTGACCAAGATGATGATGGACTCGGTCGACCTCTACCGGACGCTCGAGGAGGAGGTCGGCCTCGAGACTGGCTGGCACGAGGTCGGGTCGCTCCGGCTCGCCTCGTCCGAGGAGCGAATGCAGGAGCTCCGCCGCCAGGCGGGCTGGGCGAAGACGTTCGGGCTTCCGCTCGAGCTCGTCTCCGCCGAGCGGGCGGCCGAGCTCTTTCCTCCCATGTCGACGGAAGGCGTCCTCGGCGCGGCCTACCTTCCCACCGACGGCTACATCGACCCGAGCCAGCTCACGTTCGCGCTTGCGGAGGGCGCGCGGAAGCGCGGCGCCGAGATCAACACGAACACGCGAGTCGCGGGGATCGGGCTCGAGGGCGGGCGCGTCGTCGGCGTCGAAACGGACAAGGGCTCGATCGAGACCGGCATCGTGGTCAACGCAGGAGGCATGTTCGCGGGCGAGATCGGGCGCCTCGCGGGCGTGACCGTGCCGATCATCCCGATGGCCCACGAGTACCTCATCACGCGGCCGAGCGGCATTCCGCTCGACATCCCGACGATGCGCGACCCGTCGCTCCTCGTCTACTTCCGCGGCGAGTCGGGCGGCCTCGTCATGGGCGGCTACGAGCGGAACCCGGCACCATGGGGGCTCGACGGCATCCCGGAGGACTTCAACGGCAAGCTCCTGCCCGAGGACTGGGACAGATTCCACGAGCTGATGACCAATGCGTGCGTCCGCGTCCCCGACCTGCAGGACGCCGAGGTCATCAGCCTCGTCAACGGGCCCGAAGCGTTCACCCCCGACGGAGAGTTCATCCTCGGCGAGTCCGACGTGCGCGGCTTCTGGGTCGCCGCCGGCTTCTGTGCGCACGGTCTCGCCGGGGCAGGCGGGATGGGGCGGCTCGTCGCGGAATGGATCGCGGAGGGCGTCCCGAGCCTGGACGTCTGGGAGATGGACTCGCGCCGCTTCGGCCCGCACTACCGAAGCGGCGACTACACGCTCGCGCGCGCGTACGAGGTCTACTCGACCTACTACGACATCAAGTACCCGGGCCAGGAGCGCCTCGCCGGCCGGCCGCTCAGGCTCTCGCCGACGTACGCCCGGCTCCAGGAGCTCGGCGCGTCCTTTGGGGAGAAGTCGGGCTGGGAGCGGGCGAACTGGTTCGAGCCCAACGCGGCGAGCGGGGACGAGAGCCTCCGGCCGCTCGGCTGGGCCGGGGAGATCTGGTCTCCTGCGATCGGCGCCGAGCACCGGGCCTGCCGCGAGGCCGCCGCGCTCTTCGACGAGACATCGTTTGCGAAGATCGACGTCGTCGGGCCCGGCGCGGCCGAGTTCCTCGAGCGCATGTGCGACAACCGGGTCGCCCGCGACGTGGGCGCGATCACGTACACGCAGATGCTGAACCGGCGCGGCGGGATCGAGTGCGACTTCACGGTCACGCGCCTTGCCGAGGGCCGCTTCCGGATCGTGACCGGGACGGCGTTCGGAAACCACGACGCCGCGTGGATCCGCCGCCACCTCCCCGAAGACGGGAGCGCGCAGGTCGAAGACGTCACGTCGCGCTTCGCCTGCCTCGGCCTCTGGGGGCCTGCCGCGCGGGAGATCCTGCAGCCGCTCACCGACGCCGACCTCTCCAACGACGCGTTTCGGTACATGCGAGGTCAGGAGATCGCGGTCGGACCAGTTCCCTGCCTTGCTCTTCGAGTCACCTACGTCGGCGAGCTCGGCTGGGAGCTCTACTGCCCGATGGAGTTCGGCCTCCGTCTCTTCGACACGATTTGGGAGGCGGGCAAGGAACACGGCCTCGTAGCGGGCGGTTACAAGGCGATCGACTCCCTTCGGCTCGAGAAGGGCTACCGCGTCTGGGGTGCAGACATCACTCCGGACGAGAACCCGTACGAGGCCGGCCTCGACTTCGCGGTCAAGCTCGACAAGGGCGAGTTCATCGGCCGCGAGGCGCTCGAGGACGCGTCGAAGTCCGAGCCCGAGCACCGGCTGTCCTGCCTCGTCCTCTCCGATCCACGCTCGGTCGCGCTCGGATCCGAGCCGGTGCGCGTCGAGGGGGAGACGGTCGGCCGCGTAACGAGCGGCGGCTACGGCTACTCGCTCGAGCGCTCGATCGCGTACGCGTATCTGCCGAGCGCGGCCGTGCGGCCCGGCCAGGCGGTCGAGGTCGAGATCTTCGGCGACTGGGTTGCCGGAGAGGTCGCCGAAGCGCCGCTCTGGGATCCGACCGGTGACCGCATCCGCGGCTAGAGAGGCAGTTCCGTCCCGATCCCCTGCTCGCGGGCCGCGACAAGGACGTGCGCTGCGAAGGCGGCGTCCAGGGCGCCGATCCCGAGATTGCAGCAGACGACGCGGGAGGGTGAGCCGTCCCGCGAGAGCGCCTCGCCGACGCTGGCGTCCGGCTCCGGCCAACCCTGGAAGTGCCCGAGCGAGCGGTAGTAGTCGAATTGGCCGACGTCGTCGACGAGGAAGAGCTCCGCTGCGGTGACCGCGTCGGCGCTGAAATAGAAGTCGAAGTCGATCGGGAGGCCGAGCGAGCGCTCGGCGAGCCAATCCTGCGTGAGTGGGGAATCGGGCTCCTCCACGATCGGGCCTGCAGTGACCACGACGTCGGCCTCTGCGACGGCTTCCCGCGGTCCCGTGGCCGCCTCGACCCTGTCTCCCAGCGACCCGATGCGCTCGGCGTGCGGATCCCAGGCCTGGATGGCGACCTCCGGGTTCAGCTTCCGCAGCACGTGGGCGTGGAACCGTCCCTGCTCTCCCGCCCCGAGCACCGCTGCCCGGCTCCAGTCCTCCGGCGCGAACCTGCGAATGCAGACGCCGCTCGCCGCGGCTGTGCGCGCGGCCGTGATCTCGGCTCCGTCCATGATTGCCGTCGGGACGCCGGTCTCCGCGTCGTTCAGGACGATGAGGCCCGTGATGTAGGGCAGGCCGCGCTCCTTGTTCGCCGGATAGCCCGCCACCCACTTGAGCGCGGCCACGTCCTCGTCCTGGAGGTAGGCGGGCATTGCGTGGATGAAGGAGTCGGGCCGTGGATGGATCCCGGGCTTCGGCGGGAGCTCGACGCGCCCGGCGCCCACGGCGCGATACGTCTCCTCGACCAGGTCGAGCTGATCGGAGATGCTGGGAAGGAGACCTGCCACATCCTCCCGTGTCAGATAGAGCAGGCTCACCTCTCGTGGACGCGAACGGGCTCGACCACGACCTTGATCCGTTCCTCGCCCTGGCGCCACGGGTACGGGCGCTGCCCGATGTACTTCTCGGCAAGGTCGTCGATCTGCGCCTCGGCTTCCTCCCCCTCGATCATCTCGACGACGCGTCCGGCGAGGTCGACCCTCTCCATCGGGTTGTCGCGCGCGGTGATCGAGAGACCGATGCGCGGATCCCGACGCATGTTGCGCTCCTTCACGCGGCCCTTCGCCGTGTTGAACGTAACCCTGTCGTCTTCCACGTGCGTCCAGACCGGGGTGACCTGCGGCGATCCGTCCGAATTCACGGTCGCCACGAAGAGGATATTCGGGTCTTCGAAGAGTTTGCGCGCCTTGTCGCTGAGCTCGGCCATCTGTCCTCCTTCGGGTTTCCGGGCCGATGCTAGCCGCCCAATAAAAATGTAGTTGCGCCTTACGTAAGGAGTCGCTTACAATGGAGACGCATGGAGAACGCTCTTCGCGCGATCGCCGAGCCGAACCGCCGGCGAATCCTCGAGCTGGTCGCCGGGCAGGAACGCTCAGCCGGGGAGATCGCGGCCCAGTTCTCCATCTCTCGACCCGCTGTGTCTCAGCACCTCACCGTTCTCAAAGGCGCTGGGCTCGTCAGCGAGCGGCGGGAGGGGACCAAGCGCCTCTACAGCGTCCGGAGCGAAGGCTTCGAGGATCTGAGGGCGTTCCTGGAAACGTTCTGGGGCGACGGGCTCGAGCGCCTGAAGATCGCCGCAGAGCACGAGGAAGGAAGGAGGCGACGTGACCGTCGACCAGCCTGAAGTCGCAACCGTTGTCGAGCGCGAGGTCAGGATCGCCGCCCGGCCGGAAACCGTGTTCGAGTTCTTCACCGATCCAGAGAAGATGGTGCTGTGGAAGGGGCGCGAAGCGGATCTCGACCCGCAGCCCGGAGGGATCTACCGCGTCGAGATGGGCGACCGGATAATCGCGCGCGGCGAGTACGTGGAGATTGCCCGGCCCAACCGCGTGGTGTTCACGTGGGGGTGGGAGGGGCAGGAGTCGTCAGGGCCGCACAGCGTGCCGCCAGGATCGAGCCGGGTCGAGGTCACGCTCGAGCCCGACGGCGACGGCACGCTCGTCCGCCTTCGCCATCTCGACCTTCCGGAGGAGGCGCGGCAGATCCACGGCGAGGGCTGGGATCTCTACCTAGGCCGGCTCGTGGTCGCGGCAACAGGCGGCGATCCCGGGATCGATCCAGCCGGAGTTCAGCAAGCGGACAAGGAGGAGTAGTAGTGCCGAAGTTCATCGACCACCACGAAATGAGCGATGTCGCCCCGGAGATGGCCACCGCGATCGGCGAGCGCATCAAGGCCGGCGAGGCCGACGAGCACGGCGTCAAGGGCCTGAACGTCTTCCTGGGCAAGGACGGGACCGCGTTCTGCCTCTCGGAAGCTCCCGACGCAGAGTCGGTCGTCAAGGCGCACCAGGCGTACGGCTTCTCGCTCGACTCGGCCGACGTCGTCGAGGTGCAGAGCGTCGTCTAGGGCACTACGGTACGCGGGTGCCGCTCCTCACGGGCACCCGCGTACTGGCCTGCGAGAACGGACTCGCTGGCCCGCTTTGCACGCGGCTTCTCTCCGACCTCGGCGCGGATGTGATCAAGCTCGAGCGCCCGGGCGTCGGCGACGTCACCCGCGGCTGGGACTCGATCGCGCAGGGTGAGTCGAGTGGCTTCGTCTGGATGAACCGGGGGAAGCGCAGCGTCGCACTCGACCTGAAGGACGACGCTTCGCGACCCGCGCTCGAGGCGCTGATCCGCGCGAGCGACGTCTTCCTGCAGAACTTCACGCCGGGATGGGCGGCGGAGCACGGAGTCGACGAGCCGGCCGTGCGGGCACACCGGCCCGACATCGTCTACACGGAGATCTCGGGGTACGGGCAGGACGGTCCCTACGCGGAGCGCAACGCCTACGACCTCGTCGTCCAGGGCGAGACGGGACTCATCTCAATCACCGGCACTCCCGAGGAGCCGGCGCGCGTCGGGGTCTCGATCTGCGACGTGGGGGCCGGGAGCTATGCCGCCGTTGCCACGGCCGCCGCGCTCGCGCGCCGCGCACAAACCGGCGAGGGCGAGCGCGTCTCGGTCTCCCTCTTCGACACGATGGTCGACTGGCTCGGCTACTTCCCGCACCAGTGGTGGCATCGGCACGAGGTCCCGCCGCGAACCGGGATGCGACACCCGCATTTCTGCCCCTACGGCCCCTTTCCGGCCGGCGACGGGCGCCTCTTCGGCTTCGCCGTCCTCTCCGAGGAGCACTGGCGCGCATTCACTCACGACGTGGTCGACCGGCCAGACCTCCACGCCGACGAGCGCTTCGCGAGCAACGAGTCGCGCGTCGCGCACCGAGAGCATCTCGAGCCCGAGCTCATGCGGGCGTTCTCGGCGAGCGGCGCCGAGGAGTGGCTGGGGCGTCTGCAGGCCGCCCAGATCCCGTGCGGGGCTGTGAACGCGATCCCCGAGGTGATGGAACACCCGCAGCTCGCCCACAACCAGCTGGTGGTCGAGGTCGACTCGCCGGCCGGGCCGATCCCGACGGTCGGCAATCCCTTCCTCATCGGCGGCGTCCGCCCCGGGCTAGGTGCCGTGCCCGGGCTCGGCGAGCACACCGCCGAAATGCTTCGCGAGCTCGGCGTCGAGCCAGGCTGAACGACCGCCCTCGCGGCTCCAGACGACCGGGAAGTACGACTCGTCCATGCTCGTGTCGCCAGCCCTGCGGTAGCGGGAGTAGACGGGGTCGGCATTCACCGGGTGGAACTCCGTGGCGGCAGGGATGAGATGCGAGATCACCGCCCGGCGATGGACGGTCGCCGTGTTCGGGCCCGAGCCGTGGAAGGTGTTGTAGTGGTGGAACGAGGCTCCGCCCGCCTTGACCTCGATCGGCACCAGCCGGAGTTCCTCTCCGTCGGGTAGCGCACGCTCGAGCGGGGCGAGCCAGTTGGGCGGCGCGTGGAACTCGCCGCGGTTCTTCGGCGAGCGCGGCCAGTTGTGGGATCCGGCCGCGTAGGTGATCGTCCCCGCCTCGGCCGAGGTGTCGTCCAGCGCGATCCAGCACGTGATCATCTCGGGCGGGACGAGGTAGTCCAGGTAGCTCCCGTCCTGGTGCATGCCGAGGGACTTCGTCCCGGGCGGCTTCCAGATGCAGTTGTCCTGGAGGATCCGCACGCCGTCCCAGCCGATGAGCTCGGCGGCGAGCCGGCCAGTCCGCTCCGCCAAGACTTGGCCCGCGATCTCCGGGTCGGCCTTCCAGCCGTTGCAGATCTGCCGCGTGCGGTCCTCGGGGTCTCGGCCGGCGACCCAGTTCACTTCGTCGGGACTGATGCCGGTGACGTAGTCGCCCTCGAAGAGCCGGTCGAACCGCTCGCGCAAGAGCTCGACGGCCTGGTCGTCGATGAAGCCCTCCTCGACGATGAGGAAGCCGTCACGGTCGAACGCCTCGCGCTGCTCGGTGGTCCAGTCCTCGATCAACCTGCGAGCTCTTTTACCATCCTCCACTGTTCGTCGTCCAGCCAGGGTGGCTCTCCCGCGGCCGCGTTCTCGGCGGCGTGAGCGGGATGTGCCGTCGCGGGGATCACGCAGGTCACCCGCAGGTCGGAGAGGATCCACTTCAGGAGCGCCTCGGTCCACGTGGAGACGCCGATGCGCTCGAGGTGCACGGGGCCCGGGCCGGGCAGAAGGCCGCGCTCCGCGAACGGCCGCATGACGATCACGCCCAGGCCGAGCTCCTCAGCGAGCGGAAGGATCGTCCGCTCGACGTCGCGCTCCAGGGGGTTGTAGGGCACCTGGATCGCGTCGATCCGCCCACTTCGCATCACTCCTTCGAGCTCCTCGAAGGCGGAGCTCTGGTAGTGCGTCGCGCCGAGGAAGCACACGCGGTCCTGCTCCTGTTCGTGCTCGAGCCACGCGAGGTGCTGCTCCCAGGCGACGAGGTTGTGCACCTGCTCGAGGTCCACACGGCCCCCGAAGTAGTCGAGCTGCGCCTCGAGCTGGAAGCGTCCCTGCTCCTGCGAGGGCGTCCAGATCTTCGACGCGATGAAGACGTCGTCCCGGTGGCCGTCGACCGCCTGGCCGAGGACCTGTTCGGCGCGGCCGTACATCGGCGACGAGTCGAAGACGCGCGTTCCGCTGGCATACGCAGTATCGACGACCTGGTCGGCGACTTGCTGGCGCTCGGGCCCGAGGTCGAAGGTGAGCCAGGTGCCGAGGCCGACAACGGGGACCTCGACCCCGGTGATTCCAAGGCTTCGGCGCTCCATACTATGGGGGGCCATGCCCGCGACGAGTCTTCTCGAAGCGCCAGAGCTGGCGGCAGAGCGCATCGACGCTCGGGCGAGCGGAGAGAACTTCCCGGCCGTCTCGATGCTCGCGCCGCGGCACGCGCGGCCGCACCTGCGGGCGATCTACGGCTTCGCCCGGCTCGTGGACAACCTCGGCGACGAGGCGCATGGAGACCGCATGGCACTCCTCGACGAGCTGGAGCGCGAGCTGGACGGCCCGCCTCGCACCGAGATCATGCGGCGCCTGCACGAGACGATCGACGGCTGCGCGCTCCCACTCGACCCTTTTCGGCGCCTGATCGAGGCGAACCGGATCGACCAGCGCAAGACCCGCTACGCCACCTGGGAGGAGGTGCGGGAGTACTGCACCTACTCGGCCGATCCGGTGGGCCGCCTCGTTCTCGGCGTCTACCGACGCGCGGAACACGACGAGCTTCTGCGACTGAGCGACTCGATCTGCACGGGCCTCCAGCTCGTCAACTTCCTCCAGGACCCGCCCCGCGACCTGGCGCTCGGCCGCGTCTACCTCCCCCAGAACGACCTCGCGCGGTTCGGCGTCGCGGACGACGACCTCGCGGGGCCCATTACCGACGAGATCGTCGCGCTTCTCCGCTTCGAAGGGGATCGCGCGCGGAGCCTCCTCGAAGTCGGGTTACCGCTCGCCAAGGCACTCGGCGGCCGTTCGGGGATGTCCGTGGCGCTCTATGCACGCGGCGGCCTTGCTGCCCTCGACGCGCTCGAGCGTGCGGGGTGGGACGTGTTCACCAGCCGTCCGGCTCCGACGAAGTGGACGTTTGCCCGCCTCGCATTCCGGGAGCTCTTCTGGCCGTGAAGGCGGAGCAGGCCTACGCCGAGACCAACCGGATCACGCGCGAGACCGCGCGGAACTTTGCCTGGGGGATCCGCGTCCTCCCGGGCCCGAAGCGCCGGGCGATTGCGGCGCTCTACGCATTTGCGCGCCGCGTCGACGACCTCGCCGACCGGCCGGAACCCGCGCGCGCCGAGCTCGAGTCGTGGCGGGCCGCCGTCGGGGCGCTTCCGGCCTCGCAGGACGGCGATGCGATCCTCGTCGCGCTCGCGGATGCGATGCGCCGCTATCCCATCCCGCCCGACGCGCTCGGCGACCTCGTCGACGGGGCGCTCATGGACTGCGACCGGAACCGCTACGCGTCCTGGGACGAGCTCCGTGAGTACTGCCGGCGGGTCGCCGGGGCGGTGGGAGTCGCGTGCGCCGCGGTGTACGGGCCTTCGAGCTGGGAGGCGGCGAGGCCGCGCGCACAGACGCTCGGGCTCGCGCTGCAGCAGATCAACATCATGCGCGACGTCGCCGAGGACTGGTCGCTCGAGCGCGTGTATCTCCCCCAGGAGGAGCTGAGCCGTTTCGGGGTGACCGAGGACGAGATCGCCTCGGGTCGGCCTGGCTCTGGCTGGCGGCCGCTCATGGAACACCAGGCCGTCCGGGCCGACGCGCTCATGCGCAAAGGCTTGGAGCTCCTCCCGCTCCTCGACCGGCGGAGCGCGCTCTGCGTGCGCAGCTTCGCAGGGATCTACCGCGGCCTGCTCATGCAGATGCGAGCCCGCGACTACGACGTCTTCAGCGAGCCGCCGCACCTCTCGACCGTCGAGAAGCTGAAGGCGGTCGCAGCGCTGTGAGGGTTGCGGTCGTCGGAGGCGGGCTCGCCGGGCTCGCGGCGGCGCTCGAGCTCACGACGGAGGGCCACGACGTCCGCCTTCTTGAGGCAAGGCCGACGCTGGGCGGGGCGGTGCAGACCTTGCCGGAGAGGGAGGGCGACCCCAGTCCGCCGCCGGACAACGGCCAGCACGTCGCCCTCGGGTGCTGCACGGCGTACCTGGACTTCGTCGCGGAGATCGGGCAGGCCGCGTCGCTTCGGCGTGTGCGGCTCGGGCTCCCGGTCGTCGCCGAGGACGGAAGCATCGCGACCATCCGCCCCGGGCTCGTCGGGCTCCTGCGCTACGGGCACATCGGCCTGCGCGAGCGCCTTGCGACGGGGCGTGTGGCGCGCAAGCTGGCGAAGCTCGACTCCGGCGCCCACGACGACGAGAGCTTCGGGTCGCTGCTCCGAACGCTTGGCCAGTCGCAGGCTGGCGTCGACCGCTTCTGGGACGTCTTTATCCGTCCTGCGCTCAACGTCCGCACGGACGAGGTGAGCGCTGCGCCGGGCGTCTTCGTGGTGCAGACCGCGCTCCTCGCCGGTGGGGGAGCGAGCGACCTGCTGCTCCCGACCTCTCCGCTCGGGGAGATGCACGGCGACGCGGCGGGTGCCGAGCTCGAGCGGCGGGGCGCCGAGATCTCGCTCGGGACCCGGGTCGCATCCCTTGACGAACTCGATGTGGACGGAGTCGTCGTCGCGGTACCGCCCTCCGAGAGCGCACGGCTTCTCGGCGAGCCGGAGCCCGAGCTCGAGGACTCGCCCATCGTGAGCGTCCACCTTCTCTTCGACCGGTCGATCTTGAGCTCCCCGCTCGCCGCGCTTCTCGGGACCGACGCCCACTGGCTCTTCGACCGCGGGGCCCTCACGGGCCACCACCCCGAACGGGGCCAGTACATCACGGTGGTCTCGAGTGGGGCTCCCGAGCTGCTCGAGCTGCGCGGCCGAGACCTCATCGACAGCATTGCAGGGCAGGTCACCGAGCGGCTCGGGGCAGCCGAGCTCCTGTGGTCACGCGTGAGCCGGGAGCCGGCTGCGACGTTCGCCGCCCGCCCCGGGACCGCGCGGCTCCGCCCCGGCGCGGCGACGAGCCGGCCGAACGTCGTCCGCGCCGGTGCCTGGACCGGCACCGGCTGGCCCGCGACGATGGAGAGTGCGGTGAGGAGCGGCCGGGAGGCCGCCCGGGTGCTCACCGCCTCGGTTCGTGAGAAAGTGACCGCGTGAGTACGACCGTCGGCACCGACCTCGACCGGGCTCTGGACGCAGGCGTCGAGCGCCTGCTCTCGCTGCAGAAACCGGAGGGCTTCTGGGTCGCCGAGCTCGAGTCGAACGTGACGATGACGACGCAGCACATCTTCTGGCACGAGTTCCTCCGAATCGCCGACGAAGACACTTTCCGCCGCTGCGCCAACGAGCTTCTCGCCCGCCGACGCGACGACGGCACGTGGGCGATCTACTGGGGCGGCGAGCCCGACCTCGACGCGACCGTCGAGGCGTACACGGCGCTTCGCCTGGCGGGTCTTTCTGCCGACGACCCGCGCCTGGCCGGTGCCCGGGAATACCTCGAGGCGCAGGGAGGGATCGGAGCGTCGCGGGTCTTCACGCGCATGTGGCTCGCGCTCTTCGGCCTGTGGCCCTGGGAGGAGATCCAGGCGATCCCGCCCGAGCTCGTCCTCCTCGCGCCCGAGCTCCCGCTCTCGGTCTACAGCTTCGGCTGCTGGGCGCGGCAGACGCTCGTCGCGCTCTCGATCGTCATGCACTACCGGCCTGTGCGCCGCCTTCCCGAAGAGCGCCTCGCCCGCGAGATCGACCTCGGGCCGGTGGAGCGGCCCCAGACCGCGTGGAACCTGGTCGACTCCGCCATCCGCTGGTACAACGGCCAACCCGTCCAGCCAGGTCGCGAGCGCGCGCTCGCCTACGCGGAGCGCTGGCTGATCGACCGACAGGAGCTCGACGGCTCCTGGGGCGGGATCCAGCCGCCCTGGGTCTGGTCGCTGATCGCGTTCGCCTGCCGCGGTCACGGGCCCGAGTCGCCGTATCTCAGGCGCGGGATCGCGGGCTGGAAGCGGTTCATGGTCGACGACGGCGACCGCCTCAGGCCGGAGGCCTGCCAGTCGCCCGTCTGGGACACCTGCCTCGCGCTCGTCGCGCTGCGGGCCGCGGGTGTGCCGGCGGAGGAGTCCGCCCTGCAGAAGGGAGGCGAGTGGCTCCTTCGTGAAGAGGTCAGGGCCCGGGGGGACTGGGCGCTGCGGCTCCCCGGCGTCGAGCCGGGCGGCTGGGCCTTTGAGTACGACAACGACCTCTATCCCGACATCGACGACGCCGCAGTCGTCAGCATCGCCCTGAACGAGCTCGGCATGGGCCGCACATCGGTCTCGCGCGCCTGCGGGTGGATCGAGGCGATGCAGTCGCGAAGCGGCGGCTGGGGCGCTTTCGACAAGGACAACGAGGCCTACTGGCTCTACGAGATCCCGTTCGTCGACTTCGGCGCCATCATCGACCCGCCGAGCGTCGATGTCTCGGGCCACGCCGTCGAGCTCCTCGCGAAGGAGGCGGGCTACGAAAACTCGGTTCGCCGCGGCGTGGACTACCTGCTCTCCAGGCAGGAGGAGAACGGCTCCTGGTTCGGACGCTGGGGCGTGAACTACGTCTACGGCACGGGCGCGGCCCTGCCCGCCCTCGAAGCCGCGGGCATACCGCCTGACCACCCGGCAGTGCGCCGTGCAGTCGCCTGGCTCGAGTCCGTACAGCACGAGGACGGCGGGTTCGGTGAGGACTGCCGCTCCTACGACGTCGGCGACGACGGGGAAGGCTGGCACGGGCGCGGCGAGCCGACGGCGTCCCAGACCGCGTGGGCGCTCCTCGGGCTCGTCGCCGCCGGGGAGGCCCACTCGGAAGCCGCGACGCGCGCCGCCGCCTGGCTCGCCGAAAACCAGCGCGAGGACGGCGACTGGGACGAGCCCCATTTCACCGGCACGGGCTTCCCCCGCCACTTCCTCATCAACTACCACCTGTACCGCACGTACTGGCCGGTCATGGCGCTCGGCCGCCTCAAAGCCGCCCGCGCTTGAAGGTCTACGTCTCGGGGGCCACTGGCTTCGTCGGGAGCCACATCGCGCGCGAGTTGCGCGAGCAGGGAACCGAGGTGCGCGACGAGCGCGTCGACCTCCTCGACAGCGCGGGCCTGGAGCGCGTGCTCGACGGCTGCGACGCGGTCGTCCACGCCGCCGCGCTCTACAGCTACGACGCCCCGGAGTCGGAGCTTCAGCGCGTGAACGTCGAAGGAACGAGGACGATCCTCGACGCCGCCCGTGCGAGCGGCGTGCGCCGCTTCCTTTTCACGAGCACGGCCGGTACGTGCGGGCCGGTCCCCGGCGCGGTCGCGACGGAGGAGGACGAGCCGCCCGAATGGGAGCTCTCGGTCCCGTACAAGCGCACGAAGCTCGAGTCGGAGCGGCTCGCGCTCGCGGCCGGTGCCGTCGTCGTGAACCCCACCACGCCGGTGGGCGACGGCGACGCGAAGCCAACGCCGACGGGGCAGATGGTCGAGGACGTCGCCACCGGCAGGATTCGCGGATTCGTCGCGACCGGCCTCAACCTGGTCGACGTCCGCGACGTCGCTCGCGGCCATGCCCTCGCGCTCGAGCGCGGAGAGCCGGGGGAGCGCTACCTTCTTGGAGGCGTGAACCTCTCCCTGGAGGAGCTTTTTGCGGTCATCGCCGACCTCGCAGGAAGGTCGCGACCGAGGCTCCGCGTCCCGTATCCTTTCGCAGTAGCAGCGGCGAAAGCAGGTTTCGCGAACGCAGAAGAAGTCAAGCTCGCGCGGATACCGATGTATTTCTCCTCGGAAAAGGCTCGGAGTAGACTCGGGTACGAACCAGGCCCAGTTGAGCCGGCTTTGGCCCGCGCGACGGCCGAAGCGCTGACACGGAAGGGAGGCGCATGAAGTTCCCGCTTCGCAGCACCGTCCAGATCGGGCGCTACGTCGCCTCGCAGAAGAAGAACGACCACTATCCCCTCGTGATCATGTTGGAGCCGACCCTGGGCTGCAACATCGCCTGCATCGGCTGCGGGAAGATCCGCGAGTACGAATCGAACAAGGCCCGGCTGACCGTCGAGGAATGCCTCCAGGCGGCGGTCGAGTGCCCGGCTCCGGTCATCTCCGTCTGCGGCGGCGAGCCGCTGATCTTCAAGGGCATCGAGGACGTCGTCGGCGGCTTCCTCGAGATGAAGCGGAACATCCAGCTCTGCACGAACGCGCTGCGGCTCTCCGACATGCTCGACAGGTTCGAGCCGAACCCGCGCCTCACGTTCGTCGTCCACCTCGATGGCATGCAGCAGATCCACGACTACATCTGCGACTACCCGGGCCTCTGGGAGATCGCGGTGGCGGCGATCCGCGAGGCTCGCGAGGCGGGCTTCCGAGTGACGACGAACACGACCATCTTCAAGGAGACGGACGTCAACGACGTGCTCGAGATGATGCGCTTCCTCACCGACGAGGTCGGCATCGAGGGGATGCTCGTGGCGCCGGGCTACCAGTACTCGCAGATCGACCCGGCGCTCACGATGACGCGCGCCGAGCACGAGGAGAAGTTCCGCACGATCCGCGACGGCGTGCGCAAGAACGGCTACAAGTGGCTGGCGAGCCCGGTCTATCAGGACTTCCTCACTGGTGACCGCAAGCTCCCGTGCGCCCCTTGGGGCTCGGTGACGCGGAACCCGTACGGCTGGAAGGGCCCCTGCTATCTCCTCACCGACGGCATCTTCCCGACCTACGAGGCGCTCATCGACGGAATCGAGTGGGAGCGCTACGGGCCGGGGAACGACCACCGCTGCGAGCACTGCGGCATCCACTCCGGCTTCGAGCCGTCGGCGACGATCGCGACGACCTCGAGCGTCAAGGAAACGGTGCGGAGTCTCGCGTGGACGCTGCGGTAATCGCGAAAAATGCTGACGCATTTTCCGCGTAGGGAAATGCACTCACTCTCGTCTGCGCACTGAAAATCGAAGGGCATGCAGCGCGTAAGGCAGGTGCGAAAACAGCCCTGGTCGGACTCGGCGCCGGCCTTCCACTTCCCGAAGGGCAGCTCGTCTCATTCGGCTTCGCGGGCGGTCTCGGCGACACGCTTCGTCCCGGCACGCTCGTGACCGCGACGAAGGTCGTGGATTCCTCCGGGCGAACGCTCTGGGACGGGCCCGCCCTCGAGGTCGCCGGCGCCGAGCCCGCGGTCGTATGCGCCTCCGACGGTGTCGCCAACGAGCCCGAGGCCCGGCGGGCGCTTGCCGAGCGGACCGGGGCGGCGGTGGTGGACATGGAGAGCGGCGTGCTCGCGTCCACAGGAAGGCTGGCGGGAGTCGTGCGCGCGATCTCCGATGTCGGCGACCAGCCGGTCGGGCGGCTCGTCTGCGCCGGCAAGGCCGACGGGGGCACGGACTGGAAGGTCGTCGCGACGGCGTTCGTAACGGAGCCTGTCAGGTCGATTCGGACCGCACGAGACGCACGGAAGGCGACGGCCGCCCTCACCCGCGCGGCGGAGGAGCTCTCGTGAGCAAGCGCGTTCTCGTCGCCGCGCCCCGGAGCTTCTGTGCAGGAGTGGTGCGCGCGATCGACATCGTCGAGAAGCTGCTCGACCAGCACGGGCCGCCGGTCTACGTGCGCCACGAGATCGTCCACAACATCCATGTCGTGCGTGACCTCGAGGCGCGCGGGGCGGTCTTCGTCGAGTCCGAGGACGAGGTCCCCGAAGGCGAGCTGATCGTCCTTTCCGCGCATGGCGTCGCGCCCCAGGTCTACGAGAAGTGCGCGGAGCGAGGCCTGAAGGTCGTGGACGCCGTGTGCCCGCTCGTCTCCAAGGTCCACGCCGAGGCGCGCCGCTATGCGGGTCGAGGCCTAAAGATCGCGCTTGTCGGCCATGCCGGCCACGTCGAGGTCGAAGGCACGATGGGGGAGGCACCGGAGTCCATCGTCCTCGTCGAGACCCCCGAGGACGTCCGCAACCTCGAGGTCGAGGACGGAGAAGAGGTCGCCTACATCACGCAGACCACCCTTTCCCTGGACGACACGGCCGACGTAGTCGACACGCTCCGGGAGCGGTTCCCGGATCTCGTCGGGCCGCCCTCCGCCGACATCTGCTACGCGACGCAGAACCGTCAGGACGCGGTCAAGCGCATCTGCGAGGAGGCGACGCTCGTTCTCGTCGTCGGCTCGCGCGCGAGCTCGAACGCCAACCGGTTGGTCGAGGTCGCCCGCGACCGGGGCGCCGATGCCTATCTCATCGACGACGAGACCGACCTCAACCCGGCCTGGCTGGATGGCCACGAGACCGTCGGGCTGACCGCGGGCGCGTCGTCGCCGGAGCTCATCGTCGACCGCGTCTTCGACCGGCTCGCCGAGCTCGGCTTCACGGAGCGCGCCGAGGTCGAGATCGCCCGCGAGGACGTCTTTTTCCGCCTTCCAGCGGATCTGCGCTCCTAATTCCGCTTAGATTCATCCATGGGAGTGAACGTCGCCTATCCAGGCCGTGACGGCGCGCACAGCGCCGCGGCCTGCGACAACCTTTTTCCGACCGGCACCGAGCTCGTCCCGCTGCCCAGCTTCACGGCCGTGGTGGCGGCGACGGCAGGCGGGGAGGTCGCCTTCGGCGTCCTCCCGATCGAGAGCTCGCTGACAGGCCCGGTCAACGAGACGCACGACCTCCTCTACGAGTCGCCGCTCTCGATCACGGGCGAGACCGTCCTGCCGATCCGGCACTGCCTGGTCGGGCCGACGGACGTTCCCCTCGAGGAGATCCGCATCGTCCGTTCGCATCCGGCCGCTCTCGACCAGTGCCGCCGCCTGCTCGCGGCGATGCCCTGGACGACCGCGATCGCGGCGGCCACGACCGCCGATGCGGCCTCCGAGGTCTCCGAGCGGGGCGACGCGACTGAGGCGGCGATCGCGAGCGAACGGGCCGCGCGCATGTACGGGCTGACGGTCATCGCGGGGGACGTGGGCGATCATCCCGAGGCCTACACGCGCTTCGTCTCGGTTGCGCCCTACACCCGCATCGACCGCGAGGGCGAGACCTGGCGCACCGCGTTCTCCTTTGCGACCGATCACCGGCCGGGTGCTTTGCACAAGGCGATCGAGCCCTTCGGCCGCCATTCGCTGGATCTCGTGCAGCTGGTCTCGCGACCGATCCCGTCGACGCCGTGGCGCTACCGCTTCGACGCCGTGCTGGCCGGCCACCCCCTCGATCCGATCGTCACCGAGACGTTCGCCGAGGTGCAAGGCCTCACGCGCGAGCTGCGTGTCTTCGGCTCGTATCCGGCCTACACTTAGAGGGTGGATAGTCGACTGGCCCCACCGGGCTGGTGGCAGGCGCTCTCCGCCGCGGGAATCGCCCTCGCGGTCGACGCCCTCTACCTCGCGATCATCCAGGGGGAGGGTGAGGGAGAGCTGACGAGCGGCAGGGTGCTCTTCGTGGCCGCCTGCGTGGCCGGTGCAGCTCTCGCGCTGATCTCGGCCCAGTTCCTCGCGCCGAAGGCGCGGGCGATTCTCCTCACGGGGGCAGCCGCCATGCTCGGCGTCTGGGCGGTGCTCGGTTCGTTCTCCATCGGCCTTTTGCTCGTCCCCGCCGCGATCTTCGCGGGTTTCGCCGCAGGGCACGTGGTCGCCGACGCGAAGCGGGAGGCGTGGCTTGCAGGCGTCGGAGCCGTCGTCCTCGCGGCGGCGGGGGTCCTTCTGACCTAGGCGGACAGGACTGCGCCGACGAGAGCCGGAAGATTCTCGACCGTGTAGCCGCCTTCGAGCACGAATCCGACCCGCGGTGCGAGTGCCTGCGCGCGCCGCGTCATCTCCGCAAAGCCGTCGGCGGTGACGCGCATCCCGCCGAGGAGGTCGCCGGCGGCCGCGTCGAACCCTGCCGAGACGAGCAGGAGCTGGGGATCGAAGCCCGCGATGGCCGGTTCGACCAGCTGCTCCATCGCGTCGAGATACGTGTCGTCCCCGGAGCCCGCCGGAAGCGGCACGTTCAGCGTCGTCTCGTTCCCTTCGCCCGGCCCGCCGCTCCCTGGCCAGAACGGCCACTGCTGGAGGGAGACGAAGAGGACCGACGGGTCGCTCCAGAAGATGTCCTGCGTGCCGTTCCCGTGGTGGACGTCCCAGTCGAGGATCGCCACACGGTCGATCCCGAGGTTGACCTGGGCGAAGCGGGCGGCGATGGCGACGTTAGCGAAGACACAGAACCCCATTGCCCGGCCCGGAAGCGCGTGGTGCCCGGGCGGGCGGACCGCAGCGAACCCGCCGCGCTCGGCGACGGCGATCGCCCCGCCGGCCGCGAGCCGTGCCGTCTCGTACGTCGACGGCGTGCAGACCGTGTCGCCGTCGAGCATGACCGTCTGCCCACTCTCCGAGGTCTCGCGGATGCGGCGGATGTAGCCGGGGTCATGGCAGAGCGCGAGCTCCGATTCCGTCGCGCGCCGCGGCTCCTCGTACTCCGAAAACGCCTCCAGGAGGACGGCGACGCGCTCGGGCCGCTCGACGTGGTCGCCGGTCGGATGCAGGCTCGCGAAGTCGGGATGGCTGACGAGGGGCGCTACCAAGCGGGATCGGCCACGACCTGCTGCGTCATAGCGCCGTCGATGACGACACTCGTGCCGCTGACGTACCCCGCTTCGTCGCTCACGAGGTAGGAGACGAGCGCGGCCACGTCAGCGGGCTCGCCGGGGCGCCCGAGCGGGATCTGGTCGGCGAGCTCGTCGGCCTCCTTGTTCCTGCTCGTCGCGATTGCGCCCGGCGCGACCGCGTTTACGCGGATCTCGTCCTGGGCGAGCTCGAGCGCAAACGAGCGTGTCAGCATCCCGAGCGCCGCCTTCGCGGATGCATAGAGGGCGAACCCTGAGCGCGGGATGTGCTCGTGGACGCTCGTGATGTTGACGATCACGCCGCCCTCGCCGTCGCGCATCCGCTTGGCTGCCGCGCTCGACATGAGGAACGCTCCTCGCACGTCCACCGAGAAAAGGGCGTCGAAGTCGTCGACGTCGAGATCCAGCGCCGGCTTGGCAGACGTGGCCCCGGCGTTGTTTACCAGGACGTCGATGCGGCCGAGCTCGTCAACGGTCTTCGAGATCAGCCGCTCGCCGATGTCGCGGTCGGAGAGGTCGCCGACGAGCCAGATCGCCCGGCTGTTCTCGGCGATCTCCTCGTAGCGCGCCTTCGGCTCCTCGTCGCGAGTGTGGAAGCCGAGCACGTAGCCGTCCTGCTGAAGTCGCTGCGCGATCGCCCAGCCGATTCCGGTGTCCGCTCCAGTGACGACCGCGACCTTGTCCATGGCCTGATTCTGCCTGAGCCACGGCGGCACTAAGGGCGTTCCTGCAACCGTCGGGTGAGACCGCCAAGGCCCCACTCCTCCGTCAGGCCGGCGGCGCGCTTCCAGTTCGGCGCTACGTCCGGGAGCTTGCGCATCGGTGCGTCGTACTGGAGGGTCGCGATGCGGAGGTACTCGCGCAGCTGGTCGGCGATTGTCGGAAAGCCGCCGGCCTCGAGCGCGGCCTCGAGCGATCCGTGCTTCTTGACGATCGCCGCCGCACGGCCCGGTCCGACTCCCGGAGCGCCGGGGATTCGGTCCGAGGGGTCGCCGCGCAACGCGATGAAGTCCGGAACCTGCTCGGGTTCGACCCCATATCGCTCCCTCACCTCGGCCGGCCCGACGCGCTGGAGCTCCGAGACGCCGCGTTTCGGGTGCAGGATGGTCGTCCGCGGCGAGGCCAGCTGAAAGAGGTCGCGGTCATTCGTGAGCACGAGCGACGAGCCCTTGCGCTTCTCCTCCGAGGCCACGGCGGCGGCGAGGAAGTCGTCCGCCTCGTAGCCCGCTTCCTTCGCCCAGGGAAAGCCGAGCGCTTCGACGAAATCGGGGAGCCGGTCGAGCTGGTCGGTGAGGTCCCGTGGAAAGTCGCGCCCGGACTGGTATTCAGGGAGGAGCTCGTGGCGGTACGTCGGCACGGTGAGCGTGTCGAAGGCGACGAAAATCGTGCGAGGCTCCTCGGCTTCCCACGCGCGGATGAGCATGTTCGCGAAGCCGACGATCATGTTCGCCGGCTTGCCGTCCCCGCCTTTGATGGAGCTCGGAAGCGCGTGGTAGGCGCGGTGCGCCAGGTTGTCGCCGTCGACTGCCAGTAAAGGTCGCGCGGCCATGAGGCCGAATAATGGCGTGTTCTCGCTAGGAATGCGCGTTTTACCTGCTCAGACGCGCTTTGAGCTCGTCTTGTACCCGCAACGTTGTACCCAACTGCTATCGTTCATCGAGTCAGGAGGCCACTTCGATAAGGAGCAGAGGATGAGAAACAGCGGAGTCATCAGGTACGAGGGCAAGCGGGGCGTCGTGTGGCGCATCAAGTACGTGGACGCCAACGGTGTTCAGATTCAGGAGACGCTTGGCAAAGAGTCCGAGGGGTGGACTCGGAAGAAGGCGAAGGCCGAGCTTCGAGAGCGTGTTGTTCGAGTTGAGAAGAAGAACTGGACGAAGCCCTCAGCGTTGACCTTTGCTGACTATGCCGATCAGTGGTTCGAGCGCGGTCAGGCTCACCGCCACTGGAGCGCGAGAACGGTCAGCGGGTATAGGGGTGTCCTCACGCGTCTCACGGAAGACCTAGGAGCCTTGCCGCTCGCGTCAATCCGCCCCTCGCGCATAACCGAATACGTTGCCTGGGCCTCAGAGGTCAAGAAGCAAGGGCCAGCATCGCTGAATCGAGACATCACCCTCCTGCACGACATCTTCAAGTCAGCGAAGCGCGAAGAGTTGATCGAGACGAACCCCGCCGATGATGTCGAGCGCCCGAGGATCGTTCAGCGTAAGTGGCGCATTCTCGAACCCGCTGAGATTCGCGCCGTCCTCAAGGAGTTCGAAGACGAACAGGCGCGTACCGTCTTTCTCACCGTGGCTCTGACAGCCCTCAGGCGTCACGAGCTACAGAACCTGAGGTGGAGGGACATCATCCTCACCGACCCCGAGCGCGGCCCTTACATGCGCGTTCGAAAGTCGAAGAGCGAGTCAGGCGTTCGAAGCATCCCCATTACGCCCACGTTGGCTGACGCTCTCTTCGAGCATCGCTCACGGTCGCCGTATCAGGGTGAAGACGAGTTGGTGTTCTGCTCGAAGAGCGGAAGGACGTTTGACGACAAGACCTACGCCGAGCAATTCCGCGCCGCGCTGAAGAGCGCCGGCATCGAGGACTACGTTCGCCCCTTCCACGATATGCGTCACTCAAGCATCACCAACGACGCTGCTGCGGGGGCGAACCCCACGGCGCTATGGCGAAGGCGGGCCACTCGGATATGAAAACCACCAAGGGGTACTTGCACTTGGCGGGCGTGGTGTTCAGAGACGAGGCAGAGGCACTTGAGAAAAGGCTTCTAGGAGCCTCTGTAAGCCCCATAGACGCGATGGAGGGCGCGGGCTAGACTCCCCTTCCCCTCACCACGTTTCACGAGAGCGGCCCGGAGGCGGGCCGTTTCTCTTTGGGAGTGGGGAGGGCGGCGAGCAGAGTCTGTCAGGAAGCCACTCGAACCCTCCCCGCGCAGAGCGTAGCGTCCGCTTCCTCCTCAAGGTCCTTGCCTGCCATGTGCGCCGTGACGCTGGCATCGAAGACGAGGCGACGGAAGCGAGAGGCTGTCGCCGGGTTGCTGCTGGGAGCCAATAAATCCATGCAGGAGGCCGCGGAAGTCCCGTAGACGAGTAGACTCAACGCCCTACCGGGGCCGTTTTCGTTTCCGGGAGATGGGTACTTTCGTTGAGCCTTCCGACGCCCGTCGTCTGCCTGTGGGGTTGGGGCGCGTTGGCAATTCGAGGGCCGCTCTCCTCGCGCGACGAGGGCGGCTCTCGCATTAGTAGGGAGGGAAGGAGGAAGCACTGTCAGGAACCGCCAACCACCCTTCCCACGCAGAAGAGTATCGAGGGCCGGGGCCTAGGCCAACGGAACTGCGGCTACTCCGCTGGCCTGACGCCAGGGAAGCGAAGGAGCGGCGCTCAGCCCCCGGTCCCCTTCGTACTTGGTAGCACGTCAACGCTACGGTCGCAGACACTTACTATGGTTTTCGAGTCCGAGTCTCCGTCGTTGAGCAAGCTAGATAACGGCCAGCTGAGTGGGGGCCGCTAGGAGGGTTTGGCGGAAAAGCGGCCGTGAGACAAAATGCTTGTTGTGCGCTGTGAGGAATGTCCGAGTCGCTCGGAGACCGCGCAGGGCTGGATCGCGCTCATAATTGACGACGAGGAAGAGCCGGACGTAGATCCCTACGTGGTCGCGTATTGCCCGAACTGTGCGCAGCGGGAGTTTGGGTTTTTGACCAACCGCCACAGACTCGCCTAGAGCGGCTTGCGCCCTCCACGACACTGGCGGGAATACCTCGTTGCCGGTTTCGGCGGTCTGATGCTGTTTCTGTTCGGGCTGGCACTGGTCTGGGCGCTGCTCGACTGATCCGAAACTTTGG
>Ga0126307_10000130_pt1 | contig 44645 bp, 41 predicted proteins | sample Plot28_FD_89955 | JGI IMG/M metagenome (GOLD analysis project Ga0126307, IMG submission 89955) | Serpentine soil microbial communities from UC McLaughlin Reserve, CA, USA - Plot28 | ecosystem: Environmental > Terrestrial > Soil > Grasslands | place: USA: UC McLaughlin Reserve, Lake County... | reverse complement strand
TCGGCCCGCCGGCGCTGGCCGGTCTCGCCGGCGAGCGCCTCGTGGAGGAGCGGCTCGGCGGAGTGCGCGCCACGGCCGCCGCGCAGATCGCGGCCGGGGCGCTGCTGCTCCTCGCCGCGGGGCGGCAGGGCGGGCGTACGACGCAGAACGCGGGCGACGAGCTGGCGGTGGGCCTCGTCCAGGCGGCCGCCCTGATCCCGGGCGTTTCGCGCTACGGCGCGGCGCTCACCGTCTCTCGGCTGCGCGGCCTCGAGGCCGACACGGCGGCGAGCCCTCGCGCTGCGCGCCGCCCTGCCGGTCACCGCCGGAGCGGCCGCGCTCAGGTCGGTCCGCGAGCTCCAGCGCCGGCGCAGACCGGACTCGGCAATGCTCGCCGGCGCAGCCGCTGCGTGCGTCTCGAGCCTCGCCGCGCTTCCGCTCGCGTCGCGGTCGCCGCCGCTGCGCACGGTCGCGATTGCCCGCATTGCGCTGGGCGCCGCGGCGCTGGCGCATCGCAGCGATCGGACCTAAGGTGATCCCCACCTGGGACCGCGCATGGCCAGCGCTCAGCTCTTCGAAACGGTGGTGCGCGAAGGCGGGGCGGGCCTCCAGAGCGGCTTGTTCGCGCGGTCTTGCGGGAGGGCGCCGCCTGGGCCGACGGGCTCGCGGACGATGCCGTGGCGCTCGCGCTCAGACGCGCATCCGCCTGAGGCGGTTTACTGGCGAGCGTGTCCGAGGGCGCATACGCACAGGCGGGCGTCGATCAGGGCGGCGCCGGCCGCGCCGTCACGGCGCTCGTCGGCGTGCTCTCGGGCATCCGGACCGGCCGCGAGCCCCGCGCACTGCTCGGATCCGGCCACTACGCGAACGTGCTGCGCCTCGACGACGCGCGCGGGCTAGCCGTGTCATGTGACGGCGTCGGAACGAAGCTGATCGTCGCGGAGCGGCTCGGGCGACTAGACACGGTCGGGATCGACTGCATCGCCATGAACGTGAACGACGTGATCTGCGTCGGCGCGGACCCGATCGCGGTGCTCGACTACATCGCCGTCGAGCGAGCCGAGCCCGAGGCGCTCGAGCAGATCGCGTTCGGCCTGCGTGCGGGCGCCGAGGACGCCGGTGTGGAGATCCCGGGCGGTGAGCTGGCGGTGCTGCCGGAGCTGATCCGGGGTCACCCATCACCCGGCGGCTTCGACCTGCTCGGGTTCTGCATCGGGCTCGTGGAGCTCAATCGCATCGTGACCGGTGATCGCATCGAGCCCGGCGACGCCGTGGTCGGCCTGCCGTCGAGCGGCGTCCATTCGAACGGGCTGACGCTGGCGCGCCGAGCGCTCGGCGACGCCGACGAGCGGCTGCTCGAGCCGACCGTGATCTACGTGCGCGCGGTAGCTGAGCTCCTCGAGTCGGGCCTCGACGTGCGCGGCCTGGCGCACATCACGGGCGACGGCTTCCTCAACCTGCTGCGGCTCGAGGGCGCCGTCGGCTACCGGATCGACGCTCCCCTGCCCGTCCCACCGGTGTTCGACGACATCGCGGAGCGGGGCGCCGTCGAGCCGGCGGAGATGTACGAGGTCTTCAACATGGGCTGCGGCTTCTGCTGCGTCTTGCCCGCGGCGCACGCGGAGGAGGCGGTGGCCGTTCTGTCCCGCCGCCACCCGGGGGCGGCGGTGATCGGCGCGGCCACGACCGCCACCGGCGTGGTGGAGCTGCCGCGCCAGGGGCTGATCAGCACGCGCTCGGGGTTCGCACCGGCTTAGGCGGGCGCCCCGCGTCAGGCGAGCTGCCAGAGCTCGCCCGTGCCGAGCCGCGCCGGCCTCGCGCGCCACTCGCTCGCCAGCCGCCACAGCTCGGCCTGCGCGCGCGGGCCGGGAAGCCCGCACACGAGCGCCACCTCGGCGGCCGCCATGGGCCCGAAGCCGCGGAGCGCCGCGAGCACGTCCGGGGGCGGCGCGTCACGCGGGCGCGCGCCCGCCGCGAGCGCCGCGGCGCGCCAGTCGTCGTACGCATCGTCGCCTCCGCGCCAGTAATCCTCGCCGTCGGTTCCCGTGAAGCGCGCCGTGGGAAAGGACAGGCGCTCGCCCTTCGAGCCGTGCCCCGCCTGCCCTGCCAGGCCGTGGGCGCGGGCGGACTCGGGGACGGTGCGCGCCTCCTCGAGATCGGCGCCGAACGCCTCCACGATCGCGTGGGAGCCGACGTCGACGCGAAAGCGCTCCGCGTCGAGACCGGCCGCTCGCGCCTCCTCGACGAGCGGCTCAGGCGCGTCGAGTCGCCGGCGCCCGCACATGATCCCCTCGCGCAGCGCCCGCAGGTAGCGTGCGGTGGCCTCGGCGCCCTGCTCCGCCGCGGCCTTGACCGCCATGCAGGCCGGGAAGGACGAGCGCAGCGCGCCGCCCGCGAGCCACGGCCGCGCGTCGACCGGCATCCCGGAGCTGTCCCCCACCTCGAGCCACTCGAGGGCGATCTCGGGCCCTTCCCCGGGCGCGAACTCGCGGGCGAGTCCGCCCATCACGTAGGTGATCTCGACCTCGCCGCCGAACTCAGAGAGGAGCAGACGCAGGCGTGGTTCGGCCGCCCACGACGCCGAGCAGGCAGGATCCGTGTAGTAGCGAAGGCGTATCGGCAAGAGACAGCGGAAAATAGATGACGGTGATCGGCACGCTCATCAGCGACCGCTACCGGCTCGAGGAGCGAATCGGGTCGGGCGGCATGTCGACGGTCTACCGCGCCTTCGACCCCACGCTGGAGCGCTGGGTGGCGATCAAGCTGATGCACAGGGACATCTCCCAGGATGCCGACCAGCTGGAGCGCTTTCGCCGCGAGGCGCGCGCGGTGGCGCAGCTGAACCACCCACACGTCGTCACGGTGATCGACGCGGGTGAGGACGACGGCGCTCCGTACATCGTCTTCGAGTACGTCGAGGGCGAGACGCTCAAGGAGCGCATACGGCGGATGGGCCGCCTGCCGGTGTCCGAGGCGGTCGCCTACGCGATCGAGATCGGCCGCGCGCTCGAGTGCGCACACGAGAACCGGCTCGTGCACCGCGACGTTAAGCCGCAGAACGTGCTGATCGACCCCGACGGGCGCGCCAAGGTCACCGACTTCGGCATCGCCCGCTCGCTCGAGGCGCAGGGCCTCACCGCCACCGGACGCGTGCTCGGGACCACCGACTACGTCTCGCCCGAGCAGGCGCTGGGTCACGAGGTCACCGAGCAGTCGGACATCTACTCGCTCGGCATCGTGCTCTACGAGATGCTCACCGGAGAGACGCCGTTCCAGGCCGACACGCAGGTCGCGGTGGCGATGAAGCACGTGCGCGAGCCGCTGCCGGATGTGCAGCGGCGCCGCCCCGAGTGCTCAGCCGCGCTCGCCGCGGTCGTGGAACGCGCGACCGCGAAGGAGATCCACAACCGCTACCCGTCGGTCGGCGAGATGGTGCACGACCTCGAGGAGGTGCTCGCGATCGAGGCCGCTCGGACCGGGCAGGCGACCGGCGAGGCCACCACCGTGCTGCGCAGCCTGTCCGGCGACACCGCGGAGTTCGCGCCGGTGCGCATGCGCAAGCCGAAGCGCGCGATCGCGGTCACGGCGCTCCTCCTGGCCGTGGCGGCGGCGACGATCATCTTCTTCGCCACCCGCACCGAGAAGGGCGCCGGTGTGGGGCCGGTGGTTCCGGAGCCGCCCGGCGTGGAGCACGTACAGCTCGGCGGCAAGGCCGCGAGCGACTACGACCCGGAGTCGGAGGACAACGAGGAGTCTCCCGAGCAGGCGGACAACGTGCTCGACGGCGTGCGCTCGACGCTCTGGGACACGGAGACGTACACCGCCGGGTTCGAGGGCGCGAACAAGGGCGGGGTCGGTCTGTACGTTGACGCCGGCGAGGAGATCCCCGGGCGGCGGCTCTCGCTCGTCACCTCAACGCCCGGCTTCCGCGCGGCGGTGTACGCCGCCAACACGGTGCCCGCCTCGATCAAGGGCTGGAAGAAGATCAGCCGCACGGAGCACGTCGGCGAGAAGCACGTCTTCGAGCTCGATCTCGGGCAGGGCGGGCGCTTCCGCTACTACCTGGTCTGGCTGACGAGCCTTCCGGCCGACGGAAAGGCCGCCATCCACGAGCTGCGGCTGTCGCGCACCGGTCAGTAGCGGTAGCGGCGCTCCTCCTCGTGGCGCTCGAGCGCGAGGGCGAGCAGGCGGTGGAGCAGCTCCACGTACGGGATTCCGCTCGCGTCGAACAGCTTTGCGTACACGCTCGTCGCGGTGAAGCCGGGGATCGTGTTCAGCTCGTTCACGAGCACGCGCTCGCCCTCCACGAAGAAGTCCACGCGCGCCATGCCCGAGCAGTTCACCAGCCGGAACACCTCCACCGCGAGCCTGCGCACCTCGCTGCGCACCGACTCCGGGACTCGCGCCGGCACCATCAGCTCCATGCCGCCCGGCTCGTACTTCGCCTCGTAGTCGTACCAGTCAGCCGAGGTCAGCACGATCTCCCCGGGCTCGGAGGCGACCGGGTCGGAGTGACCGAGCACCGAGCACTCGACCTCGAGGCCATCCGAGAAGCGCTCCACGAGCGCGACCGGGTCGTGCTCGAATGCGGCTGCGAGCGCCGCGTCCACGTCGGCCTCCGACCACGCCTTCGAGATTCCCACCGACGATCCGAGCCGGGCCGGCTTCACGAAGACGGGCGCCGGCAGCGTCACACGCGCGCCAGCGCGCGCCACCTCGTATTCGACCTGCGGCACGCCGTGCGCCGCCATCAGGTCCTTGAAGACGGCCTTGTCCATCGCCACCGACGACGCGAGCACGCCGGCGCCGACGTACGGCACGTCGAGCAGTTCGAGGAGCCCCTGCACCGTTCCGTCCTCGCCGAAGGGACCGTGGAGCACCGGGAAGACGACCTCGGCTCCGAGCAGGCCCGCGCTGGGCTCGAGCCGGACCGGCTCATCGCCGAGCGTCCAGCGCCCGTCGCGGGCGATGCGCACGTCGATGGGCTCGTGTCCGCCCTCGGCGAGTCCCGCCCGCACGGATTCGGCGGAGGCGAGCGAGACCTCATGCTCACTCGAGCGCCCCCCGCCCAGCACCGCCACTCTCACGGCGTCTCGGGCTCCACCGGCTCCAGTGAGTCCTCCTCGGCGAGGACGCCGACGACGATCACGACCTGGCTGCCCTCGTCGACCTCGGTCCCGGCTCCGGGGCGTTGCTCCACGACCACGCCGTCCTGGCCAGGCTCCGTGACCGTGCGCTCACGCTGAACGGGGCTGAGCCCGGCGCCGCTCAGCTCGCCGGCGGCCTCGTCGACGGTGAGGCCGATCACGTCGGGCACGCCCACCTGGGGGATGCCGGTGGAGACCGTGATCGTCACCGTGGTGCCGCGCTCGACCCGCGAGCCGGCCCCCGGATCCTGTGCGATCACCTCGCCCTCCGGTTCCGCCGACTCCTGCTCCTCCACCGCGACGGCGAGGCCCTCGCCCCGCAGCTGCGACTCGGCGGAGTCGCGCGAGAGCCCGGTCACCCCGGGTATCTCCACGAGCTCGGGCCCGCGGCTGACGATCAGCCGCACGCGGATGCCCTTTTCGACCTCGGTTCCCTCGCGCGGGAACGTGCGGACCGCGAGGCCCTCCTTGATCTTGTCCGAGAACTCGCGGTCGACGTTCACCTTCAGTCCGGCGTCTTCGAGATCGTCGATCGCCTGGGCCTGCGGGAGACCCTCGACTCCGGGCACGAGCACTGTGCCGGGGCCGTCGGATACCTCGAGCGTCACGGTCGATCCGACCTCGGCCTCGACACCGGCGTTCGGGTCCTGGTCGATCACCTGGTCGAACGGCAGCTCACTGCGCACGCGCTCGGTCTCCACGTCGAAGCCGGCTCGCTCGAGCTCGGCGCGCGCCTTGACGAGCTGCATCGCCGTCACGCGGGGCACATCGCGGGTCTCTGTCGTGAGCGCCCCGCTGGCGATGAGCCAAATGAGCGCGCCGACGAGCGCAAGGGCCAGCAGCCCGATCGTGAACCACGGCCAGCGCCTGCGTCGCTCGGGCGAAGGCTCCGGCTGGAGCACCGGCGCGACGACGGGCGCTGGCGGTGCGCCATCGTCCGCGGCGGTCGCCGCCGCGGCGGCCGGCAGCGTGACCGCGGTAAACGCGGCGGTGTCCTGACCGCCGCCGGCGTGCAGCTGGCCGCGAGCCGCCTCGAGCCCCTCCGCGAAGTCCTCCGCGCGCTGCCAGCGGTGGGCAGGATCCTTCGCGAGCGCGGCCATCACCACCGCCTCGAGTGCCGGGCTCATGTCCGGGCGCCACTGCGAGATCGGAGGCGGCTGCTCGGACAGGTGCTTGAGCGCCACCGCCACCGCGCTGTCGCCGTCGAAGGGCAGCCGCCCGGCGAGCATCTCGTAGAGCATCACGCCGATGGAGTAGAGGTCCGAGGCCGCCGTGACGGCGTGGCCCTGCGCCTGCTCGGGCGAGAGGTACTGCGCCGTGCCCATGATCGAGCCGGTCTCCGTCATCTCGGAAGCGCCCGCGCGCGCGATCCCGAAGTCCGTGACCTTCGCCAGGCCGCGTTCGTCGACGATCACGTTGTGTGGCTTGAAGTCACGGTGGATCACGCCGTGGCGATGGGCGAACCCGGCCGCGGCCAGGATCTGCGTGCCGAGGTCGATCACGCGCTCCTGGGCGAGCGGGGCCTCCGTCGCGATGATGTCCTTGAGCGTGCGCCCGGTGAGGTGCTCCATCGCGATGTAGTAGGTGCCCTCATGCTCGCCGCGGTCGAAGACGCCGACGACGTTCGGGTGGCTCAGCCCGGCCGCCGACTTCGCCTCGCGCCTGAAGCGCTCGACGAACTCCTGGTCCTGCGCGAAGCGCCGGTGAAGGACCTTGAGGGCGATCTGGCGCCCCAGGTGCGTATCGTCGGCGCGGTAGACGTCCGCCATGCCGCCGGAGCCGATCCGCTCCACGATCCGGTAGCGGCCGTCCACAAGCGTCCCGGTGGCAACCTCCGTCACAACATCGCCTCCAGCACCTGCCGGGCGATCGGCGCCGCCACCGTGCCGCCCTGTCCGGTGGTGCGCTCCACGGTCACGGCGACCGCGAGCCGCGGATTCTCCACCGGCGCGAAGCAGATGAACCACGGCTGGGTGAACTCCGCCGCCGCCCCGACCTCGGCCGTGCCGGTCTTGCCTGCCACGGTGACGCCGGCCAGAGCGGCCGCCGTACCGGTGCCCTCCTCGACCACCCGGCTCATCATGGCGGTGAGCTGTTCGGCGCTCCCCGGTGACATCACGCGCGCCTGCAGATCGGGCTCGATGCGGTCCTCGACACGCCCGTCGGGGCGGATCACGCGGTCGGTCAGACGCGGCTTCATCAGCTGGCCGTCGTTCGCCACCGTGGCCGCCACCAGCGCCATCTGCAGCGGGCTCGCGCGGATCTCGCCCTCGAGGCCGCCCTGTCCGATCGCCACGCGGCCCACGTCGAAGCCGTCCTCGACGTAGTCCCCGTCGCCGTTCAGGATGCCGCTCGCGACCATCTGGAAGCCGGGGTAGTCGAGTTCCGGGTCGGCGAAGAAGCCGTAGCGCTTCATGTACTCGACGAGCGTGCGGCGGCCGATCCGCTCACCGACCTGGGCGAAGACGGTGTTGACGGAGTTCGTGAGCGCGTCGGTGAACGAGATTGGACCGAAGCTCGCGCCTCCCGCGTTCGACAGCGGCACCCCGGATATCACCTTCGGCGAGGAGCCGTCGATCACCGTCTCCGGCTTCACGGCGCCGCTGTCGAGCGCTGCGGTGGCCGTGACGACCTTGAAGGTCGAGCCCGGCGGGTAGAGCTCCTGCGTCGTGCGGTTGAGCAGCGGCTTGTTCGCATCGCGGTTGATGGCGGCGAAATCGGATGGGATCAGGTTGGGGTCGTACTCCGGGATCGACACCATCACGCGCACCTTGCCGGTCTGCGGCTCGATCGCCACCACGGCGCCCTTGCGTCCGGCGAGCCCGGCCACGGCCGCCTGGGTGCCCGCCACGTCGAGGTTCGTGATCACGTCGAAACCCTCGCGGTCGCGGCCCTCGAGGCCCGCGAACAGCGACTCGAACTCGTTCTCCTCACCCGAGAGCGCGTCGTTGCGCGACAGCTCGAGGCTGCGCCTGCCGTTCGTGATGAACGAGTAGCCCACTGGATGCGCGAACGTGCGGCCGGTGGGGTAGCGACGCGTGTAGATCCGGCTCTGTCCGCGGCCCTCCGGGACGCTCCGCGCGAGCAGCGTGCGCCCGTCGGAGGCGAAGATGCGGCCGCGCGGGATCTGCTGCTCCTCGATGAGCGGCCGGCGGTTGTACTGGTTGTCGGCGAGCGAATCCGCCTCGAATACCGTCCAGCGCGACGTGAACGCCACGAGCACGGCGAAGAGCAGCGCGAACAGCGCGAACAGCTGCACGATCTGGCGGTTCAAACGAGCCCTCCGCGCCGCAGCCGCTCACGCCGGGCGTGGTCCGACACGATCAAGAGGAGCGCGAGCAGCACCATGTTCGCGACGATCGAGCTGCCACCGTACGAGACGAACGGCAGCGTCACGCCGGTCAGCGGGATCACACGCGTCACGCCGCCCACGATTACGAACACCTGGAGCGCGAACACGCTCGTCAGGCCCACCGCGAGCAGCTTCGAGAAGCCGTCGGAAGCCAGCAGGCCGACCTTGAAGCCGCGGAAGACGAGCAGCAGGTAGGCCCCTACGAGGCCGGCCGCGCCGAACAGGCCCGCCTCGTTCGCCAACACGGCGTAGACGAGGTCCGTGTGGGCGGCCGGCAGGATCGTTCCGCCTCCGGGTAACTCGAGCAGCGCCTGGCCGAATCCCTGCCCGAACAACCCGCCGTCGGCTTGGGCGAAGAGCGCCTGAGCGATCTGGTAGCCCTCGTCGTCCGCGACACCGGGCTTGAACGGGTCGAGCCAGATGTCCACGCGCTCCTGCACGTGCGCGACGTGGCGGGCGAGGAAGAACGAGCCGGCGAAGAACATCGTCGCGCCGACGCCCACGAGCGAGAGCCGACCCGTGGCGACGTACAGAAGCGCGAGAAAGCCGCCGAAGAACATCAGCGAGCTGCCGAGATCGCGGATGAAGATCAGCATCAGCATGGCGAGCCCCCAGACGAGCAGGAGCGGGCCGAAGTGCTTCGGCGAGGGGCGCTCGCGCAGCACCGCCACGAGGCTCGCGACGAACACAGTGAGCAGCACCGACCCCGCCGGTCCTAAATCGAGCAGCGGGATCGCCGCGAGCACGAACAGAGCGGGGAGCCCGTAGAGCAGCGCCTGGCGCTGGAACGGCAGCGGTCGCAGCCGCGCACGAACCAGGATGTCGCCCGTCTCGCGCAGATAGCTCGCGAGGAAGACGATGATGCCGAGCTTCGCGAACTCGGCGGGCTGGAACTTGATCGGGCCGACCTCGATCGCGAGGAAGGCGCCGTTCACCTGCGCGCCGATGCCCGGCAGGCGCGGCATCGCGAGCAGAGCGATGCTCGCCGCCGCGATCGTGTAGCGGTAGCGCTCGAGCACGTGGTGGTCGCGGACGACGAGGATCGTGATGCAGAAGAACGTAAGACCGACCACGAACCACTGCGCTTGCTCGCGCGCCAGCTCGGGATCGATCCGGTAGATCAGCACGAGCCCGATCGCGGCCAGCAGCGCGGCGAGCGGGAACAGGTATGGATCGGCGTCGCGGAGGCGCGCGCGGATGAAGATGTGCGCGACCACGCACAGCCCCAGGAAGACGAGTCCGTACGTGAGCGTTGCCTCCTGGATCTCGTCGGTGCGCGTGGCCAGCACGGCCGCGAAACCGGCCGCCACCAGCAACGACACGGGGATCAGCCCGAACAGCTCGCGCGTGCGCGCGGACATCAGCCGGCCGCCCCGCCGCCCTCGAGCTGGCCGCGTTCGAGGGCGCGAACCAGGTCCACGGCGTCCTCGCGGCTGCGCCACTCGTGGTCGAGGACGCGTCGCCTGCGGGTCGCCGGGATCGCTCGTGCCGGCATCCCGCTCGCGTACTCCTCGTCGTAGAGCTCGACGCCGAACGGAAGCTCGTAGGGCACACCTCGATAGATCGTCACGAGCCCGCCGTCGTTCGTCCCCACGAAGTACACCTGGCGCGAGAGCGCGTAGAGCCCGGCCAGGACGCCGGCCAGGAGCAGCAGGCCGACGAGGAGCCGCAGCGCGGTCCACGGGCCCCGGCGATGCCGTCGCCGCGGCGCGCTCGGCGCGGGCACGGGCGCCGCTGCCTCGGACGAGCGCCGGATCATCGTGGCGTCGGGCGCGGGCTCGGCCGCCTGGACGTCGGCGGCGCTCAGCTGTCCCGCGATCGTCTCGTGCTCCGCCGGCGCCGGGGTCGCGAGGTCCGGGGGGTCGCGCGCGTCGTCCTCCCCCAGCCGGAAGAGGATCACCGTGATGTTGTCCTTGCCGCCGCTCTGGTTCGCCGCGCGGACGAGCGTCTCGGCGGCGCGGTCGAGCGAGGGCGCTCCGCGGACGATCGCGGCCAGCTCGTCGTCCGAGATCATCGACGTGAGGCCGTCGGAGCAGAGCAGGAAGACGTCGCCGTCGCGCCCCGCGATCGTGTAGGTGTCCACGTCCACGTCGGGCTCGGGGCCGAGCGCGCGCGTGATGATCGAGCGCTGCGGGTGGTGCTCGGCGGCCTCCGAGCTGATCTGGCCGCTGCGCTCGAGCTCCCCGACCAGCGAGTGGTCGCGCGTCAGCTGCTCGAGCGTGCCGTCGCGCAGGCGGTAGGCGCGGCTGTCCCCGACGTGACCGAGGCTCACCTCCTCGCCGTGGACCATCGCCGCGGTGAGCGTCGTGCCCATGCCGCGGTGCGACTCGTCCGTCGCGGCGAGCTCGTAGATGCGCCGGTTCGCCTCCCGCGCGATGCCGGTGAGCTGCGCCTCGGGTGCCTCACCCGAGCGGCCCGCGCCCTCGAACGCCTCCGCCGCGATCGCCGACGCCACCTCGCCCGCCTTGGCGCCCCCCATGCCGTCCGCGACCGCGAAGAACGGGGGCCGGACGACGAGCGCATCCTCGTTCGCGTTGCGCTGACGGCCAACATCGGTGCGGCCGGCCTGCTCCACGACCCGCAGCGCCACCGGCCTACTCCTCGTAGCGGTACTCGGAGTCGCCGATGCGGATCACGTCCGCCATCTTCAGCCGCTCGGCCGTCTTCACCTGCCGCCCGTTCAGGTAGGTGCCGTTCGTCGAGCCCATGTCCTCGACGTACATGAAATCGCCACGCGGGTAGATGCGCGCGTGCGCGGACGAGGCGAACGGGTCGTCCACGCGGATCTCCGCCGAGTCGGACCGCCCCATGGTCGCGCCGCTCGAGAGGTCGAAGGTCGTGCCCGGCTCATGGCCCATGGCCGCGACCACCAACAGGCGCGGCTCGACTCCCGCCCGCAGGTCCGGCAGCGCCTGCCCGCCGCGCTGGCCACTCGGGGGCTCGACCGGGTCGGCGCCGGCCGACGCGGTCTCGTAGCGGGAGAGATCCCGCATGGCGCTGCGGGCGACCCACAGCAGGAACAGGTAGAGCACGGCGAGGAAGCCGAACTTGAGCGCGACTGCGAGCGGGTCGTCCATGCGCCGGCCTCGTCTCCGCGACCCAGTCAGTCGAGCTCGAAGGTCAGATCGGTCAGCCCGATCGTGACCCGATCGCCGCGCCGCAGCGCCATCTGCTCCACCCTGCGGCCGTTCACCTTCACGCCGTTCGTGGAGCCGAGGTCGACGACGTGCCAACCGTTCTCGCCGCGCCGCAGCTCGGCGTGGCGGCGGGAGACGTTCGGGTCCGACAACACGACGTCGCATTCGCGGCTGCGACCCACCACCACTCGCTGACCGCTCAACACGTTGCGGCGGCCGTCGCCCACGAGCAGGGCCTGGCGGCGGTCGGGGACGGAGTCGAGCGTGCGTACGGCGCGATCCGGCGAGTACACCATCGTGTGCCCGAAGTCGCCCGCCGAGGGCGCCGCCGGCTCCGCGGCCGCGACGTGCTCCTCCTCGGGCGGTGCGAGCAGCTGCGCCTGGATGCCGAACTCGCCGAAGTCGAGCCTGTCGTCGGTGTGGAACTCGATCTGCGGGCGGCTCGTCAGCGCGAGCGACTCCTGCCGCGCGTGCTCGAGCAGGTAGTCGGAGAGCTCCTTGCGCAGGGCGGGCTCGTAGCTCGAGAACTGTTCGCGGTCCTGGGGCGAGAGAAAGACGCGGTAGTGGTTCGGCACGTAGACCCGCGAGACGGACACCATCTGGTTGTCCTCCATCTCCTTCGCGAGCTTGTGCGCCAGCTCCACGGGCTGCACGCTCGTCTTGAATGCGCGGCCGAACGCCCCCTCCACGAGGCTGCCGAGCTTCGCTTCGAGGTTGCGCAGCACGCTCATCCCGTTCCGCAGAGTAGTCCTATGCCGGGCTCGCTCGCGGCGTTCGCAGCGCCTCCGCGGGCGCGCGCAGCCGTGCCACCGCCAGCGCCACGATCGCCGCCCCGAAGGCGCCCGCCACGGCGCCGCGGGCGCTGCCGAGGGCGACGTCCGGCGCAAGCGCGTCGCCGAGCAGCGCCTGGACGGCCATCAGTCCGACCGCCCACAGCGCCGCCGCCATGATGTCCAGCGCCGGCCAGCGCCCGCGCACGACCAGGGGGAGCACCGCGGCGAACGCCGCCCACACGAGCGCGGGCACGAGCGCCGGGGTGGTCACGAGCGGCTCGAGGGCGTCGGAGATCGCCGCGGAGATCGAGCCCCCCCAGTCGGCCCGCGGGAGCGTGCCGTCCGGCGAGCCGTAGAGGAGCGCCTGCCCTGTGACCGCCTCGGCCAGCGCCAGCCAGACGAATCCCGCCGCCCCCAACCCGGCACGCCGCCACGGCGTCGACGCGAGCGCCGCCACGCCCACGAACGCCGGCCCGAGCGCCACCGTCCCAAGCAGGGGAGCCACCGCCGGAACCGACCACAGCAGCCCCGCGCGCGGAAGCAGGAAGGGGACCGCCGCCGCGGCAACCGCTACCACGAGCGCGGTGCCCTGCCGGTCCGCCTCAGGCGAGACGAGCCATGCGCACACGCCCGCTACCGCGAGGAGCCAGCCGATCCGGGGGAGGAGCGCCACGGCAAGCGCCGCCGCGCCGGCGGCGGCCGCCGCCGAGAACGACGGCTCGGGACCGAGCCCCTCGAGCGCGGCGAGGACGAGCGCCCCGGCGGCCGCCCCGGCCGCCAGACGGCGCGGAACCATTCGCCATGTGAAGGCGGGTCGCTCGGCCGCGCTCGCCTCAGGCGCATCGGGCGGAGCGACGCGGCCGTCGGCGGTGCGTCGCCGCAGCCCAAACCGGGCCCGCCTCTCGGTGGTCGGCAGACCCACGCGCCGAAGCGTCGCCGGCTCCACGAGCCCGCCCTCGTCATCAAGCTCAGGGACGACGGAACGGAGCGCGAGAGCGAGCTCGGCGGGCGAGGGTCGGGTATCGGGATCGATGTCGAGCGCGTCGTCGAGCGCGTCGCACAGATCGCGCGGCAGGTCGCGCCGCAGCGAGCGCAACGAGGGGAGCGGCCTCCCGAGCCGGCGCGCGGTGGCCGCCGGGCCGCCGGCGCGCACCGGATTGCGGCCCGTCCAGCACTCGTAGAGCGTCAGCGCCAGCGAGTAGACGTCGCTCGCCCCGGTCACGCGCGCTCCCTCGGCCTGCTCGGGCGCCATGTACGCGAGCGTCCCGACGACGTCGCCCGTGCGCGTGAGCGGGTCGCCGCTCACCACGTGGGCCACGCCGAAGTCGGCGAGCTTGGCGAAGCCTGCGCCGGCGGCGGGCTCGGCGACCACCATCACGTTCCCCGGCTTCACGTCGCGGTGGATCACGCCGCGGGCGTGGGCGTGGGAGAGGGCGTCGCAGAGATCCGCGCCGATGCGAGCCACGTCGCGGTCGGCGAGCGCGCGAGCGCGCTGCAGCTCGGCGAGCGTTCGGCCCCGAACAAGCTCGGATACGAGGTAGACGTCCTCGGGGTCGGACGCGAGCTCGTAGATGCCCACGATCGCCGGATGCGCGAGCCTTGCCGCCGCCCTCGCCTCGCGCTCGACGCGCTCCTCACCCGAGCCGCGCTCGCGCGGGATCGCCTTCACGGCCACCTCGCGCTCGAGCTTCTCGTCCCAGGCCATCCAGACCACGCCGAAGCCGCCCGCCCCGAGACGGCGCTCGAGCCGGTAGCGGCCAAGCACGAGACGCGGGCCGGGGCCTCCCGGGAGCCGTTCTGTAGGGTCAGCCGAACCGAGCGGCAGCGTGCCGTGCTCATCCGCGAGGCTGATCTCGGAGCGGTTCATCCCAGTTTCGTGTTCGGTCTCCGGAGAGCGCGTCCTGCCCCCCGTTCATACTCCCACCGAGCGCCTAGCGCACCCCCGTACCTGAAGGAGCGATAGCGCTGTCCTTCCTCGACGAACCGGACGAGCCCGTACGCACGAGCACGCGGCGCCGGCCGCCCCGCGGTCCGTCCACCGACCGTCAGACGCTGATGGTCCGCAGGACGATAGCTGCCGGCGGAATCCTGGTGATCGTGATCCTGCTCGTGGTGGCGTTCCGCGGCTGCCTCGACGCGCGCAAGGAGACCGCGATCAAGGATTACGTCTCGGAGTCGACCGAGCTTGCTCGCCAGTCGGCGCTCCAAGGCGACTCGCTCTTCAACGACCTGCTCTCGGGGCCGGGCGACCAGGGTCAGGCGATCGACCGCGAAAACGCGGTCAATGCGCTGCGCGTGGAGTCGGCCACGCTCGTCGACCGGGCCAACGACCTCGACGTGCCGGATGAGACCTCCGACGCCCAGCGCTACCTCGTCGAGTCGCTCGAGCTCCGCCGCGACGCGCTCGCGGCCGTTGCAGACGCGATTCCCGGCGCTCTCGCCGACCAGGAGCGCCGCGAGAGCACGAACGCCATCTCCTCGGTGATGCAGGTCTTCCTCGCAAGCGACGTGCTGATCACGGCGCGCTACCTGCCGAGCCTCAAGCGCGATGTGAGCGACGAGGACCTCGAGGACGAGGTCACCTACCCCCGCGCGCGCCGGCTCGAGTTCGTACCCGACATCCAGTGGGTCGAGCCGAGCTTCGTGGCGGATCAGATCGAGGGCATCCGCACGGGCGAGGGCGCCAGCGGCACCGCCACGCCCGGTCTCCACGGCAACGGCCTCGGCACGGTCTCGCTCGGCGGCGTGGCGCTCGTGCCCGGCGGCAGCGCCACCGTGCCGCTCTCCGACGACCTCGCGTTCGACGTGCAGGTCGTGAACCAGGGCGAGAACAACGAGACGGACGTGACCGTGCGGGTCACCGTCGGCCGCGGCGACGACGCTATCGACGTCGAGGACACGATCGACGCGATCGCGGTGGGCGAACAGCAGACCGCAACGATCCCGCTCGGAAGCCAGCCGCCGACCGGCCAGAACGTGCCGATCAACGTGGTCGTCGAGGCGGTGCCCGGTGAGGAGAAGACGGACAACAACGAGGCCGACTTCACGGTGATCTTCACGAGCTGAGCGGTCGAGGCAGCCGCCGGTCCACGTAACGACGAGGGGCCGTAAAGCGGGACGCGGGCCGCGAACAGCCCTTTCCAGGGCGGCCCACGTCCCGCGTCCCTAAAAGTCCCGGCCGGGCAAACCTAATGCCCTAGGAGCCGGGACCCTCGTGTGTGATTGTCTCCGGGCAGAATGCGGGCAAACGTCAAGACGCGCCGATAGCAGCCTCGGCCCCGGCGGCGGCCGGGCGGCAGGTACCCTGGCTCGCCGTGGACGACCTGGGCACCACAGAGGGCATCGTCGCGCTCGCCGCGGCCGGCGTGGCGGTGCTGGCGCTCGCGTGGGCCGTCGTCCTGAGCGTCAAGGTCAGGCGGCTGCGCATGGCGCAGCGCGCGGTGCTCGGGAGCTCGGCTGAGGACGACCTCGTGGCGCACGCGGCCTCGCTCCAGGACGCGTTCGTGCAGCTGCGCGACTGGGTCGAGGAGACCGCCGCGGGCCTCGAGCGCCGTGTCGGCCAGGCGGAGGAGCGAATGGACGGCTGCGTGGCGCACACGTCACTCGTGCGCTACGACGCGATGAACGAGCTCTCCGGCCAGCAGTCGAGCACGCTTGCGCTCCTCGATTCGCGCCGCACCGGCGTCGTGATCTCCTCGATCCTCCACCGCGACCAGGCGCGCTTCTACGTCAAGCAGGTGCGCGGGGGCACGCCGGAGTTCGAGCTGTCCCCGGAGGAGCAACAGGCGGTCGAGGCCGCCATGGCCGGCGCGCCGGCGCGCCGCTGATGCGCGTCGGGTATCTCGGTCCCGCCGGGACCTACAGCGAGGAGGCGCTGCGCGCCTCGGCGCCAGAGGGTGTCGAGGAGGTCGCCTACCCGACGATCCACGACGCCGTGATGGCCGTGCACGACGGCGCGGTCGCGCGCGCGGTCGTACCGATCGAGAACGCCCTGGAGGGCAGCGTGGCGGTCACGCTCGACACCCTCGCCACCGAGGCCACCGACGTTCGCATCGAGTCCGAGGTGGTCCAGCCGATCCGGCACTCGCTCGTGGCGCCCCGTTCGCTCGCCCTCGAGGACGTCCGGCGCGTGGTCTCCCATCCCCAGGCGACCGCCCAATGCGCGCGCTTCCTCCGTGAGCGCCTGCCGCACGCCGAGCGCGTGTTCGCGCCGTCCACGGCCGACGCCGTGCGGACCGTCGCCGGCTCGGCGGAGCCGGTCGCGGCGCTCGGCTCGCGGCTGGCGGCCGAGCTGTACGGCTGCGCGGTCCTCGCGGACGACGCCGGCGACCACCCCGACAACGTCACCCGCTTCGTCTGGCTCGCGTCCGCCCGCAATGCCGTTGATGCCACAGGACCGCAGGCGAAGACCTCGATCGTCTTCTGGGGCGGGGGCGACCGCTCGCCCGGCTGGCTGGTCGACGTGCTCGGTGAGCTGTCCAGCCGCTCGGTGAATCTCACCAGGATCGAGTCGCGTCCGCGACGGACCACGCTCGGGCACTACATGTTCTTCGCCGACCTCGAGGGGGGCGCCGGGTGGCCGCCGGTGAGCGAGGCGCTCAGGGCGCTGGCGGCGCACGTGGACGAGCTGCGCGTGCTCGGCTCCTACGCCGCTTTCGGCGGCTGAAGCCTGCGGGATCCGCCGCTTTGCCTGGGTACACTGGCCGCAGCGTGGCGTTGCAGCAGCGGTTCACCTACGTATCCGGGACGGGTGACTCGGAACCACACCCTCCCGCCGCGCTGCGCGGGCCCGGCCGGCCTGAGCAGCGCACCGCGTCGTCCACGTCCGGCCGTGTGCTTGTGCTCAACGCGTCGTATGAGCCGATCAACGTCTGCACCGTCCGGCGGGCCGCGGTCCTGATCCTCAAGAACCGTGCCGAGGTGCTCGAGAAGGGCGAGCGCTCGCTGCACGCGGAGAGCTTCACGCTGCCGCGCCCGATCGTGATCCGCCTGCTGGCCTACGTGCGCATCCCGCGCGACGCCCACCGCCGGAAGATCACCCGCCGGGCGGTGTTCGCGCGCGACCGCTGGACCTGCCAGTACTGCGGTCACGAACGGGGCCACCTCACCGTCGACCATGTGATTCCCCGCTCCAAGGGCGGCTCCTCGACGTGGGACAACATCGTGACCTGCTGCGCGCCCTGCAACAGGCGCAAGGGCGACCGCCTGCCGACGCAGGCGAACATGGTGCCGGCGCAGAAGCCGAAAGCGCCGAACCCGACCATCTTCATCCACGTGGCGGAGCCGACCATCCCCGCCGCCTGGGAGCAGTACCTGATGGTACGCCGTAGATGAGCGACCCGCCCGGCACCGGCAGCCCCGCAACTCCCGATCCGCCCGCCGAGCGCTCCCGCCCGAGCGACGAGACCGCCGCGGCCAGCGTCGGCGAGCTGCGCACGCTGCGGCGCTGGCTGCTCGTGACGGCCGTGTGGGCCGTGGCCGCCACGGCCATCGCCGTGATAGCCCTCGTGGCCGCCAACGACGAGTCGGAGTCCCGCGCCGCCGGCGAGCAGGCGGCCGAGGACATCGCGCGCGTGCAGAACGAGCTGACCGACCGTATCGACGAGCTCGAGTCCCGCGTCGACGAGCTGCCGAGCTCGGAGGACCTCGACCGCCTCGATCAGCGGCTCGGCAAGGTCGAGGACGCGTCATCCGCCGCCTCGGACAGCGTCGAGCGTCTATCGGGCCGCCTGGACGAGGTCGAGAGCGGCCTGGACGACCTCGAGCGCGAGGTCGCGCGGCAGCAGGAATCGGCCCGAGACGAGGCGAGTCCGTGACCCGACGGGCCGGTCTGCTTCAATAGCTGCACCAGGGAAAGGAGGTGGTCCGAACTTGACTGACAGATTTATTGGGACCCTGGAGGTGTCCGGCCGCTAGACCGGAGCTGGGCCCCGTCTAACGGAGTCCAACCGTGGCACCGTCGGTGGATCCGGTCGGGAGTAGTCCCTCCGGCCGCGAGAGATCCGCTGATCGAGTCCAGCAGGCCTAGACGAGGGGCGTCCGAAAGGGCGCCCCTCGTGCGTTCGGGCGCCTACTCGTCCGCATCGTCGCCCTCGGGCGGCGCCGCGTCCACCACGGGCGAGTCGTCGGCGAAGCCAGGCTCGGCGACGTCCGCCTCCACCTGCGCCGAGGTGTCATCCGAGGTCTCCATCACGAGCGCCACCGCACTCACCACGTCGTCTTCGCGCAGGTTCATGACGCGGACGCCCTGCGCCGGCCGGCCCTGCTTCGAGATGCCGCGGACGCCGGTCCGCTGGACCATGCCGTTCTGCGAGATGAACACCAGGTCGTGGTGCTCGCGGACGATCAGCGCGCCCGCGACGCCGCCCTTCCTCTCGGTCAGCCCGATCGTCTTGACGCCCATGGAGCCGCGGCCCTTGACGGGGTACTCCTCGATCGCCGTGCGCTTGCCGTAGCCGTTGTGAGTGACCACGAGCAGCTCGGTGTCCGGCCGCACCACGTCCATGGCGAGCACGTAGTTGTCGCCCCGCGCCACGTTCATGCCCCGCACGCCGCCGGTGTCGCGGCCCATCGGACGCACCTGGTCCTCGTTGAAGCGCGCCGCCTGGCCGGAGCGCGACACCATGATGATGTCGTCGTCCCCGCTCGTGCGGCGAACCGCCACCAGCTCGTCGTCGTCGCGGATCTTGATCGCGATGATCCCGTCCGCCTTGATCGGCGTGTTGTAGGCCCCGAACTCCGTCTTCTTGATCTGACCCTGCCGGGTGGCGAAGACGAGGTACTGGCCCTCGTTGAAGTCGCGCGTGGCCTGCACCGCCTGCACGCGCTCGTCGTCCCGCAGCGGCAGCACATTCACGAGCGCACGGCCCTTTGATGTGCGCTGCGCCTCAGGCAGCTCGTAGACCTTCTGGCGGTAGACCTTTCCGCGGTTCGTGAAGAAGAGGAGGAAGTCGTGCGACGAGCACACGAAGAGGTGCTCGATGTAGTCGTCCTCCTTCGTATCCATCCCCATCACGCCGATCCCGCCGCGCCGCTGCTGCCGGTAGGTGTTGAGCGGGAGCCGCTTGATGTAGCCCGAGTGCGTGATCGAGATGACCATCTGCTCGTCGGCGATCAGGTCCTCGATGTCGATCTCGTCCTCGGAGTGGGTGATCTGCGTGCGGCGCTCATCGCCATAGCGGTCCCGGATCTCGAGCAACTCCTCCTTGATCAGGCCCATCACGCGGGCCTCGTCGCCGAGGATCTCGCGCAGGTACGTGATGCGCTCGAGCGTGTCCGCGTGCTCCTGCCTGACCCTGTCGGCCTCCAGCGCAGTCAGGCGCGCGAGCCGCATGTCCAGGATCGCCTGCGCCTGGACCCGCGTCAGCTCGAAGCGCTCCATCAGCCCGTCGCGCGCGGTCTCCGGGTCCGTCGACCGTCTGATCAGCTCGATCACCGCATCGATGTCCGCGATGGCGACGAGGAGCCCCTCGAGGATGTGCAGGCGCGCCTCGCGCTCGCGCAGCTCGTGCTGCGTCCGGCGGACGACCACGTCGCGTTGGTGGTCGAAGTAGTTCTTGACGATCGGGAGCAGCCCGAGGGTGCGCGGCACCCCGTCGACCAGCGCGACCATGTTCACGCCGAAGGTCGTCTGCAGCGGCGTGTGCTTGTAGAGCTTGTTGAGCGCGACCTTGGGAAGCGCGTCGCGCTTCAGCTCCACGACCAGGCGGACGCCCGAGCGGTCTGACTCGTCACGCAGGTCCGAGATCTCCTTGATGCGGCCGTTCTGCACCTGCTCGGCGATCTTGCGGATCAGGCCGCTGCCGTCCCCGCGCCCGTCGCCCTTCGCGACCTGGTACGGCATCTCGGTGACGATGATGCGCTCCTTGCCGCGCTCCATCGGCTCGATGTGGGCCTTGCCGCGTACCACCACCCGTCCGCGGCCCGACTCGTAGGCCTCGCAGATGCCGCCGTGGCCGACGATGATGCCACCGGTTGGGAAGTCCGGGCCCTTGATGTGCTGCATCAGGCCGGCGACGTCGATCTCCGGATCGTCGATGTAGGCCACCGTCGCGTCGATCGCCTCGCGCAGGTTGTGCGGCGGGATGTTCGTCGCCATGCCGACCGCGATGCCGGCGGCGCCGTTGACCAGCAGGTTGGGGAAGCGCGCGGGGAGGACGAGCGGCTCCTGACGCGACTCGTCGTAGTTCGGCCCGAACTCGACGGTATCCGCGTCGATGTCGCGCAGCATCTCCGTGGCGAGGCGCGACAGGCGCGCCTCGGTGTAGCGCATGGCCGCCGGCGGATCGTTGTCGATAGAGCCGAAATTCCCCTGAGGGTCGACCAGCGGGTAGCGCATCGCGAAGTCCTGGCCGAGGCGCACGAGCGTGTCGTAGATGGCGGCATCGCCGTGGGGGTGGAACTGGCCCATGACGTCGCCGACCACGCGCGAGGCCTTACGGAACGGACGGTTCGGCTGGAGACCCGCCTCGTGCATGGAGAACAGAACGCGCCTGTGCACCGGCTTGAGGCCGTCGCGCACGTCCGGTAGCGCCCGGCCCACGATCACGCTCATGGCGTAATCGAGGTAGGAGGAGCGCATCTCCTCCTCGAGCCCGCGCGGCTCGATGTTCCCGCCTGTCAGCTGGTCGATGCTCATGCTTCGCTCCCCCGCGCGTCGCTAGACGTCGAGGTTCGTCACCTCCCGGGCGTGGTCCTCGATGAACTCTCGCCGGGGCTCCACCGCGTCGCCCATCAGCATCGAGAACACCTGGTCTGCCGCGCTCGCGTCGTCGATCGTGACCACCTGCAGCGTCCGCTGCTCGGGATCCATGGTGGTGTCGGCGAGCTGGTCGGCGTTCATCTCGCCGAGGCCCTTGAAGCGCTGCAGCGGCACGCCGTCGCGCGCCACCTCCAGCACCTTCTTGCGGAGGTCCTCGAAGGAGAGCGCCTCGGTTTCCCGCTTGCCGAGCACCACTCGGAAGGGCGGGGTCCCGGCGAGCGACTCGAGCTCCTTGTGGATCTTCACGAACCCGCCGTACTCGGGGGTCTCGAACATCCTGCGCGCAAGGCGGTAGGTCTTGGCCGTGCCGGTCTTCCTCTCCACCACGCGTGCGACGAGCTCGGCCGGATCGTCCGACAGCAGCTCGGTCGTGAATGCCTCGCCGGCCGGATCGGTGCCGTTCAGGATCGCGATCACGCTCGCCGCATCCACCGCGCCCTCGTCGAGGATCGCGGACTCCTCGAGGAAGGTGATCGGATCGTGGCCGTACTCGGCGCGCAGCGCCGATGCCCAGCCCTCGTACTGCTTGAGCAGCCGGCCGTAGCGCTGCCAGCGCGTGTGAGTGAGGTCGAAGCCCCTGCCATCTCGATCGGTGACCTGCATCGACTCGAGCTTGTCCCGGAGCAGCACCTCCTCGAGCTCGGATTCCTTCTCGATGTAGATGTCCTGCCTGCCGGACTTGACCTTGTACAGCGGCGGCTTGGCGATGTACACGTAGCCGGCGTCGATCAGCTCGGGCATCTCGCGGTAGATGAAGGTGAGCACGAGCGTCCGGATGTGGGCACCGTCCACGTCGGCATCCGTCATGAGGATCACCTTGTGGTAGCGCGCCTTCTCGAGATCGAACTCCTCGCGAATCCCGGTGCCGATCGCCGTGATCAGCGCCTGGATCTCCTTGTTCGCGAGGACCTTGTCGATGCGGTTCTTCTCGACGTTGATGATCTTGCCGCGCAGCGGCAGGATGGCCTGCGTGTTGCGGTTGCGACCGGCCTTGGCGGACCCGCCCGCTGAATCGCCCTCCACGATGAAGATCTCGGCCAGCGCCGGGTCACGAACCGAGCAATCGGCCAGCTTCCCTGGAAGCGTCGAGTTCTCGAGCGCGGACTTACGGCGGGTCAGGTCCCGCGCCTTGCGGGCGGCGTCCCGCGCCCGGGCGGCGTCAACCGCCTTCCTGATGACTCGCCGTCCCTCGCCAGGGTTCTCCTCGAGGAACTCGGCAAGCCCCTTGTTCACGGCCGCCTGGACGAACCCCTCGACTGGCGGGTTGCCGAGCTTCGTCTTCGTCTGCCCCTCGAACTGCGGGTCGGCGATCTTCACCGAGATGATCGCGGTGAGCCCCTCGCGCACGTCCTCGCCCTGCAGGTTCGGATCCTTCTCCTTGAGCTCGCCGATCTGGCGCGCGTAGTTGTTGATCGTGCGGGTGAGCGCCGACCGGAAGCCGGACAGGTGCGTGCCGCCCTCGTGCGTGTTGATGTTGTTGGCGAAGGAGAGCAGCGCCTCCTGGTAGGAGTTGTTCCACTGGAGCGCGACCTCGACCTCGCCGCCGCCGCCGCTCGACTCCTCCATGTAGACGACCTTCGAGTGCAGCGGCTCGCGCGTGCCCTGGCTGTGCAGGTACTTCACGAAGTCGACGATCCCGCCGTCGTACTGGAAGCTCGTCTCGAAGCGCTCACCGCGCTCGTCGCGGAAGTCGATGCGGAGGCCCTTCGTGAGGAAGGCCATCTCCCGGAAGCGCTGCTCGAGGACCGTGCGGTCGTACTCGATCGTCTCGAAGATCTCGAGATCCGGGAGGAAGGTGATGCGCGTGCCGCGCCGGTCCGTCTTGTCACCGCTCGCCAGCTCGGCGGTGGGAGTGCCCCGCTCGTAGGACTGCTTGTGCTCGTAGCCGTCGCGCCAGACGGTGAGATGGAGCCACTCGGAGAGCGCGTTGACGACCGACACGCCTACGCCGTGGAGGCCGCCGGAGACCTTGTAGCCGCCGCCGTCGCCGAACTTGCCGCCGGCGTGGAGCACGGTCAGGACGACCTCGGCCGCCGGCCTCTTCTCCTTCTCGTGCAGCTCGACGGGAATGCCGCGCCCGTTGTCGGTGACGGTGACGCTGTTGTCGGGGTGGATCACGATCTCGACGTGATCGGCCTCGCCGGCGAGCGCCTCGTCGACCGAGTTGTCGACCACCTCGTAGATGAGGTGGTGGAGCCCGCGGGCGCCGGTCGAGCCGATGTACATGCCGGGGCGCTTCCGGACCGCCTCGAGCCCCTCGAGGACGGTGATGTCCTGAGCGCCGTAGCTTGAGCCGCCGCTGTTCGAGCCCTGCTTCTTCGCCAAGCCGTTCCTTCCACCAAAAGCGGCCACCGAACGGGCCGCCGCATTCACGAAAAGCCCCGGCGCCGCAGCCGCTTGCCACGGGCCGGGGAGCTACATAAGAGCGCGCTCAATACTAGCAGGCGAGGGGGCGGATCCGGGACTCATCTCGGTGACAAAATGCCCGCAAATCGCACAAAAACCGCACGTGTGGAGTGACCTTTCGTCAACGGTTCGCCAGCGAACCCACCACGAACCGCAGCCGGGCCACCGGACCCGGCTCCGCCTCGCGTGCTGAGGGGCCGCCGGCCGGGGCGAGAGCATCGTTCAAGCGCGTGACCAGATCGGGCCCGAGCAGCTCGAGTTCCTGCGCCCAGACGGCCGACTCGCAGCCAACCGTGACCACTCCGTCGCGCTCCGCCACGGGGCGCGCGGACGCCGCGAGCCCTGTCCCCGCCACAGCCTCCCAGGCGCTCTGCACACGCGCGAGCAGCGTCGCCGGCTCGGCGTCGGCCACCACGCCCGCGAGAGCCGCCGCCAGCGGTCGCGGAGCCGTGCGTCTCATGCGGCGACCGCCCGTGGGCGCGGTCGCAGCCGGCCCGCCTCGACGGTCACGAGCGCGCCGACATCGCCCGGCACGTGCTCCGGCTCCGTCGTGGTCACGAGCGCCTGCCCGCCGGAACGAAGCAGCCGCGCGAGCAGCTCACGGCGCTCGGCGTCGAGCTCGGACATGACGTCGTCGAGCAGCATCAGCGGTGGGGTCGACCGGCGCTCCGCGAGCAGCTGGCGCTCGGCGAACAGGAGAGCCAGCAGCGCGACGCGTTGCTGGCCCTGAGACCCGTAGGCCCGCAGCGCCGCTCCGCCAAGTAGCAGCTGGAGCTCGTCCCGGTGCGGCCCGTGCGCGGTGAACCCGCGCTCGAGGTCCGCGGCGCGGCGCGCGGCGAGCTCCGCCGCGAGCTCGGCGGCATCGGCGGCGGACGACCGCGGCCGATAGCGAAGCTCGGCGCCGCCCGAGAGGCCGAGCTCCGCCGCGAGCTCCGCGAACGGACCCGCCAGGCCCGCCACCGCCTCCGAACGATCCTCCATGAGCCGGACCCCGTGGCCCGCCACCTCGGCGTCCCAGGCGTCAAGTGCCGCCGGGCCGGAGCTGCCGGCGCGGACGCGCGCGAGCAGCGCGTTGCGTTGCGCGAGAGCCCTCGAATATGCGCTGCGCGTGGCCGCCCTCGAGGGCCAGAGCGCCGCGACAAGCTGATCGAGGTGCCCGCGGCGCGCAGAGGGCGCGCCCTTGACGAGCTCGAGCCGCTCTGGAAGGAAGACGCTCGCGAGTGGCCGCACATCGTGGGCTGTCGACAGCCTGTCGACAGCGTGGCCGTCGACGCGCAGCCGCTTCGCGGTGCCTGGCTCGAACCCGACGTCGATGCTGTGCAAGGAGTCGTCGGCGGCGGTCGAGAGCACCACGCGCGTGACACCGGCGCCCCTGCGCACCAGCTCGCGCTCGTTCGCGGTACGCGGTGAGCGCGCGGTGCAGCCGAAGTAGACGGCCTCGAGCAGGTTCGTCTTGCCGGCGCCGTTCTGGCCGGCGATGACCGTGAGGCCGTCCGACGGCTCGAGCTCGGCCGCCTCGTAGTTGCGGAAGTCGCGCAGCTCTACGCGCGTGACGCGCACGGGATCAAACGTTCAGGCGGATCGGCATCACCAGATAGCGGAAGCCGCCGTTCTCGCCACCCGACTCGATCAGGCCGGGACGCAGCGGGCTGATCAGCTTCAACTCGAGCTCGTCCGACTCCGCGCTCTCGAGCCCGTCGCGGAAGAACTCGGGGTTGAAACCGATCTCGAGCGTCTCGCCGCTGTACGGAACCGGCAGCGACTCACTCGCCTCGCCGACGTCGGGCGTCTGCGCCGACACGTCGAGCGCGCCCTCCGAGAAGCGCAGGCGCAGTGGCGCGTTCTTCTGCGCAAGCAGCCCGACGCGGCGGACCACCTCGAGGAGCTCCTCGCGGCTCACGCGCAGCTCGTGCTCGTACGACTCGGGGAGCAGCTGCTGGTAGTTCGGGAAGCGGCCCTCGACGAGGCGCGAGGAGAGAACCACGTCGTCCACGCTGAACACCACCTGGTTCTCGAGCGCGGCGACGCCGATGCTGTCGGCGCCGGCCGCCGATGCGATCCGGCCGAGCTCTTGGAGGGTGCGCGCCGGGATGTTCGCCTCGAGCTCGCCGTCGAGGGGCTCGTCGAGCACCGTCTCCTTGACGCTGAGCCGGTAGGAGTCCGTGGCGACCATCCGCAGCTCGTTGCCGCCGGCGGTCACGAGAACGCCCGTCAGGTGGGGCCGCGTCTCGTCGCGCGAGGCCGCACGGGCCACGCGCCCGATCGTGTCGACGAATGCGGCGGCCGGCACGCTCAGGCTGCCTTCGGCCGGCGCCTCGGGCAGCTTCGGGAAGTCCTCGGTCGGCAGCGTGCGCAAGTGAAAGCGCGCCGGGCCGGAGACGACCTCCACGTCCTGCTGAGCGCTGCGGTACTCGAGGCTGATCTCGTCTTTCGGGAGCGAGCGGGCCACGTCGAGGAGCAGCCGTCCCGGCACGACCGCCTGGCCGGGGCTGGCGTCGGGCGTCTCGAGCGCCACCCGAACGCCGAGCTCCATGTCGGTGGCCTGGAGCTCCGCGCGTCCATCCTCCACTCGGACGAGCACGCCGGCGAGGGTCTGGATGGCGCTGCGGGTCGACGCGCCCCGGACCGCGACGCCAAGTCGGGCGAGGAACGTTTCACGGGAAACGGTGAGCTTCAACTAAGGCTGCCTATCTATTGAATTGCTGTTTCTGGGCCTGTCGAGACGTCGATATCCGGCGGGCGCCCGCTTGGTAAGCGAGTTCCGGATGTTGGCGGGGCTGTGGATTCTTCCACCCGTGCCGGTCAGTGGCGCGGGTGCCCGAGTCGGCGCCGCAGGTTGTCGACAGCGTCGCGCATGTCTGCGTCGGTCCGCATCACCGTGCTGACGCGGTTCAGCGCGTAGACCACGGTGCTGTGGTTGCGGTTGCCCATGCCGCGTCCGATCTCGGGCAGGCTGTGGTCGGTCAGCTCGCGCGCCAGGAACATCGCGACCTGCCTGGCCGTCGCGACGCTGGGCCGGCGGTCGCGTGCGAGCAGCGCATCTCGTTCGACCCCGAACTCGCGAGCCGTGGCATCGAGGATCTCGCCGATGCCGCACGTGTCCGGCACGCTGTCCTCACCGAGCCGCCGCAGCACGTGCCGTACGAGCTCGGGGCTCGGCTCCTCGCCCCTCAGCGAGGCGTACGCGATCACGCGGATCAGGGCGCCCTCCAGCGCGCGAACGCTGGTCGCAACCCTTGCGGCGATCTCCTCGATGACCTCCGGCGTGACCTCGACACCGTCGAGCCGCGCTCGGGCTCTCAGGATCGCCCGCCGAACCTGGATGCCGGGCGCCTCAACCTCGACCACAAGCCCGGCCCGGAAGCGCTCGATGAGGCGTTCCTCGATGCCGGGAATCTCCTCCGGGCGCCGGTCGGAAGTGAGGACCAGCTGGCGTCCGCTGTCGATCAGGGTGTTGAACGTGTGGAAGAACTCCTCGCGCGTGCGGTCACGGCCGGCGAGGAACTGCACGTCATCGAGCAGGACCACATCGGAACGCCGGAAACCGGCCTTGAAGTCATCGGTGGAGCGTCTGCGCACCGCCTTGACGAATTCCGCCGTGAACTCCTCGATCGTCGCGTAGCGGACCGTGAGCCCCGAGCCGAAGCGCTCGACGTAGTTGCCGATGGCGTGCAGCAGGTGGGTCTTTCCTACGCCTGGCGGGCCGTGGAGGAACAGCGGGTTGTAGGAGTGGCCAGGGAGCTCGGCCACGGCCAGCGAGCCGGCGTGCGCGAAATGGTTGCCATGGCCGATGACGAACTGCTCGAACGTGTACTTCGGGTTCAGCGCCGAACGGGGTGGCGGCGCCTCTGAATCGGGCCGTCCGGGACTGGTCGGCTTCCAGTCGGCGCCGACGATCTCGACCGTCGCGCGACTGTCGAAGCCGCTCGCAGCCGCGCGCCGCAGCAGGGGCAGGTAGCGCTCGGTGACAGACGTGCGGATGTGCTCCGGCGCTCTCACATAGAGCGTCCGGCCCTGGACGCCTGCGAGCTCGAGCGGCTCGAGCCAGATGTGGAATTTGAAGGCGGGCGTCTCGCTGCGGAGCTGCTCGCGGATGTCATCCCAGATCTGCTCTGGCTGTGCGGGCACAGGCGGTCGAGACCCTCCCAGGGCCTGGTGAAAAACTTTCGAAGGAAGGAGCTAGGGAGGCGGCTGCGGCTCGCCCCTTGAGGCGAGGGCGAGTCTACACCCGGCCCCCCGGCCGGGCGGCCGCCGCCCGGCGTGTCCTCGCAAAACGCGAGAAAAGCGGTGCGCTAGGCTCCCTCCGCCGATGAAGCGCACCTACCAGCCCAAGAAGCGCAAGCGCGCCCGGACGCACGGGTTCCGCGCGCGCATGAGGTCGCGCGCGGGCCGGAAGCTGTTGAAGCGCCGTCGGGACAAGGGCCGCAAGCGGCTCACGCCGTAGTCCAATGGCAGACCGCGCGCGACGCAAGCGCAGGCGGCTGTCGCGCAGCGGCGAGTTCGAGCGCGTCTATCGCGAGGGTCGCTCGCACGCGAGCCGACATTTCGTCGTCTACGCCTTCCCGCGCGGGGAGGAACCGGCCCGCGCGGACGACGACTCGGGAGCGCGTCTCGGCGTCTCGGTGGGACGCAAGCTCGGTGGCGCGGTCGAGCGAAACCGCATGAAGCGGCTGCTCCGCGAGGCATTCTGGGCGAGCGCCGATTCGCTCGACCCGGGTCACGACTTCGTGATCGTCGCCCGGCCCGCCGCCGCGGAGCTCGCGCGCCAGGGCGGCGAGGCCGCCGTCGAGGAGGCGCTTCGAAGCGTGCTCGGAGACGCTGGCCTGGCCGGCGGCGGTTCGCAATGAGCCCGCTGAGGACGCTCGCGCTCGCGCCGGTCCGCCTGTACCAGCGCGCGATCTCGCCCGGGATCCCGGCGCGCTGCAAGTACCATCCGACCTGCTCCGAGTACGCGATCCAGGCGGTGCGTCGCTACGGTGTGCTCCGGGGCGTCGTGCTCGCCGCCTGGCGGCTGTTGCGCTGCAATCCATGGAGCCACGGCGGAATCGACTTCGTGGAGGACCAGAAGCTGTTCCGCCCACGCCCGCGGGCCTAGCTCATGTTCATCGCCAACGTCCTTCAGCCGCTCATCGACGCCTGCCAGTGGGTGCTGGAGTTCTGGCACGACCTGCTCGGGGACTTCGACGGCTCCTGGGGCTGGTCGATCATCCTGCTCACCTTCACGGTCCGGATCGCGATCCTGCCGCTCACCTTCAAGGGCGTGAAGTCGATGCAGCGCCTGCAGGCGCTGCAGCCCGAGATCAAGAAGATCCAGGAGCGCTACAAGGACGACCGTCAGCGCATGAACCAGGAGGTCATGGCCTTCTACCAGCGCGAGAAGGTCAACCCGCTGGGCTCCTGCCTCCCGCTGCTGCTGCAGATCCCGTTCTTCATCGCGCTCTTCTCGCTGCTGCGCTCGAGCGAGTTCCAGAAGGACATCGCGGACAACGCGAGCTTCCTGTTCATCGACGACCTGGCCGAGAAGGTCACCGACCCCTTCGTGCTCGGCACGCTGATCGTGCTCTACGTGGGCACCCAGCTTGCCGCCAGCGCGGTCACGATGGTCAGCGCCGATCCGACCCAGCGCCGCATCATGCTCGCGCTGCCGTTCGTCTTCGTCGTCTTCATCATCAGCTTCCCGGCGGGTCTCATCGTCTACTGGATCACGACGAACGTCTGGACGATCGGCCAGCAGCTGCTCGTCAGGAAGCTCTATCCGAAGCCGGTGCCGGCCGGTGCGGCCGCCGTGGACGACGACGGCGGAGCGAAGCCGGCGCGCGGGAAGCCGGTGGCACCGCGACCGACGCCGCCCCCGGCGTCGGCGGTGAGCGACGGCCGCGGCGGCGACAAGGGCAGCGGTAACGGCGCCCCGAGCAAGGCGCCGCCCTCCTCACCGCGCAAGAAGAAGAAGCGCTCGGGGCGCCGCCGGTGAACGACGAACACTCCGCCGAGGCGGAGGGCGAGACTCTAGGCGAGGCAAAGTGGGCGGCGATGAAGGCGCTCGAGCCGCGCTTTCCGGGCGTCACGGCCGAGTGCGTGAGCTTCCAGGTAGCGGAGGATCCCGGCCCGGGTCAGCCGGCGCGAGTGCGAGCGGAGATCGACGTGGACGTCTGGCGGGCGCTTGCCGAGACACTGCCGGCGGAGCCGCCCGAGCGTGTGCGTGGCATCGTCGCGCGCGTGGTGCAGGCGCTCGGGCTGCGTGCCGCCGTCGACATCGAGGAGACAGCTGACGAGATCCGGGCGACCGTGAACGGCGAGGATCTCGGCCTCCTGATCGGCAAGCACGGCGCGACGATCGATGCGGTCCAGCATCTCGCCTTCCGCGCAGCCTTCCGCGGCTCCGACCGGCGCAAGCACGTGGTCGTCGACGCGGCCGGCTACCGCGAGCGTCGCGAAGGCGCCCTTCACCGGATCGCCGACCGCGCGGCGGCGGAGGCGCTTCGCTTCGGGCGCTCCGTCGAGCTCGAGCCGATGCGGGCGACCGAGCGCAAGATCGTCCACACGTACCTCAGCGAGCGGAGCAACGTCGAGACGCACAGCGAGGGCGACGAGCCCGATCGCCGGCTGGTCGTCTCGCCGTCGCCGAGCTTCGGGGACTAGCCGCTGGACGAGGCGCTCGCCGCGCTCGCCGCTCGGTACGGCCTGACCGCCGCCGGGATGCGCCGAATCGAGCGCCTGTTGGAGGCGCTCGCGCGCGAGCTTGACCCGCACACGACCGTGAGCGACCGTCAAGCTGCGCTGGAGACTCATGTCGCGGACAGCCTGAGCGGTCTCGTGGTGGACGAGCTGCGTGGGGCGCGTCGGATCGCGGATATCGGCGCGGGTGCAGGCTTCCCGGGACTGATCCTGGCTGTGGCTCTGCCTCGGTCGCACGTCGACCTGCTCGAGTCCGCGGGCAGGAAGACGGCGGTGATCTCCCGGCTGGCGCATGCGGCCGAGATCGGCAACGCGCGCGCGGTGACCGCCCGAGCCGAGGACTGGGCGCGAACGCCGCCCGCACTGGGCGGCGGCCGCGAGGGCTACGACGCCGTGACGGCCCGGGCGCTTGGGGCCCTGGCGGTCCTGTGCGAGTACGCGGCGCCGCTGCTGCGCGAGGAGGGGGTGCTCGTGGCGTGGAAGGGGGCACGCTCGGAGCCGGAGGAGGCCGGCGGCGCGGAGGCCGCCGGGAAGCTCGGCCTGGCGGTGGAGGACGTAAGGCGGGTCACGCCCTTTGCGGGCGCGCGGGAGCGGCACCTGCACGTTTTCCGGAAGGTCGCGGCGACGCCCGCGGGGTTTCCGCGAAGGGTGGGGAGGGCGCGCAAGCGGCCGCTGGGATGACGCTTCGAAAGAAGCGGCAGGCCGAGCAGGATTCGGCTCCGAACCGCCGAAGTTCCGACCGACCCCGAACGTAGCTTCCCCTTCAAATGGGCAGCGTCCTCGCGATCGCCAACCAGAAGGGCGGGGTGGGCAAGACCACCACCGCCGTGAACCTCGGCGCCAGCATCGCCGACGCCGGTTACCCGACCCTGCTGGTCGACCTCGACCCTCAGTGCAACGCGACCGTGGCGCTCGGTCTACCGAAGCACGGCTCGCCGAACGTCTACGCCTGCCTGTCGGGCGACCTGACCCTCAGCGCGGCCGCGACCCGGAGTGGGCTCGAGAGTCTCGACGTGGTGCCCTCGACCCCCGAGCTCGCCGGCGCGAACGTCGAGCTGCCACGGATCGCGGGGTCGGAGTCGATCCTTCGCGAGCGCCTCGGAAGCGTCAAGGAGCGCTACCTCTTCACGCTGCTCGACTGCCCGCCGTCGCTCGGGCCGTTGACCGTGAACGCCCTGGTCGCCGCGGACAAGGTGATCGTGCCCGTGCAGACCGAGTACTTCGCCCTCGAGGGACTGGCTCAGCTGCTCGACACGCTCTCGCTGATCCAGCGCGAGCTCAACCCGAGGTTGACGGTGGCCGGGATGATCTTGACCATGCACGACGGCCGCACACGGCTCGCGCGCGACGTGGAGCGCGAGGTGCGGGAGCACTTCCCCGAGCTCGTCTTCGACACCGTCGTGCCCCGGAACGTGCGGCTCGGCGAGGCGCCGAGCTTCGGGCTCCCCGTGCTGAGGCACGCTCCGCAGAGCGCCGGCTCTGCCGCCTACCTGCGGCTCGCGAAGGAGGTGGCCGCGCGTGGCTGACGACCGGCGCGGGATGGGCCGCGGCCTCGCGGCGATCCTGCCGCGCACGGAGGGCGGCGAGGGCGCTCTGCGCGAGATCCCGATCGAGCTCGTGAGGCCGAATCCGCGGCAGCCGCGGCGGACCTTCGACGAGACGGCGTTGCTCGAGCTGGCCGAGTCGATCCGGGCTCGCGGGCTGCTGCAGCCGATCGTGGTGAGTGCGCTGGCGGGTGGTCATTACGAGCTGGTCGCGGGCGAGCGGCGGCTGCGGGCGGCGAAGCTCGCCGAGCTCGAGAGCGTCCCCGCGGTTGTGCGCGACGCCGATGACTGGGAGCGCCTTGACCTCGCGCTCGCGGAGAACATGGCGCGCGTCGACCTGAACGCGATCGAGGAGGCGCGCGCCTGCGCGATGCTGGTGGACGACCTCGGCCTCACGAAGGAGGAGGTGGGCCGGAGGGTGGGCCGGAGCCGGGTCGCCATCTCGAACCTGATCCGGCTGCTCGACCTGCCGGAGGAGGCGCTCGAGCTGATCGAGACCGGCGAGCTGAGCGAGGGGCACGGGCGCGCGATCCTGGTCTGCAAGGACCACGACAGCCGTCGCGCGCTCGCACGCGCCGCCCGCGACAGCGCCTGGTCGGTGCGCGAGACCGAGCGGCGCGCGCGCGAGGCGGAGACCGGCGCGCCGGCGCCCGCGAAGCGGCCGCGCGCGGTCATCCATCCGGACCTCGCCGAGGCCCTCGCTGCCGCCGAGGACGCCCTCGCGGCCGCGCTCGGATGCGACGTTCGCGCGACCCCGCATGGGGACGGCTGCCGCATCCAGATCGACTTCGAGACGCCGGCCGCGGCGGTCGGTCTGGCCGAGCGGATTCTCGGCGGCGGCCTGCGCCGAGCGGCCTGATGCGCGCCGCTACAATCGACTGCCGCGCCGCCCGTCGGGGCGGGAACGAGGGCGATTAGCTCAGTCGGTTAGAGCGCGTCTCTGATAAGGACGAGGTCCCTGGTTCGAGTCCAGGATCGCCCATGGCGCCAAGGCGCCACCCGCAACAGGCGAGTGCCGGAGCCCTCGGAGTTTCCCCGGGGGCTCCAGTCGTTTGGCGGCCGGGGCGGGGCTTCCCACCGGGACTAGACTGTCGAGGCGATGCAGGAGATGGTGATCTACGGGGTCAGTTTCGACATGGTCGGCAAGCAGCCGATCGTGCTCCTGAAGACCCGCGACGGCAACAAGTTCCTGCCGATCTGGATCGGGCATCCGGAGGCCGCCGCGATCCTGATGAAGCTTCAGGGCGCCAACACGCCGCGCCCGATGACACACGACCTGATCAGCGAGATGCTGTCCGAGCTCGAGGTCAGCTGCTCGCGCGTGGCGGTCACCGAGCTGCGCGAGAACACCTTCTACGCGGAGGTGACGCTGCAGCTGAACGGCCGCGAGATCGGGATCGACTCGCGCCCCTCGGACGCGCTCGCGCTCGCCGTTCGCACCGGTGCGCCGATCTTCGCGGCCGAGGACGTCATCTCCGAGTCCGCCATCGAATTCGAGCACGAGGTCGAGGACACCGAGGAAGTGGTGGAGAAGTTCAAGGACTTCCTCGACAACGTCACGCCTGAGGACTTCGCGAGCGGCGAGGATCAGTAGGCCGCCGGCCTAGGCGCGAGCTCGACGATCATCCCGATCAGCTCGTCAAACCCGATGCCATCGGTCTCGGCGGCCATAGGGAGCAGGCTCGTGTCCGTCAGGCCTGGGATCGCGTTCGCCTCGAGGACGGTGAGCTCGCCGTCCTCAGCGAGCATCAGGTCGATTCGCGCGAATCCCGATAGGCCGAGCAGCTCCCATACCCGTATGGCGAGCTCGTGCGCCCGCTCGGCGACGCCGGTCGTCAGCTCCGCCGGACACACGAAGTCAGTCCGTCCGATCTCGTAGCGGGCCTCGAAGTCGTAGAACTCCTCCTCGCGCGGCACCGCCTCGACCACAGGCAGCGAGCGACCATCGAGAATCGATACGGCGAGGTCGCGGCCCGCCACGTGCCGCTCGAGCAGCACCCTCGAGTCGTACGAGAAGGCGGCGACCAGCGAGGCCGGCACGTCCGCCGCCGTCCGGGCGAACTTGATTCCGAGCGCCGAGCCGCCGCTCGACGGCTTGACGACGATCGGGAAGTCGAGCCGCTCCTCGATCGCGGGCAGCGCCTCGGCCGCGCCGAGCTCGCGGAACGCGGTCTCCGAGAAGGCGAAGAACTCCGGCGTCGGTATGCCCGCCTCGACCATCAGCCCCTTGGCGAGCACCTTGTCCATCGCGCGGGTGCAGGCGAGCACGCCGGAGCCGGTGTAGGGGACGTCGAGGATCTCGAGGAGCTCCTGGACCGTGCCGTCCTCGCCGTCGCGGCCGTGCATCGCGATGAACGCGAGGTCGGGCGCGGCCGCTCGCAGGCGGCGGATCAGGTCGAGACCCGCGTCGATCGGCACGACCTCGTGCCCGAGCCGCGCGAGAGCGTCCTCCACGCGCGCGCCCGAGCGCAGCGAGACCTGGCGCTCCAGCGAGCGACCCCCCTTCAGCACCGCTATGCGCGTCAAGGATCGCCGCCCGCGCGCCTGCGCCGCTCGGCCGGCGTGGGCATCGGCAGCACGTCCGCGCCGCTCGCGCCCGCCGGCGCGCTCCGCCGGCTCGCGCTCTCAGCGCCCGTGAGCGTCCCGTAGAGCCGCACCTGTTCGCTCACGGCCTCGCCGATGCGGCGGATGCCCTCGCGGATCGCCTCCCCCGAGGACGCCGAGAAGTTCAGCCGCATGGACGAGCGGCCCCGCCCGTCGAGGTACGCCGACTCGCCCGGCACGAATGCAACGTTGTCGCGCAGCGCACGGGCGAGCAGGTCGCTGGTGTCGATGAAGTCGGGGAGCGTCGCCCATACGAACAGGCCCCCACCGGGACGCGTCCATTCGGCCTGCGGAGGGAAGTGCTCGGCGAGCGCGTCGAGCATCGTGTCCCGGCGCGCGCGATAGATCTCGACTAGCGAGCTGACGTAATCGCGCCAGCTCGCGCGCTCGAAGTAGGCCTGCACCATCAACTGCGAGAGCGTGGAGGTGCATAGGTCCGTGCTCTGCTTGCCGAGGTTGATCTTCTCGAGCACCGGTCCGGGCGCGGCGACCCAGCCAAGCCGGATCCCGGGCGAGAGGATTTTCGAGAACGTGCCGAGATACATGACGAATCCGGACGCTGCGCGCCCGGGCGCCTGCGCAAGGCCTCCGTGGTCGAGCGCGTACAGCGGCGGCAGCGGATCGCCCTCGTAGCGAAGCAGCCCGTAGGGATTGTCCTCGAGCACGAGCAGCTCGCGCTCGTGCGCGATCTCCACAAGTCGGCGCCGGCGCGCCAGCGACATCGTCACGCCGCCGGGGTTCTGAAAGGTGGGAACGGTGTAGATGAACTTGGGACGACACTCGAGGCGGTCGAGCGTCTGCTCGAGCAGGTCCACCCGCATGCCGTGCGCGTCCATCTCGATCTGGACGACCTCTGCCTGATAGGCGGAGAAGACCGGCACCGCGCCCGGGTAGGTCGGGCCTTCGGCGATCACGACGTCGCCCGGGTCCACGAGCGTCTTCGTCACGAGGTCGAGCACCTGCTGGCCGCCCGTCGTAACGAGCAGGTCGTCCGGGTCGACACTCATGCCCTCGGCGCCCATTACCTCGGCGATGCAGTCCCGCGTCTCGGCCAGGCCCTCGGTCGGCCCGTACTGCAGGGCCTTCGCGCACGACTCGGCGGCGATCCGCTGTGTGACCGCCGCGAAGGTGTCGGGCGGGAAGGTGCTCGTGTCGGGCAGCCCGCCGGCGAGCGAGATCACCTCTGGCCGGGTGGTCACCGCCATCAGGTCGCGCATCGCCGACGAACGCATCACCTTCGTCCGCGCGGCGAACAGCCCGGCGTAGCGCTCGATGTCGCGAGAGGTCGTCACCGGGGTAACGTCACGGGAGGCTACTAGCGGGCCCACCCCAGCGATGAGCGTCGTCCTCGATATAGGAACCGGCTCCGGCCTCGCCGGCGCGACGGGCGTGCGCCCCTATCTGCCACCCCTGCTCGCGGGCGCGCTCGCGCGCGGCGACATCGGGATCGACTTCGACGGCACCGATTGGCGCTTTCTCGAGTCGACGGGATTCCTCGTGGCGGTTCTCGCGGTCGGGCTCGCCGCATACGCGCTCGAGCGCACCGCGGCCGACCGTCCCGCCCCGGAGGTGGGCGGCCGCGGGCCTGTGGAGATCTTCAGCGGCGTGGCCGGGATCGTCCTCGGCGCGCTCCTCTTCGCCGGCGCGATGGCCGACGGTGGCGAGGCGAGCTGGATCGGGCTCGTGTTCGGTCCGTTGTGCGCGTTGCTCGGCTGGCTCGCCATCGGCGGGCTAGTGGAGCGCGTCCGCAAGCGGCTCGAGGGCGGCGCGGCGGCGCTCCTCACCGTCTACGCGGACGCCGCGGCGCTGATCCTCGCGGCGCTCGCGGTCTTCGTGCCGCCGCTCTCCTTCCTCGCGCTGATCGGGTTCGCGGTGCTGCTGCTCGGCGGTCGCCGGCGCGAGGGCGAGAAGTACGCGGGCCTGCGGATCCTCCGGTAGTGGCTCCCCGCCGGGAAGCTGTGGCGAGGCCGAAGAAGCTCGTGCTGGCCGTGATCGACTCGCTGAAGCCCGACATGCTCGATCGCGCGGTGGACGAGGGCCATGCCCCGGCGCTCGCCGCGCTGCTCGAGCGCGGCACGTACATCCGCAACTGCCTCTCGACCTTCCCGTCGGTGACGCCGGTGGCCAGTGCGGCGATCGCGACCGGCGGCGGGCCCGGCGACCACCACATCCCGGCGATGAACTGGTACCACCGCGGCGAGGAGCGCTACGTCGAGTACGGCTCTTCGATGGCGGCAACGCGCGCCTTCGGGATCGTCCGCTCGCTCTACGACACGGTCTACAACATGAACCTCGCGCATCTCTCGCGGGCCCGCAGGACGGTCTACGAGCACCTCGACGACGCCGGCCTGCGGACCGCATGCACCACCTATCTGATCTATCGCGGCCGGACGCGGCACGATCCCTCCGGCGCCAGCGTCTACCGGCGGATCGCTGAGGCGGCGCAGTTCCGGCACCCCGTCTACGGCGCGCGCGAGCTCTTCTACGCCGACCTGTTCGACTCGCGCGGGACCGGCTGCACCTCGGCACTGGGTATGCCGGGACAGCGCGACCGCCACACCGGCTGCGTGGGTGCCTACCTCGTGGAGCACGACCTCTTCGACTTCCTGCTGTTCTCCCTGCCAGACAACGACACCCACTCGCACAAGGTCGGGCCGGAGGGACAGGTGCGCTCGATCGGCGATGCCGATGCCGCGCTGGAGCGGATCATGCACGTGGCCGGAGGCGTGGACGCCTTTCTCGACGAGCACGCGGTGATCGTGATGTCGGACCACTCGCAGACCGCGATCGAGGAGGGCGTGAACCTCACCGACGCGCTGCCCGACTGGCGCGTTCTCACGCCCGCGGATCCGGCGCCACTCGAGGCCGAGCTGGCCGTGTGCCCGTCGGCGCGCTCGGCGATGGTGTACGTGCTGGACGAGGCGCGTCGCGAGGAGCTTGTGCCGGGAGTCGTCGAGGACCTCGCCGAGGTGGACGGTGTGGACCTCCTCGCCTGGAGCGAGGACGGGGACGCCGTGGTGCGCTCCCCGCGCGGAACGCTGCGGTTTCGCCCGGGCGGCGAGCTGAGCGACCTGCGCGGCGGCGGTTGGATGGTGGAGGGCGACGAGGGCGCGCTGCGGCTCGAGGTGACGGGCGGCCGCGTGACGAGCCCGACCTATCCGGAGGCGCTCGGACGCCTCTGGTCGGCCCTCCGCTGCCCGCACTCCGGGGACGTCCTGATCTCCGCCGAGCTCGGCTTCGAGTTCGTCGATTGGGGCGGAGCCGACCACGTGGGCGGCGGCAGCCACGGGTCGCTCCACCGCGACGATTCCGAGGGCGTGTTGCTCGCCTGCGGCCTCGAGCTCCCCGACCGCGAGCAATGGTCGCTCGCGGACGTGACACCGCTGGTGCTCGACCACTTCGGTGTACCCTCGGCCGGGTGAGCGAGGACGTCGAGGCGGTGGTGGTGGAATCCCGCCATCCCGTGCACCTGCGCCTGCGCGCGGGACTGCGCCGGCCACACAACTGGGTTCAGTTCCTCAAGTTCTGCGCGGTCGGAGGCTCGGGCTACGCGGTGAACCTCGCGGTCTTCACGCTCTGCGTCGAGGCGCTCGACCTGCATCACCTCGCGAGCGCGACGCTCGCGTTCGTGGTGGCCGTGATGAACAACTTCTGGTGGAACCGCCACTGGACCTTCCGAGCCCGCAGCGGTCACGCAGGCTTCCAGGCCGCGCGCTTCTTCACCGTCAGCGTGGCCGCCTTCCTGTTCGCGGCAACGGTGCTCGAGCTGCTCGTGAGCGTCGCCGGCGTGCAGGAGGTGCTCGCGCAGGCGATCTCGATCGTCGCGGCCACGCCGCTCAACTTCATCGGGAACAAGATGTGGAGCTTCCGCATCGAGCTCTCGCGCGACTGACGGCGCTCGTCGCCGTCGCCCTTCTGCTCCTGCTCCCGGCCGGAGCGGCGGCGTCCGAGCTGCGCCTGCCCGCATCGCAGACGAAGCCGCCGCGCTTCATGGACCGGAGCGCGAACGAGGTGGAGGCGATCGCCGAGCGCGCAGCGAAGGTGCGCGAGGCGCGCCGCGATGGCCCGCTCAATCCGACGGCCTACATCAAGAGCTCCGGCCGCTGGCAGGTGAGCTTCTTCCGCAACGGCGACGAGGTCGTGCAGGTGCAGGTGGACGACGCGAGCGGCGCGATCCTCGAACAGTGGTCCGACCACCAGGTCGCGTGGACGATGGCGCGTGGCTATGAGGGCGCCTTCGGCCGCAAGCTGAACGCGCCATACGTCTGGATCCCGCTCTGCCTTCTCTTCGTCGCACCGTTCGTGGATCCGCGCCGGCCGTTCCGGCTCCTGCACCTCGACCTGCTCGTGCTGCTGGGGTTCGGCGTGTCGCACCTGTTCTTCAATCGCGGCGAGATCGGGATCTCGGTGCCGCTCGCCTATCCCGTGCTCGTCTACCTGCTCGTGCGCACGCTGCTGGCTGCGTTCCGTCCGCGCGAGCGCGCGGGGCCGCTCGTGCCCCACGTGCCGATCGCGTGGCTCGCCGTCGCGCTCGCGTTCCTGGTGGCCTTTCGGATCGGCCTCAACGTCGTCGACTCGAACGTGATCGACGTCGGGTACGCGGGCGTGACCGGCGCCGACCGCATCGTCGACGGGGACACGCTCTACGGCCAGGGATTCTCCGACGACGTGGAACGCGGCGACACCTACGGCCCCGTCAACTACCTGCTGTACGTGCCGTTCGAGCAGGCGCTGCCCTGGAGCGGGCGCTGGGACGGCCTGGCCGCCGCGCACGGCGCCGCGATCGTCTTCGACCTGCTCGTGATCGGCGGGCTGCTGCTGGTCGGCCGCCGTCTGCGACCGGGGCCCGGTGGAGCCGCGCTTGGCGTGGCGCTGGCGTATGCCTGGGCGGCGTATCCGTATACGGCCTTTGCGCTCGAGTCGAACGCGAACGACTCGCTCGTGGCGCTCGCCTGCGTGGGCGCGCTTATGGCGGCGAGCGCGCCGTTACGCGGCGTCACCCTCGCGCTCGGCGCCGCCGCGAAGTTCGTGCCGCTCGCCCTGGCACCACTCTTCGCGCGCCGGCGCCCGCTCGTGTTCGCCGCCGTTTTCGCGCTCACACTCGCGGTCGTCGTGCTCCCGTTCGTCCCCGATGGCGGGCTGCGTGAGCTCTATGACCGAACGCTCGGATATCAGGCGTCGCGGCCCTCGCCGTTCGGAATCTGGGGCCAGGTCGAGCTCGACTGGCTCCAGACGCTGGTGAAGGTCGCAGCCGTGGGCCTCGCTCTCCTCGCCGCGTTCGTGCCGCGCGCTGCGGACGACAGACGCGCCGCCGCGATGGGCGCCGCGATCGTGATCGCGATCGAGCTGGCGGCCACCCACTGGTTCTATCTCTACGTCGTCTGGTTCGTGCCGTTCGTGCTCGTCACGATCCTGGGCGCCTACCGCGAGGAGCCCGCGGAGGAGGCCCCGGCTTCGCCTCCCGCAGCGCGGGAGCCGGCCTACGCGTGAGGCGCGACGCCTGGGTCGCGATCTGCCTGCTCGGCGCGGGCTGGGTTCTGATCCTCCAGGTGATGCCGTGGTCGGACGAGCGGATCAACGACCTCGGCGTATACCGCGTCTACGCCGACCAGATGCTCGCCGGAAATCTGCCCTACCGCGACTTCTTCATCGAGTACCCGCCGCTAAGCGCCCCGCTCCTGTGGCTGGCCGGGCTGCCCGGCACGGACTACGACGTCTACCGCGTCTCGTTCGCTGTGCTCACGTTCGTACTCGGGGTCGGGGTCGTGCTGCTGTGCGGCGAGCTCGCCGGCCAAACGGGCGGCGCCCGCCGCCGGGCGCTCTACGCGGCGGCGCTGATGCCGGTCGTCGGCGGCGCCATGCTGCGCACCCACTTCGACCTCGCGCCGATCGCCATCACGCTCGGCGCGCTCTGGCTCCTGTGCGTCGAGCGGCCGCGCAGCGGCCTTGCGCTCCTCGGCGTCGGCACCCTCGTGAAAGGGTTCCCGCTGGTTGCGGTCCCCGTTGCGCTCGCTTGGCTCGTGGGACGTGGCCTGCGGCGCGATGCGTGGCAGGGCGCAGCTGCCTGCGGCGCGGTGGTCGTCGCGGTCTCCGGCGTCGCATTCGCCCTCTCGCCGGACGGCGCGCTCGACGCCGTCGACTATCACCTCGGGCGCCCCCTTCAAATCGAGAGTGCGCCCGCCGTGGCCGCCCTGGGGCTCGACAGGCTCGGCATCGGTGATTCCGACGTCCGTTCGAGCCATGGATCGGAGGGCGTGCACCACCCCGCGGCGGGCGCCCTCGAGATTTTCTTCACGCTCGCACTGCTTGCGGCGATCGCGGCGCTCGCTTTCGCGGCGGCTCGGGACGGCTCGACACGCACGCTCGTGCTCGCGAGCCTCACCGCGGTCGCTGCGTTCGCGGTGCTCGGCAAGGTGCTCTCGCCGCAGTTCATGACCTGGGTCATCCCGCTCGGCGCGCTCGCTTTCGCCTGGCGCCTGCACGCGCTCGCGACTGCTCTCGTAATGGCGCTCGTGCTGACGCTTGTCGAGTTTCCCGCTCACTACTTCGACTATGTGCACGGCGACCGGGCCGTCATGCTGCTCGTCGCCGCCCGCGACGCGGTGCTGCTGGCATGCCTCGCGCTCGCCTTCGTCGCCCTACACAGGTGCCGGGAGGAGCAGCTGCTCGATCGCCGTCGCGCGGCCGTCGCCGCCGGCGTCGACTAGCACGGCGTTCAGCCAGGGATCCTCCGTGGAGGTCTCGAACTTCACGTTCGTGAGGGTGAGGAAGCGCTCGAGCGCGTGCTCGCGCGCCACCCCGATCACGCCGCCGCGCGGTCCGGTCATCCCGACGTCGGTGATGTAGGCGGTACCGCCTGGGAGCACGCGCGCGTCGGCCGTTGCGACGTGGGTGTGCGTGCCGACGCAGGCGGTGGCGCGCCCATCGACGTGCCAGCCCATCGCCACCTTCTCGCTCGTGGCCTCCGCATGCATGTCCACCAGTACCGCGTCGGCGGCGCCTCGCAGCTCGCCGAGCGCGGCGTCGGCCTCGGCGAACGGAGAGCGCACCGCATTCATGAAGAGCTGACCGCAGAGGTTCAACACCGCGAGCCGCGCTCCGCCCGACTCGACGACGGTGTGACCGCGGCCCGGGCTCCCCTTTGGATAGTTGGCGGGGCGCACCATCCGCGGCTCGCGGTCGAGGAACTCGTACACCTCGCGGTGGCGGTACGCGTGGTTACCGAGCGTGATGGCGTCGGCGCCCATGTCGAGCAGCTCGCGCGCCGTCTTCGCGGTGATCCCGACGCCGCCCGCGGCGTTCTCGCCGTTCACGACCACGAAGTCCGGCTCGTGCCGGTCGCGCAGGCCAGGGAGGAGCGCCGCCAGCGTCCGCCGGCCGAGCCCGCCCACCACGTCGCCGACGAAGAGGAGCCTCATAGCGCGAGGGGCGATTCTGCCAATGTCCTGCGCGGTGAGCGCGGGCAGTGCTGCCAAGACGATCGAGGCGCGCGACCTCGTCAAGCGCTACGGCGACCGCGTCGCGCTGCGAGGCGTCTCGCTGCGCGCCGGCAGCGGCGAGCTCGTCGCGGTGATCGGTCCCAACGGCGCGGGCAAGACCACCCTGCTGTCGATCCTCGCCGGCATCCAGAAGCCGGACGAGGGGAGCGTCGACACGCCGGCGGGGATCGGCTGGGTGCCGCAACAGGCCGCGCTCTACGGGAAGCTGACCGTGGCGGAGAACCTCTCGCTGTTCGCCCACCTCGAGCGCCGCCCCGACGTCGCCGCCACCATGGAGCGGATGCTCGCTCTGACGGGCCTCGGCGAGCGCCGCGACGACCAGGTCTCGACGCTCTCCGGGGGCAACCGCCAGCGCGTGAACATCGCGATCGGGCTGCTCGCGGAGCCAGACGTGCTGCTGCTCGACGAGCCGAGCTCCGCGCTCGATCCGCGGCAGCGCGAGCGCCTCTGGCAGTTCATCCTCACGCTTGCCGGTGAGGGCACGACGGTCGTCTACGCGACCCACCACATCCAGGAGGCGGACCGCTACGCGTCGCAGCTGATCGTGCTCGCCGACGGCGAGCGCGTGTTCCACGGCGCGCCGCGCGAGCTCGAGCAGGCCACCGGCACGACGGGCCTCGACTTCGAGCAGGCCTTCGTCCAGTTCCTCCACCAGCGCGGCCACTGACGCGGTGCGCTGGCTGCTAGTCAAGGACCTGCGGATCCTGCGGCGCTCGCCGCTCCTCGTCTCCCTGCTCGTGATCTATCCCATCGTGATCGCCGTGCTGATCGGCTTCGCGCTCTCGCGCGGCCCGGACAAGCCCGAGGTGGCGTTCTACAACGGCCTCTCCGAGGGCGCCGAGGTCGAGCTTGGGGGGGAGACGATCGATCTTGCACACGAGGGACGGCGCCTCTTCGACGCGATCGATCCGGTTCGCGTGGACAGCCGGGCTGAGGCGATCCAGAAGGTCCGGGACGGCGACGTGCTCGGCGCGCTGATCATCCCCGACGACCTCGCGGCGAACCTGCAGTCCACGCTGGAGCCGGGCACGGTCGAGGTCTTCTACAACGCCGAGGACCCCGCCAAGCAGCAGTTCGTCGAGAACACCATCAAGGCGCAGGTGCAGTCGGCCAATGCGGCGCTCACGAAGCGCATCGCCGAGGAGTCGCTGCGCCTGCTCGACCTGATCTCGAGCGGCGGCGAATACACGTTCCTCGGCCAGACATTCGACGTGCTCGGGCTGGAGCGCTCGGAGCGGATCCTGCGTGATGCGCGCACCGAGCTCCCTGCCGGTGCGCCGGAGCGCGGGCTGCTCGACAGCGTCATCTCGTTCGCCGAGCTGGCCCGCGAGAACCTCGCCTTCTCGGACGACGTGCTCTCTGTGGTCGGCGAGCCGATTCGCGTGAAGGCGACCGCGCTCGAGGGTGGGTCCACGTCGCTCAGCTCGTTCGCCGTAGCGCTCGCGGTGGCCGTGTCGCTGATGTTCATAACGTTGCTGCTCGCGGCCGGGACGCTCGCGCTCGAGCGGGAGGAGAACGCGTTCCCGCGGCTCGTGCGCGGACTCGTCTCGCGCACCGCGCTGCTGGCCGAGAAGGCGAGCCTCGCCGCGGCGTGTTCGCTGGCGGTCTCGCTCCTGATGCTCGCCGGTCTCGGGCTGTTCGTGGACCTCGACTGGGGCCGCTTCCCGGCCTGGCTCGCGGCGCTCGCGGTGGCCGCGCTCGCGTTCGCGGCGCTTGGCCTCGCGATCGGGGCGCTCACGCGTGAGGTGCGGGCGGCGTCGCTGTTGGCGTTCATGCTGTGTCTGCCTCTGGCGTTCCTCGCGCTCGTGCCGTCGGGCGCTGTCGCGCCCGCGCTCTACGACGTGATCCGCGCCGTGTCCGCGGCATTCCCGTTCAAGCCCTCCCTGGATGCGCTCGACGCCGCACTCAACGACGCGGGCGGGCTCGCCGCGCCGCTCGCTCACCTGGCCGGGCTCACGCTCGCGTTCGGCGCGCTCGCCCGGCTCGCGCTGGCGCGGTTCTAGACTCAGGTCCGCATGGCCTTTCCCGCCACACGGTTGCGCCGCCTGCGCAAGACCGGCGTGCTCCGCGATCTCGTCCGCGAGGTCGAGCTCTCGGCATCCGACCTCGTGCTGCCGCTGTTCGTCCAGCTCGGCGAGGAACGCACGCCGGTGGAAGCGATGCCGGGCGTCGAGCGCCTCTCGATCTCTAACGCGGTGAACGAGGCCGGCGAGGCGCATGGACTCGGCATCCCCGCCGTGCTGCTCTTCGGCGTGCCGGCGGAGAAGGACGAGCAGGCGTCGGGTGCATACGACGACGAGGGCGTCGTACAGCTCGCCGTGCGGGCGCTCAAGGACGCGCATCCCGAGCTCGTCGTGATCACGGACGTGTGCCTCTGCGGCTACACCTCGCACGGGCACTGCGGCGTGGTCCTGGAGGACGGTCAGGTGGACAACGACGTGACGCTCGAGCTACTTGCCAAGACGGCGATCTCGCACGCCCGCGCGGGTACCGACGCGGTCGCGCCGAGCGACATGATGGACGGGCGCGTCGGCGCTCTGCGCTCGCAGCTCGACGCCGAGGGCTTCAAGGACCTGCCGATCGTCGCCTACTCGGCGAAGTTCGCCTCGGCCTTCTACGGGCCCTTCCGCGACGCGGCTGACTCGGCGCCGGCGTTCGGCGACCGCCGCAGCTACCAGATGGATCCCGCCAACGGCGACGAGGCGGTGCGCGAGGCGCTGCTCGACGTCGAGGAGGGCGCCGATGTGGTGATGGTCAAGCCGGCGCTG
>Ga0126307_10000129_pt1 | contig 44777 bp, 46 predicted proteins | sample Plot28_FD_89955 | JGI IMG/M metagenome (GOLD analysis project Ga0126307, IMG submission 89955) | Serpentine soil microbial communities from UC McLaughlin Reserve, CA, USA - Plot28 | ecosystem: Environmental > Terrestrial > Soil > Grasslands | place: USA: UC McLaughlin Reserve, Lake County... | reverse complement strand
GGCACCGCGTGGGCAACCCACGACCAGCCCAGCCGCCCGAGTGCGAGGCCCAGTGGGATACCGACCAGCAGCGCGACGAGGCCTACGCAGGTGCTCTGCGACATCACGATGGTGGCGATCATCGGACGGGTGAAGCCGATCGAGCGGAGCACGGCGGAGTCCCGGTGGCGCCGGCGGCCTGAGGTGATCAGCTGGTGGGCGAGGGCGGAGATGGCGAGGACGACGAGGAAGCCCACCAGGACCAGAGGCACGCTCCGCACCCGCTCGAGGTTCAGCAGCTCTGGCGGCAGCTCTGCCGGGGCGGCGACACGTTCCGGGCCCACCCGGCTCTGGATGGCCGCCAGTGCCGCGCCGGGGTCGACACCCTCGGCCCACCGCACCACGGCGAGCTGCTCGGTGCCCAACGCCTCTTCGACGTCGTAGGGCTCGCCGATCTCGGCCATCAGCCCGGGCGTGATCCACGCGCCCTCGGTGAAGCCCGAGTGGACCTCGTGCGGGAACAGGGCGAGGCCGACGACTCGGAGCTGTCGGGTGCTCCTCCCCCGGACGGTGACGACGTCACCGATCCCGACGCCGAGCTGATCGGCTGTCGCCGGCCCGAGCGCCACCTCGTCGTCGGCCCGCGGGCCGCTCCATCGGTGGCCACGAGGTCGAGGTCCCCCTTGACCGGCTTGACGTCGAAGAAGGCGGTTCCCACCTCATCGACGGGGAGGACCAGCCGACCGATGACGGCGACGCCGTCGACGTCGTCGGACGCCGCCAGGTCGTCGAGGAACCCCGGCTCGACCTCGTCGACGCGCTCGCCGTAGTCACCGTCACCAGGCAGCACTGACGCGTCCCATGTGACTCCAGCCCGCTCCGGTTTGTGGAGGGCGTCCTGCAGGCCGTGGTCGATCGTCAGTGTGCCGACGATGCTGAGGACGCCCACAACGGCACCGAGCAGCGCCGGTCCGACCGGGACCCGGCGCCGGCCTCTGCCCGGTTCGAAGGCCAACGTCGTGCCGAGTCCGATGGCGACCGGGGTGTGCGCCCGGAGGGCGGTGGCGACGGCGCTCGGCCGCGACGCGTTGTCCGCGTCGGGACGGCCACCGTGCAGGTAAGCCACGGCGTAGGCGCCCGCGCCGATGAGCGCCCCGGTCAGGGCCACGGCGGGGCCCGCGACCAACCAGTCGATCTGGTGGCCGATCGACGGATCGACGGTGCGGGCGTACCCGATGGGGAACCGGGGGGCGAGGACCCAGGCGCCGACCAGCGCGACCGGCACGGCCACGACCACCGTCAGCAGGTGAGGTGCGGTGGCGGCCACCGCCCGGTCCTTCCGAGTGAACCCGATGGCGCGGAGCACGATGGCGTCGTCGTCGATCAGTGACACCGACCGCCAGAGGGCTTGGCCCACGAAGACCAGCGCGGCAGCGGCCACCGCCACGCCGAGAAGGGTCTGGGCGACACGCTCGAGGGAGATCGCCGTGCTCACGCGGCGGAGCACGCTGTGCAGGTCGAGGAACAGTGTGCCCCGCGGCAGCAACTCCGCGGTATCTCGATGCAGCGCGGGAACGTCCTCCGCCTGGTGACGGAGGCGGACGTGGGCGTTCTCGATCAGCTCCATCTCCGGGTGGGCCGCGAGCGTGCCGGGGGACAGGAAGACCATCCCGCTCGTGAAGAGGAACTGGCTGGTCTCCCGCACGACACCCACCACCTCGAGATCGAGCATCGGACCAGCCGGGTCGCCGGGGTGGTCCTGGCCGGCGGCGTAGGTGTGGAGGGTGAACCGGTCGCCGACGCCGATCCCGTACTCGTCGGCCGCCGGCTCGTCGACGAGCACCTCGCTGTCCGCGTCCGGATCCCACATGCGTCCGGCGCGGACGACCGGCCGGTCAGTGGTGTTCAACCAGTGGTCGTCGACCGGCATGAACTGGAGGGAGTCGGGCTCCTCGTGTCCGGTGCCCTCCTCGAGGGTGCCGAAGGTCAGGTTCCAGGGGGCGACGTCCTCGACGTAGGGCAGATCGCGTACGCGGTCCCAGTCGAACGTGCCGGCGCGGGACACCTGGCTCGGGAACACCACGGCGTCGGCGGCCGTGGTGCGCTCCGTCAGTCGAGCGAACGCAGTGTCCGCCCGCCGGGCCCCGCTCAGAGCGGCGATGGCCAGCGACACGCTGAGGCCGGCGAGCACGCCGAGCACCACCAGGGACCGCCACCGCCGCCGGAGGTCAACACGCGCCCAGCGGCGGGCGCCCGGCCCAAGGAACCGATCCACACGCCGAACCTAACCATCGGTCGGCACGGGATGAAGGGTGCTGGCTGCGGTTCTGGAGGGGTGCTGGCACGCCGGGCGCAGCCTGGTCGGCACCTGCTGCCAGGGAGACTCCCGCAGCACTGTTTGGGGCCGACGGGATGGGCGCTGCTCGTGCGGGGGGTCATGGGCAAGCCTCGATTCCGGTTTGGATGACGGCTTGGTAGGCGGCCGCGGCGGTGGCGTTCTCGGCGATGTGGACGCCGTCGGCTTGGAGGTACTCGGGGTGGGCTTCGGCGACGGGGCCCCAGTCCACGACCCGGATGCGGGGGGAGGAGGGGGCAATGGTGTCGGTGACCCAGGTGCGGTAGGCGTTGATCCCGACGGCTTGGGTGGCGTCGTAGTTGTCGGGGGTCGGCTGGTACCAGGGGAGCACAATCGCGGTGCAGGCGGTGTCGTGGGGCGCGAAGTAGAGGGCGTATAGCTGGTTTCGGTCCTCCTGGGTGAACCCGTCGCGGCTCAGCGAGGTGGCGACATCGTTCTGGCCGAGGGCAACGACAAGGATCGCCGGGGATCGCTTCGGGTCGGTGACGTCGGCGTCGACGGGGGGTTCGGAGTGTTCGGCTTGCCAGCCGATGCCCACGGCGTCGGTGTCCCAGCCCTGCCGGTTGCCGCCGTAGGAGAGGGAGAGCCAGGTGATGGAGTCGCCGGCGACGTCGACGCGGTCGGGGACGGGCTGGTACTTGCACGCCCCCGCCGCGACCGCGGCCAGAATGCCGATGAGGGCGATGGTGACGAGATGGCGGGTCATGTCGCGGACGGTGGCGCTCGCCGGTAACGGCGCAATCCCTCTGGCTGTAACGGCGCGGTAACGGGCCGGTTGACGACACGCTGGCCGTAGGCGGACACTCGAAGCGCGTGGCGACCGGCGTAAGCGGGCGGCTATATCAAGCGTGAGGTCAGTCAAGTGACCGCGACCGGGCCCATGCCGACGTTCGCCACGTCGAGGGTCGCCTCCGCTTGCTGGTCGCTGCAGCCGGCGATGACGCCGATGAGCTCGTCAACGGCGCGGCTCGAGTCCTCGTGGCGTTCGTGGCGGATGGTCGTCCCGCCGACCGGCGCCTCAACGAGGTTGAGGTTGCCCTCGCCCCGCTTCGCGACGCCGTCGACAAGAACCGGCAGGCCCCCGAGAAGACCGCTCGAGCCCCTCCGCGCCCACTACGACACCCGGCCATCCGCCTTGGCGAGCGCATCTAGCGCTCTGGCGGCGGCGTCCGCAGAGAAGGACGTCGGCATCGGGCTCGCTCGTGAGCGGATCGAGCGATCTGCTATGTGTGTGACGCGGGCTGCAGGGCCCGGTGGGTTTCAGCTGTTGGCGATCGTTTCCAGTGCTGGAACGAGTTCGTCGGCGGAGGGCATGGCGTGAATCTGCTCCGCGGCGAGGGAAGCCCGCCCCACCCGTGCCTCGTCGATGGCCATCGAGACCGCGGCGGACAGTCTCACGAGGTCGCTGGGAGGAACGGTGATCGCGACACGCGCCGCTTCGCACGCCTCGGCCATCCGCATCTGGCTTGGCGCGCCGCGAGGGACGAGTACCAATGGGACACCTGCTGCGAGAGCAGCGAGGACGGTCCCAGCACCGGCGTGGCAGACCACGACCCGGCACCTTGGCAGAAGATCGGGAAACGAAACGAACGAGGACACCGCGACGCGATCGGCGTGTGCTGCCACCAGCTTCTGGCGCACAGCATCGTTCGACGTCGTGACCACAGCCCCGAGACCGTTGGCGATGCAGGCTTCGACCGCGGCCGACAGCTCATCGGGCGCGTCGGCGAAGAGCGGGACGGTTCCGAAGCGGACATAGGCGAGGAGACCCTCTGGCAACGCCTCAGTGCTCGGCAGCCGCCCGGACAGTTGAAGGGTCTCCGGGCGAAGCGCCCAAGCCCGGGCCACGCCGGGCCGCGTCGCTTGGAGGAACGGAGGGCACGGATCCACGACCCCGTGGGCGTACAGGCCCGCGGCGGGCGGCACGTCCAGGCCGGCTTGCTGCCACAGGGGCTCAGCATCGCATTCCAGTTGTACGAGGTCATCGTGTGAGCGCAGCGGACATCCCCATGCGTGGGTCACCCAGGGGATGCCAAGTTCCGTGGCGGCGACGGGTCCTGCGTACTCGCCCTCTTCATGGACCAGCAGTTGCGGGCTCCGATCAGCCGCAGCGAGCAGGACGTCCCGTCGCATCGCTGGCGCCATGATCTGCGCGAACATCCGAGACGCCCATTCCGCGTGAGGGCGTCCTTCGCTCTCCGGCCACCGGCGGCGACGCTCCGCGAGCATCTCAGGCTCGGCCATCCCCGCCGGTACTGGTCGTAGACCGGCATCCGCGATGAGAGAATGCCGCTGGGGATGGGTCGCGACATGAACATCGTGACCTGCACGGCGTAGCGCCCGGCCCAGGCCCAAGATCGGTCCGAGATGACCGATGGCTGGAACTGAGGTCATCAGCACCCGCACAACGCCGGTTCTACCTCGCACGGTGCGGTCCTCGCGGCCCTACCGCCACCACGCGGCGACCGCCGCCGATATCTGCGCACCCACGAGCCATGCCCGCCGGCCAGGCAGCGGAGCGCGGCGCCGCCCTCGGCCAGCCGATCGTGCGTCGTTCGAGCTGCTCAGAGCTAGGAGGCGCCGCGCTTCACAGTCAGCCGACGAGTACCGGCACAACGGCCGCGCAGAAGTCGTCGGTCCGTCCGGTCGATTCCTTGACGACGCCGAGGAACTCGAGGAACTCGTCGTCGGACGGGTCGCTCGGTGTGCCGGCGTTGTCGATCAAGATCTCGAACCGCACCTGGCCGGGGTTCCTGGCGATTGCCTTGCCGTCAGCGCCGTACACGACGGCGTTCCCCGTCGCCAAGACGAGGATCGTCAGCGTGCCGCCGCCGTTGTCGGTCACCTGGAGGTCCTTGGACAGGGTCGTTTCTTTCTCCGTGACAGCGTTGCCGTTGACCACATTCGTATACACCCTGCTGATCTTGAAGTGTTCGAGGCCGTAGCCCAGGCCGTCCGGTCCATGCGGAATGAGCATGAAGCGAGCGTCGATTGTGCTGTCCACCTGCACCGTGAGACCGGAGACGTCGCAGAAGTCGCCGATGATGTCGGTCTCCTCAAAGACGCCACCCTCTCGGATCGGCTGTGCCGAAGCCCCTGTGGCCAGTGACATCGACGCCACGGCCATCAGGCCCCCCACCGCGAACATTCGTGAAAACCTCATTCTCCGCCTCCCTGGGATAGGGGTCTCTTCATCCCCGACCGTCGGGGAATTTCACAAGCGACGCTGTGCCCCCTGGTGTCAGCGCCGGTCTCCGGGTCTGTAAACAGGCTCTCTCTTCGCGTCCGGCCTCAGCGCCAAGGTGCCGGACCGGGCCGGCCCTACGGGGCGGTCTGGCCTCAGTTGAGGCTGTCCACGTTCACGTCAACGCTTCCATCGGCGGAAACAGCTGCGTGATCGTTATCTGGATCGGGTGACTGCTGCCATCCTCGTAATGGGCCACGGTGGAATCCCATCAGGTGGGACCTCCTGCTATGAGGGAGCCCCGCTGCCCCCGCCGGGCACATGGCGCGGACCATCGATACCACCGCCGGCCGCCGCCATAGCACTGTCCACGACGACCGTGCGCCCGCAGTCTCGGTCTGTCAACCGTGTGAGGGTGGAACCCACCAGGCGGTGGTGCCCGAGGTCGAGGGCGAGATCACCCGTGGCCTCGAACTCCACCGGCCTGGCCGGGACATGGTCACCAACCGCTACTCAGGGTTGACCGATGTCCCTTGACCGCCTGGTCACAGTGGCATGCGCCGGCTGCCAGGCACGAACTCGTCGGTCGACGAGTCGGGCCCGTGCGTCTCGGCCGATCCATCGAGGCCGGCCTGCCGCTCGTACCGCTCGGCCGCCGCCGTCAGCCGCGCCGACTGGGCCCGGTTGGACCGAACCTGGTTGGCGATCTCGTTGGCCTGGTTGACCAGGTGCTGGTCGCTGCCGAGCGCGATCTCGCCGGGCGTCTCCGTCCTGATGGTCTCGTCGGAGCCGCCGTCGCCACACGCAGCCAATCCGATGGCACCGACCAGGGCGATCGGAGCCACCCACCGCAGTGCACGCATACTGGTATTCGTCATGGTCCTGCCTCCCTCGTTACCGGGTGTCCGCCACCCGACGAGGTGACGGTGCGCTCATCGCGTCCGGTCCACCGCCCCAAACGACACAACGCCGGGGTGTCGTTCGTCATTGACCCGCGTCACCCTCGGCCCTGGACGCCCGCCTGCCCACGAACGCGACGACCACGGCGCGCCGCCAGAACTCGGACCCGGGATCGAGGCGGCGTTGCCTGCGGCGGCGCCGTCTCCGAGTTGCGAGCGGCGCAGCGCCGTCCTTATCCGGCCCTGGGCGCGACCCGATACACCTTCGGCAAGCGCTTCGTCAGGCGGGCGTCCCCGACTTGGCGATCCGCGCCACGCCGGGGGGTCGAGCGCGGCTCGTCCGCGCTGGGCGTGATCGCCGCCGGCCAGGACGAGCGTGCGCGCCCACGGGTAGCGACACCCTGTCGCGTTCAGCGTCTCGGAAGGCGGAGCAGCGCCCCTGTGTCGCCGGCCGCGACGGCGGCTGCGCGCTCGACCATGGCGGCCGCGATGGGGTTGGGCGCCGCGAGGGGGCGCGCGTGCCGGATGCGGGCGTCGCGGCTCTCGTGGCCGGCGAGCACCGGGCCTCGGCCCACAGGGCGGCGTACCACGAACGTCTCGGCGAGGAGCAGCGCCGTCGCGGCCTCAGGCGCGCCCACGGCGAGCGGCCGGAGCTTCGGCCAGCAGATCATCGACGGGTGCCGGGTGGGCGCTGGTCGGCGATGATGCCGGGCAAGCGGTGGCGAGCAGCGCCCTGCGCGATCTGGTAGGCCGCACCCTCTGTCGCCGGTCACATGGGCCGGTGGTACGGCCCCTCGGGAGCCGCCACGTCCTCCTCGACGATGCGGCGACGCCGGCCGAAGCCACCCCAGCTGTTCCAGTAGATGACCGACGCGATGAGGCCGAGCGCACCCACGATCATGAGGATGATGCCCACGGCGTCGAGGTTGATCCCCTCGGCGTCCGCCTCGACGGCGAAGGTCAGTATGGCGCCGACTGCGAGCAGGAAGAGACTGGTTCCGAACCCCATTGTCCTGTGCTCCTTCAGTGGGACAGCAGACACCTGTGGATACCCGCGTCGCCGTTGAGCTAGACGAGCGGGGGCGAGCGGCTCGGGGATGCTCGGCGTCAGGGCCTCCGTGCCGGGACGGGTCGGTGTCACCATGCATCACCACGCTGACGGTGACCGCAGGCGAGGCACCGACCCGTCACGCTCGGATCCTTCTACCGCACGCGGACGACCCGGCGGGCGTGAGCCGGCGGGATCAGATGCGTCGCGCCGTGCCCCTCCGGGTGACAGCCCGGTAGATCAACAGGGCGAGGATGGCACCGATGACCGATCCGATGAAGCCGGCGGGCTGGAACGCGCCCTCGTCGAAATCCTCGTTGAAGAGCAGGTAGCCGAGGAACCCACCGATGAACGAACCGACGATGCCGAGAACGACCGTCTGGACGAACGACATGGGATCAGGGCCCGGCACGAGGAGGCGGGCGAGGTAGCCCGCCACGATCCCCACGACGATCAGGTACAAGATGAAACCAAGCATTGGCCACGTCTCCTGGGATTTGCCTCCCGGCGGCTCCGCGCCGCCGGCAGGAGACAGGTACCCCAGGACCTCGGGTCTAGGCACCCTTAGGGATGCGGTCGCACGTCGCTCACCATGTGTGGTGCTATCCATGCTGACCGTGGCGGTTTCTGCGTGCTGGTACGGGTAGCAGTCGGCCGGCCGCTTCCAAGGAGGTCCACATGAGACTTGGTCGCCTTGTCGCTCTCTTCGCGCTCGTACTCGTGGTCTTCGGGTTCGGCGCGACCCCGGCCTCGGGCCGTACGAACGGGCTTCCCGATTCCATGGCCGCGATCGGAGACTCCATCACGACTGCGGCGAACACCAGCTTCTTCGACCTCGGTGGCTCGAACCCCGAGCATTCCTGGTCAACAGGTGACGGCAGCGCAGACGCCGTCGTGAGCCACTACGAGCGGCTGCTCGCGGCCAACCCCAACATCGCCTCCCGCAACTTCAACGACGCTGCGCCGGGGGCGAAGATGGCCGACGCACCAGCTCAGGCCCAGCAGGCGGTGTCGCAGGGCGTCGAGTACGTGACGTTCCTCATGGGCGGGAACGACCTGTGCACGTCCTCCAAGCAGACGATGACGTCCGTGCGCGACTTCACGGCGCAGTTCCGGGCTGCCATGGACGTGCTCGCCACCGGGCGGCCCGGTGCGGACGTCTTCGTGGCGAGCATCCCGGACATCCGGCGCCTGTGGGAGCTGTACCACAGCGACTTCCGTGCCCAGTGGGTGTGGGGCACCTTCCACGTCTGCCAGTCGATGCTCTCGAGCGGCAACACCGACGCCGATCGCGACTTCGTGCGCAGGCGGAACATCGCGTTCAACACGGTCCTGCGGGACGTCTGCGCGGAATACGCGCACTGCCGCTTCGACGGTGGGGCGACGTTCAACTACAGGTTCACGAGGGACGACGTCAGCCAGGTGGACTTCTTCCACCCGTCGACGACGGGCCAAGCGCATATCGCCGACGTCACCTGGGCAGCCAGCCACTAGATCGGGGGACCAGCCGACGATGCGAGGGGGGAAGGTCGCCTTCCCCCCTCGGTGGCTCGTCGGATCCCGATGTCAGCCGCAGGACCACGTCACGTCGGGTGGGCGGACGCGGGCGCAGATCGGGAGCCCACAGGCGTCGGTGAGGCCGAGATGCGCAACGAGCGGTCCTTCGCCTGCCGCCGCCCGGGCCAGGGTGTCGGGATCGACGTCTGCGACGTGGAGCTTGGCCCGGCGGAACATCGTGAAGGTGCCGTCGGGCGCGACGGTTCCCCACGTCAGGTAGACGAAGCGGTCGCCGCGGCGTCCTTGGGCGAAGGGTCCACCGACGTCGATCCCGCCGTCGGGTCCGGGACGAGTGGTGAGCTCGAAGTCCCACGTGGCGACGGGCGCGTCCCCGGCAACCAGCTGGAACGGCTCCCGCCCGCGCTGCAGCCCGACGTGCACGTTCTCGTAGCGGGAGGTTGTGTCGTGCGGCGCGCAGGCCCGACCCGGCAGGTCGACGGCCTCGATGCGCACGAGCACCCTTCCATCATGGCCGCCCGGTGACCGGGGCCGGACGACGCACCGCGAACGTCCCCGAGTGCTGGCGCCAGGTCGCAGTGCTTGGTGGGTACAGCGACGATCACCAGCGGCCACGCGGCCGCGCCGCGCTCGGGGGCTGGCCCGGAGGACGTCGCCGTCCCCCGGGCCGTGGCCCACCGGGGCGCGTCATCAGGCCTGGGCGCGGGCCGTCACCGTGCTGGCGGTGCCGTAGGTGACGATCGCCTTGGTGGCGAACCCCCCCACGCCGATCGCGAACGCGTCGGGGGCGATGGTCGCCCCGTTCCAGGTCCCTTGCACACTCCCGGTCGAGGCGCTTTCGGCGAAGAAGACCCGGAGACCGGTGGTGCCGAAGGCCGTCCAGGTGACGAAGACGTGGTCGACGACGCCCGACGTCGTCGACGCCGCCACGCTCGGCTCGAAGCCGCCGGTGTTGAACCTGTGGCTCGTGAAGGATCCGGACGCGTTGCTGGCCACGACGATGAAGCCGTCGCGGAACCAGGTGACGAACGTGCGGCCGCCCGCGATGTACATGTCCGGCGTGAGGTTGTCGGTGCCGACGCTGGCGAAGACGCGCTCGGGCTGCCAGGCGCCGGAGATGTACTTCGTGACGATGAGGTCGGACGGCCCGGGTAGGGCGGGTGACGTCGTACGGGACCAGATCAGGACGGGCGTCAACCCGCTGAAGGCGAGCGTCGGGCTGCCGTCGTCGATGTTGCTCGCGGTCGTGGTCACCCGGCGCACCGGGAGGGTGGAGCCCGCCGAGAACAGCTCGGTCTGGGCGAACTCGCCGCCCGGGCCGACCTGCTCGGACCACACGCCGAACCACTGGCCGTCCCGGGCGATGACGTCGCCAGTGAGGAAGGCGACACCGCCCCACGTGTCGACGGTCCGGGAGCTGAAGACGCCGGCATTGGTCCTCTTGCCGATGCGGATCTCGAAGTCGTTGAAGAAGAGGACGTAGGTGGCGGTGGCGTCATAGGTCACCCCGAGGACGTGGCCGGCGAAACCGGTGTTCACGCTCGGATTGACCGACCCGTTGGGGTTCCGGCTGAAGAAGCGGATCGGGAGCCCGGACGAGCTCGCGCAGGCCGCGAAGCCGACGAGCGCCCCGGAACTGGTGACCACCGAATCGGCGGAGTCGGCGCTGCACCCACCGACCACCGTCTGTGGCGGAGCGAACGGACGGACCGCGGCTCCCGCCGGGGTCGTCGACAACAGGATGGCCGTGAACGCGACGGCCACGGCCAGGACTGATCGTCGAAGCACTGGTACCACCTCCCAACGGGGGCCCGTTGCCGCCGGAGTGGGTCTCATGAGCCCGCCGCTCTGCACAGAAAGTAACGCGCGTGTCAACCGGAGTGACACGCGCCGCAGCGGGCGCCGGGGTTCCTGTTGGGGGTTGCGAGAACGTCGGCCCGGCCGCGCCCGGTGCATCAAGTCCGACGAGGCTGGAGACCCGTCAGGTCGTGAAGGTGTAACGGGTCTGGCTGAAGGGGTCGCCCTTGCCGAACGAGAGCACCTTCGTCGGCGTGACGCCGAAGACGAGCCCCACGCGGCCTCCGGGATCGTGGAACGTCCCGTCTGCGACCTCGAACGGCCAGTCGAGCTTCGACTTCCACATCGCCGCCAGCCGTTGGAGCTGCGCCTCGTCGGTCACGCGAGCGGCGGCTCCCTCGACCACGACGTCGAGCCCCGACCGGAGCCGGTTGGTGCCGGTCGTGAGGATGCAACGGGGATCGCACTCCAGATTCTTCGTCTTCTGCTCATGGGCGCCGGCGCAGAAGTGGAGCGCCCCGTCAAGCCAGATCGCCGGGAGCGGCGTGACATGCGGTCGCCCATCGCGGCGCACGGTCGACAGCCAGAACACCCTCCGACTGCGACAGCACGTCGACCACCTCGGCCCACGGCCGCGCCGTGGCGTCCGGCCCGCTGAATCCCTCGTTCAACTCTGCGGTCGGTTCGGTCTCGGGCATCAGACCCTCTCCATGCATCGGGTTCGGTGCGATCGTCACCCACGGGTAGACGCCGTGCCGAGAATGGAACTCATCGCTCGCTGAGCGGAGCCCCTTCGCCGCACGCTCGCCGAGGCCGCAGAGCACCGATCGCAAACGGAGCGCCGTCCTGTTCAGGTGGTCCCGTGACCGTCGGAGCCGAGGTCTCGCACCGCATCAACGATGTACGGCCGATCCAGGTAGGCGAGCCCCGCCTTGTCCACGATCGCCCGCGCTCGTCTTGCCTCCTCCGGCGGCAGCGAGCAGCCAAGAGGGTCCTCCCCGCCGTCACTCGTCCGGCCGGACTGGAGCCACAGGGTGCTAGCCCCGAGCGCGACGCCCGCGGCGGCGATGGCGGGCAGCTCGTCGATCGGTCGGTACGCGTACACGAGGTCGACCTCGGCCGGCGGCGCGCCGGTCCGCCGCACCCGGATGTCGCCGTCGACCATCTCGTAGGCCAGGTAGTTGTCCGGTTCGGGGCCGCCGTGCACGGCGACCGAGTACCCCGCCTTCGCAAGGGCGTTCGGCACGTCCTCGCTCGGCCAGTCGACCACGAGGATCGATCGGACGTTCCTCAAGACCTGTTCCGGTTCGGGCACGAGGATCCCCTGTCGCCGTCCGTCCGACCACCTTGGAGCGGACGCGTCACGTTGGCAAGGCGGGCCAACACGCCTCAGGCCGCGGTTGGGCAGGCTGTTCGTATGACCGTCACGTGGACGCCCGGGCCCGGCGTTGTCGAGATGCCCGACGGGACTCGCCTCCGCGGTCGAGCGCTGCGCGAGCCTCTGCCGGGCGGCCTGGCGCCCGACTACGGCGTGTATCTCCTGGGCCGGGCGCCGGATCCCGTGGCGTGGGACTCGACGTGGCTGCGCTGGCCGGACTTCCGGCTGCCCACCGAACCGCAGCGAGCCGTCGACGTGCTGCGTGCCGCGCACGCACGTGCCCGGCACGAACGCGTGGAGGTGGCGTGCGGTGGTGGGCGGGGACGCACCGGGACGGCGCTGGCCTGCCTGGCCGTGTTCGCCGGGGTGCCGCCGCAGGACGCCGTCGACTACGTCCGCGCCGCGTACCACCCCCGTGCCGTCGAGACGCCGTTCCAGAAGCGCTTCGTGCGCCGCTGCTCGGCCGGACGCCCACCACTCCCGCCCGACCACGGCTAGCGTCGGCGGCCCGCCGGAGACTGGTCGACGGCCCGGTCGTCGACCGCCAGCCGGCGGCGTGTCAGCGGGAACGATCGGCCTCGGACGACCGGACGACGCGGAAGCGCAGGCTGGTCGTCGCACCGATCTCCTGCACGCTCGGCTTCTCGAGCGCGATGGCGGGATCGGCGTCCTCGAACAGGCGGCTCCCGGCCCCGAGGAGCAGGGGCATCACGTCCACGTGCAGCTCGTCGACGAGACCGGCCCGGAGGAGCGGGCGGATCACGTTCGGGCCGCCGACCACGGTGACCGCCTTGTCGCCGGCGGCGGCGATGGCCTCCGCCGCCGCGAACTCGACGCCGTCGGTGACGAAGGTGAAGGTGAGGTTCTCGTCCTGCTTCGGGGCGACCGGCGGCGGCCGGTGTGTCACCACGACGATCGGCACCTGGAACTCGTGTTGCCGACGTACCAGTCGGGGTCGTCCGCCATGTCGAACGTCCTTCTCCCCATGAGGACCGCGCCGGTCTCGGCGATCCAGCCCTGCACGAGGTCGGAGTCCCGGATGTCCTGCAGATCGGGGTAGAGACGTCTCTGGCTCCGCTCCTGGTCCTCGACGAGCCCGTCGAGCGAGACGGTCATCCCCGCGATGAGCTCGGCATCGATTCCTCCCGGTCGTCTCGGGTGTCGACTGCGACCGCCGCAGGATCTCATCGGTGGGCGGGCGTGGGTTCCGGCGGCGCTGCCGGGTGCGGTGGCCGGCGGGCCGACACGATGGCGGACCGGACGCCGGTCTCGACCTCGTGGGTGGGCCTGACCTCGGCGTCGGTGAACCCCGCGGCGACGAGGGCCCGCCGGTACTCCTCGACGGTGAGCGTGCCGGCGGCCGCCCCGGCCCGGAGCGCGGCGGCGCGGCGGTGCGCCCCGTCGAGGCCCGGGTCGGCGACGAGGTCTGTGATGCCGACGCGGCCGCCAGGCCGGAGGACACGGTGGGCCTCGGCGAGCACGGCCGGCTTGTCCGGCGAGAGGTTCACCACGCAGTTGGAGATGACGACGTCGACGGTCTCGTCGGGCAGTGGGACGGCCTCGATGTGGCCGTGGAGCAGCTCGGCATTCGTGACGCCGGCGTCGGCCAGGTTCCTGCGGGCGAGCGCCAGCATGTCAGGGCTCGCGTCGAGGCCGTAGACGTGGCCTGTCGGACCGGTGCGACGGGCGGACAGGATGACGTCGAGCCCGCCGCCGGAGCCCAGGTCGAGCACCGTGTCGCCCGGGAAGATGTGCGCCGCGGCGTGGGGGTTGCCGCAACCGAGCCCGGCGCGCAGGGCCGCCTCGGGCACGTCGCCAAGGTCGTCGGCCATGTAGCGGGCGGCGCCGTAGCAGTCGCCGGAGCTGCCGGCGTCGCAGCCGTCGAGCGGCGTCCCCCCGGCGACCGCGATGCGGGCCAGGCCGGAGTAGCGCTCGACGACGGCCTCCCGGTCCGGGGTGGAGGCGGCGTGGGGGTCGTCGGTCACGTCGGCTCTCCCGCGCAGGTGGGCGGGGTGGGGACGGGGCGGCCCATGACGAGGTCCGCCGCGCTGGGGAAGCACGAGACGCAGGCGTCGTTGATGCGGTACAGCGTCGAGGTGCCACGGGGCTCGGCCAGCACGAAGCGCACCTCGGACAGCGCCTTGAGGTGGTGCGACACGGTCGACTGGGCGACCCCGACGGCGTCGACGACCTCGCCGACGGCGAGGGGTACGCCGTGCCGGGCGAGCAGGGCCACGATCTGGACCCGGGTGGGGTCGGCCAGCGCCTTGAACCACGACGCGTACTCCTCCGCCGTGGCCCGGTCGAGCACGTCGTGCGTCTTCATCGATCATCGACGATAGACGATCAAGGCGCGCCTGCGCACCGCCACGACCGCGAACTGGTGGCCCCGGGCGCCTCGCGCCGGGACCACCAGGATCGATCGGTCGGCTCCCCGGCCCTCGCTCAGGCCGGGGCGTCCACCGCCACCGGGCTCGAAGCGCAGCATGCGGACGAGGCGCCCGGATCCTCGGTCCGCAGCTCGCCCGGGGCGTGCTCGGCGTCGGCGAGCACGGTGTAGATCTCCCACGGCTCGCCGTCGGGGGCGTCGACCCACACCTTGTCCTGCACGGCGAAGCAGCACGCGACGCCTTCCTCGGTCGCGGTGGGTAGGCCCTGGCCCGAGAGACGGCCGGTCGCGGCGGTCACGTCGTCGGCCGACGCGACCTCGACGCCCAGGTGGTTGAGCGAGCCCGGCGCACCCTGGCCCTCGATGAGGACGAGCTTCAGCGGCGGCTCGGCGATGGCGAAGTTGGCGTAGCCCGGTCGGACCTTGGCGGGCTCGGCGCCGAACAGCTTGCCGTAGAAGTCGATCGCCGCATCGAGGTCGGACACGTTCAGAGCGAGCTGCACACGGGACATCGGGGGTCTCCTCGAGTTAGATTCGGGTTCGTCGATGTGTGTAGTGTGCCAGTCAGATCGACAAACGTCAATCGGAGGTAGGGAATGGGTTCGACCACGACCTCAGACGCCACGTCCGACACGGTGGGCTGCTGCGGCGTCACCATCGGCCGTTCCCTCGGCGACGACGAGGCCGGTCAGCTCGCCCGGGCCTTCGCCGCGCTCGGCGATCCCGTCCGCCTCCGGCTGCTCAGCCTGGTGGCCGCAGCCGGCGAGATGTGCTCGTGCGACCTGCAGGAGCCGCTCGGCAAGTCGCAGCCCACGGTCAGCCACCACACGAAGGCGCTCGCCGAGGCTGGCCTCATCGCCGGTGAGAAGCGAGGCAAGTGGACCTGGTGGCGCATCGTGCCCGAGCGCCTCGACCTGCTCCGCGGCGCGCTCGCCACCGATCGGGCGTAGCCCCTCGCCCGAGGACCGGGCCGCGCCCCGTGCGTCCGGGACGTCGGCCATGCTGGGCCATATGTCCCTGGAGGACGAACCTCGCACCCGTGACCGCGGGTGGCCGGTGATCGCCGCCTACGCGGTGCTGTTCGTCGTGCTCGTGGCGGTGGCCCGGTTCCTCTGGTTCGGCGGGTCGTTCGTCGAGTCGGTCCTCTGGGCGGCGATCGTCGTCCCGCTCCTGCTCGGGCTCCATGCGTGGGCGAGCCACCGGTCCGGCGTCGACCGCTCCTGACCCACGAGCCGACGGCCCCGGAGCCGACTCCGGGCCGTTCGCTCGCGGCGCGGCTCGCCGGCCCCCGGCGGGGCAAGCTGGCAGCGAGGTCCCCGCACGATCGATCCCGGAGGAGGCCCCGTGGACGAGATCGTCGACGTCAGCGTCACGGCCGACAGTGCCGACTGGCTGGCCGAGCTCACGCACGCCCTCGTGGAGGACCGCCTGGTCGCCTGCGGCAACATCGTCCCGCAGATCCGCTCGATCTACCGGTGGGAGGACGCCATCGACGACGACCGCGAGGCCATGGTCGTGCTGCACACCCGCGCCTCGCTCATGCCGGAGCTGATCGAGCGGATCCGGCGCGAGCACCCCTACGACACACCGCAGGTCCTCGCCGTCCCCGTGATCGGGGCCAACCCGGCCTACCGGAACTGGATCGTGGCCGAGACCCGAGAGCCGAAGACGCCTGCGTGAGCTGGTCCGGGTGGGGCTGCGCCGCACCCCACCCGGGACCGGTCGTTCCGATCAGTCCTCGCAGCCCACGCCGTCGTTGTCGCTGTCGAGGCCGTAGATGTCGGTGCCGATGACCTGGACCGGACCGGTGGCATAGGCCGGGCCGTCGCCGCTGCCGCCCTCGCAGTCGACGTCGCTGGCGATCGGCACGCATCCGCTGTAGTTCGGGTCGCATCCGCTGGGCGGTGCGGGCTCGGGAGGTGGCTGCGGGAGCGGCGCAGCGGTCGTCGACGGTGCCGGGGCCGCCGTCGTCGGCGGGGCCGTGGGCGGCGGGGTGGTCGTCGGCGGGACCGTGGTGGGGGGCGCGGTCGTCGGCGGTAGGGCGGTGGTCGTCGTGACCGCGACCGACGTCGTGGTCGCGGCCGTCGTGGACGTGGTCGCCGGCCCGTCGTCGACCGTGGTCGTCGTCACCTCTCGGTCGGAGGTGGCGGTCTGCTCGGGTTCGCTGCCGGACGCGCTGGCGATGGCGGCCATGAGCAGGACGAACGCGCCCACCGGCGCGGCGATCTTGGCCCACAGGGGCCACGACCGGAACGGGTTGTGGGATCCGCTCGGCGGAGGCTGCGACGGCGGTCCGGGCGGGAGGCCCTCGTACCCGCCGACGTCGCCCGCCGGCGTGGCGTCCGGGCGGATCTGCCACGCCGCGCCCGACCCGGCCACCATCGTGCCGTCGCCGGTTCCGCCGGTGTCGCTGTACGCCCCGTCGCTGTACGCCCCGCCCGGGGCTCCGGTCGCGCCGGTGTCGCTGTACGCCCCGCCCAGGACCCACGTCGTACCGGGCTCGACGGCGGGCGTGGCGCCCGGGCCGCCCGTCGGCGCAACATCGGCCGCCGGGTGCGGGATCGCGGGGTCTCCGGCCGTGATCGGCCAGGCCGCCGGTGCGGGGGCCGCAGCCGCCGGCTGGGGCGGGTACCAGTAGCCGTCGCTGGCGCGCCACCAGCACTGTGCGGCGCCGCCGCCCTCGTCCCCCTCTGCACCCGGTGGCGTCGGGCTCCACTCCCCGCCGTTCACCGGCGCGCCTGCGCGCGACCCGTACGCTCCGCCATCTCGCATGTCCGCCACCTGTCAGCGGCGCCCGCGCGCCGCGCTCCTGGCCGGACGTGGCCGAGACACCGTTGCCTCGACCCGGCACGCCCCGGCACGATCGTCGATGCTACACGCAGCGTGGTCGTGGCCGCCCTATGTCGCCGCGCACGGTGGCACGCCTGACGAGCGGCGTCGCACGTGACGCGCACATGGTGAACGCGCCGGTGCGGCGGAGCGTTACGTCCGCCGCGGCATGGACGGACCGAGGGGACGGGCGGGTGGCGCTGAGGATGCCGGCCGCTGCCGGGGCGCCCCTTCCCCGGCGGCGGTAGGCCACACCGCAGGCGACAGGACCCGCCCGCCGCCGGCCGCAGCCGGCAACCCCCGGCTCGGGTCGGCCGCCGGCTCACGTCAGCCGCCGGCTCGGGTCGGCCGCCGGTCCCGTCAGGCGCCGGCCCGGTCAGCGGGCAACCGGGTCAGGCGCCGGCTCGCGTCAGCCGCCGGTCCCGTCGGGCGCCGCCCGTCACGCGTCGGCGATGCCGGTGGGGCAGGAGACACCGGTGCCGCCCAGGCCGCAGTAGCCGAGGGGGTTCTTGTGCAGGTACTGCTGGTGGTAGTCCTCGGCGTACCAGAACGCCGGAGCCTCGACGATCTCGGTCGTGATGTCGCCGTGGCCGGCCTCGGTGAGCGCCCGCTGGAACGCGTCGCGGCTCATCTCCGCCGCCGCCCGCTGATCCTCGCCGAACACGTAGATCGCCGACCGGTACTGCGTGCCCACGTCGTTGCCCTGGCGCATGCCCTGGGTCGGATCGTGGCTTTCCCAGAACACCTTGAGCAGCGTGTCGTAGGACACCCGCGCCGGGTCGAACACGACCAGGACGGCCTCGGCGTGGCCGGTGAGACCCGAGCACGTCTCCTCGTAGGTGGGATTCGGGGTGAACCCTCCGGCGTAGCCGACCGCGGTCGTGAAGACGCCCTCGGTCTCCCAGAACTTGCGCTCCGCGCCCCAGAAGCAGCCGAGCGCGAAAACGGCCTGCTCGAGGCCCTCGGGGAACGGCCCTTCGAGCGGCGATCCCAGCACGGCGTGCGTGGCCGGAACGGTGAAGGGACGGTCGTCGCGGCCCGGCAGGGCCTCGTCGACCGTGGGCAGCCGCGGCTCGGTTCGGCGGAACAGCATGGCGTCGAGGGTACCGGCGCGCGGCCCGCCCGAGACGACCCTCAGGCTGCTGCGGCGCGAGCGTCCAGCCATGCCACGAGCGGCCGGCGGACCGGCTCGCCGCCCCGGTAGGCGAGCAGGTCGGGCGACCAGGTCCGGGGCCGCCGTGGCCAGGCGGCGGCAGAGGGCCTGCCGCTCCGCCAGGGCTCTGAGGCGACCTGCTGGGTCCGGATGGCGAAGGCGATCGTCCCCGTGGCCGACAAGCGCACGAGGGTCTGGCGCTCGGTGCGCAGCCACAGGCGTTCGCCGGCGTCGCCGGCTGTGACCGGCGTGGCCGGTGGGGGAGGGACGTCGGGGCGGACAGCGCCGGGTCGGTGTGGATGGTCCAGTTGCGGCGCCACACGGGTCGCCCCGCCCGCAGCCGGTCGAGGAATCGGTCGGCGCGAGCACCACGGCAGCGTCGGACCGGGCGCCGGCCGGGGTTGGTGCCGCGGGGCCATGGGTATCGACCGTACGCCGTGCCGGTCGACGAAGGGTCACCGGCCCTGCCGATCTGGACGTGGGGTCACCGGCCCTGCCGATCTGAGGGGGACACATCGTGACCGCCACACCACCGCCCGGACCGTTCGAGCAGCCGCCGCCCGGCGCTCCCGCCGGTCCCTGGGCATCGGACACCAGCCCGACCCCTGTCGGCGTCGGCACCGCCGACGGCACCCGGCCGGCACCGATCGCCCTGGCCGTGAAGCTCATGTACGCCGGGGCCGCCCTGTCGGCCATCGGCGCGCTGCTCACCTTGCTGCAGCGCTCGGCCATCGAGGACAGCATCCTCGACGCCGACTCGTCGCTCACCGAGAGCGAGCTCGACAGCGCCGTCGCCGTCGCCATGGCCTTCGGTGTGGTCATCGGCCTAATCGGTGCCGGCATCTGGCTGTGGATGGCCTCGGCCAACGGCCGGGGCAGGCGCTGGGCGCGCACCGTAGCGAGCGTCCTCGGCGGACTGAACGTGCTCTTCACGCTGCTCGGGCTGGCGGGCATGAACTCCTCGACCGGGCTGTCCAACGTGATGAGCATGGTCAGTGCCGTGCTCGCCGCCGTCATCATCTACCTGTTGTGGCGGCCGGAGTCGACGCGCTTCTACGACGCCCGCTCGCCCCGCGGCTGAACCGGCAGGCGAGGTCCACCGGCGCTACCCGAGGCCCGCAAGGCGCAGCATCGACGCCGGCACGGCGTCGACGTCACCGGCCGCCACCAGCGCCGCCCGCTCGACGTTCACGGCATCGTGCTCCCGGTGGCGCCAGTTGTCCCATGGCCCTGGCCCGATGCGGCCGGGGTCGCCGGTGGCCTCCACGCAGGCCCGCAGGTAGCCCTGCAGCTCGCGGATCTCCTCCTCGCCGCCGAGCGGGCCGTGGCCCGGCACGACGATAGGGGCCAGCTCGGCGAGCCGGTCGAGCTCGTCGGCCCACCGCGCAAGGTCGCCCTGCCAGCACAGCGGGGTCACCCCGAAGCTGCACATCGCTCCGGCGAAGAGCACCTCGGCCCCGGGGACGAGCACGACCAGGTTCTCGGCCATCTGACCCCCGGTGACGAGTACAGCGGCCGCCGGCGTCAGCTGCACGTCGGAGGCCACCACGTGACTGACCGGGCGGGTCGTCACGTCGTCGAAGCCGCCGGCGTGGTCGGGGTAGAGCGCGTCCCAGCTGGCCCGGTTGGGCGGCTGGTCGAGGTGCACGCTGGCCTGCGGGCTGCCGTACACGCCGGGCAGCTTGAACCGCCCGGTCCCCCCGGCGTGCTCGACGGCGCTGCTGGTCAGCACGAGCCTGCGCGTCGGCAGGCCCAGTTCCTCGACGGCGGCGGCGAACGGCTCGACCTGCTCCGGCGTCATCAGGGCGTCGACGAGGGTCAGGCCGTCGGCGTCGACGACCACGCCGGCGTTCGTGGAGCCCCGCCCGCCTGGCAGCTGCAGCCAGGCGTAGACCCCGGGCACGAGCAGATCGAGGGGCACGCGACCGACCTTACGCGGCCCCCCGTGTGGCCTGTCCCGCGTTGGTCCGCACATCGCGTACGCTGCCAGACACGGAGCGAGGCGGGTCCGAGTTCCCTTGCGCGGACAGCAGCTATCGTTGTATGGCGCGAACGATTTGAACAAGGCGGGAAACATGCGGAGAGCTCTGCTCCTGCGCGGCGACCGGGCGTGTTCGCTGCACCACTGTCAACCCCGGCGGGGACCGCGTACGGCACGGGGAGGCCGCTGATGGCGCGCCCGGCTCCCGGAGCGGACCGGTCGGTCGCCGTGCTCGAGTTGCTCGCGGACCACCCGGACGAGCGGTTCACGCTCTCGGAGGTGGCTCGCCGGTGCGGCCTCAACAAGGCAACGGCACACGCCCTCCTCAGCGCCCTGACGGCGCACGGCATCCTGCTGCGCCACCCGGACGAGAAGCGCTACTCGCTCGGCCCACGGCTCGTGGCGATCGGCGACGCCGCGGTCCGGGGTTACTCGGCGATCGACTTCGCACCGTCAGTGCTCGGCCGGTTGGCGGCCGACACCGGCCTGCGGGCCACGGCCACGCGGCTCGAGGGCGACGCCATCTCGGTCATCGCCCGGACCGGTGCGGTGCCCGAGGTGGAGGCGGCGCCGCCCCGGCTCCCCCACATCCCGCCGCTCGGGGTGCTCTTCATGGCGTGGTCCGACGAGCCGTCGATCGAGGCGTGGCTGGCCCGGGCCCCGGCGTCCGAGATCGTGGGGCGCGTGCTCGAGGCGCTCCCAGCCATCCGCCACCACGGCTTCGCGGTCACGATGGCCTCGGCCGACTGGCGGCGCCTCTTCGGGACCGGCGACGAGCGGCTAGGCCACGAAGAGGTGCGGGCCCTCCTCGGCGAGATCGGCCGGCGCGGGGCGTTGCTCACCGAGATCGACGAGCGCGCGACTTACCCCGTGGCCGACGTCGCCGCGCCGGTGTTCCTGGCCGACGGGCGGGTCGAGCTAGCCGTCGCTGCCTCGACGCCGCACACGAAGCCCGAGGGCATCGAGATGAGCGGCGCCGACATCATCGAGCTCGGCAACCGGGTCGTGGCCGCCGCCCGCCACCTCACGTTCGCCGTGCACGGGCACCACCCCAGCACCGTCGACGCGTAGCGGGCCTCCCACTACGTCGTCGCACGCGACGGCCACTACCGTCCTCTCCATGTCCGACTACGTCGCGCCTCTGGCCGACATGCGCTTCGTCCTCGAGAACGTCGTCGACCTGCCGGGCCTGGCCAAGGTTCCCCGGTTCGAGCACGCCGACCCCGAGATGGTCTACGGCGCGCTCGAAGAGGCCGGCCGCTTCTTCTCGCAGGAGTTCGCGCCGCTCAACCGCGTCGGCGACGAGCAGCACAGTCGCCGCAACGACGACGGGTCGGTCTCCACGCCCGACGGCTTCTCTGCGGCGTACCGCCGCTACGTCGACGCGGGCTGGGGCGGCGTGCCGTTCCCGGCCGACTACGGCGGCGGTGGCTTCCCCTGGCTGGTCGGCACTGTCATCCAGGAGATGATGACGGCCGCCAACATGGCCTTCTCGCTCTGCCCGCTGCTCACCCAGGGCGCAATCGACATGCTGCTGCACTACGGGTCGGAGGAGCAGCGCGAGATCTACCTGCCCAAGATGGTCACGGGCGAGTGGACGGGCACGATGAACCTCACCGAGCCCCAGGCAGGCTCGGACGTGGGCGCGCTCACCACCAAGGCCGTGCCGGCCGACGACGGCTCCTGGCGCATCACCGGCCAGAAGATCTTCATCACCTACGGCGAGCACGACCTCGCCGACAACATCCTCCACCTCGTGCTGGCCCGCGTGCCCGACGCCCCGCCCGGCACGAAGGGCATCTCGTGCTTCATCGTGCCCAAGCTGCTCGTGAACGACGACGGCTCGCTCGGCGAGCGCAACAGCGTCGAGTGCGTGTCGATCGAGCGGAAGATGGGAATCAACGCCAGCCCGACCTGCGTGATGGCCTACGACGGGGCGGTCGGCTACCTCATCGGCGAGCCGAACGAGGGCATGCGCTACATGTTCAAGATGATGAACAACGCCCGCCTGTCGGTCGGGCTCGAGGGTCTGGCGGTCGGCGAGCGGGCGTACCAGGCGGCGGTGGCCTACGCCAGGGAGCGCCGCCAGGGCCGTGCCCCCGGCGCGCCCGCCGGCGAGTCGTCTCCCCTCATCGACCTGCCCGACGTACGCCGCATGCTCCTCACCATGAAGGCGCAGATCGAGGCGCTGCGTTGCGTTGCCTACCTCAACGCCGAGTCGATCGACCTGGCGAACAACCACCCCGACGAGTCGGTGCGGCAGTGGCGGACCGAGCTGGCCGACCTGCTCACCCCCCTCACCAAGGGCTGGGGCACCGACCTCGGCGTCGAGCTGACGTCGCTGGCTCTGCAGGTGCACGGGGGCATGGGCTACGTGGAGGAGACCGGCGTCGCCCAGCACTACCGCGACATCCGCATCGCCCCGATCTACGAGGGGACCAACGGCATCCAGGCCATGGACCTGGTGGGGCGCAAGCTGGGCCTGCGGGGCGGCGGGGTGATGGCCGACTTCCAGGCCCAGATCGCCGGCACGATCGACGAGCTGGGCCGGGCCGAGGGTGACCTCGCCGTGATCGGCGACCGGCTGGACGCCGGCCTCTCCGCGCTGCGCGACGCCACCGACTGGCTCATGCACGAGGGCCTCTCCGACCCGGTGGCCGCCCTCGCCGGCGCCACGCCCTATCTGCGCCTCGCCGGCGTGACGGCCGGCGGCTGGCTGATGGCCCGCTCGGCGCTCGCCGCCCAGCGGCTGCTCGGCGACGGCCTCGGGGACGCCGAGTTCCTCGAGCAGAAGATCGTGACGGCCCGCTTCTACTGCGACCAGATCCTGCCGCAGGTCCACGGGCTCGTCCCGGCCGTCACGGCGGGGGCCGACGACCTGGTGGCCGCCCACTTCTGACGCCCGATTACCCGGTGCCGTCGCTCCCGCCGGTCGGCGCCGGCGGCGCGCCGGTTGGCCACCGGTCAGCCGGCCGGCGCCCGGTGCTCGGCCAGCACGGCCGCCGAGAACGACGACCACAGCGGCTGCGCCCAGTCGCCGAAGGCACGGTCGGTCAGCACGGCGCAGGCCACCCGCGCGTCGGGGTCGACCCACAGGAACGTGCCGGCGGCGCCGAAGTGGCCGAACGTGCGGGGCGAGCCGTCGGGCGCCGTCCAGTGGGGCGCCTTGGCGTCCTTGATCTCGACGCCGAGACCCCACGGATTCGGGTCGTAGGGGCCGAAGCCGGGCACGACGCCCGCGAGGCCGGGGAACTGCTCGGTCGTCGCCTCGGCGAGCGTCGCCGGCGCCACGAGGGTGGGGGACAGCAGCTCGGCAGCGAAGCGGGCCAGATCCTCCACCGTCGAGCGGACCCCCGCCGCCGGCGAGCCGCGCAGCTGGGTGGCGCCCATCCCGAGCGGTTCCAGCACGGCCTCGTGCAGGTACGACGCCACGGAGAGACCCGACGCCCCGGCCAGCGCCTCGCCGAGCACCTCGAAGCCGGTGTTGCTGTAGATGCGCCGCGTAGCGGGGGCGGCGATCGGGGTCGTGCCCTCGAACGGCAGACCCGACGCGTGGGCCAGCAGGTGGCGAACGGTGCTGCCGGACGGACCCGCGGGCTGGTCGAGGGCGAGCGTCCCCTCCTCGACGGCGACGAGGCACGCGTGGGCCACGAGCGGCTTGGTGACCGATGCCAGCGGGGCCGACCAGCCGGTATCCCCGGCGGTGGCAACGGCCCCGGCGGCGTCGACGACGGCCGCCGCGGCGTGGGGTACGGGCCAACCGTGGAGGGCGTCGAGGGCCGTCATGGCTGCGACGCTAGGAGCTGGCGGCGCTGGGGCCCGTCCGGACGCCGTCCGCCCGACCACCGAGGACGGAGCGACCCGCCGGAACGGGTTCGGGCCGGTGCGCGCAACCGTGTGCCGGAGCGGGTGCCGCAGTCCCTAGCATCCGGGCCGTGGACGGTGCCGCGCCCGATGTCGACGACGAGCTGGCCGACGAGAACGCCGACGCGCTCGTCAGGCGCAACTTCGGCTTCATCGACCTGTGCGGCTTCACCTCGCTGACCGACGAGCAGGGCGTCGGCCAGGCCGTGGCCGCGCTCTCGACGTTCCGGGCGGTCGTGCGCGAGCGCGCCGGCTGGCGGGGCGTGCGGGTGGCCAAGTGGCTTGGCGACGGCGCCATGCTCGTCTCGACCGAGCCCCGCCCGCTGCTCGACGCCGTCGTGCGCATGGAGCTGGCGCTCGACGCCCGGGGCTGCGCCCTGCCGTTGCGGGCCGGCCTGGCCGCCGGGCGCGTCATCCTGTTCGAGGGCGACGACTACATCGGCCGGCCGGTCAACCTCGCCGCCCGGCTGTGCGACGAGGCCGACCCGCATCAGCTCCTGGTGACCGCGTCGCTGTTCGACGCCGCCGGCGAGGGGCTCTCCGGCATCCGCCTCGGGCCCCAGCGCATCCGCGGCTTCAGCCGGGCGGTCGAGGTCGTCGACTTCGGCGAGCGCCATCACGGGCGTCCCGGGTGACGCCGCCAGCCGCGCCAGCGACCATGTGGGGCGGGCGCAGGTCGGAGCGGTAGGATGTGCCGCGATCATGCGCACCGATGAACAAGTGACGTTCTCGGCGCTGGGCGTGTCACCCGACTTGGTCGATGTCCTCGACAGATCGGGCCTCACCACTCCGTTCCCCGTCCAGCGCCTCTGCATCCCCGATGCCCTCGCCGGCCGCGACGTCTGCGGCAAGGCCAAGACCGGTTCCGGCAAGACGCTGGCGTTCGGTCTGCCGCTCGCCGAGCGGGTCGGCAAGGCCCAGCCCAACCGCCCCACAGGTCTCGTCCTCGTGCCCACCCGTGAGCTCGCCGTCCAGGTGGCCGAGGTCATCCGTCCCCTGCTCGCCGCCCGTGACCTGCGCCTCGTCGCGGTCTACGGGGGCGCGCAGATGAGCAAGCAGATCGAGGCCCTCCAGGCGGGGGTGGAGGTCGTGGTCGCCACCCCTGGCCGCCTCATCGACCTCATCGACCGGAAGGTCGCCGATCTCAACGACGTGAGCCTGGTCGTGCTCGACGAGGCCGACCGCATGGCCGACATGGGCTTCATGCCTCAGGTCGAATGGCTGCTGCGCCACACCGACGGCCGCCACCAGACGCTGCTGTTCTCGGCGACGCTCGACGGCGGCATCCAGGGCCTGGTCGACCGCTACCAGCACGACCCCGTGTTCCACGAGGTCGGCTCGCGCAACGCGACCGTCGAGCGCATGGCCCACCGGTTCCTGCTCGTCCACGAGATGGACCAGCCCCGGGTGGCTGCCGCCATCACCGCCTCGGTCACGCGGACGCTCGTGTTCGTCAACACGAAGCGGGCGGCCGACCGGGTGGCCCGCCAGCTGGTCGAGGCCGGCGTCGATGCCAAGGCGATCCACGGCGATCTCCGGCAGGACGCACGCGAGCGGGCGCTCAGTCGCTTCTCCGAGGGCAAGCTCGCCGTGCTGGTCGCCACAGACGTCGCCGCCCGCGGGCTCGACATCGACCAGCTCGACATCGTGATCCAGTACGACCCGCCGCCCGACCCCAAGACGTACCTGCACCGGTCCGGGCGCACCGCCCGCGCCGGCGCAGCCGGCCTGGCCGTCACGCTCGTCCTCTGGAACCAGGAGCTGGAGGTCCGCCGCCTCAAGCGCCGCCTCGCCCTCGACGAGCCGATCGTCGAGATGTTCTCGAACGACCAGCGCCTCGGCGACCTCGCCAACTGGAACCCCGCCGAAGAGGGCGCAGCCTAGCCCTGGCGGGCCCGCCGGCGTGCCGCCCGCTCAGAACAGGGCGAACGCCAGCGACCAGAGCAGGCCGGTCAGTGACATGCCGTCGTTGACCAGGCCTGCGCCGATGGCCGCGCGCACCTCGTCGACCGTGCGCCACTCCACCCGCTCGCTCTCGCTCGCGTCGAGCGGGTCACCCACGTGGCTCGCCCCATCGGCGCGGAACAGGTGGAACACGGCGTCCGCGCTGCCGTTGATCGGCGCGTAGGCCCCGAGCTTGGTGAGGGGGCCGGGGCGCCATCCCGTCTCCTCGAAGGTCTCGCGGGCGGCCGCCTGCTCGGGCGTCTCGCCGACCTCGACGCCGCCGGCCGGCACCTCCCAGCCCCACGTGTCGGTGATGAACCGGTGGCGCCACAGCAGCAGGACGCCCCGCTCCGGGTCGTGGACGACCGTGCCGGCGGCGTGCCGGGGGAAGCGGACGACGTGGTGGTCGAAGCGCGGCCCGCCGGGGACCTCGACGTCGACGAGTGCCAGGCTCATCCAGTTGGAGTCGTACAGGGCCCGCTCGCCGTGGACCTTCCAGCGCATCGGCCGTGAGATTAGGCGCCCGCCGCGTCGGCTCCGGTCGCCCCGCCCACCGGTTCCGGCCCGGCCGGCGGCAGCGACAGGGCCATGGCGACGTGCGGGCCGATCTCGGGGTCGTCCCAGGGCTCACCGTGCACGGCGAAGCCGGCCCGCTCGTAGAACCGCCGGGCCGGCACACGGGCGTTGCACCACACGAGGCGCCCGCCCTCGGCGGCGACGTGCGTCAGCGCCACGCGCAGGACCCGCGCGCCGATGCCACGGTCGCGCCGCTCGGGCTCGGTCGCCATCCCCCGAAGGCGCCACGCGGCGGCGTCCGGGCGCCAGGGGCACGGCTCGGGGTAGACGACCGCGGTGCCCACCACCCGGCCGTCCGCCGTGCGGGCGGCGAAGGTCGCGGTGCGGGGGTCGCCGTCGACGGCCAGTCGGGCGGCGTCGAGCGGCCGGCCGGGTCGCAGGACCCGCCGGCGCAGGTCGTAGCTGACAACCGGAGGCACCCGCTCGACCGTGATGTCGTCACCTCTCCCGTGCACGAGGGCACGCTAACGGCTCGACCGCCGAGGACACGGTGGGCCTCCGAGCACCGTCGGTGACCGTTGCGCAGGGCACAGCGTGCCACGGCCGCCGCGCCCGCGCGGGGCGTCGATGTGGCGGACGCACGAGGCGTTCGCGGCGAGATGCGGTGCGGCCGGCCGCTAGGTTCTCGCGTCGTGAATGCCGGCGCCGGTCGAGACCGAGCGAGGGCGGTCGCAGCGGCGGGGGAGAGGCTGGCGGGGGCGCGAGGTGCCGTCCTACCCGATGATCTGCGCCTGTGGGCTCTCGCCGGCGGGCGCCCGCCGGGCTGTCCGGGCGACCTCGCCGGGGGTTCGGGTGCAGGTGGTGCCAACACCTGCGACGCCGCCGAGGGCGGGTGCGGGAGCGACGCCGTGGACGTCGACCTGGCCGCGGCCCTCGAGGCCGCCACGAGCGCGCCCGTGCGCCGAGCGCGGGGCCTGCACGTCACGCCCCGGTGGCTCGCGGACCACCTCCTCGAGCTCGTGCTGGCCGACGCCCCCACGCCCGCGTCGGTGTGCGATCCGGCGTGCGGCGGCGGCGCGTTCCTCCTGGCCGCCGCCCGGGCCCTGCACGCACGGGGCGTTCCCCGCGACGAGGTCGTCTGTGAGCGGCTGTGGGGCGCCGACATCGACGCCGTGGGGCTGGCCGCCGCCGAGGCCGCCCTCGCCATCTGGTCGGGCGGGGCCGTGCCGCCGCCGGGGCGCCTCGTGGTGGAGGACCCCCTGCGCGCCGGTGACGAGGTGTGGCCAACCGGCCCGCCGGAGGGCTTCGACCTGGTGGTCGGAAATCCGCCGTTCCAGAGCCAGCTCGGGCGGGCCACGGCGCGGGGACGGGCCGATCAGCTGCGCCTCCGCCGGCGCTTCGGCGCGGCCGTGCGCGCCTACACCGATACGGCGTGGCTGTTCCTCCTGCTCGGCTGCCAGCTCGTCCGCCCCGGCGGCCGCGTCGTGATGGTGCAGCCCGACTCGCTGGCCGCGGCTCGTGACGCGGCCGCCGTGCGGAACGCCATCGATGCGCTCGCCTGCCTCGACCAGCTGTGGGTCGACGACCGCCGCGTGTTTGCCGCCGCCGTGCGGGTGTGCGCGCCGGTCCTGCGTCGCCTCGAGGGGACTCCGGCGCTGGCCGGGGCCCGCGGCGCGGCGGGAGGGCCGGCCGTCGACGCCAACGGACCTGGGGCCGGCGAGCGCGGGCCCGTGGACGCGGGTGTGCGTGCCGGCGGGGCCGGCAGCGCGGTGGGGGAACCCGGGCGCTGGCACGATCTGCTCGCCGACGCGAGCGGGGTCCCGGCCCTGCGGCTGCCCGTCACCGCCGGCCGCCTCGGCGGCATGGCGACCATGCTCGCCGGCTTCCGTGACGAGTACTACGGCCTCGCGGTCGCCGTGCGGGAGGCCGACCCGGCGCCCGGAGCCGCTCCTGCTCCGGACCCCGTGCCCGGTGGTGGGATGCGGGCCGGTGGTGGGATGCGGGCAGCGGCTGGCGGGGCCCGGCTCGTGACGGTCGGCGCCATCGACTTTGGTCGCTCGGCCTGGGGCGAGCGACCGGTGCGCTTCGCCAAGCGCCGTTGGCAGGCCCCGATCGTCGACCTCGAGCGCCTCGCCGCCGAGGGCACGGCCGCCGCACAGCGGTGGGTGCACCGGACACGGAGGCCGAAGGTGCTCGTCGCCACCCAGACCAAGGTGCTCGAGGTCACGGTCGACGAGAGCGGTGACTGGGTGCCGTCGGTCCCCGTGATCGCCGCCGTGCCGCGCCGTCCCGGCGACCTGTGGCGCGTGGCGGCGGTCCTCGCGTCGCCGGCCTCGACCGTGTGGCTGCTGCGCCGGGCCCCCGGCGCGGCCTTGGCTCGCGGGGCGCTGAAGGTCGCCACGCGGGACCTCTCCGACCTGCCCCTCCCAGTGGACGACGACGCGTGGGCGGCGGCGGCCGATGCCCTGCGGGCCTACGCCGCCGAACCGGGCCGGGTGGCGCTCGACGCCTTCGTGGAGGCCGCCACCCGCGCGCAGGCCGCTCCGCCGGCGGTCGTGGCCTGGTGGCGCGACCGCCTCGGTCCGATCCGCCAACCGGTGTGACCGGCGTGCGACCGCCCACTATCCTGCCGATGACATCGAGAGCGGCCCGCCGACCCCGTCGGTGAGCCCGGCAACCTGGTAGAGGACAGCCAAGGTGCCTCCCGGCTCCGCCGGGGATGCGGCTCCTCCGGGAGCAACGAAGTGTCCGTGCTCGGTGCCGAGCGCGCCGCCGCTGTCCGACAGACGAAGGACGACTGGCAGAGCGTGATGGCCCGATCCCTACCCACCGACTGCTCCGCCGGGGGCGGCGTGTCCCCCGGTCCCCTCGCCGCGAGCGCCGGCTCGCGCTCGGCCGACGGTGGCAGCTCGTCCGACATGTTCCGTCGCGCCCACCCGAGCGCCCTGCCCGCCAGCGGCGCCTGGCGCCCCGGCGACCCATCCGGCCGCCGGCGCTTCCTCGACCTGCCCCATGACCGGCCGTTCGCCCTCGAGGGCGGCGGCCTGCTGCGCGGCGCCACGATTGCGTTCGAGACGTGGGGCGAGCTCGCCCCCGACGGTGGCAACGCCGTGCTCGTCTGCCACGCCCTCACGGGCGACAGCCACGCCGCCGGGGGCCTCGACGTCGGCCACGCCACGCCCGGCTGGTGGGACGGCATGATCGGCCCCGGTCGCACGCTCGATCCCGGCCGCCACTTCGTCGTGTGCGTCAACGTCCTGGGCGGGTGCCAGGGCACGACCGGCCCGGCGTCGCCGCACCCCGACGACGGCCGGCCGTGGGGGCCGCGGTTCCCGGTGGTGTCGGTCCGCGACATGGTCCGCACGCAGGCCGCCGTGGCCGACCACCTGGGCGTCGCGCGCTGGCTGATGGTGGTCGGCGGCTCGATGGGCGGCATGCAGGTCCTCGAATGGGGCGTCATGTACCCCGACCGGGTGCGGTCGCTCGTGCCCATCGCCACGGCCGCCGCCGCGAGCGCCCAGCAGATCGGCTGGTGGAGCGCCGGGCGCCGCGCCATCCGTACCGACCCGGCGTGGCGGGGCGGCGACTACTACGACGCCCCGGCCGGCCACGGCCCCCACGAGGGTCTCGGCACCGCCCGCATGATCTCGATGATGACGTTCCGCAGCGACGACGTGTTCAACGAGCGCTTCGGGCGCGAGGTCGTCGAGCCGATCGACGGCTTCTCGCTGTGGCAGCGGTTCCAGGTCGAGCGCTACATCGAATACCAGGGGGACAAACTGGTACGGCGGTTCGACGCGAACAGCTACCTGCTGCTCACCAAGGCGATGGACCTCCATGACCTGGCTCGGGGCCGCAACGGGTTCGGTCCGGCGTTCCGGCGGCTGCGGGCGCCGATCCTGTCGGTCGGCATCAGCAGCGACATCCTGTACCCGCCGCGCCAGGCGCGGGCGATCCACGACCTCGCGGTCGCCGCGGGCGTGGCGTCGCGCTACGCGGAGATCGACAGCCCGCACGGCCACGACGCGTTCCTGATCGACATCGACCAGGTCGGTGGCATCGTGGGTGAGCTGCTCGACTCCGTGGAGGGACGCACGTGACCGATGACACCGGCCCCGACGCGCCGACGCCGGACGCCCCGCCGCTCGATGCCACCTGGCGGCTCGACACGCGGGCCGTGCGCGCCGGCCGTCGGTGGAGCGGCGCGTCGCTCGCTCCGGTGCTGTACCCCTCGACCACCTACGAGGTGGCGGACGTCGAGGACCACCGGCGCCAGGCCGGCGGGCGGTCGACGCACTACTACTCGCGCTTCGGCAGCCCGACCGTGGGCGAGTTCGAAGAGGCGGTCGCCGTGCTCGAAGGCGCAGAGGCCGGGCTGGCCACGGCCTCGGGCATGGCGGCGATCAGCGCCGTGGTCCTCGGGCTGTGCTCGGCGGGCGACCACGTCGTCGCCCAGCGCCAGCTGTTCTCGATCACCTCGACGCTGTTCGCCGCCCACCTGCCGCGCTTCGGCATCGATGTGACGTTCGTCGACGGCACCGACGCGTCGGCGTTCGCCGAGGCCCTGCGCCCGGGTCGGACCCAGGTCGTCTTCGTCGAGACACCGGCCAACCCGGCCCTGACGCTTACCGACATCGAGGCGGTGGCGGCGATCCCCGGACCGTTCACGGTCGTCGACTCGACGTTCGCCACGCCCGCCGTGCAGCGGCCCCTCGATCTCGGGGCCGACCTCGTCCTCCACGCAGCGACCAAGGGCCTCGCCGGCCACAACGACGCGCTGCTCGGCGTCGTGGCCGGCAGCCGGGACCTGATCGACGCGGTGTGGGGTTGGCACGTCGTGCAGGGCGGGCAGGCCTCCCCGTTCGACGCCTGGAACGGCCTGCGGGGGTTGCGCACGCTCGGACCGCGGCTGCGCCAGCAGTCGGCCACGGCCCAGGCGCTGGCCGAGCACCTCGAGGACCACCCAGGCATCGCCGCCATCTCATACCCGGGTCTCGACTCGCACCCCCAGCGTGAGCTGGCCAAGCGGCAGATGAGCACGGGCGGGACGGTGATCGCCATCGACGTCGCCGGCGGGATGGAGGCCGCGAAGCGGTTCTGCGGTGCCTGCCGGGTGGGGCGCATCGCCCTGTCGCTCGGTGGACCCGAGACGCTCCTCACCCACCCGGCCACGGTCGCTGGCCACCTGCATCCCAGCGAACGCGCCGAGATGGGCGTGACCGACGGCCTGGTCCGCATCTCGGTGGGCCTCGAGCACGTCGCCGACCTGGTCGCGGACCTCGATCAAGCGCTGGAGGTGGCCGCAGGGGCTGCCGGGGCCTGACGCGCCGGGGGCCGGGCCTCTCGGCCCGACCCCCGGTTCGCTCGTGTCTGTGGGTGCGACTGTCACATCCGGCGATACCGGGCCTGCACGAGGGAGAAGACCGCGTAGGCCAGCAGACCGGCGGCCACGAGGCCGAGCAGCCAGGTGCCGTAGGTCTGGTCGGCGAGCTTGCGCAGGGCGCCGTCGATGCCGATGGCCTCGTCGGGGTCGTACTCGAGGGCGGCCTTGGTCAGGAAGAACCCGATGAGGGCGAACACGACGCCGCGCGCGGCGTAGCCGATCACGCCCGAGCGGGTGGACCAAGTGCGGACCGCGGGGTCCATCCGGCCCTCGTCCAGGTCCTTGCGGAACTTCTGGGCCTTGGCCTTCCACACATTGGCCAGGCCGTAGACGAACATGGCGACGCCGATGATGCCGACGATCCACTGGCCGCCGGGCCACTCGAGCACCCGGGCGGTCTCCTCCTTCTCGCTGCCGCCGGTGCCCGAGTCGCTGCCGACGGCCAGCGACACCGCAGCGACGGCCGAAGCGGTGTAAATGGCACCGACGAGGACGTGCTGGCCTCGCTTCGCCAAGCCCTTCGCGTCCGTGCCGTCGCCGTTGCGGTCGAGGACGGCCCGCACGAACTGCCAGAACGCGTAGGCCGCGAAGCCGATGGCCAGCGCCCACAGTGCGGCCGTGCCGAAGGACTTGCCGGCCACCTCCCGCAGCACGCCCTGCCGGTCCGTCGTCTTGCCGCCCTGGTGGAAGGCCACTTGCAGGGCGAGTATGGCGATCAGGCCATAGCTGACGGCCTTCGCGATGTGTCCGACGCGCCCGGCCTTCTCGACCCAGTCGTGCTGCCCCGCCCGATTGACGGCACTGCCGGCGCTCCGGCGCGCCGTCGATGCAGCGGTGGTCGCTGAACCCATGGTCTCTCCTCCCCGAGAACTGAGCACCGTGTACCCCGGCACGCATGGGTCGAGTCGCCTCCTACGCTGCCCGCCGTGCCTGAGATGCTCGAGGTCGAGATCTACCGCCAGATGGCCGAGAAGGTGGTCGGGCGGCGCATCGTCGCCGTCGAGGCCCCCGACGCCTGGTTCGTCAAGGGCACCGAGCCGGCCGAGGTCGTCGCCGCCGTGACCGGCCGTCGGGTCGAGGCGGCACGCCGCATCGGCAAGCTGCTCGTGCTCGACCTCGACGACGGCAGCCGCCTCGGTCTGCGTTTCGGCATGACCGGGCGGTTGCTCGTCGACGACGCCGCCGCCATCGACCGCCTCCAGTACTCGAGCGAGGCCGCGAACGCGGCGTGGGACCGGTTCCGCCTCGTGTTCGACGACGGCGGCGATCTGCGCATCCGCGACCCCCGGCGGCTGGGCGGGGTCTCGATCGAGCCCGACGAGGGCCGCCTCGGCGTCGACGCCCTCGAGCTCACGCCCGCCGACCTGGCCGCCGCGCTGGGGACGAGCACGGCCCCGATCAAGGTGCGCCTGCTCGACCAGGCGCGGGTGGCCGGCATCGGGAACCTCCTGGCGGACGAGATCCTCTACGCCGCCGCTATCGACCCGGCCCGACCGTCGGCCTCGTTGGGCCCCGACGAGATCGAGCGCCTGGCCGATCGCATCGTCGCCACGGTCCGTGACATGGCGGCGCGGGGCGGCAGCCACACGGGTGACATCCGGGCGGCCGCGTCGACCGATGGTCTGTGCCCGCTCGACGGCGCCCCGCTGGTGCGACGGCGCGTCGGGGGGCGCACGACCTACAGCTGCCCCGTCCACCAGACCTGAGCCGTTCACCAGGCGTTCACGGGCGGCGGACGGTGGTGCTCCAGCGAGGCCGCCGCCGCTGAGTACGATCGTGGCTCTCCGGCTGCGAGCTCGGGCGCATCCGGAACTCCCTGGCTCGGTGATGCGCCCCACGGTGTCGTCCCCGAGGCCGAGAGGTAGGGGTCCATGGTCGAGGGCGAACGAACAGAGGTGGGTGGAGGGAGGCTTGGCCGTGCCTGCCTGGTGGCGGCCTCGCTCGCCGCCTTCGCGCTCGCCCGCCCCGTCGCCGCTGGGGCCGCCGAGACCACGACCGCGGCCGAGACGACCTCGGGCGTCTCCGCCGTCTCGGGCGTCGCCCAGACCAGCGGCCTCCTCGACGCGATCCAGGCGGGGCCGCCCACCACGACCACGACCGCCCCGACGACGACGACCACCGAGGAGCCGGATCCCCCGACGACGCCGTCGCGGCCGCCGTCGACGCGCCCGACGTCGACGACGGCCCCGCCGATCACCGAGCCGCCGGTCACCGAGCCGCCGCCCACCACCGCGCCACCGCCCGCGACGACCGTCGACGATGATCCCCCCGCGACGACGGACCAGGCCGTCGACGACGAGGACGACGAGTCTGCCGCCGGCGAGACGGCGGATTTCCTGGCGGCGAGGGAGAGCGTCACCTTCGACACGATCGCCAACCTGCTCGTGCCCGGCGACGGCACCCCGGGCGCCCAGGCGACCACAACGTCCCAGCCGCCCGCCGCCTCGGGAGGCAGCAGCGCCGACGAGGAGAGCCGGGTGATCTGGATGATCATCGTCGGGCTCGGCGCCCTGGCCCTGCTCGTGGCGCTGTTGACCTGGCGCTACTGGCTGCTGACCCGGCCCGGACTCGACCTCGACGACGACGATCTCGCCGACGACGACCCCGACCTGCCGCCGCCCGGGGCCGGTGACGTGGGCTCCGCCGGCGGCCACGACCTGCCGCCGCCCGGTGACCGCGACGCCTTCCCGTCGGGCGGCAGCGATGAGCGCCGCGTGATGGTGCCGCCCGGCGGGCCCCCGCCCAACCCGTTCGACATCCCGCGGCCCGACGCGGAGCCGATGGACGGCGGCGGGGCCCCGAACCCGTTCGACACGGCGGGTCCCGGCAGCGCCGCGCGGTCCGTCTGGACGGCCGAGCAGGCGTCCGGCGGCGGTGCGCTCGGCGGTCCTCCTGGCGGCTCGGTTCGGCCGGGCGGCAGCGGCGACCGCCGGGGCGCGGCGGCGGCCGGCTTGGCCGCGAGCGGACTCGCGTCCGGCGGTGCCGGCGGCGGTCCCGGTGGGTCCGGCGGTCCGGGCGGACGCCGCCCGGCCGGCGGCTCCGACGGCCCGCCGGGCGAGCGGGGACGACGCAGTCGTCGCGGCGCGGACGCCGGAGGCGGTGAGCGCCGGGGGCGCCGCGCCGCTCCCGACGGGTCCCGGGAGGGCGGCGAGCCGCGTGGCGGTCGCCAGGGGCGCGGCGGTCCGCCCGACGGCGGTGTCGACCGTGGCGCCGGCCGTGGCGGGGGTGCAGGCCGCGGTGGTGGCGGCCCCCCCGGCGGTGGGCGGCAGGGCGCGCCGGGCTCGGGGGGTGAGCCTCGCCGCGGTGGGGGCCGATCCGACGGACCGCCGTCGGGCGGACGGCGCCGGGGGCCCGACGGCGGCCGTGGCAGCGGTGGTGGCGCCCGGGGCGCGGGCTCTGGCGGCTCCGGCGGCACTGGCGGCTCCGGCACCTCCGGCGAGGACTTCTGGGCCCGCGACCCCGGGGGCCGGCGCCGTCCCGACAACCAGTCGAAGGGCGGCCGATCGGGCCGCCGCGGCTCGTCGCCGTCGGATCCGCAGCGGCGTCGGTGAGCGCTGCGCCGTCCGGTACGGTGCGGCCATGGGCGAGTCCCTCGACGTCGACGCCATGATCCAACGGTTCCGCGACCGGTCCCACGCCGTGCGCCAGCGCACGCTGCCGCCGGTCGCCGGGGAGGAGCGGACCCGGTTCATACGCCAGGCCGAGGTCGATTACCAGGACTTCGCCATCATCGGCGACGCCAAGGGGACGATCGAGGACGGCATCCTCGTGCTGCGGGTCAACCTCCGCCCGCCCGACGCCCGCCCCGGCGACTGATGCGCGGGCGCCGCCCCGGCGGGTGATCCCGGGCGCCGCCCCGGCGGGTGATCCCGGGCGCCGCTCCGGCGGGTGATCCCGGGCGCCGCCCCGGCGGGTGATCCCGGGCGCCGCCCCGGCGGGTGATCCCGGGTGCCGCCCGGGCGGCTGCAGCGCCGTCGTGGGACAGCCGCCGCCGGTGTAGCCGGGTTCGGGCGGTCCCTCGACGAACAGCCGTTCGCACGCCGGTACGCTGGATGGCGTGCCGCTGGTCTGGCAGCCGTCGTTGCTCGGCGATGGCCCGGTCGCCTTCGACCCGGGCCTGTCCGGCTTGGCGCGCACCGATCTCGGGTCGGGCGCCTGGTTGGACCGGTTGCCTGGCTGGCTCGCCGGCGCCGACGCTCTGTTCGAGGCGGTGCTGGCGGCGGCGCCATGGGCATCCCACGAGCGGCCGATGTACGACAAGCTCGTGGTCGAGCCCCGGCTGACGACCCGGGCGTGGGACGATCCGCCGGCACCGATCCCCGACCTCGCCGAGGCGCTGTCCGAGCGCTACGGCCGCGACCTGCGCACGGTGTCGGCCAACCTCTACCGCGACGGGCGCGACAGCGTGGCCTGGCACGGCGACCGGGTCGGACGCCGGGCAGCCGAGACGGTGGTGGCGCTAGTCTCGCTGGGCAGCGAGCGGCGCTTCCTGCTGCGGCCCACGGGCGGCGGGGCGTCGCGCCGCATCGTGACGCGGTCCGGCGATCTACTCGTTCTGGGCGGCACCGCTCAGCGCACCTGGCAGCACTGCGTGCCCAAGGTGGCGCAGGCCGGACCCCGGATCAGCGTGATGTTCCGCGAAGCGTACTGACGCGCCGCGCAGGGGACGGGGCCCGCGGCTCGGGGCGCGGGTCCGCGTGCGAGGCTGGCGGGGTGGACCGTCTCGCCGCTGCCCTCGAGGCCATCGACGCCGCCAACGCGGACGATCCCCACACGATCGTCGTCGACGGCACCGTGTGCCCCAAGGAGCAGGCGCACGCCGAGATGATGACCGAGTGGGTGCGCCGGCTCGACCCCGACTGCACGGACGAGCAGCTGATCGCCGCCCGGGCCCACCACCTCCGGCGCTGGACGGTGCCGCGCGCCTCCTACCCGGACGGCCGGGCCGGATACCTGCGCTGGCGCACCGCCCTCAAGAAGCAACACGCCGAGGAGGTGGGGGCGATCATGCGGGCCGCCGGCTACGGCGACGACTCCATCGAGCGGGTCGGGCACATCGTGCGCAAGCAGGGGCTGGCGCACGATCCGGCCGTGCAGACCCACGAGGACGCGCTGTGCCTCGTGTTCCTGTCCACCCAGTTCGACGAGCTGGCCGAGCGGCTCGGCGACGACAAGACGATCGACGTGCTGCGCAAGACCGCGGCGAAGATGAGCCCTGCCGGCCTCGCGGCGGCTGAGCAGCTCGAGCTCTCGGCCGGGGCCGCCTCGCTGCTGGCCCGGGCGCTGGGGACGGGCTGAGGTGCGTGCGGGACTACCGTGTGCCGCCCCGGCGGCGTGGCACGACGGTTACGTGGAGGTACACGCTCGATGAGCGACGAGACCCCTGACGACGAGCGGGCGCCGGGAGCACGCGACAGCACCCCGTCCGACCGGGCGTCCGCACGGCCGCCTCCCCTCCCCGCGCCCCCGCCGCCGCCCGCCGGAGCCGGCTTCGATCAGCGCCCCCGGTCCGCTCCTCCGGTCGGCGCACCCCCACCGCCGCCGCCGCCCGCCGGTGCCGCCCCCCGGCAGGAGCCGGCTCCCGGTGGCGCACCGCCCCCTCCGCCCGCGTGGGACGAGCCGGAGGATGGCCACTCGCCGTGGGACCACGTCGGAGGACCGTCGGCGTCGCTCGAACGCCCTCCCGTGCCGGTCCCGCCGCCCGCCCCCGGGCTCCCCGGCGAGGGTCTGATCGACCGCTCTCCCAGCTCCGAGCCCGCGGCTGACGCCGACGCGGAGGCCAACCTCCTGGCCGATGCCCAGCTAGGCCACGACGGTTGGGACGGGCGGTCGTCGTCGGGCGGTGCCCAGCACGAGGGCCACTTCATGTCCGGCACCCAGTGGCCGCCCGAACCGCCGGGCTCCGCCGATCCGCCCGTGGCGGAGGACGGCGACCGCCTGGTCAGGGACGCCCACGGCGTCGTCACGGACGCCCACGGTGTGCCGCTGCAGGTGCCGGCGCCCACACCGCCGTGGCCCCGCAGCCCCCAGGCCGAGGATCCCGCTCAGCCCGGGGCCCACGGGGCACCGCCGCCCTTCGCCGGTCTGCCGCCGCGTCCCCAGGGCCCTCCGCCGGCCGGGCCGCCGCCCGGGGGTCCCCACTACAGCGCCCCGCCCCCGGGGACACCGCACTTCGGCACCCTGCCGGCGCCCCCCGACCAACTGCCGGCGCCCGCCGACCAACTGCCGGCGCCCGCCGACCCGCCGCTCGCCGACTCTCCCGTCGGCGACGCCCCGGTCGCGATCCCGGCACCGCCGGCCGTCCCGTCCGCGGCGCCGCGCTCGCCCGACGCCGGTGACCCTCCCGTCGAGGCGGCCTTGCTCGCGTCCTCTGGCCAGCCGGTCGCGTCGCCACCCGGGCCCGGTCCGCCGAGGGAGGTGGCTGCGCCCGGTCCGGTCCCGCCGCGGTCCGGCGAGTCGCCGGCCGTGCCGGAGGAGGGGTATCGCTCCAGGACACCGCCTCCGTCGCGCCACGACCCGACCTCGACGGTGCCTTCACCCCCGTCCGTCCCGCCGCCGCCCGGGACTCGGGGCGGGCTCGGCGACGTGCCGCTTGCGGGCGAGCCGGGTGGGTCCGGCGACGTGCCGTCGCCGCCCGGCGCCCCCGCCACGTTCAGTGAGGTACCGCCGCCCCCCGGCGCCCCGAGCGGGTACGGCGCGATGCCCCCGCCGCCGGCCCCGGGCGGCATGTCCGTCCCGCCGCCGCCGATCGGTCCCGGCGCTGTCTTCGGAGGGCCCCCGCCTGCTCCCGTCGCCCTTCCACCGCCGCCCCCGGGCCCGATGCCCCGGCCGGGCTTCGGCCGCACGCCGGCACCGGCCCTGCACCCCAACGACCCCCACGGCATCGGTGCGGCGATCGGCCGCCTCAGCCTGCTGTCGCGCCGGTCTGCGAAGGGCTCGGCCGCCGTGCTGGGCGCCATGCTCCGGGAGGGCGAGGTCGTCGAGGCGCTCGTCCAGGGACGATTCCGGGGGGCGTCGGGGATCGCTGCCCTCGTCGGCGGTGCCGTTGTGCTGGCGAACGACCGCCAGTGGAAGCCCGACGTCCTGCGCATCGACCTCGGTCCCGGCGTGCAGGTGAACGGGTGGCAGGACGAGCGCTCGGCCTCGCTCACCTTCGTCTTGGGCGGGGGACAGCAGGTCGTCGAGAGCGTCGCCGACCGCCCGTTGGCCATCGAGATGGCCCAGCGGGTGCGGGATCGCATCGCCCAGCGGACCACCCGCGTCCCGGACCCCTGAGAGCTGGTGGGTCGGCCCGGATGTCAACGGGTGAGCCTCGGCTTGCTATGGTGTCCATCCCACGCGGACGTGGCTCAGCTGGTAGAGCATCACCTTGCCAAGGTGAGGGTCGCGGGTTCGAATCCCGTCGTCCGCTCCAAACGAAGCACGTGATCAGCGCCGGTTTCGACCGGCGCTGATTCGCGGCTAGGCCAGGTACGCCACGGTTCCTGGACGCACATCGGACATACCTCCTTGGGATCGGCGGCGCCGAGGGCCGCCATCAACCGGCTCGGCGTGGTCATCGAACAGTGCCCGTAGGTGTCCGACGTCACCCGGATCGTCGAGTGCCCGAGGGTCTGCTTCACCCCTCCATCGTCGCCCCCTCGGCGATCATGAACGCGGCCGCCGAGTGCCGCAGATCATGGAAGAGGACCGTCGTCCGCAACCGGCGTGGCGCACCGCCGGCTTGAAGTCCCGGGCGATACAGTTCCGATGCCGGATCGGGCCGCCCTCGGTCGAGGTGAACCCCGTATCGAACCGCTCCGGGCGTACCCCTGGGGCGGCTGGTGGCGATCACAGGCGTGACGGACGCGCCTGAATTCGGCGTGGGGTGACGTCCGCCGGTCACCCTACGCTGTCCCCCGGCTCGCCCCGCAGCTGGGCCGGGGAGAGGGCCGCCGGGTGGAGGCGTCCTGAGCGCCCGCCCGGCGGCCTGTTCGCGCCCCGGGGGGTGTTCACAAGCCCGGACGGCGGTCCGTGGACGACTACCCCTGAGGACCCTTGGCGGACATAGGTGGGGCCGGCGTTCGTAACCCACGCCTGGAGGCCGGGGTGCAGTGGGGTTGTCTGCCGCTGGGGCGTCGAACGAGGCTCTCACTCGTCCTCGACCACGGGCAGAACGCGAAGGTGAACCACGCAGGTAGGGGAGGTCGGGAAGTGCCGGTCTCAGGCGGGACGGCGTGGCGGAGCGCGGGGTGAATGTCGTCAGGGTCGACGCCGAGGTCTCGGAGGAGGCGGTGGGCGAGGGCTCGGCGTCAGGGAGCCAGGTAGTCCTCAAGCTGGGCGACGCGCAGGCCGGCGTCCTCGACCTGTTGGGCCAGCGCCCGCAGGTCGTCGGGCAGCTCGGGCCGGAAGTGCAAGAGGATGATGTCACCGGGGCGGATCTCTCGGACGCTGCGGAACCGCATCTCGCCGTGCTGGATGCTCTCCTCCCACAGCACGACGGCCGCCATGCCACAGGATGCCGCCGCCCGCTGGGTGGCCACGTCGTAGTTGCCGTAGGGCGGCCGGAACAGCACGGGGCGACGCCCGAAGGTGCGGGCGACGGTGTCGGCGTTGCCGCAGATCTCGGCGCGCTGGGCATCCTCGGGCAAGGTACGGAGGTCGGCGTGGGTGCTGGTGTGGGCCTCGACGACCGCGTCCGGCAGCGAGCGGAAGAAGGCGGCGCCGTCCAGCACGGGCCGGTCGACGGGGAAGAGGGTGGCCGGCATGTCGAGCTCGTCGAGCACAGTGGCCACCTCGGGCGCACGGATAAAGCCGTCGTCGATGGTCACGAACACCACCGGGTCGGCGGTCTCGACCCGGGTGATGACCGGAGCCTGGCCCGGCGCCGCCATCACCATGAGCGGCCGGATCGTCGCCGGCGGCGAGGACGTGGTGGTCGTAGCCGCGGCCGATTCGGTCCGGGCGTCGCTGGTCGCCGTCGTCACCCCACCGGCCGCCAGCGTGGCGGCGCCCGTCAGCACCACGGCCCGGAGCCGGCGCACCGCTTGGGTTCGCGGCACGCCGGGGTCGAGCAGGCGCCATAGCGGCCGCAACCACGGCGTGCCGCTCGCCTTCGCCGGTGCCCTCCCCGCCGGGGGCATCCCCGCCTGCGGAGGCTTGCCCCAAGCCACGGTGCGATTGTCGCGGACGGTAGCCGGCCGGACGCGGATGCTATCGACCGCGCGGACGGGACCGGTCCGGAACGAGGACAACGCCGAACCAGCCAGGGCCGAGTGGGGGCCAGCTGTCGAGGTGCTGTACAGGTCGGACGGGCGGCTGACCGGGGTGAGGAGCGAGGTGTTCACGCAGGACAGCGCTGGCGTCGGGATCACTCCACGGGTTGTAGGGCGGACATGGCGATGACCTGGTCTAGGACGTGGCCGACTGGGTCCGGCTCGCCGCCACGTGACGATGGTGGTCTAGGGCGTGCTCGTATCGACGGTGTCGCATCGCGATGACCATGGCCGGCAGCATCAGGGCATGCATCCATCCGAGCAGCGCACCGCCCGACAGCACGCCCGCCCAGAACGGGCCGATGGGTCTGGAGTGCTACCGGTAGCGGGCGAGGGCGAAGTCGCCGAAGCTGATGCTCGGGCCCGGGGCAGCGACACCCGCCGCGGCGAGCCTTCCGTCGCGTTGAACCGCTAGATCGGACGCGTAGCTGGTACCACCGAAGTCGGTCGTCAGCCTGCCACCGGTGCCGAAGCGGGGATCGAGTGTGCCGTCGCTCCGGTAGCGGGCCAGGGCGAAGACGGCGATGCCCGTGGCGGGCGATTCGGCACCTCCCGCAGCGACGATGCGTCCGTCGCGGAGCAGCGCGACGGCGTTGGCGACGTCGCGGCCACCCAGGAAGTCGATCCTCGCGATCCCATCGGTGCCGAAGCGGGAGTCGAGTGTGCCGTCGCTCCGGTAGCGGGCCACAGCGAAATCCAAGTACGGGTCATCGACGATCGACCCGGCCGCCACCAACTTCCCATCGGGCTGCAACGCGAGGTCGTGAATCCAGTCAGTGCCTGGGGTCGTGACGATCCCGCCGCTCCCGAAGCCTGCATCGAGGCTGCCGTCGGGGAGATAGCGGGCCAGCGCGAATCCGGTGCCGAGGCTGACGCCGCCAGCTACCAGCTTGCCGTCGGGTTGCAAGACCAGCGCCTCTGCGAAGTCGTCCTGGACAGTCGAGATGGCCGTGCGCACCACGCCCCCGTCGCCGAAGCCGGGGTCCAGACGGCCATGACTGTCGTAGCGGGCCAACGCGAAGTCGAGCCCGACGGTCGAGTAGGCGGCGGAAACGCCGGCCACGACGATCTTGCCGTCGGGCTGGGCCACAACCGCGGCTGCCACGTCGTAGCCGCCGCCACTCAGGTCGGTACGTGCGATGCCACCTGAGCCGAAGCTCGTATCGAGCGTCCCATCAGCGTTGTAACGGACCACTGCGAAGTCCGGGTGGCCCTCCCCCTCCGGGGTCGCTATGCGTCCCGCCCCGACAAGCCTGCCGTCACGTTGGATGAGCAGATCCAGTAGGTAGTCGCTGCTGTCGGCGGACCAACTGGTGGTGACCCGGCCATCGCTGCCGAAGCTTTGGTCGAGACGGCCATCGCGTCGATAGAGGGCGAGGGCGATATCCCCGCCGTTCTCCTGGTTGGCCGACCCAGCCGCCAGCAGCTTGCCGTCCCTCTGCACGACGACGGCATTGGCCTCTTCGCCAAAGGGCGCGCCGAAGTCGGTCGTCACCAGTCCACCGACCCCGAAACGGGCATCGAGCGCACCGTCACGAGCGGTTGTGGGCGACACCGGCTGGGCCGTGGCAGCGGCCGGCAAAGCAGCCACCCCAATCACGAGGGTGCATACCCACGTCCGCGCACGCTTGCTACGACGAGATGCCCCCATCTCGCACCTCCAACCCTGCGGCGCTGGGCCAACGAATGTGAACAAAGCGTGCGCAGCGCACTCCTCAACGTAGATCATCCGCACCGCGGGGTCGAGAGAAGGCAGCCGGTCGCATCTGATCGCCCGCGTCGGCCAACCGTCAGCGTCAGTAGCAGCGGTACTGCGCCCACGACACCTGTCCCCGAACGCCGGGAGCGTGACACCCTTCGGCACATCGGGGACGGCGGGCCATGGAGTTCGGAACCCCGCTGACCGAGGGTCACGACGAGGGCGGACGTCGCCGACTACGCGTGCCGCAAGACGCAGAACTCGTTGCTGTCGGGATCGGCCATGACGACCCGGACGACGTCGCCCTGGCCGATGTCGACCCGGGTCGCGCCGAGCGCCACGAGACGGTCGACCTCGGCGTGCCGTTCGGCTTGGTCGAGCGGCGCGACCTCGAGGTGCAGCCGGTTCTTGCCGAGCTTCGGGGGCAGTGGCGGACCACCCCAGGTGATCAACGGCCCGATGCCGTCGGGAGCACGGATCGCTGTCTCCTCGTCCTGATCCCAGACCAACGGCCAGCCGAGCGCGGCGCTCCAGAAGTATCCGACCTCTCTCGTCCCGTCACAGGTGATCGAGCCCAGACGCCCGCAGTCCGAGAGGAACGAGTTGCCCGGCTCGATCACGCAGAGCTCGTTGCCCTCGGGATCAGCCAGCACGACATGGCCCTCGTCGGGTCGCTGCCCGATGTCGATGTGGCGCGCACCGAGCTCGACAAGCCTGGCCACCGAATCCCGCTGGTCGTCCAGGGACGTGCTCGTCAGATCGAGGTGGAGCCGGTTCGGGCCGACCTTCGGCTCCGGGACCGGCATGAAGTCCATCCGGAACCTCGTGCCGTCTGTCGGCACGAGACGGATCTCCTCAGCGGTCTCGTCAGCGACCTCCCAGCGCAGCGCCTCAGCCCAGAACCGCGCGAGCCCGAGCGGATCGTTCGCATCGACGCAGAGCGCAACGAGCCGAAGGGACATCCCGCTCCGCAGCATCGCAGCCCCGGGCGACGACGATCAGCCACGTATGTCGACGCTGTCCGGCCCGCGATCCTCCGCGCTGGTGCGCGCGCGACTCCTTGCCGCCGTGTGTTCGCACCTCATCGACGGGCGTGGCCCCGCTGCAACACTCGCTGATCTGACCCTCGATGCCTGACCCGGCGAGGGGCTCCGAGCTCGGGTTTGCCCCCAGCCACCTCGCCGAGGGCCTGCTCGAGCCGCAACGGTGTCAGCGAAGTCTCCGCGCGATGCCGGGATAGTCGACCACGAGACCGTTGGCGTCGAACACGACGTCAGCGACGAAACCCTCGTCTCCACCGATGGACTCGAAGCGGATGAGCCGGCTGCCGTCGCCAAGCGTCTGAAGGTAGGTGTAGCGCTGCGGCGAAGGACGAATGGCCAGGTCGGGGACCGAGATCCACACCATGAGGAAGTCGCCGGCAGAGCCACCTTCGTGCAGATCGTGACGGAGCACCGGCAGGCTGTTGAACACCGGCGACAGGCCGAGATCCGCATCCAGTGCGCCGTCGAACTGCTGGGTGTCGCCGCCTGGCGTCGGTAGCGGCGCCTCGCCGAAGGTCGCCGTCTCCGCGGTCCAGTGTCCGACGTTCGAGCGGACCAACGTGATG
>Ga0126307_10000128_pt1 | contig 44884 bp, 42 predicted proteins | sample Plot28_FD_89955 | JGI IMG/M metagenome (GOLD analysis project Ga0126307, IMG submission 89955) | Serpentine soil microbial communities from UC McLaughlin Reserve, CA, USA - Plot28 | ecosystem: Environmental > Terrestrial > Soil > Grasslands | place: USA: UC McLaughlin Reserve, Lake County... | reverse complement strand
GCGAGCCCGATCAACCAGGTGCTGGTCGAGGAGTCGGTGCTCGGCTGGGGCGAGTTCGAGCTCGAGGTGATGCGGGACCGAAACGACAATGTCGTCGTCATCTGCTCGATCGAGAACATCGACCCGATGGGCGTCCACACCGGCGACTCGGTCACCGTCGCGCCCGCGCAGACGCTCACCGACGGCCTCTATCAGGAGCTCCGCAACCAGGCGCTCCGGGTGATTCGTGCGGTCGGGGTCGAGACCGGCGGCTCGAACATCCAGTTCGGCGTGAACCCGGAGACGGGCGACGTTGTGGTGATCGAGATGAACCCGCGCGTCTCGCGCTCCTCGGCGCTGGCCTCGAAGGCGACGGGCTTCCCGATCGCCAAGATCGCGGCGAAGCTCGCGGTCGGCTACGCACTCGAGGAGATCGACAACGACATCACCGGCGTCACGCCGGCCTCCTTCGAGCCGACGATCGACTATGTCGTCACCAAGGTGCCGCGGTTTGCGTTCGAGAAGTTCCCCGGGGCGGAGGGCGCGCTGACCACGCACATGAAGTCGGTCGGCGAGGCGATGGCGATCGGGCGCACCTTCCGCGAGTCGTTCGCGAAGGCGATGCGGTCGCGCGAGCTCGATTCGCCGCCGGAGCTGCCCGCCGATGACCGCGAGCTCCTCGAGCGCCTCGAGACGCCGCGCGCCGACCGCTTCGACCTCGTGCTCGAGGCATTCCGCCGCGGGGCGACGATCGACGAGCTGCGCGCGCGCACGTCGATCGACTCGTGGTTCCTGCGCGAGCTGCGGACGCTGGCGCTCGAGGGCGACGGCACCGAGCGGCTCGAGCGCACCTTCCGCTCCGTCGACACCTGCGCCGCCGAGTTCGAGGCGCGGACGCCCTACTACTACTCGGCCCACGAAAGAAAGGCGCCTCTCCAGGGAGAGGTGAGACGCGGCGATCGCGAGTCGGTGGTGATCCTCGGCTCGGGCCCGAACCGGATCGGCCAGGGGATCGAGTTCGACTACTGCTGCGTCCACGCTGCGATGACGGTGCGCGAGGCGGGCCGCGACGCGGTGATGATCAACTGCAACCCCGAGACGGTCTCGACCGACTACGACACCTCCGACCGGCTCTACTTCGAGCCGCTGACGGCCGAGGACGTGCTCGCGGTGCTCGAGGTCGAGCGGCCCGAGGGCGTGATCGTCCAGTTCGGCGGCCAGACACCGCTCAGGCTCGCGAAGTCCCTCCAAGAGGCGGGCGTGCCGCTCCTCGGAACCCCGGTCGACGCGATCGACCTGGCCGAGGACCGCGGTCGTTTCGGGGCGCTCCTGCGCCGCCTCGAGATCGACCACCCCCCCTACGGCACCGCCCTCTCCGCTGACGAGGCCGCCGTGATCGCCGAGGACGTCGGCTTCCCGCTCCTCGTCCGCCCGTCCTACGTGCTCGGCGGCCGCGCGATGGAGATCTGCTACTCGGCCGACGGCCTTGCGACCTATCTCGAGCGCCACGTGAAGGCCGACCAGGAGCACCCGCTTCTGCTCGACCGCTTCCTCGAGGACGCGATCGAGGTGGACGTCGACGCGCTCTGCGACGGTGAGACCTGCTCGGTTGCCGGGATCATGCAGCACGTCGAGGAGGCCGGTGTCCACTCGGGCGACTCGGCCTGCGTGATCCCGCCCATGAGCCTCGGCGAGGAGATGCTCGAGGAGATCCGGCAGACGACGCGGCGGATCGCGCTCGAGCTCGGCGTCATCGGGCTGATCAACATCCAGTACGCGGTCGCCGGCGGGCGCCTCTACGTCATCGAGGCGAATCCGCGTGCGTCGCGGACGGTGCCGTTCGTCTCCAAGGCGATCGGCGCGCCGCTGGCGAAGATCGCCTGCCGCCTGATGCTGGGCGAGCCGCTCGCGGGGATCGAGCTGCCGACGATGCACAACGGCCACGTCTCCGTGAAGGAGGCGGTGCTCCCGTTCGCCCGCTTCGCCGGAACCGACGCCGTTCTCGGGCCGGAGATGAAGTCGACGGGCGAGGTGATGGGGATCGCCGAGGACTTCCCGACCGCGTTCGGAAAGGCGCAGGCGGCCGCCGGGGTGCGGCTGCCGGAGAGCGGCACGGTCTTCATCACGGTGACGGACGCCGACAAGGCCGCGGCGACGCAGCTCGCGGCGCGCTTCCACGACCTCGGCTTCGAGATCATCGCCACCCGGGGTACCGCGCAGTCGGTCTCGCGAATGGGGATCCCGGTGCGGGCGATCAACAAGATCGGCGACGGCTCACCGCACGTCGTCGACTTCATCCGTGACGGACAGGTGGACATGGTGATCAACACGCCGACCGGTTCGGGCGCGCGCTCCGACGGCTATGAGATCCGTTCCGCCGCCGTCCGCAAGGGCATCCCGTGCATCACGACGATGACCGGGGCCTCGGCCGCGACCCGCGCGATCGCCGCTCGCGACCGCAGCGGTGAGCCCGTCTCCCTACAGGAGCTGCACGGCTTGGTCCGCGGCGCCGAGGTCCTCAAGCGGCCGTGAGCGAGCGCGTCCTCGCCCCGTTCGGCCGCCGCGCGGCGTCGCTGAGCGCCAACTCGCCGACCGACGGCTACCGGCTGATCTCGGCGATCGATCGCGAGGGTCCGATGCCGCGTTCTGGGCAGTTCTACATGCTCGCTGCGCCCGGGTGGGGCGGGGAGGCGGGCCGCCCGTACCTGCCGCGTGCCTTCTCAGTCGCCGAGGCGGGCCCGGCAGCCGACGGGGTCCGGCTGGACTTCCTGCTCGAGGCGATCGGCCCCGGCACGGAGCGGCTCGCCGCGCTCGAGAGCGGTGGTCAGCTCGAGATCACGGGCCCGCTCGGGAGGCCCTTCTCCATGCCCCGTGAGCTTCACGACGGGGCGCAGGGGGCGATCCTGGTCGGCGGCGGGATCGGCATCGCGCCGCTTGCGATTCTGCGGCGCGAACTCGCCGAGCGCGGTGTGCCGCAGCGGGTCCTGCTCGGCTTCCGCGACCGCGAGCACTCCGGTGGTCTCGACCTCTTTCGGTGCTCCGAGGTTCGGCTCGCCTCGGAGGACGGCCACGCCGGCCACCAGGGCTACGTGACCGATCTGCTCGCAGTGCTGCTCGAGGGCGACGCTCCGGAGGGGGCAGTGGTCTACGCCTGCGGGCCGCCGGCGATGCTCGAGGCGGTGCGCTCGATGTGCGCCGAGCGCGGCGTCGCCGCGGAGCTCGCGATGGAGACGCCGATGGCCTGCGGGTTCGGCTCCTGCTTCGGCTGCGCCGTGCCGCTCGCCGGCGGCGGCTACTTGCGCCTCTGCGTCGACGGACCTACCGTGCCGGCGGACCGCATCGACACGGCGCTGGTCGCCGGGTCGGGGCACTGATGACCGCGGATCTGTCGGTCGAGCTGTGCGGAATCCGCCTCGAGCATCCGATCATCAACGGCTCGGGGACCTTTGACGCCCTCGCCGCGCGGCGCGCCTTCGGCGAGGAGCTCGACCGGCGTTTTCCGTTCAGCGCCTTCGTCTCGAAGACGATCACGCTCGAGCCTCGAGCCGGCAACCCGCCGCCGCGCCTCTATGAGACGCCCGCGGGGATGATCAACTCGATCGGGCTGCCGAACAGGGGGCTCGAGGGCTTCCTCGGCGAGGACCTCCCGAAGCTGGCCACACTGCCGGTGCCGTTGATCGTCTCGGTGATGGCGATCAGCCGCGAGGCGTTCTCGACGCTCGTCGACCGGGTCGGGGCTCGCGACGAGGTCGCCGCGATCGAGCTCAACGTCTCCTGCCCGAACGTGAAGTCGGGGCTGATCGTCGGCGAGCAGCCGGAGGAGACACGCGCCCTGCTCGATTCGGTGAGGCCGCTGACCGAGAAGCCGCTGATCGTGAAGCTGACGCCGAACTGCGCGGAGCCGGAGGCGGTCGCCGCAGCGGCCGAGGGCGCCGGAGCGGATGCCGTCTCGCTGATCAACACGCTGCGCGCGACCGCGCTCGACCCGCGCACCGGCGAGCGCTGGCTCGGCGGCGGAAGCGGCGGGCTCTCGGGCCCGGCGGTGCGGCCGGTCGCGCTCGACCAGGTCCGGCGGGTCGCCGAGTCTTGCTCGATCCCGGTGATCGGGATGGGCGGCATCGAGTCCGGGTCCGACGCGCTCGCCTTCCAGCGGCTCGGAGCGACCGCGGTCGCGGTCGGGACGGCCAGCTTCCGCGATCCGGGTGCCGCCGGCCGGATCCGGTCGGAGCTCAGCGCCGAGCTCGCCGCGGCCGGGCTCGACGCTCTCCCCGTCCGAGAGGCTGCGTCGACCTCAAGTTGAGGTCGAACCGAATTTCGCCGAAAACCGCCGTACCCCCCTTGCGCCTCGCCGAGGCGGGGATATACTCGCCGCCGCCGATGGCGCCCTCCGTCGACACCACATCCGCCGCCGTCCCCGAAAGGTCTCACGAGCAGCGGATGAGGGCTCTACGCAGGGCAAATGAGATCCGTTCGGCTCGCGCCCAGCTCAAGCGCGACCTCAAGGGGGGCAAGGTCAAGATCGAGAAGCTCCTTCGGGACCCACCGGATTACGTGCTTTCGGCGAAGGCCTTCGACATGATCCTCGCGGTCCCGAAATACGGGCGCGTGAAGGCGAACAAGATCCTCACTCAGTGCCGGATCTCGCCCTCGAAGACGATCGGCGGCCTGTCCGAGCGCCAGCGCGCCGAGCTCGTCCAGTTCCTCCGTCGCTGAGACGCCGACGCCGCGCTTAGTCTGCGGCCGTGGCGAAGGTCTTCGTGATCACCGGCCCCTCCGGGGTCGGCAAGGGGACGTTGATCCGCGAGCTGCTCGAGCGGGTCCCGGGCCTCGAAGTGTCGGTCTCGGCGACGACCCGCGCGCCCCGCGCCGGGGAGGAGGACGGCCGCGATTACCACTACCTGAGCCGCGAGGAATTCGCGGAGCGCGCGGATCGCAACGAGTTCCTCGAGCACGCGGCCTACAGCGGCAACCGCTACGGGACGCTGCGCTCCGAGGTCGAGCGAAGGCTCGCCGCGGGAGCTTCGGTGGTGCTCGAGATCGAGGTCCAGGGGGCGAGACAGGTGCGCGCCGCGATGCCCGAGGCGGTGCTGGTCTTCATCGCCCCGCCGAGCGCCGCCGCGCTGCGCGAGCGGCTCGAGGGCCGCGGCACCGACACCCCGGATGCGATCGACGAGCGCCTGCGCACGGCGGAGATCGAGCTCGACGCCCAGCAGGAGTTCAAGCACGTGGTGGTGAACGACGATCTCGACCGCGCGGCGGACGAGCTCGAGCGCATCGCTCGCTCGGAGCTCGGGGCGTGAACCGCAGTCTCTACACTGCCCCGCGATGATCAAGCCACGAGTCGACGAGCTCCTCGAGCAGACCGACAGTCACTACGCCGCCGTGTTGGTGGCCGCGAAGCGCGCCCGCCAGCTCAACAGCTACTACCGCGCCCTCGGCGAGGGCAGCTACGAGGAGTACACGCCGCCGATGATCGAGACGCAGTCGGGGAACTACCTGACGATCGCGCTCGAGGAGCTGGCGTCGGGCAAGATCAAGTACCGCTACCGGGTCTGAACGCCCGCAAGCCGGCGCCCGGCGCCGTGCCCGCGCGGGCGTAGCATCAGCGGATGGCCCGGATCCTCCTTGGCGTGAGCGGCGGGATCGCCGCCTACAAGGCCCTCGAGCTCGCGCGCCTCGCGACCAAGGCCGGCCACGCCGTGCGCGTGGTGATGACTCCGGCCGCGACCCGCTTCGTGGGCGCAGCCTCCTTCGAGGGGATCGTCGGCGCGCCGGTCCTCATCGACGAGTTCGAGCGCGACCCGATGCGTGGTGGCTTTCCGGGCGACCCTCCGCCCGGCCACGACCCGATCGGCCACCTCGAGCTGGTCGCGAACGCGGACGCGTTCCTCGTCGCACCGGCGTCCGCGAACACGATCGCGAAGCTCGCCGCCGGGATCTGCGACTCGATGCTGACGACGGGCTTTCTGGCCTGCGCGGCGCCCAGGGCGGTCGCGCCGGCGATGAACGACCGCATGTACGCGGCCGCCGCGACGCAGGCGAACCTCGCCACGCTTCGCGAGCGCGGTGTCCGTGTGATCGAGCCCGACTCCGGCGCGCTCGCCTCCCGCGGCGAGTTCGGCGTCGGGCGGCTGCCGGAGCCGGACCGCCTCTTGGCGGAGGTCGAGTCGATGCTCGGGTCGGCCGGCGGCGCCTGGGACGGGATGCGCGTCCTCGTCACGGCCGGTGGCACGCGCGAGCCGATCGACCCGGTGCGCTTCATCGGCAACCGCTCGAGCGGGCGCATGGGCCTCGCGTTGGCGGCGGCGGCGGCGCGGCGCGGCGCGGAGGTGACCGCGATCGCCGCCAACGTCACCCTGCCGGCGCCCGGAGGTGTGCGCCGGATCGACGTCGAGACGACGGCGCAGCTGGCGAGCGCGGTCGAGGCCGAGTTCGGCTCCTGTCAGGTGCTCCTGATGGCGGCGGCCCCGGCCGACTTTCGCGCCGCCACCCCAGCCGCGCGCAAGCTCTCGCGCGAAGCCGGCGCCGGCCTCGAGCTGCGGCTCGAGGCGACCGAGGACGTGCTCGCCACGGTGGCGGCGCGACGGCGTCCCGACCAGACGCTGATCGGTTTCGCGGCGGAGACCGGCACCGACGCCCTGGACCGGGCGCGGGCGAAGCTCGAGCGAAAGGCCGTCGACGCGATCGTCTTCAACGACGTCTCACGCCCGGAGATCGGTTTCGACTCGGCCGCCAACGAGGTGACGATCCTCGAGCGTGAGGGCGAGCTTCACGTGCCGCTCGCAGCCAAGGAGGAGGTCGCGGAGGCGATCCTCGACCGCGTCGAGACGCTGCGCGCTTCAATAGGCAGCGAGGCTTGAGCGCCCGCCTACACTGACTGACGTGGGGCAGGAGCACGACAACCTCTACACGCTGTATCGCCGCGGCGTCGAGCTGCTCGCCGACGGCAGCTTCGGCGAGGCGACGGTGCCGCTCGCCGAGGTGGCCCGTCGGGAGCCCGAGAAGACCTCGGTGCGCGAGGCGCTCGGCCGTGCCTACTTTCGCAATCACCAGTTCGAGGAGGCGGCGGCCGAGTTCGAGGCGGTCGTCAACCGCCAGCCGGTGAACGACTTCGCCCACTTCTGCCTCGGACGGGCGCTGAGCCTCACCGGCGAGCGCGCCCGCGCGCGGCACCACCTCGCGCTGGCATCGAACCTGCGTCCGGAGCGCGGCGACTACCGCCTCTATCGCGACCGCCTGCGGGCGGCCTCCTGACGCGGGCGCTTGCGGGCGCTCGTCCAGCGGGTCTCCCGCGCCTCCGTCTCGGTCGACGGCGAGCTCGTCTCGGAGATCGGCCCCGGGCTCCTGGTCCTGCTCGGCGTCCGCGACGGAGACGGCCCCGAGGAGGCCGATCGGCTCGCTGACAAGGTGAGGGCCCTGCGGGTGTTCGACGACGCCGACGGGCGCATGAACGAGCCGTTGAGCGAGCGCGAGGCGCTCTGCGTGAGCCAGTTCACCCTGTACGGCGACACACGCAAGGGCAACCGCCCGAGCTACGTCGAGGCTGCGCCCCCGGAGCTCGCTGAGCCCCTCTATGAGCGCTTTCGCGAGCGGCTCGGCGCGCGGGGCGGCGTGTTCGGTGCGCGAATGGCCGTGGAGCTGGTCAACGACGGGCCGGTGACGGTGATGGTCGAGGTTGAGGCGACGCGCTAGCTTCCGCGCGTGTCCCGGGGTGGTGAAAGCGTGGCGACGCGACTGGGCGCGGTCGCGGTCGATGACGGCGAGCTGCGGTTCACGGTCGACATCGCGGGCCGCGAGCACGAGATCTGGCTGACGAGCAGCGAGCCGCTGGCGGCCGGGCCCGAGGCGGCGGCCGTCGCCACGCTGCTCCCGGCCATGGCGGCGGGTGCCCCGCTCGAGCTCGAGGCGCCGGTCGCGCAAGCCACCCTCGACGGGATGCGCGAGGCGCAGGCGATCCTCGCCTCGTGGGCGCGCTCCGGGGGCAGCCGCGGCATGTTTGCGTTCGCCCGCGAGATCGAGATCATGACCGGCAGCCCGCCGGACCCGCAGTCCTGGGCTACGCGGCCAGCCGCGGTCGCGGCCTTCTTCAGCGGCGGTGTGGACTCGTTCTCGACCGTCCTCGGCCATCCGGAGATCACGCATCTGATCCACGTCGAGGGGTTCGACGTCGGGCTCGAACAGCGCGAGCTCGCGGGCCGCGTCCGGGCGGAGCTCGAGGCCGCGTCGGCAGAGCTCGGCCGAGAGCTCATCGTCGTCCGCACCAACCTCCGCGAGCTATCCGACCTACACGTGCCGTGGGCCACGTACTTCGGCACTGCGCTCGCCGCGGTCGCCGTATCGCTCTCGGGCGCGGTGGGGCGTGTCCTCATCGCAAGCGGGATCACCTACGACACGCTCCACCCGCTCGGCTCACATCCGATGCTCGACCAGCTCTGGGGCCGCGGGCGCGTCGAGATCGTCCACGACGGCGCCCGGATCCCTCGGGTCGAGAAGGTGCGCAGGCTGGCGATGGACCCCGTGGCGCGCCGCCGGCTGCGGGTCTGCTGGGAGACCCCCGAGGGTGATTACAACTGCGGCCGCTGCGAGAAGTGCCTCCGCACCTTGACGGCGCTCGAGGTGCTCGGCGTGCGTCGGCAGTTCGTGACGTTTCCAGATGACTTCAGCCCGGACCTCGTGGCCGGAACCGGGCTCACCGACCGCTTTCAGATCGATTTCTGGCGCGACAACCTCGAACTGGCGATCCGCGAACAGGCGCGCCCGGAGCTGATCGAGGCGATCGAGGCCTGCCTCGCAACCGCGCCGCCGGCTGCTCGCGCGCTGCCGGCGGCCGAGGTTCCTGCGATCGAGCGCGAACGCGAACCGATGCTCTACATGCGGCCGGAGACGTTCGCGGCGCTCGCGGCGCACAGCTCGGCCGTGATCCTGATCGGAAGCTACGACGGCTCGGGCAACTACGGTGACGTGGCCCAGCTCGAGAGCGCCGTTCGGCTGCTCGAGGCGCTCGGCACCTCAGCGCTCCTGCTGCCGGTCACCGACCTGCGCTACCAGGCAAGCCACCGGCGGATCGAGCTGCCCGCGACCACGAACTTCGACGCCGGGCACGTCCTCGTCTTCGCCTACCCGAGCCCGTCCACCGACCACAGAACGATCGAGGAAGGCCTAATCCCGGCGGTGCTGCCCGCTTCCATCTCCTACGCGCCCACGTACCTGTACGGAGGTGGATTCCTGAACGTACGGTGGGCGGACCGGGTGCTCGACATGATTGCCGCCGCTGCCGACCTCGGCACGTCCCCCGGTGTCTCCGGGTGGACGGCCACGTCCTCGGGGCTCCAGATCGAACCGGGATGGGCCCGGAGGCTCGGCGCCGAGCCGCGCGGAATCCTTCGCTCCTTGGAGCAGATCGGTGTCCGCGACGAGCTCTCCCGCCAGGCGGGCGCTGACCTCGCCGGGCCCGACGGAATGCCGCCGGCCGTCAACACTGGCGACGACGCGGTCGGAACGGTCGCGCGTGCGCTCGACGCCGCCGGAGAGCACCCTCCGGCGGCCGGCCTCACGGTCAATCTCCACGTCTGCGCCGAGCCATGGGTGACCGACGATCCCGCCGGGCTCGTGGGCTTCATCAGCCGCTATCTGGAGGCTGTTGCCGGCCGCGCCGGTGGCGAGCTTCGGATTCAACCGTTGATCGCCTACGACGACGGTCGAATCAGCGAGCGACCGCAACTCGAGGCCGTGCTTGCCCGTTGCCTGCGATTCGCGACCATGGCCGAGCCGATCGCACTCCAGCCGGCCACGCTCGCCAGCGCGCTTCAGACGATGCGCCGAGCGGCCGTGACGGTGAGCTGCTCCTATCACGTGAGCCTCACGTCGCTGCTCGCCGGGGTGCCGTCGGTGCTGCTCTTCGGCAACGAGTACTACGCGCAGAAAGCGGGCGCGCTGCGACGGGACTTCCCGCTGGGTGAGGAGTACTTCTGCAACACCTCGGCCAAGCCGGAGGGGGCGGGCGCGGCCCTCGCCGCGCGTCTCGAACCGCATGCCCGGAGCAGGGACCACGAGCTCCTCGCGATTGCGCGCGATTCCGTACTGCAGCGGCGCCAGCGCGCCGAGCGCGAGCTCCTGGAGCAGCTTGCCCCCGGCAGCGAGCGAGCCCGGGCCGGCGGCAGCAACCGCCGCGGTGTCACCGCCGGGTCGGGCGTCGACGCGTTGGTTCGGGCGTGGGCGCGCCTGCGAGACGATCGCGCCGCGGTCGTCGAGCAAGCCGCAGGGCGCCAGGCGCTCTTGGACGAGGTTGAGCGCTCGGCGAGCTGGCGCGTGACCGCGCCGCTGCGCGCCGCGAAGCGCCTCGGACGCCCTCGGGACTGAGGGCCTCGGGCTATACTGACGGAGCCTTTTCACGTACCCGAACCCTTTCGAGGTGGGCCCGGGCCCGCCTTTTTTTTGGCGTTTGGCAGCGTGCGGGGGCAGGAGGAAAGACCAGTGAGGACCGAGTTGAGCGAGCTTCAGGAGCTGCAAGAGACAATCGAGCGGAGAATCGGCGAGCACGAGCCGAGCGTTGAGTTGATCGCGCTCGAGCGGCCGGCCGCGGAGACCCTGAGGCTCTACATCGATCATCCGGAGGGCGTCGATCTGGCGCTCTGCGAGCGGGTCACGAACGAGCTGCGCGATCTGCTCGAGAGCTGGTCGCTCGAGGTCTCCTCACCGGGGGCCGACCGGCCGCTCACGAAACCCGAGCACTATCGTCGTTTTCTCGGCCGCCGGGTCAAGGTCCGAACCGAGGAGGAGGTGGAGGGCAGGCGAAACTTCACCGGGAGGCTCACGGACGCCGACGAGCAGAGCGTCTCCCTGGAGGCGGACGGGGACGCGATCCGCATCCCGCTGGCGCGCATCCGTCGATCGAATCTGGTTCCCGAGTTTGGAGGTAGCGGTTGAGTCGCGAGATCGTCGAGGCACTGCATGGCCTCGAACAAGAGAAGGGCATCGACGCAGAGACGCTGATGGCGGCGCTTGAGGACGCGCTGCTCTCCGCCTACAAGAAGAGCCCCGGTGCGGCCAAGTACGCGCGCGTCGACCTCGATCGCGACACCGCGGATTTCCGCGTCTATGAGCTGATCCTGCCGCCGGAGCTCGAGGAGAAGCTCCTGGCGCAGGTCGCCGAGGAGCAGGAGCAGACGATCGACCCGGAGACGGGGGAGCTCCGCGAGCCCGAGGAGCCGGAGCTCGATCCGGAGATCCTCGAGCCGTATCGCGATCAGATCAAGGCGCGCGACGTGACGCCGGATGACTTCGGCCGGATCGCGGCGCAGACCGCGAAGCAGGTGATCCTCCAGCGGATCCGTGAGGCCGAGCGCCAGATGATGTACGACGAGTACCAGGACCGTGTCGGCGAGCTGATCACCGGGATCATCCAGCAGTCCGACAACCGGTACACGCTCGTCCAGCTCCGCGAGCGGGTCGAGGCGCTCCTGCCTCGCTCCGAGCAGGTCTGGAACGAGCGCTACGACCACGGGATGCGCGTCAAGGCCGTGATCACCGACGTCTCCGCCGAGGGCAAGGGGCCGAGCATCGTCGTCTCGCGCCGCAGCCCGGAGCTGATCAAGGAGCTCTTCGAGCTCGAGGTGCCGGAGATCGCGGACGGCCTGGTTGAGATCGTCGGCGTCGCCCGCGAGCCCGGCTACCGCTCGAAGATCGCGGTCATCTCGCACGCCGACGGCGTCGACCCTGTCGGTGCATGCGTCGGCCCGCGTGGATCGCGCGTCCGCATGGTCGTCTCCGAGCTCCGCGGCGAGAAGATCGACATCATTCCCTACAACGACGAGCCCGCCCGGTTCGTCGCCAAGGCGCTCTCGCCGGCGCGGGTGCGCGAGGTGCTCGTCGACGACGAGACCAAGGAAGCGACCGTGATCGTCCCCGACGACCAGCTTTCGCTCGCGATCGGCCGCGAGGGCCAGAACGCGCGGCTGGCCGCGAAGCTCACCGGCTGGAAGGTTGACATCAAGTCGCAGACCGAGTTCTCGGAGGTCGAGGAGATCGAGTACGAGCAGGAGGAGCACGCGGACGGCCGCTGCGCTGCCGTCCTCTCCGCCGGCCGTCGGTGCCCGAACGCGGCGCTCGAGGGGTCGCGCTACTGCGGCCTTCCGCAGCATCAGGCGCTGAGCCGCCTCTCCACCAACCAGGTGACCGTGCTGGCGCCGCTCAGCGACGAGGAGGTCGCGGTGCTCGCGGACCCGGACGCATCCGACGATCTGGTCGCGCCGCTCGTCGAGCGTGCGGAGGCCGAGTTCTCGGCCGAGGCGGAGACGCCCGCGCCGCCGGCCGAGCCGGAGGCGCCGACGGCGCCGCCGGTCGAGGAGCCGGAGGAGCCGGCCGACCCGAGCGAGCCCGAGGAGCCCGAGGAGCCTGCGGAGCAGCCCGAGCAGGCCGAGACGACCGTTGACGGCGGCGTGCCGGAGGAGGAGGCCGCGGCCGAGGCTCCGACCGACGAGAAGGCGGAGGCGCAGTCGTAGGTGGCCCGTAAGCGCGTCCACGAGATCGCCAAGCAGGAGGGCGTCACCTCCAAGGACGTCCTCGCCGCGCTCGCTGCCGCGGGGGTCGAGGCGAAGGCCGCAGCGTCGAGCGTCGACGAGGATGTCGCTCTTCAGGCGCTTCGCGCCGGGAACGGGGAGGCGTCGGCCGCGCCGACGGAGTCGCAGCGCGCCGAGGCGCCCACCGCCGCGGCGGCGCCACCCGGCGATCAGGCGGCGGCCAACCAGGCCGCTCCCGCCCAGGGAAACCCCGTACGCCCGATGCGCCCTGTTGACGGCGCCGGAGGCGGCGCCGGCAAGTCCGGCCAGAAGAAGCGGCGCCGCGTCGTCATCGACTCGCAGGCCTCACGCCGCGATCAGATGCCGCAGGCACCGCCGCGCCGCCCGCCGCGGCGCCGGGGCGGGCGGCGCCGCCGGCCGCTGCTCGAGGAACCGGTCGCGAAGGCACCGGAGGTCGAGCGCGAGCCGGAGGCGATCAAGGTCCCGGCCGGCGCCACCGTCCGCGAGGTCGCCGAGACGCTCGGCGTCGGCTCGGCGGAGGTGATCAAAAATCTGATGCAGCTCGGCGAGATGGCGACGCTAACGCAGTCGCTGCCGGACGAGACGATCCAGGTCCTCGCCCAGGAGCTCGGGCAGAAGGTCGAGGTCGTGACCGCCGCCGAGGAGGTCGAGGAGGCACCCGAGTATGAGGACTCCGCCGAGGACCTCGCGGAGCGCCCGCCCGTGGTCACGATCATGGGCCACGTCGTCCACGGCAAGACGTCGCTGCTCGACGCGATCCGCGAGACGGAGGTCGTTGCCGGTGAGGCCGGCGGGATCACGCAGCACATCGGCGCCTACCAGGTAAGCCACAACGGCAAGATGATCAGTTTCATCGACACTCCGGGCCACGCGGCGTTCACGGCGATGCGCGCCCGCGGGGCCGACGTCACCGACATCGTCGTGATCGTCGTCGCAGCCGACGACGGCGTCATGCCGCAAACCGTGGAGGCGATCGACCACGCCCGCGCCGCCGAGGTCCCGATGCTGGTCGCGGTAAACAAGATCGACCTCCCGGACTCGAACCCCGACAAGGTGAAGGGCGAGCTCGCCAGCCAGGGGCTCAGCCCCGAGGACTGGGGCGGCGACACGATCTTTGTCAACGTCTCGGCGAAGACGAAGGAGAACCTCGACGAGCTGCTCGAGAACATCGTCCTGCTCGCCGAGGTCGAGGAGCTTCGTGCGAACCCGGACGCGCCCGCCTCCGGGTCGGTCATCGAGTCGCACCTCGACCCCGGCCGCGGCCCGGTCGCCACCGTCCTCATCCAGCGCGGCACGCTCCACGTCGGCGACTCCGTCGTCGCCGGCCCACAGTGGGGCAAGGTGCGCGCGATGCAGGATCACTCGGGCGCTCGCGTCACCGAGGCGAAGCCCGGCGACCCCGTCGAGGTGCTCGGCTTCGAGGGCGTCTGCGAGGCCGGCGAGCACGTCGAGGTGGTCGAGAACGACCGCCGTGCCCGGCAGCTCGCCCAGGAGCGCCAGACGCGCCTCAAGTCAGAGCAGCTCGCGCGCCGTCAGTCGCGCAGGCTGACGCTCGACGAGGTCTTCGCGAAGGCCCGCGAGGGGGAGATCAACGAGCTCAACATCCTGCTCAAGGCCGACGTGTCCGGATCGCTCGAAGCGCTCCAGGACGAGATCGCGAAGCTCCCTCAGGACGAGATCGTCGTCAACGTGATCCGCTCCGCCGCGGGCGGCATCAACGAGTCCGACGTCATGCTCGCCGCGGCCTCCGACGCCGTCATCATCGGCTTCAACGTCCGCCCGCTCACCGACGCTCGCCGCGCCGCCGAGCGCGAGGGCGTCGAGATCCGCACCTACTCGGTGATCTACAAGGTGACCGAGGACCTGCGGGCGGCGATGGAGGGCATGCTCGAGCCCGAGGAGGTCGAGGAGACGCTCGGCCAGGCTGAGATCCTCGAGCTCTTCAAGGCCTCGCGCGTCGGCACGATCGCCGGCTGCTCGGTCAGCGACGGCCGCCTCGTCCGCGGCGCGGCGGTCAGGCTCGTGCGCGAGGGCACGGTGGTCTGGACCGGCCGGATCGGTTCCCTGCGCCGCTTCAAGGACGACGTCCGTGAGGTCGAGGCCGGTCTCGAGTGCGGCGTCGTGCTCGAGAACTACCAGGACGTCAAGGTCGGCGACGTGATCGAGGCCTTCGAGACCCGCCAGGTCGAGAAGACGCTCGAGTAGCGGCCGCCCCGGCGCCGGGATTGGCGCCCGCCTACGCTTTGGGCGCTGCATGGCGACTGCCTACGTCTCACTGACCGAGGTCCGGCTCGACCTGCGCCACGCGCGGAATCTGAAGGAGAAGCGGCAGGTCGTGAACTCACTCAAGACGCAGATCCGGCAGAGGTTCGTCGCCGCCGTCGCTGAGGTCGGCGACCACGACGATCGCCGGAGCGCCGATCTGCTCGTGGCGCTCGTCGGCGGGGCGGAGGTGCGGGCTCGCGCTGCCGAGCTGGAGCGGTTCATCGAGGCCCGTTGTCCAGATGCGTGCGCGTTCGAGCGCGACCTCCTGAGCCTGGCCGACGTTCGCGACTAAAGGCCCGGGATGCCCCTGTTATGTTGGCCCGGTATGGCTGGAGGCGACCGCATGCGGCGGATCGACGAGGTCATGCGGAAGATCGTCGGCACGGCGATCGCCAACGACCTCGAGGATCCAAGGATCGGTTTCGTGACTGTCACCGCCGTTCACACCAGCCCTGATCTGCGCTCGGCGCGGGTCTACGTGAGCGTGCTGGGCGACGAGCAGGAGCGCGAGGCGACGCTCGCAGCGCTTCGCTCATCACATGGGAAGCTCCAGGCGGCGATCGCGCGGGAGGTCAGGATCAAGCACACCCCGACGCTCACGTTTCACTACGACGAAGGGCCCGAGCGCGGCATTCGGCTGACGCGCCTGCTCGAGGGCAACGAGTGAGGCGGCGCCCGACAGGGCGAAGCCGGGCGCGGCCGCTGGTGAGGCCGCTGCGATGACCGGAGAGGTGATTGCGCCGGCGACCGACCTCGACCGGGCGGTCGAGGAGCTCCGCGCGGGCGAGCGGTTCCTGCTCACGACCCACGAGGGTCCCGACGGCGACGCCCTCGGGTCGCTCCTCGCCCTCCACAACGTGCTCGAGCAGCTCGGTAAGGACTCGCTGATGTTCCTGGCCGCCAAGGAGTTCCCGCTCCCGGTCGAGTACCGGTTCTTGCCGCTCACCGACGTCTTCCACGAGCCGCCGGCAGACCTCGTGGACCGCACGCTCGTCTTCCTCGACTGCGGGAACATCGACCGGATGCCGGTCGACTTCCTGCGGCGGGAGGGGGCCCGCCTCCTCAATATCGATCACCACCACGACAACACCCGCTTCGGCACGATCAACCTCGTCGACACCGCGGCCTCGTGCACCGCGGAGATCCTGTTCGAGATCGCGAAGCGGCTCGGCGCCGTGATCACGCCCGAGATCGCCTCGGCGCTCTACGTCGGCGTGGTCACCGACACCGGCAAGTTCATGTACGAGAACACGAGCCCCGCCGCGCACCGGATGGCGGCGGAGCTGGTCGAGGCGGGGGTCGACGTGAACGACATCTACCGGCGCCTGTATGAGCGGGTGCCGACCGAGAAGCTGCGCCTGCTCGCCCGCGCGCTCGACAAGGTGGAGCGCTACGACGACGGGCGGGTCGCGATCACCTACGTCAGCGCCGACGACTACGCGGCAACCGGCGCCGGCGAGGAGCTCACCGAGGGCGTGATCGACTTCCTGCGCGCGCTCGAGGGCGCCGAGGTCGCGGCCGTCATCCGCGACAAGACCGACGGCGGACGAAGCGCGCGAAAGGTGAGCCTTCGCTCCTCCGATGGCGCGGTGGACGTCTCGGCGATCGCCCGCCTGCACGGTGGCGGCGGTCATCGCCGCGCCGCCGGCTTCGGCAGCGACCTCAGCTACCCGGAGCTGGTCGAGTTCCTGCGTGCCGAGATCGCCGGCCAGCTCGACTGACCAGGGGCCCGCGGCCCACGGCGCCGTGCTGCTCGCCGACAAGCCGGCGGGCGCGACGTCACACGACGTGGTCGCCCGGCTGCGACGCGCCCACGGTGCGAAGGGCGGCCACGCGGGGACGCTCGACCCGTTCGCGACCGGTCTTTTGATCGTGCTGCTCGGGCGGCCCGCGACGCGCGAGCAGAGGCGGTTCACGGCGCTGCCGAAGACCTACCGCGTTCGCGCCCGGTTCGGCGCCGTCTCGACCACCGGGGACGTCGATGGCGAGATCACCGAGACCGGCCGGGTGCCCGAGGGCGAGCTCGAGCTTCCGACCGGCGAGCTCCGGCAGCGACCGCCGATCTACTCCGCGATCAAGGTGGGCGGCGAGCGCGCCTACAGGCGAGCGCGCCGCGGGGAGCAGGTCGAGATGCCCGAGCGCCTCGTCACCGTCCACCGGTTCGAGGAGATCGAGCGCTCGGACGAGGAGGCGGAGTTCGAGATCGAGTGCTCGTCGGGCACCTACGTGCGCAGCCTGGTCGCCGACCTCGGCGACGCCTACTGCACCGCGCTCAGGCGCACCGCGATCGGGCCGTTCAGGGTCGAGGAGGCCGACGAGGAGCGCCCGATCCCGCTCTCCGACGCGCTCGCGCGCCTTCGCTAGGTCGTCTGGCAGAGTCCCGGGCCTTGACGATCAAGGTGACACCGCTTCCCGAGGTCGCGCGCCGGCCGCGCAGCGTCGCGATCGGCACCTTCGACGGCGTCCATGTCGGCCATCGCCACGTGATCGAGGGGGCCGACACGGTGCTCACCTTCGATCCGCATCCGCTGAGCGTCATCCGCCCCGAGGCGGCGCCGAAGCTGATCATGCCGTTCGAGATCAAGCGCGACGTGATCGATGGGCTCGGCGTCAGCGAGCTCGTTGTGATCCCCTTCGACCGCGAGTTCTCCTCGATCGAGGCGGAGGAGTTCTGCTCGCGAATCCTCGTGGAGGAGCTTGGCGCCGAGCAGGTCTCGGTTGGCGAGAACTTCCGCTTCGGCAAGCGGGCGAAGGGCGATCCCGAGATGCTCGCCTCACGGGAGGAGTTCTCGACCCGGGTCATGCCGCTGGTGGAGGTCGACGGCGAGACCGTCTCCTCGACCCGGATCCGGGCGCTCGTCGCCGCTGGGGACGTCGAGGCGGCGATGCGCTGCCTCGGGGCGCCGTTCCTGCTCGAGGGCACGGTGGTCGAGGGCGACCGGCGGGGGCGCACGCTCGGCTTTCCGACCGCGAACGTGGTCCCGCAGGAGGAGTACGTGTATCCCGGCCACGGGGTCTACGCCGCGTTCGCGAACGGCATCCCGGCGGCGGTCAATGTCGGTGTTCGGCCGACCTTCGAGACGGGCCGTGGGGTCCTGATCGAGTCCTATCTGATCGACCACGCGACAGACCTTTACGGCCGGTCTCTGCGGATCGCGTTCATCGCCCGGCTCCGGGGCGAGCGGCGCTTTGCGAGCGTCGAGGAATTGGTCGCGCAGATGCACCGCGACGTCGATGAGGCGCGCGACCTGTGTGCTAGCTTCTCTGCGCCGCAGCCCTGACCGGGGCGCGGCGTTTTCACGATGAGCCTCACCAAGGAAAAGAAGCAGGAGCTGATCGGCAAGTACGGGCGCTCCGACGGCGACACGGGGTCCGCCGAGGTCCAGGTCGCGCTGATGACCGCGCGCATCAACGAGCTCACCGAGCACCTGCGCTCGCACACCAAGGACCATCACTCCCGGCGCGGCCTGCTGATGCTCGTCGGCAAGCGGCGTCGCCTGCTGCGCTACCTCCAGCGCTCCGATCTCGAGCGCTACCGTGCGGTCGTCGCCGAGCTCGGCCTGCGCCGCTAGCCGGGGGGACCGCCGGCCGTGATCGAGCCCGGCACCAAGGCGCCGGAGTTCACGCTCCCCAATCATCGCGGCGAGGCCGTCCGCCTGACGGACTTCGCGGGTCGAAAGCTCCTCCTCTGCTTCTACCCGAACGACTTCAGCCCCGTCTGCTCCGACCAGCTTTCGATCTACCAGGAGGTGCTCGCGGAGATCCGGGCAGAGGGCGTCGAGCTGGTCGGGATCTCCACCGACGGGACCTGGTCGCATAACGCGTTTCGCAAGCAGCTCGGGCTCGAGATGCCGCTGCTCTCCGACTTTCATCCGAAGGGAGAGGTGTCGCGCGCCTACGGTGCGTACCTCGAGGACTGGGGGACTCCGAACCGCTCGCTCGTCCTGATCGACGAGGACGGGATCGTGCGGTGGGTCCACGCGTCGCCGACGCCGCTCGAGATCCCCGGCGCGAACCTGATCTTCGATGCGCTCACCGCCGTCGCCTGAGCTGACCAGCGCCGCGGTGCCGGTGATCAGCGAGCGCGACCACGCGCACGGCGACGGCGCCGACGCCATCGTCTATCTCGACCTCGCCTGTCCCGCCTGCGCGGCGATGTGGCCCGAGCTGCGTGCGCTGCCGCTGCGGCTCTGCGTCCGGCACTTCCCGATGGCCTCGAAGCGGTCCCGGTCGCCCGTCCTTCACGCCGCGGCCGAGGCGGCCGCGCTTCAGCGCCCGGGAGCGTTCTGGGACATGGTCGACTCGATCTACGCCGATCAGGGCCACCAGGACGACCCGCACCTCTGGGCGCGCGCCGAGGCCCTGCGGCTCGACCTGCGGCGCTTCGAGGCCGACCGGCGGTCGATGGTCGTCGCAGCGCGGCTGCGGGCCGACTTCATGGCTGGAATCCGGGCGGGCGTCACCGGGACGCCGAGCGCGTTCGCCGCCGGGAAGCTCCTGCAGGGCGAGCTGATCCCCGGTCTCGCCTCAGCGCTCGCCTTGTAACATCGCTCCCGTTCGAGAACCGAAAAGTTCTGTAGCAAGGCGCAGCCATCCGGGCTGCCGAAAGGAAAAAGCGAATACATGAGCATGTTTGACGTGACCCGCGTCGCGACCGAGATCGGCGGGGAGGAGATCTCGTTCGAGACCGGCAAGCTCGCCCGTCAGGCGGGCGGGGCCGTGGTCGTCCGTGCGGGCGACACCCTGGTCCTCTGCACCGCGACGATGGGCAACCTACGCGACGTCGACTTCCTGCCCCTCACCGTCGACGTCGAGGAGAAGCATTACGCCGCCGGCAAGGTCCCCGGCTCGTTCTTCCGCCGCGAGGCGAGGGCGGGTGAGAAGGCGACCCTGACCGCGCGCATGATCGACCGGCCGATCCGGCCGCTCTTCCCGAAGGGCTGGCACTACGAGACGCAGCTGGTCGCCCAGCCGCTCTCGGTCGACCACGTTCACCCCTACGACATCCTCGCCATGAACGGCGCCTCCGCGGCGCTCGCGATCTCGCCGGTGCCGGTGTCGAAGCATGTCGGCGCGGTGCGCATCGGAAAGCTCGACGGCGACTTCGTCGTCAACCCCGACGAGGAGGCGCTCGAGGAGCTCGAGATGGACCTCATCGTCTCGGGCACCGACGACGCGATCCTGATGGTCGAGTGCGGCGCCGGCGGCGTCACCGAGGCCGAGGTGCTGGATGCGCTCGACATCGCCCACGGGGAGATCAAGAAGCTCGTCGCGACGATCGAGGAACTGCGCTCCACGGCCGGCAAGGACAAGGTCGAGGTCGAGGCGCCCGCCGTAGACGAGGGCCTCGTCGAGCAGGTCCGCACCAAGTACGGTGAGAAGCTCGACACCGCGACCCAGGTCGAGCAGAAGCTTGCCCGCCAGGACGCGATCGCCGCCGTCGAGGCCGAAGCGCTGGCCGAGTTCGCGGCCGGCGAGGGCGAGGTCGAGGTCGACCCCGAGAAGGCCCCCGAGGTCAGCCGCGCGTTCGCGAAGCTCGAGAAGGACGTCATCCGCAAGCGGATCGCGGTCTCAAAGAAGCGGCCCGACGGTCGCGCCCAGGACGAGATCCGGCCGATCGAGTGCGAGGTCGACGTGGCCCCGCGCGTCCACGGCTCCGCACTCTTCACCCGCGGCGAGACCCAGATCCTCTCCAGCGTCGCGCTGGCGACGACCCGCATGGACATGAAGGTCGACAACCTCGGCCTGGTGGAGTCCAAGCGGTTCTGGCACCACTACAACTTCCCGCCGTTCTCGGTCGGGGAGGCCGGGTTCATGCGCGGCCCGAAGCGCCGCGACATCGGCCACGGCGCGCTCGCCGAGCGGGCGCTCACCCCGACGATCCCGGACGAGGAGGAGTTCCCGTACGTGATCCGCGTCGTCTCCGACACGCTGGAGTCGAACGGGTCGTCCTCGATGGGATCGGTGTGCGCGTCCTCGATGGCGCTCCAGGCCGCCGGCGTCCCCGTCTCCGCGCCGGTCGCCGGCGTCGCGATGGGGCTGATCAAGGAGGGCGATGACTACGTCGTCCTCACGGACATCGCCGGCGTCGAGGACCACCTCGGCGACATGGACTTCAAGGTCGCCGGGACCTCCGACGGAATCACGGCGCTGCAGATGGACATCAAGATCAGCGGCGTTACCTTCGAGATCCTCACCGACGCCCTCGAGCAGGCGCGCAAGGGCCGCCTGTTCATCCTGGACAAGATGTCGGGCGCGATCGAGGGCCCGCGCGAGAAGCTCTCCGTGTACGCGCCGGCGATCGAGACGATCAAGATCGACCCCGAGAAGATCGGGGCCGTGATCGGCAAGGGCGGCGAGACGATCCGCGGCATGCAGGAGGAGTTCGAGGCCGAGATCGACATCGACGACGACGGCACCGTGCGGGTCTACGCGCCCAGCGGCGCGCTGGTCGAGGCCTGCATCAAGCGGATCGAGTCGATGACCCGTGAGGCGGAGGTCGGGGATCACTTCCCGAACGCGAAGGTCGTCAAGACGACCACCTTCGGCGCCTTCGTCGAGCTCGTCAAGGGCACCGACGGACTGCTTCACATCTCCAATGTGAAGCCAGGCGAGCGCGTCGGCGCGGTCGAGGACGTGCTCTCGGCCGGCGATCAAATCGACGTCACGGTGGCCGAGGTCGACAAGGAGCGTGGCCGGATCGGGCTGCGGCTCTCCGACGACCCGGCGATCTCCGGCAAGTCGCCGGAGGAGCTGGCCAAGCTCGGCACTGGCGACCCGACGATGGGCGGCGGCGGCCGGGGTGGCCGCGGCGGTCGCGAAGGGCGAAACGGCGGCGGCCGCGGGGGTCGCGGCCGCGAGCGCGAGAAGCTCGGCGGTGGCGGCGGAGGTCGCGAGCGCCATTGACGACCCTGCCGACGGGAGTCGAGCTCGCTGAGCTCCCGAACGGTGTCCGGGTAGTCACCGAGACCGTCCCCTCGGTCCGCTCGGTGGCCCTCGGGCTCTGGGTGCGAACGGGTTCGCGGGACGAGGCGCCGGCGCAGGCCGGCGTCTCGCACTTCCTCGAGCACCTGCTGTTCAAGGGCACCGAGCGCCACTCGGCGATCGAGATCTCCGAGCTCTTCGACGGGATGGGCGCGGCGACCAACGCCGCCACCGGCAAGGAGTCGACGCACCTGCACGCGCGCTTTCTCGACGAGCACACCGAGCGGGCCTTCGACCTGCTCGCCGAGATGCTGCTAGCGCCGGCGCTGCCGCCGGAGGAGATCGACTCCGAGCGCGAGGTCGTCCTCGAGGAGATCGCGATGTATGAGGACGAGCCCTCCGACCGCGTGCACGACGTGCTCGCGGAGGCGATCTATGGCGACCATCCGTTGGGCCGCCGCGTTCTCGGTCGCTCGGAGGTGATCGGCGGGATCCCGGTGCCGGACATCGCCGGCTACCACCACACCCGCTATACGGCGCCCAACATCGTCGTCTCGGCGGCCGGCCACCTCGAGCATGCGCGCCTCGTCGAGCTCGCCGAACGCTACGTGTCGGCACCCGCCGCGAATGGCGCCGGCGCAGCGCCCAACGGCGGGCTGCCGAGCGACGCGGCGAAGCTCCTCTTCTATCCCAAGGACACCGAGCAGTACCACATCTGCTTCGGCGGGCCGGGAATCTCGCGTGGGGACGAGCGGCGGTTCGCGCTCGCCGTGCTCGACACGATCTTCGGCGGCTCCGTCTCGTCGCGGCTCTTCCGCGAGGTGCGCGAGAAACGCGGCCTCGCCTACTCGGTCGGCTCCTACACGCACGAGTTCGTCGACCGCGGCTTCGTTGCGAGCTACGTCGGCACCAGAGCGGACAACGTGGCCGAGGCCTGCGAGATCATCGGCAGGGAGCTGGCGTCCCTCAGCACCGAGGGCGTCAGCGACGACGAGCTGCGCCGGGCGAAGGAGCACGTCAAGGGGCGTCTGGTGCTCGGGCTGGAGTCCACGGGCTCCCGGATGAGCCGAATCGCGCGCGCGGTCCTATTCGGGATCCCGCTGCTCTCGATCGACGAGATGCTCGAGCGGATCGAGGGGGTCAGCGCCGAGGAGGTCGCCGAGCTATCGGCGGAGCTCTACGACCCGGCGAAGTTCGCCGCCGCCTGCGTGGGACCCGAGGAGGAGCGCTTCCGCGATGCTGCCTCACATGTCTCCGAAGCCCTGGTGGCGTGATCCGCGTCGTCGTCGCCGGGGCGGCCGGGCGGATGGGGGAGACGGTCTGTGAGGCGGTGGAGGATGCCGACGACACCGAGCTCGTCGGCCGCGCCGACCCGGCGCTCGACACCCCGCTCGCCGAGGTCCTCAACGGCGCCGACGTGGCGGTGGACTTCACTACGCCTGAGACGGCGCCGGAAAACGTGCGCGCGTGCCTCGACGCCGGCGTCCATGCCGTCGTCGGGACGACCGGCTTCGACCTCGACGAGCTCCGCGCTGCTGCCGAGAGATCCGGCGGCGAGGCGAAGGTCTTCGTGGCGCCGAACTTCGCGATCGGCGCGGTGTTGATGATGCGGTTCGCCGCCGAGGCCGCGCGGCACATGCCCGAAGTGGAGATCATCGAGCTTCACCACGACCGAAAGCTCGACGCGCCGTCCGGGACCGCGAGGCGCACGGCCGAGCTCGTCGCGAACGCCGGCGGCAACGTCCACCAGCCGATCCACTCGGTGCGGCTGCCGGGGCTCGTCGCCCACCAGGAGGTCATCCTCGGCGGCGAGGGCCAAACGCTCACGATCCGCCACGACTCGATCGACCGGCGATCGTTCATGGCCGGTGTCCTGCTCGCGACCCGGCGTGTCGGGCAGCTGCCCGAGCGGTTCACGGTCGGGCTCGAGGCGCTCCTTTGACCGGCTCGAATACGGCTTCCGGCTCGATGAGTGACGTCGGCCTCCTCGACGCGACCGCGCAGGCGGAGCTCGTCCACAACGGTGACCTCACGCCGCTCGAGCTCGTCGATGCGGCGATCGAGCGAATCGAGGCGCTCAACCCGAAGCTGAACGCGGTGATCCACGAGCTCTTCGAGGAGGGACGCGAGGCGGCTCGCGGAGAGCTTCCGGACGGCCCGTTCAGGGGCGTCCCGTTCCTGCTCAAGGACCTCGGCGCGGCGCTCGCCGGGCAGCCGTTTCACCTCGGCATGCGCGCGCTCAAGGAGGCCGACTTCCGCATCCCGGTCGACACGGTGCTCGGGAGCCGCTTTCGCGACGCAGGCCTGGTGACGATCGGCAAGACGAATCTCCCCGAGCTCGGCATCCTGCCGACGACCGAGCCGGATGCCTACGGTCCGAGCCGCAATCCGTGGAACACCGACTACTCGACGGGCGGCTCGAGCGGCGGGTCGGCGGCGGCGGTGGCCGCCGGGATGGTGCCGTTCGCGCACGCCAACGACGGCGGCGGCTCGATCCGTATCCCGGCCTCGAACAACGGCCTCGTCGGGCTCAAGACGACGAGACAGCGGATCAGCGAGGGGCCGCTGATCGGCGATGTCATGTCGGGACTCACGGTCGAGCTCTGCGTCTCGCGCTCGGTCCGCGACACGGCGACGCTCCTCGACGCCGTGCACGGCCCGGCGCCGGGCGACCCGTACGTGGCGCCGGCGCCGCTCAGGCCATACGTCGAGGAGCTCACCGACGAGACGACGATGCGGATCGGCGTCCTGGAGCAGCCGCCCGTCGAGGGACTCGATTCGCACCCGGAGTGCGTCGCAGCGGTGAGAGGCGCGGCCTCGCTGCTCACGTCGCTCGGACACGAGGTGGTCGAGTCCGCGCCGATGGACGAGACCGCAGCCGCGGCATTCGATCTCGAGGAAAGCTTCATGACCCGGTGGGCCGCGGGTCAGGCGCAGACGCTCGAGCAGGTCGGCAGGCTGGTGGGCCGCCCGTTGAGCGCCGACGACGTCGAGCCGCTCACCTGGGCCCTCGCGGAGGTTGGCTGGGAGCGATCGAGCGGCCGCTACCTGCTCGACGTCCGCATCCACCAGCTCGTCTCGCGGCAGATCGCCGCCTGGCACGAGTCCGGCTTCGACCTCCTTCTGACTCCGACGATGGCCGAGCCACCGGTGCCGCTCGGCACCCACGACGACTCCGGCCCCGACCCGCTCGATGCGTTTCATCGCGCCGTGCCGCAGGGCGCGTTTACGGCGCTCTTCAACGCCACCGGTCAGCCGGCGATCTCGCTGCCGCTTCACTGGACCGAGGACGGACTCCCGGTCGGCATCCAGCTCGTCGCCCCATTCGGCCGCGAGGACCTGCTGATCCGCGCCGCGGCACAGCTCGAGCGGGCGCAGCCGTGGGCGGATCGTCGCCCGCCGCTCTTCGCGGGACAGCGCTGACCGCGGCACGCGTTACGCTGCGACCATGAGCGAGATCCGCGGCGTGATCACGGCGATGGTGACCCCGTTCGGCGCCGACGGCGAGCTCGACCTCGAGGCCGCGCGCCGGCTGGCGCGCCACCTGGTCGAGAACGGATCGCACGGGGTCGTGGTCACGGGAACCACGGGCGAGGCGCCGACGACCTCCGACGAGGAGAAGCTCGCCGTGCTCGCGGCGGTGCTCGAGGAGATCGGCGACGAGGCGACGGTGATCGCCGGCACCGGCTCCAACGACACTCACCACACCGCAGCGCTCACCGCGAGGGCCGCAGGCACCGGAGCGCACGCGGCGCTCGTCGTCACGCCCTACTACAACAAGCCGAACCCGCGCGGGATCCGCGCTCACTACCTGAGCGTGGCCGCCGCCGCACCCGACCTGCCGCTCGTCCTCTACAACATCCCGTCGCGGACGGTGATCAACATCCCGCCGGAGCTGCTCGCCGAGCTCGCGGCCGAGGTCCCGACCGTGGTGGCCGTGAAGCAGGCCAACAACGACGACCTCGGGCCGGTCGAGGGCCTCGACGTGCTCGCGGGAAACGACGACGTATTCGCGCGCACGCTCGAGTTCGGCGGCCCGGGCGGCGTGCTCGTCGCCTCCCACGTCGTGGGCGCGCAGATGCGCGAGATCTACGAGGCCGCCGAGCGAGGCGACCACGGGCGCGCCGCCGCGATCGACGCCGAGCTGCGGCCCGTCTACGAGGCGATGACCGTGACCTCGAACCCGACCCCGGTGAAGACGGCGCTCGAGCTACTCGGCGTCATCGACGCGCATTTCCGGCTGCCGATGGTGCCGGCGTCCGACGACGAGCGCACACGCATCCGCGCCGCGCTCGAGCGGCAGGGGCTACTCGTGGCGGGCGGCACTGGAGCTGCGCGATAGCTTGAGCGGCGAATCGGTGCGGATCCTCCCGCTCGGCGGGCTGGGCGAGATCGGCAAGAACATGACCGTCGTCGAGTGCGACGGGCGTATCGTCATCGTCGACACGGGGCTCATGTTCCCGACGGCGGAGATGCTCGGCATCGACCTCGTCCTGCCGGACTTCTCCTACCTCCGCGGCCGCCTCGACCAGATCGAGGCGATCGTGCTGACGCACGGCCACGAGGACCACGTCGGCGCGCTGCCGTTCGTGCTGCGCGAGATCGGGATCCCGCCGGCGATCTACAGCGGCGCGCTCACGATCGGCCTCGTGCGCTCGAAGCTCGAGGAGCACAAGATCCGCGACGCGCCGCTGCGGGTCGTCGAGGCGGGCGAGCGCGCGCGCGCCGGGCCGTTCGAGATCGAGACGATCCACATGTCGCACTCGATCCCCGATGCGCGCGCGGTCGCCCTGCACACGCCCATCGGCGCGGTCCTCGTCACCGGCGACTACCGCTTCGACCAGACGCCGATCGACGGCAGGCCGGCTGACATCGCGCGGCTCGCGGAGCTCGGGTCCGACGGCGTCCTCTGCCTGTGCGGCGACTCCACGAACGCCGACCGGCCGGGGGTCGTGCCGTCCGAGGCGACCGTGGGGCCGGCGCTCCTCGAGGTCTTCTCGCGCGCCCCCGGAAGAATCATCGTCACCTGCTTTGCGTCGAACGTCCACCGCGTCCAGCAGGTGGTGGACGCGGCGATCCAGCTCGACCGGCACGTCTCGCTCGTCGGCCGCTCGATGCGAAAGAACTTCAACATCGCGCGCAACCTCGGCATCGCGCAGGCGCCCGAGGGATTGCTCGTGGCGCCGAAGCAGATCGAGGACTATCCGGACCACAAGATCGTCGCGATCTCGACCGGAAGCCAGGGGGAGCCGCTCTCGGCGCTGCGGCGGATGGCGTTCAACGACCATCGCGACGTCGAGCTCCACTCGGGGGACACGGTCGTCTTCTCTGCCACGTCGATCCCGGGGAACGAGCGCTCCGTGAACGAGACGATCGACCGCATCTATGAGATAGGTGCGCGTGTTGTAACGCCTGCAGACGCGCCGATCCACGTCTCCGGTCACGGTTCGCGCGAGGAGCTCAAGCTGATGCTGAACCTGACCCGACCCCGGCACGTCTTCCCCTTCCATGGCGACCACAAGCGGATCCAGCTCCACGCCGAGCTAGCCGAGCAGGTCGGCATCGAGCCCGGGCGGATCCACAAGGGCCGCAACGGCCTGCCGCTCGAGATCGACGGCGACGGAGCCCGGTTCGGCGAGCAGGTGCACGCCGGGATGATGTTCGTCGACGGCGTCGACATCGGTGACCCGGACGACGTCGCCCTGCGCGACCGCCGGATGCTCTCCGCCGACGGCGTGTTCATCGTCGTCGCCACGATCGACTCCGAGGACGGCAGCTCGGTCGCGGCGCCCGAGATCATCTTCCGCGGCGTCCCGTTCCTCGAGGAGGCGGCGACCGGCGGGCTCGTCGACGAGCTTCGAGACGTGGTCGAGGCGTCGCTCGATCGGCTCGCCTCCGACGGCGTCACCGAGGCCGTCCTCCTTCAGCAGGACCTCCACGACGACATCGCCACGTTCGTGTACGACCGGCTTGGACGCAGGCCCATGATCCTCCCGGTCGTGGTGGAGGTATAGCTATGGCGGGGATCGCCCGGTGGGCCGCAACGGCCCTTTTCGTTTGTCTCGGCACCCTCGCCTGCGCGGCGGGGGCGTCGGCCGAGGCGGTCGAGCGGGCGCTCTCGCGCGCCGACGCGCCGAACGTGGAGCTCGCGCCGCGCGACTCGACCGCCGCCCCCGGCGGCGGCCGGATCGAGCGCTACGCCCAGCGGGTCGACGGCGTGCCGGTGCTGGGGGGAGAGGCCGTGGTGGCGGTGCCCGCCGGCGCGCCACCGGTGCTCGTCACGGACACGACTGCGCGGGACATCGAAGCGACGGCCGATCCATCCAGCGCGATCCCGCGGGCGCGGGCGATCGACGCGGCGCTGGCGGACTCCGACGCCGGGCGCCTGCGCGCGCGGGCGCGGGCGAAGCTCGGCATCGACCCGGTGAGCGGGCGGCTCGCATGGGAGGTGGCACTGGCGTCCAGGAAGCCGCTCGCCGACTACATCGTCACCGTCGACGCCCGTAGCGGCCGCGCGCTTCGCAGCCGCGACGTGCTCCAGCACGCGACCGGGAGCGCGATGATCTTCAACCCGAACCCGGTCGTCGAGCAGAACGGCTGGGACGGGCTCAAGGACCGCAACGACAAGGACTCCGACCGGCTCACGGCCCTCCGGCTGCCGGTGAGCCTGGAGCGGCTCACGTCGCCGAAGGGGTGCCTGGTCGGCGTGTACGTCGATGCACGCCAGGGCAAGAAGGCGAAGGCGGTCTGCTCGCCGACCTTCGACTTCAGCGGGCTGACGCGCTCCGACAACGACTTCGAGGCCGTCATGTCCTACTTCCACATCGACCGGACGCGCGCCTACGCCGACAGTCTGGGCCTCAGCGAGGCCCTGCGTGCGAAGCCGCAGAAGGTGCGCGCGAACGGCATCCGCGACGACAACTCCTACTACTCGAGCCTCACGCACTCGATGACGCTTGGCAGCGGCGGGGTGGACGACGCCGAGGACGCGGACGTGATCGTGCACGAGTACGGGCACTCGCTTCAGGACCAGGCGACGCCCGGCTTCGGCCGCACGCGCCAGAGTGCGACGATCGGCGAGGGCTTCGGCGACTACATGGCGGGCGCGATGTCGTCCCTCACCACCGGCCCGAGCCCCTGGGACGCCTGCATCTTCGACTGGGACGGGATCTCCTACTCGCCGTCGGGCTGCGGCCGCGTCGCGAATCGAACCTTCGACCTGAAGAAGGCCGAGCGGCGCTGCGGCAAGGAGATCCACTGCGTCGGCGAGGTCTGGTCCTCGACGCTGCTCGAGCTCCGCAACACGCTGGGCAATGACAGCGCCGGGCGCTCGATCGTCGATCGCGACGTCCTCGAGTCGAACTTCATGCTGAGCCCCCGCGCGGGCTTCAAGGACGTCGCGAGGGCCGTGATCGCCGCGGACCAGCTCCTCTACGGGGGCGCGAACATCCCGACGCTCGAGGCGGAACTCATCGCGCGAAAGTTCTGCAGGGCGGCGGGCTGCTGAGCAGGGCTCACGGCCACGCCGCTCGCCACTGAAAGGAGGTTCGGATGTCCGAGGAGAGCATGGTCGAGGCGGTCGAGGGGGCTCTGGCGGCGCGCGGTATCGATGAGCAAGTGGTCGCTGCCGGCCAGTTCAATCCGCGTGGGCACACCGGCGGTCTGTTCGTTGGTGGGATCGCGGGCGGTGACGCCGGGAGCCGACTCGGCGAAGTGGCGGATGCCGTCGGCACGGCCGCCGGCTCACTGGCCGGCATGCGGGCGGCCGACGCCGCCTCCGGGCTTCCCGACACGATGCTGGTCGGCGTGACCGACGCGACCGTGTACGGCTTCGCCGGGCGCAGCAGGCACGCGGTGCCAAGCGACCTCGTGTTTCAGGTTCCCCGCGCGGGCCTCACCGCGAAAGTGCACCAGAGGGTGAACGTCCGCGTCCTGGAGCTGATCGATGAGGCCAGCGGGTCAACGATCGAGCTCGAAGGGAATCGGCTTCCGGTGACTCACTCGAACGACGTGATCGAGGCGCTCACTGCCTGACGCGCTCAACGGTTTGAGCCCGCTCCGCCCTGCGCTAGGCACGGTAGCCACCTCGCGCAGGGCCGGAGCGGAACCGAGGCGCATTACGCGCCCTCACTCACCTCGTAGATCTCGTCGGCCACGAGTCCGTGCGCTTCCTGGTGGACGGTGCGCGCGGCCCCGGCGTCGGGCGCGTCGATGAGGCAGAAGATCTTTCCTTCTCCCTCGTCGACCCAGTAGCGCAGATAGCGCACGTCGTGCTTGCCCTGCACCTCGAGGTCCCGAGCGTGAGCCCCGGCGGCATCGGCGCGGCCGACGCCTCCGTCGATCGTGTGAATGTCCATGAACAGCGGCATTGGCTGCCTCCTTGATTCGCTGACTGGTCAGCGCGAGGCTTCCACCCGTCCATGTGAGCGGGCGTGTGATGCTCAGACGAGCGCAGCGCCTCGCAGATCGGCGACGCGCCCGCGAAGGGCCGGGTTCTCGACCTCCGCGACGAGCAGCTTTGCGGCGTCGAGCGAGCGCCTGTCGCCGAGCGCGGCGCGCAGAAGGGAGGCGGTGACCCCGAGCTCACGGATCCCGGTCCGCCCGCTCATCGAGGTGAGGTCGGCAACCCACTCCGGGGCCCGTCGATGTCCGACGTCCACGCCGGTCGCGGCGAGCGTGGAGAGGACATATCCCTCGCCCCACCTGTATCCGCCCGGGAAGAGCGACGCTCGACGCCGCGCCTCCTCGAGCCAACGCAGGCCAGCCGGGGCATCGTCCTCGCGCAAGGCAACCCGGCCGAGGCCCTGGCCGGCCATCCCCTGCCAGCAGGGGTCACCCAGTTCGGATCCGAGGGCCCACGAGTGCTCGAAACCGTCGCGTGCGGCTTCCACCTCGCCTGCCGCGAGATGAACCTCGGCCAGCCATGCCTCCGGCCACGGCTCGAACGCGATCCACCTCGCGTCCCGCGCGATCGCCAGGGACTCCTCGAGGGCCGCGGCGGCCTCGTCGTACTCCTCGCGCAGGACGTGCGAGCGCCCGACGAACGAGAGCGAGTAGGCGCCCTGCCGAACGCTGCCGGCGCCCTCGGCGAGCGCGACGGATCGCCGCAGGTGCACGAAGGCGCGTTCGTGCGCGCCGGTGTCCGCGGCGGCGATCCCGAGCATCGCCTCGACGCCGGCCCGTTCCTCGTCCGATTCGGCGAACTCGCCGGCGCGAGCTAGGCGCGGCGCGCAGCGCGAATAGCGCGCCTGCAGGATGTCGATGAAGGCGAGCTCGCGGTGGGCGGCGGCGGCGAGATCGCCGAGTCCATTCCGCTCGGCGAGGAATGCGGCGCGGAGCAGCGCCGTCGCGCCCTCCTCGTCGCGCCCGCGGGTCGAGTGCACGAGCGCGGTCCCGAGCGCGAGCCGCGCCTCCGCTTCGAGGCCCGGATCCTCAGAGACCATCGCCTCCGCGGCGGCGCGGCCGAGCGAGCGTGCGCCGGCATCGAAGCTCCCGGCGCCCACGGCGGACCGGCCGGCCTCGAGCCGGGCTCGCGCTGCCTGCCTGCTCGCGGTGGCGGGAATCGGCGGCGGCGGTGCTGCCTCCGCGGCGCGGAAGACCGCGGCTCCGGGGTCCTGCCCGAGCTCCGCCCGGAAGAGCTCTACGCACGCGGCGAGCTGCCGATGCGCAGCCTCGCGATCACCGGCTTCTGCATACGCGCGGACCAGGAGCTCCTGGAAGTTCTCGTCGTACGGGTTCAACCCGACGAGCCGCGTCGCGTAGGGGACCGCGGCCTTCGCAGCTCCGGTGGCGAGGCTGTCCAGGGCCGCTTCATGGAGGGCGGACTCCGCGGCGCCGAGCAGGCGGCGGCGCTCTGCGAGCACCCAGGTCTCGAAGGCGGGCGACGCCCCGAAGTCCATGCCCTCGAGCAGCTCGCTGCCGAGCCCAGGGATGCTGACGGCCTCCTGCGGCGTCGCCTGCACCAAGGCGTGGACGTCGAGGAAGACGTCGGAAGGGAGCACCAGGCGGACCTCTCCCTGGGGCAGAGCGGCGGGGCCGAGAAGCCGACGGAGCTCGGCCAGGTTCTAGCGCACCGACCCGAGCGGGTCGTCGGCGGTCGCAAAGAGCAGCTCCGCCAGATGCTCCCGTGAGGGAGCGCGAACCCGACTCAGCGCCAGATACGCGAGGAGCGCCCATGCCTTGCGGCCGCGCGGAGGAGGCACGTGCTCGCCGTCGTGCTGCCTGCCGAGCAGATGGATGGCGAGTGACATGGGACTATCGATGATGCTACTCGGAAGCCGGATTCCCGCCGGCGGCCTTTGGCCGCAAGACGGCAATCCGGCGCCTGCGGCGCACCGTGTGGGGCGCTGCCGCGTCAGCGAGCTGTTGGGCCCGCGCCTCGAGGATCGTCAAGAGCTCGCTCGTCCGATGGAAGGGATCCGCGATCGCCGCACCGCCGAGAAGCGGCACGGCGGCGCGCAGCTCGCCGTCGACTTCTGCGACCAGCATCGCGACCGCATGCGGCGGGTGCGCTGAATCACGCTGCGCGAGCCTCGTGAGCGCCGCGGCATCCGCTGGAGCCGCGGCGCGGACCGTGAAGCTCGAGCCGGGGTCTAGGGAGCGGTGGCGCTGGTTTCGTGACGTGTGCTTCATCGGGCTTTCCTCCAGTGGCTGAGTGACGCCACCACCGTCCCGCGTCCGCGTGTGAGCGGGCGTTTGAAGCCGATCTTGGACACTGGTCTTGCTACAGGCAGGCCGCTTGGAGAGCCTCGCGGCGATCCATGCACCACCCTCGTTCAGCGCCAAAGAAGAGGCCCGCCGGAGCTCAGGGAGGGGGATCTCCGGCGGGCCGATTGGCTCAGAGTCAGACTGGCCAATGTGCTGCCCGTCGAGGCTATGTCGGGGGCGCCTCGGCGGGCGGGTGTCTCGTCCTGTTTGAAAGCTACGGCGCCAATGTAAATGGACGCTAAAAGTTCCTAGGCGATGTCGGCGCCTCGAGCTTGCGCTCACGAGCCTCGAGTGGCAGATGGACTGTGAACCTGGCGCCGCCGGCCTCCGAGGTCCCGACCTCGACGTCGCCGCCGTGCGAGACCGCGACGGCTTTCACGATCGCGAGGCCGAGTCCGGTCCCGGGGCTGCCGGCAACGTCGGCCGGGCCCTCGCCGCGGACGAACCGGGCGAAGATCTGGGCGCCGAGCGCGGGCGGGAGGCCGGGGCCGTCGTCGCTCACGTCGAGCACCGCCTGGCCGTCGCTGCGCGAGATCGTCACCCGCACCTCGGAGCCTGGCGGGGTGTGCCGGACGCCGTTCTCCACCAGGTTTACGACCAGCCGGTGGAGGTCGTCCGGGTTGCCCTGCACCGTGACCGGGTCGGACGCGCCGAGGACGATCCTGTGGTGGCCGGCCACCGGGCGCACCTCGGAGATCGCGGCGGCGGCGATCTCGTTGAGGTCGCCGCTCCGCCGCGGCCCGGCTCGGCCCGCGTCCGCCTGCGCGAGCAGGAGGAGGTCCGCGACGAGGCGCCGCATCCGCCGCGAGGAGCCGAGGGCCCCTGCGACGATCTCGACGTCTTCGGAGTCGCCCTCAGAAGCGAGGCTCTCCTCGAGCAGCTCGAGGTTGGCGAGAATGCTGGTGAGCGGCGTACGCAGCTCGTGGGACGCATCGGCGACGAAGTCGCGTTGTGCCTGCATCGCGTGGTCGCTCTCCGCCCGTGCGGCGTCGAGCTCGCGGAGCATCTGGTCGAGCGTCTCCGCGAGCTCCGCGACCTCGTCGTGGCTCTCCGGCCGCGGCACTCGCTGAGACGGGTCGCGGGTCGCGGCGATCTCGCGCGCCGTCGCAGTCAACGAGGCGATCGGGCGCATCGCGCGCCGGGCGACCGCGACGCCGGCCAGCGCGGCGAGGATCGTCCCGCCGAGCACGCCCCCGGCGAGGAACAGCCAGAGGCGGTTGACCGTGTCCTCGACGGAGGCGCGGCTGCGCGCGTACTGGAGGAAGGTCGGCTCTCCCGTGATCGAGGTGGTCGCGAGCGGCACCGAGACGACGTCGAGGTTCCCGGACCGCACGACCTCGTCGACCTCGGGCGCGCCGAGGTCCGGCGCGTTGGGCGTCTCACCGGTCCTCGTCCCGCCGCTCTGCAGTAGGATCCTCTGCACCTCGCCGGCGCCGTTCACGATCCGCACCGCGTACTGGCCGACGAGCGGCAGGTGGACGATGTTCGGCCCGGAGATGTTCCGCTGCTGCAGCTGGAAGTCGGTGGCGAGCTGGTTCGCGGTCGTCTTCAGGTCCTGAGCGAACTCGCCGTTGATCTTGTTGGTCGCAAGGCGCCCGACGACGAGCGCGAACGCGAGCAGGATCAACAAAGTGAGCCCGGCGGAGACCCCGGCGAGCTTCCAGCGGACCGACCAGCGGCGCGGCGAGAGCGGGCTCGGGGCGCGCCCCTCCGGCATCTTCACGCGGCGCGGAGCACGTAGCCGGCGCCACGCTTGGTGTGGAGCACCCGGGGCTCGCCGTCCTCCTCGAGCTTTCGCCGCAGGTTCGAGATGAACACGTCGATCGTGTTCGTCATCGCGAGCGGGTCATAGCCCCAGACCTCCTCGAGCAGCCGCTCGCGCGAGACGACGAGGCGCTCGTTGCGCATCAGGTACTCGAGGAGCTCGAATTCGCGGTTCGTCAGCTCGATCTGGCGGTCCGCGCGGCTCACCTCGCGCGTGTCGGGATTGAGGCGCAGATCACCCACGACGAGCGCCGCGCTCCCGCGCGGCGGCCGGCGGCGCATCAGGGCGCGCATCCGCGCCAGGAGCTCCTGGCGCTCGAACGGCTTCACCAGGTAGTCGTCGGCGCCCGAATCCAGGCCGCCGACACGGTCGTCGAGGTCGCTCCGGGCGGTGAGGATCAGGATCGGGACGTCCGACTCGGCGCGCAGGCGGCGCAGGACGTCGACCCCGTCGAGCCCGGGCAGGCCGAGGTCGAGGATGACGAGGTCGGGCACGAACTCCTCGGCGGCACGCAGCGCGTCCACGCCGTCCTCGGAGGAGCGGACCTCGTGCCCCTCCTGCCGCAGCGTGCGGCGCAGGACCTCCGCGATCGCCGAATCGTCCTCTACGACGAGCACGCGACCGGACTGTCCGTGGCTGGCAAGCACATCGCCCAGGGTAGAGCCGAAACCCGCCGCTCACGCGGATATTTAGCCGCGGTTTACGCATGCGCAGGGGTCCGCCCGCGGCCGTCGAACTCCCAGGCACGGAGCGGTCGCGCTCCGGCGTCAGCATGAAGCTTCCCTGGACAAAGCCGGCTCCCCGCTCCGCCTCGCGTGGCGGCCGCGGCGTGGGCGCGCGGCGCAGGCCTCCGGCTCGCGAACGGCGCGAACCTCGCGAGCTCATCGAGCGCCTCGACCAGCGCCATTACGACGTCATCGGGCTGGCCCTGGTCGCGGCCGGCGTTTACCTCGCGTTCGTCCTCTATCTCGGCTGGGACGGGGGCAGGGCCGGCGCGTGGCTCGCCGACGCGCTCGCGCTCGTCGCCGGTCAGGTCGCCTACTTCGTCCCGATCGCGCTCGCCGGCTTCGGCGGGGCCCTGATCTCGCGTCCCCTGCTGCGGGCCGGCACGGCGCTCAACGCCGGCGCGATCCTCCTGATCACCGGGCTCCTGCTCGCGTTTGCGGCCGAGACGGCGGGCCTCGGCCCGGACCACCCGAACCGCCACGACTACTTCCAGCACAAGTTCATGGTCGAGCACGGCGGCGCCGTCGGCGAGGCGCTCTACTGGGCCTCGACCACGCTCTTTCAGCGGATCGGCGCCCACATACTGGCCCTCCTGATGGCGATCTCCGGCGTCCTGCTCCTCACCGGCACGACCGTCGCCGGCGCGCTCGGCACGACCGGAAAGGCCGTGCGGCGGGCGGGTTCCGGGACCCGTGAGCTGACCCGGACGATGCGCACGCAGCGCCGGCCTGAAGCCGAGGAGCCGTGGGGCGACGAGGACGCGGCCGACATCGCCATCACCCGCCACGCTCCCACGGAGCCCTTCGACGTCGACGGCGACGCGGCGGACGACGAGGCCGAGACGATCGCGGTTGAGCGGGCCGAGGACGAGGCCGGCTGGGCGGCCGAGCCCGACGAGGTCGACGAGTTCGCCTACTCCGACGGCGCCGAGGTCGCCCCGCGGCCCGAAGCCGGGCCGACGGGCTATGGCACCACGCCGATGGGCAACCCTCGCCACGCCCACGGGATCACCGCCTCGGACGAGCTCGACTACAAGCCGCCGCCGGTGAAGGTCCTCGAGCGCGGCAAGGCCGACCCCGGCCCCGATACGCGCGATCGCGATGCGACCGCGAGCGCCCTGCTCGAGTCGCTTCGCCACTTCGGGGTCGAGGCGCGGCTCCTCGGCACCGTGAGCGGGCCTCACGTGAGCCGCTACGAGCTCCAGCTCGCCCCCGGCACCAAGGTCGGCAAGGTGGCGCAGCTCAAGGACGACCTCGCCTACGCGCTCGCCTCGACCGACATCCGCATCCTCGCCCCGATCCCGGGCAAGAAGGCGGTCGGCGTCGAGGTCCCGAACCAGCGCCGGCGCCTCGTCCGGCTCGGCGACATCTACGGCGACCCGCCGAAGGCCGCCTCGCCGCTTCTCTGCTGGCTGGGCAAGGACGTCTCCGGCCTGGCGGTGAGCGCCGATCTGGCGCTGATGCCGCATGTCCTCGTCGCCGGGACGACCGGATCCGGGAAGTCCGGCTGCATCAACGCGATCCTCGCCTCGATCCTCATGCACGCGTCCCCCAACGAGGTCCGCCTCGTGCTGGTCGACCCGAAGCGGGTGGAGCTCAACCACTACGAGCGCGTGCCGCACCTGCTGACACCGGTGGTCACGAATCCGCGCCTGGCCGCGAACGTGCTCGCGAACCTGATCACGGAGATGGAGAGCCGCTACTCCGTGATGAGCGAGGCGCGCGCGCGGAACCTGGTCGAGCTCAACCGGGCGCGCAAGCGGGCCGGCGAGCCGCCGCTCCCGCACATCCTCTGCGTGATCGACGAGCTCGCCGATCTGATGATGGTCGCGCCGGCCGAGGTCGAGGACTCGATCATCCGGCTCGCACAGAAGGCGCGTGCGATCGGCATCCACCTGGTGCTGGCGACGCAACGGCCTTCCACCGATGTGATCACCGGCACGATCAAGGTCAACATCCCCTCGCGCATCGCGTTCGCGGTCGCCTCGCAGGTCGACTCGCGGGTCATCCTCGACCAGGGCGGGGCGGAGACCCTCCTCGGGCAGGGCGACATGCTGTTCAGGCCGGTGGGGACCTCGAAGATGAACCGCATCCAGGGCGCCTTCGTGAGCGAGGAGGAGATCGCGCGTGTCTGCGGGCACTGGACCAAGCAGGGCGAGCCGGAATTCGACGAGGAGCTCCTCGAGGCCAAGGAGCCGGAGGTCGAGGAGAGGGCCGAGGGCGAGTTCTCCCCCGATCAGGACGACCTGCTCGCGGATGCGGCGCGGATCGTCGTCGAGTCCGAGACCGCGTCGGTCTCGATGATCCAGCGGCGTTTGCGGGTCGGCTATACACGCGCCGGACGCCTCATCGACATGCTCGAGCGCCGCGGGATCATCTCCGGCTACGAAGGCTCCAAGCCGCGCCAGGTGCTCGTCTCACAGGCTGAGCTGCCACGCGTCCTCGGGCGCGTCGAGAGCGGCGCGGCCGAACCCGCCGCCGGGGGCGAGGGCGAGCCCGACGGCGCGACCACGGATACCGAGCTTCAGCGCCTCGGCGGCTGAGCCGCGGGGCGTCCGGACCGGCCCGCCGCGAGAATACGCGCGCAATGGACGGTGGACCGGGCCAGATGCGAATCGGCGAGGTGCTCCAGCGCGCCCGCGAGCGAGCCGGCTATGACCTGGAGGCCATCCAGGAGCAAACCAAGATCCGCGGCCGCTACCTCACTGCGCTGGAGGCGGAGGAGTGGGGGGCGCTGCCCAGTGACGCCTACGCGAAGGGATACCTGCGCACCTACGCGGAACTCCTCGGCCTGGACGCGGATGCGCTCGTCGACGAGTACCGGCGCCAGGTGGAGGGCCCGGGCGCCGGGGGCGCGCAGCCGGTCGGCGAGCGGGTGCTGGAGCGCCGACGCCGCCCCGGCGAGGCCGAGGCTGGCGTGCGGTGGTGGCAGGTGGCGCTCGGCGTCCTGGCGGTCGTCGGGGCGCTTGTCGTCGTCGGCCTCATCGTCGGCGGCGACGACGATGGCGAGGGCCGGCGGCAGCAGGCGACCGCGGGCGGACGCAAGCACGACCGGCACGGGCGCAAGGGCGGCGGCTCCGGCGCTGAGCACGAGGGCGGGATCGTGTCGCTGCGACTGAAGGTCCACGACGCCGTCGAGGTGTGCCTGGTCGGAGGTGGGGGCGAGGCGCTGATCGACGGTCAGGTCCTTGCCGCGGGGACCGAGGAGCGTTACAAGCGCCAGCATTTTTCGCTTCGGTTCCCCTCGGGATTCGCGCCGAGCGAGCTCAAGCTCGAGATCTCGGGGCGCAAGCGCATCCTGCCGAAGGTGAAGGGGCCGGCAGCGTTTCGGATCAGCCCCCCTCGCCACCTGCGGGCCGCACCTCGGCCGGGCGAGGGGTGCCCGTGAGCGTCCGCGCCGGCATCCTCGTGACCGGGACCGAGGTGATCACCGCGACGATCACCGACCGCAACGGACCGTGGATCTCCCAGCGCCTCGCCGCGCTGGGAGTCGAGGTGGCGCACATCCTCGTCGTCGGCGACCGCCCGGACGACCTCGAGGCCGGCCTTCGGTTCATGGCCGCCGACGGCTGCGATCTCGTCGTCACGAGCGGTGGGCTCGGCCCGACAGCCGACGACCTCACCGCCGAGATCGTCGCCCGGTTCGCCGGGGTGCCGCTCGAGCTCGACCCGGAGATGGAGGAGAGGATCGCGGGGATCATCGCCCGCTACGCGCGGCGGCTCGGGTTCGATCCGGAGGCCGTCCGCGAGGCGAACCGAAAGCAGGCGATGGTGCCACGGGGGGCCGAGGCGCTCGACCCGGTCGGCACCGCGCCCGGGCTCGTCGTCGCCGCCGACTCGGGGCCGACGGTGATCGTCCTGCCGGGGCCGCCGCGAGAGCTTCACGCGATGTGGGATCAGGCGATTGCGACCGACGCTGTGGGGGCCGTGCTCGCCCGCGCCGAGCCGTATGCGACACGGACGCTGCGGCTGTTCGGGATCCCGGAGTCGGAGATCGCCCAGTCGCTGCGCGAGATCGAGGCCGAGACCGACCTCTCCGGGCTCGAGATCACCACCTGCCTTCGCCGCGGCGAGCTCGAGGTCGAAATCCGCCACCACCCGGGTGCCGAGGCTGCGCGGGAGACACTCGTCGACGGGCTGCTGGCCCGCCACGAGCGGTTCGTGTTCAGCCGCGACGGCTCGACGATCGACGAGCAGGTGGCGGAGCTCCTCCAGGGCCGGCGGCTGGGGCTCGCGGAGTCGTGCACCGCCGGGTTGCTCGCGGCGCGAATCACCGACATCCCCGGGTCCTCCGACTACTTCGCCGGCGGCATCGTCTCCTACTCGAACGAGTCCAAGGTCGAGCTGCTCGGGGTGCCGGCGGAGCTGATCGAGCGCCACGGCGCCGTCTCGCCGGCGGCCGCGCGGGCGATGGCCGAGGGAGCGCTTGCGCGATTCGAGGCCGACGTCGCGTGCGCGGTCACCGGGATCGCGGGCCCCGGCGGCGGCACCGAGGAGAAGCCGGTCGGCTACGTCTGCTGGTGCGTGCTCGACTCCTCCGGACGGGCGCTCGCCCGCGACACGGTCGTCCCGGGCGAGCGCGCGGACATCCGCGACCGCTCGACGACGGTCGCAATGCAGCTCCTGCGACGCGTCCTGCGCGGCGAGGACCTGCCGCTCTGACAGCGACGATCGCCGTGATCGCGGACACGCACCTGCCGCGCGGGCGGCGACGCCTGCCCGAGGAGTGCCTGCGGCGGATCGCGACGGCGGACCTGGTGATCCACGCCGGGGACTTCTCGAGCGTCTCCGCCTATGAGGAGATCGCTGCGATCGGACCGCGACTCGCTGCCGTGCACGGCAACGTGGACGAGCCGGCCCTGCGCGAGCGCCTCCCGGAGCGCGAGCTGGCGGTGGTGGAGGGCGTGCGGATCGGCGTCGTTCACGACGCCGGGCCGGCGCGCGGGCGGCTGGCGCGGATGCGCCGAGCGTTCCCGGGCGCCGAGGCGGTCGTCTTCGGCCATTCGCACCTGCCGCTGCTGGAGCGCGACCGGGACTTTCAGATCTTCAATCCCGGCAGCCCCACGGAGCGCCGCCGCGCGTCGGCGCACACGATGGGCACCGCCCGGGTCTCCGAGCGCGGCATCCGCTTCACCCTCGTGCGGCTTTCCTGACCTCCCGCGCGCCCGTTGCGCCGCGTGAGCGCCTAGCGTTCGCGCATGGCCAAGGAGCGCCTCAAGAGCCCGCGCGCGCGGCTCTTCGTCGCCCTGGACCTGCCCGACGAGGTCCGCGACGCTGTCGCGGCCTGGCAGGCGCGGGCGCTCAAGGACCCAGCGCTGCGGCCGACGCGGCCGGAGTCGCTTCACGTGACGCTCTGCTTTCTCGCCTATCACCCGGAGAAGGCGATCCCGCGGATCCTCGAGGTCATCGGCTCCGTCAAGCCGCGTCCGGCCGAGCTTCGCTTCGATCCCGAACCCTCACCGATCCCGAAGGGACGGCCGCGGCTGTACGCGATCGGCGGTCGGAGCGAGTCGGTCGAAACCCTTGAGGCCGAACTGTCGGACGCGCTCGAGGCGGAGCGCTTCTACGAGCCCGAGAAGCGCGGCTTCTGGCCGCACGTCACCGTCGCGCGCGTGCGCAGCGAGCGGCTGCCGCCGGCGCCCGGAAAGCGCCGCGGCAAGGGGAGACCGAAGCGGGTGAACAAGCCACCGAACCGTCTTCCGAAGGCGCTCGAACAGCCGTTCGGGTTCGTCCGAGTGGCTCTATACCGTTCGAATCTCAAACCCCAAGGCGCCGAGTACGTGCGCCTTGGCGGCATCGACTTGCCGTCCCCGCAGGGACAGAAGAGGTGATGAAAGAAGATGGCTGAAGCAAAGAAGGCGGAGCTGAAGGCGGCCGACAAGGAGGCCAAGGCGAAGGACGCGGCGCTCCAGGCCGCCGTCTCGCAGATCGAGAAGGAATACGGGCAGGGCGCGGTGATGAGGCTCGGCGAGCGGGCGGCGGTCCCGGTGGACGTGATCCCGACCGGCGCCCTGGCGCTCGACCTCGCGCTCGGAGTCGGCGGCGTGCCCCGCGGGCGAATCGTCGAGATCTTCGGCCCAGAGTCGTCCGGTAAGACGACGCTCGTCTACCACATCATCGCCGAGGCCCAGAGACGGGGCGGAGTCTGCGCCTTCGTCGACACCGAGCACGCGATCGACCCGATCTACGCGAAGCGGATCGGCGTCGACACCGACGAGCTGCTCGTCTCACAGCCCGACTACGGCGAGCAGGCGCTCGAGATCGTCGACGTCCTCACCCGCTCCGGAGCGGTCGACGTGGTCGCCATCGACTCGGTGGCCGCGCTCACCCCACGGGTCGAGCTCGAGGGTCAGATGGGCGAGCAGCAGGTCGGCCTCCAGGCGCGGCTGATGTCGCAGGCGCTGCGAAAGCTCGCCGGCAACCTCAACCGGGCGAAGACGGTCTGCATCTTCACGAACCAGATCCGGGAGAAGATCGGGGTCATGTTCGGCTCGCCGGAGACGCAGCCGGGCGGCCGGGCGCTGAAGTTCTATTCCTCGCAGCGGCTCGACATCCGCCGCATCGAGACCCTCAAGGAGGGCACCGAGGCGGTCGGCAACCGGGTCCGGGTGAAGGTGGTCAAGAACAAGGTCGCGGCGCCGTTCAAGCTGGCCGAGTTCGACATCGAGTACGGGGCCGGGATCTCCCACGAGGGTGGGCTGCTCGACCTGGCGCTCGAGCACGACCTGGTGCAGAAGTCGGGCTCGTTCTTCTCCTACGGCGAGCTGCGCCTCGGCCAGGGCCGCAACAACACCAAGCAATACCTGGTCGAGAACCCGGAGCTCGCACAGGAGATCGAGGCGAAGCTGTTCGCCGAGCTCGGTGTCGACCGCACGCCGACGCCCCCGCGCGCGGTGCCCGAAGCCGACGCAGACGTGGAAGCTCCGGTGGCCGCGGTCGAGGAGGAGCGCAAGGCGGCCTAGCTGCGGATGGGCACGCAGGAGGCGTTTGAGCGGGCGCTCGAGGCGCTCGCTCGGAAGGAGCGCACGAGCGCCGAGCTCACGGCGTGGCTTGCCGAGCGCGGCTTCGGAGCCGACGAGGTCGATGCAGCGCTCGCGCGGCTGATCGAGGACGGCGCGATCGACGACGAACGGTTCGCGCGTCGGTTCGCCGAGGACAAGCGCGAGCTGCGGGGCTGGGGCCCCGATCGGATCCGCGAGGCGCTCGCCGCCAAGGGCCTCGAGCGCGAGCTGATCGAGGCTGAGGTCGGTGCCGAGGACCCGGGGGCCCAGCTCACACGGGCGATCGAGCTGCTCGAGCGCCGCGGTGGTCCGCCCGATGACGAGGCCGGACGGGCCCGCGCGCTCGCGTACCTCGCGCGGCGAGGCTACGACTCCGAGCTCGCCTACGAGGCGGTTCGCGGGTTCGAGCGCCGAGCGGCCTGAACGCCCCGGCCCGGCCGGCGCTGCGCTTGCCAGATCGGGTGCCCGCGACTACGATCGATGAGCGGCACGCTGCCGCTTGAGACGACGCGAATGGCAAGCTGAAACGAAGAGTTCTTTGCTGACCACCGTTCAGATCGGGGTGCGAAGCCCGGCGGAGTCGATCCGCCGACGATAGGCGCGCGCGGCGCGTTGAGATCCAGCCAGCCATCGTGCGCTTCGGCGACGCGGGCCGCGGCGATCGCAGCGATCGCCGGATAGCGGGACCAACCTTGCGGCCCCCGGACGGGCCGCGGAAAGGAAGCGATGGCTCAACGCGCGCTCTGGCTACCGTGGCGGCGCGATCGCGCCGCGCCGCAGCAGCCGGCGAACGCGGGTGCGAAGCCGGCCGCGCCGAGCATGGACGGCGAGCTGCGTGCCCGCCGCGAGGAGATCGCGCGCATGGAGGAGCGGGCCCTGCGCGAGCTCGAGTCGCTGGCCGTCAAGCACGCGGACGTCGATCGGCGCCTCCAGGTGCTCGAGGACCGCGAGCGGAACCTGGCGAAGGAGTCCGAGGAGCTCAAGCAGGCGAAGCGGTTCCATCGCCGTGAGCTCGAACGCCTCTCCGGACTGAGCGCGGCGCAGGCGAAGCAGCTCCTGATCGCCGAGGTCGAGCAGGAGGCCAAGCAACAGGCGGGGCTGCGGCTGCAGGAGATCGAGGCGCAGACGAAAGTGGAGTCCGAGCGGCGGGCGCGGAACATCCTCTCGGTCGCGATGCAGCGGCTCGCCGCCAAGCACTCGGCCGATTCGACGACGCGCCTCGTCGAGCTTCCAAACGACGAGATGAAGGGCCGGATCATCGGCCGCGACGGGCGCAACATCAGGGCGCTCGAGAAGCTCACCGGGGTCGACGTGATCATCGACGAGACTCCATCGGCCGTCATGCTCTCGAGCTTCGACGGCGTCCGCCGCGAGGTCGCCCGGATCACGGTGGAGCGGCTGATCGCGGACGGCCGCATCCACCCGGCGCTGATCGAGGAGACCTACGAGCACGCTCGCGAGGAGATCGAGACCAGGGTCGCGGAGGAGGGCGAACGCGCAGCGCTCGAGGCGCGCGTCGCGGGCCTCGATCCGGAGCTCCTGCGGCTCCTCGGCGAGCTTCGCTTCCGCACGAGCTATGGCCAGAACGTGCTCGATCACCTGGTGGAGTGCTCTCACCTCGCGGCGCTGATCGCCGAGGAGCTCGGCGCCTCGGTGGAGACGGCGCGGCGGGCGGCGCTCCTTCATGACATCGGCAAGGCGGTCACGCACGAGGTCGAGGGCCCGCACGCGCTCGTCGGCGGTCGGATCGCGCGCCGCCATGGCGAGTCGGAGGCGGTCGCGCATGCGATGGAAGCGCATCACGGCGAGGTCGAGCCGAAGACGGTCGAAGCGGTGATCGTCCAGACGGCGGACGCCGTCTCCGGCGCGCGGCCCGGCGCGCGCGGCGACGCCCTCGAGCAGTACGTCGGGCGGCTTCGCGACCTCGAGGAGATCGCGTCGCGCCACCGTGGCGTCGAGCGGGTCTTCGCGATGCGGGCCGGGCGCGAGATCCGGGTGATCGTCGATCCGGGTGAGGTCGACGACGACCAGGCGGCGGTGATCTCACACGAAATCGCGCAGGCGATCGAGAAGGAGATGGACTACCCGGGCAGGATCAGGATCACCGTGATCCGCGAGAGCCGGGCGACGACGTACGCGAGCTGATCGCCCTGCCATTCACGCCGTTCTTTTAGGATCCCGCCCGCGTGGACGAGACCCTCTTCTACATCCTTGGGCTGGCGCTCGTGGCCCTGGCCCTCGTCGCTTCGTTTGCCGGGCTCAGGTCCGAGAAGTTCCCGCCGACGCGGCCACTGCTGCTCGGCGGGATCGCTGTCTTCGCCCTGCTCGTCCTCGCCACCGCGACCTTCGCGTGGCGACAGGCCGAGGACGAGCAGACGGAGCGGGAGGCCGAGCTCGCCGAGGCGACGGAACAGAGCGAGGCTGCCGGAAACGCCGCCGAGGCCGGCGAGGAGGAGGGCAGCGAGGCCGCCGCCACCGAGACCACGACCGGGACCGCGGCCACGCAGGCGTCCGCCGAGCAGGGCGCGCAGGTGTTCGAGGCGAACGGCTGCGGCGGCTGCCACACGCTCGCCGCCGCCGGCTCGGGCGGGACCACCGGCCCGAACCTGGATGGCGCGCTCAAGAGCGAGAGCACCGACTTCATCAAGACGTCGATCATCAACCCGAACAAGGTGATCGCGAAGGGCTATCCGCCTAACGTGATGCCGCAGAACTTCGGTGAGACGATCAGCCCCGAGGACCTCGACGCGCTCGTCGAATACCTGGCGCAGTCGACCGGCGCCGGCGGCTGAGCCACCGTCCCTAACATCCGGGCGCGTGGGAGGCAAGCGCTTTCACGTGACCACGTTCGGGTGTCAGATGAACGCCCACGATTCCGAGCGCATGAAGGGGATGCTCGAGTCGCTCGGCTACACCGAGGCTGCCGAGCGCGCCGAGGCCGACCTGATCCTCTTCAACACGTGCTCGATCCGCGAGGCG
>Ga0126307_10000127_pt1 | contig 44927 bp, 47 predicted proteins | sample Plot28_FD_89955 | JGI IMG/M metagenome (GOLD analysis project Ga0126307, IMG submission 89955) | Serpentine soil microbial communities from UC McLaughlin Reserve, CA, USA - Plot28 | ecosystem: Environmental > Terrestrial > Soil > Grasslands | place: USA: UC McLaughlin Reserve, Lake County... | reverse complement strand
CCCCAAGGAGTACGTCGGCTCGGTCATGGAGCTGAACAACGAGCGCCGCGGACGCTTCGACCACCTGGAGTACTTGAGCGAGGAACGCGTCATGCTCTCGTACGACCTTCCGTTGCCGGAGATCGTCTACGACTACTACGACCAGCTGAAGAGCCGCACGAAGGGCTACGCCAGCTTCGACTACGACGTGGTCGGCTTCGAGGAGGGGAAGCTCGTGCGCGTTGACATCCTGCTCGCGGGCGATCCCGTCGACGCTCTCAGCCTCATCGTCCACCGGGACGGTGCCTACGCGCGCGGGCGCGCACTCGTCGATCGCCTGCGCGAGGAGATTCCGCGACAGATGTTCGACGTTCCGGTACAGGCCGCGATCGGCTCGCGCGTGATTGCGCGGGAGACGATCAAGGCGCGGCGGAAGGACGTGCTCGCGAAGTGCTATGGCGGCGACGTCACCCGCAAGCGCAAGCTGCTCGAGCGCCAGAAGAAGGGCAAGAAGCGCATGAAGCAGGTCGGCTCGGTCGAGGTGCCGCAGGAGGCGTTCCTCGCCGTCCTCAACCTGGAGGGGAACAAGCGATGAACGCGGGCCGCGTGCGCCATCTCTACGTGCATCTGCCGTTCTGCGCGTCGCGGTGCGGCTACTGCGACTTCGTGACGCTCGTGGGACGCCCGGGCGAGCACGGGCGCTACGTCGATGCGGTGCTGACCGAGCTCGAGCTGGAACGAGGCCGGCTTGCGGACGGGGTCGAGACGGTTTTCGTCGGGGGCGGCACGCCGACGTTCACCGAGCCGGCCGAGCTGCGCCGGCTGCTCGAGGCGCTGCCCGCGGCGGCGGAGGTGACGGTCGAGGCGAACCCGGAGACCGTGACGCCGGAGCTCGCCGCGCTTCTTCGGGATGCGGGTGTGACGAGAGTCTCGCTCGGTGCCCAGAGCTTCGAGCCGCGGCTTCTTGAGGTGCTCGACCGCCGCGCTCGGCCCGAGGATGTCCGGCGTGCTTTCTACCATCTCCGTGATGCCAACTTCGACAACATCAACCTGGACCTCATCTACGGAATCCCCGGCCAGGAGCCCTCCGACCTGGAACGGGATCTCGACGAGGCCCTAGCCCTCGGCCCAGAGCACCTGTCCTGCTACGAGCTCGAAGCGAAGCCGGGCACACGCTTCACCCACGCGCACGGAGAGGAGCTCGCTCGCCAGGCGGAGTCGATGGAGGGATATTTCGAGCTCGTCGTCGAAACGCTCATCGAAGCCGGCTACCGCTGGTACGAGACCGCCAACTTCTGCCGGGAGGATCGCCGCGCCCGCCACAACCTCGCCTACTGGTTGGGGCATGACTATCTCGGCCTGGGAATGGGCGCCGTCTCGACCGTCCACGGTCTACGCTGGCGGAACCTGCCCGCGCTGCCGCGCTACCTTGCCGCGTTGGCGAGCGGGGAGGCTCCGCCCCGCGAGCTCGAGCCGTTGGCCACATCGACGCAGACACAGGAGCGGCTCATGCTCGGCCTGCGCCTGGACGACCCGCTTCCGTTGGCGCAGGTCCAGGCTGCGCTCGATCTCGAGGCGCTCGCTCGGCTGGAAAGGCTTGGGCTCGTCGAGCGGCAGGGCGACGCGCTGCTCCTCACGCGCCGTGGCCGGTTTCTCGGAGGTGGCGTCACGGCTGAGCTTCTCGCTGAATTCCCTGCAAATAACTACAATTGATCGGGTATGACGCCAGGGCCTGAACCCGTGCTCACGCCTCGCCAAAAGGAGATCCTCGTGCGCGTCGTCGAGGAGTACGTCGCGACCGGGGCGCCTGTCGGCTCGAAGACGCTGGTGCAGCGGGCCGCGATGGGCGTCTCTTCCTCGACGGTTCGCTACGAGCTCGCGGTCCTCGAGGAGCAGGGGCTTCTCTCGCACCCGCACACCTCAGCGGGACGAGTCCCGACCGACCTCGGCTACCGCCTCTTCGTGGACAAGGTGATCGACGAGCTCGAGCCGCGGCCCTCCGATGTCGCACTCGACCTGGACTTCTCCCAGCTGCGAACTGAAGTCGAAACCGCCTTGCAGGCGACGACGGACGCGCTCGCGGAGGTCACGCACCTGCTCGCGCTCGTGTCGGCGCCTCCGCTCGAGGCGACGACGGTCAGGCGCGTCGAGGTCCTGCTTCTACAGGCTCAGCTCGTGATGGTGGTCGTCATCACGGCGACCGGAGGAGTGACGAAGCGCCTGTTCACGTTCGCCCGCGCAGTCGACCCGGGCCTGGCCGAGTGGGCCGGCGAGTATCTGAACGAGAGCCTCGGCGGCCGCCAGCTGGGCGGGCGGATGCTGCGCGCCTGCCTGGAGGACCCGCATCTCGGCACCCGCGAGCGGGAGTTCGTCGCGGAGCTCCGGCCCGCGTTCTCTGCGGTGCTCGAAACGCCGGAGCAAGCGTTTTACGTCGGCGGCACCGCAGGCGTTCTCGGCGAGTTCCGGCCTGACGAGCTGGCCGGATACCAGCGCCTGCTCGAGGTGCTAGAGCAGCGCGCGATGGCACTCGAGCTGATGCGTGCGAGCCTCGTCTCCAAAGGCCCCTTCGTGCGCGTCGGTTCCGAGCTCGCGGACCCGCAGCTCGCGACTGTCTCCCTTGTCGGGGCGCCGTACGGGCTCCGGCACCGCAATCTCGGCACCGTCAGCCTCATCGGGCCGATGCGGATGGACTACGTCAAGGCGATCGAAGCTGTCCGGGCCGCCGCGAGGGAGCTCTCCCACTTCGTCGAAGACCTCTACGAGAACTGAGCCGTGGCGAGCGCGAGGCGCGATTACTACGCCATCCTCGGGATTGAGCCGGGCGCGTCGGACAAGGAGATCAAGTCCGCCTTCAGGCGGCTCGCGCGCGAGCTGCATCCGGACGTTTCCGACCATCCGGAGGCACAGGAGCGGTTCCGCGAGGCGGCCGAGGCCTACGAGGTGCTCTCCAAGCCGGAGACGAGGGAGCTCTACGACCGCTACGGCCACGAAGGGCTTCGGACAGGGGGCTTCCGCCCGAGCGACTTCGCCAACATCGCGGATCTCTTTTCGACCTTCTTCGGGGACGAGCTCTTCGGGGGAGCGGGCGCCGGGTCGCGCCGGGCCCGCGGAGCCGACGTCATGGCCGAGGTCGCAGTCGAGCTCGAGGAGGCGGCTCGGGGCGCCAAGCGTGATGTCCGGATCCCGGTTGCCGTGCCGTGCCAGACCTGCGGAGCGACCGGAGCGGCGCCCGGAACGAGCCCCGAGACCTGCCCGGCTTGCGGTGGCAGCGGGCGGCTCCAGTCCGTCTCATCGTCCATCTTCGGTCAGTTCATCCGTACACAGACGTGTGGCGAGTGCAACGGCGCGGGCGAGGTCGTGGCAACGCCCTGTCCTGACTGCAAGGGAACACGGCGCAGGACTGAGGAGCGTGCGCTCGAGGTCGACGTTCCGCCCGGGATTCACGACGGGCAGCGCATCCGCCTCTCCGGCGAGGGCCATGCCGGGGAGCTCGGCGGCCGCGCGGGCGATGCCTACGTCCTCGTGCACATCAGGCCTGACCCGCGGTTCGTGCGCGACGGCAACGACATCATCTCGACCGTCGACCTGACCATGTCCGAAGCCGCGCTCGGAGCGCAGACCACGGTGCCGACCCTGGACGGTGAGGTCGAGCTCGAGTTCAAGCCGGGCACGCAGGCGGGCGAGATCCGGGTCCTGCGTGGCAAGGGCATGCCGGTGCTGCAGGGCTTCGGACACGGAGATCATCGTCTGCTCGTGAACGTCGCGGTGCCACGGAACCTGAGCGACGAGCAGCGGCGGCTGCTCGAGGAGTTCGCGCGGGCCGAGCACGAGGCAAACTACAAGGTCGAGGGAGGCTTCTTCGAGAAGCTCCGGGCCGCGTTCCGCTGAGCGACTCACTCCTTCGCCGTGTGTCCGTGCGCGTCGCCGCAGAGCGTGCCGAAGAGGCGCGCGCCCTCTTGATCGAGCTCTTCCCCGAAGGATTCGAGGAGGTCGCGATGGACGGCGGGATCGAGTTCGCCGCCTATACGAAGGCCGGGGGCGAGGAGCGCCTCTGGCAGGTTTTCGGGCCGGGGGCCGCGAGCGATGTGGACGCAGGCTGGAGCGAGGCCTGGAAGCGTTTTCATCAGCCTGTGCGCATCGGCCGGCTTTGGGTCGGCCCGCCGTGGGAGGAGCCGGACGAGGGCCGCATGGCCGTCGTCGTAGATCCTGGGCAGGCGTTCGGGACGGGCGCTCATCCGACGACGCAGCTCTGCCTTCGCTTCCTCCTCGAGCACGAGCCTGTCTCGCTGCTCGATCTCGGCTGCGGCTCCGGTGTGCTCTCGATCGCCGCCGCGAAGCTCGGCTACGGGCCGGTGACTGCGCTCGACCTCGACGACGCCGCCGTCGCAGCGACCCGGATGAACGCCGAGGTGAACGACGTCGAGCTCAGGGTGGATCGACGCGACGTCCTCTCCGACCCGCTGCCTCCCGCGGACCTGGCACTGGCGAACATCGCCAGTGAGCCCCTGGGCGAGGCTGCGGGGCGGATCGAGGCTGCGGAGCTCATCGCATCCGGGTATCTCGTCAGCGAGGAGCCCGAGCTCGAAGGCTGGAAACTCGACGAGCGGAAGGAGCTCCAGGGCTGGGTCGCCGACCGCTTCGCCCGCGCCTGATTTCATGCGACCTCCCGCCCGAGGTCGGCTAGCATCGGGCGGTCATGGCGACCTTCTCGAGCTCGTTCCTCGGCTGCAAGATCTCCCACACGGACGCCCAGGAGCTGCGCGAGCGACTGATCTCCGACGGGCATATCGAAAGCGAAGGAGCGGTTGACGTCGCCGTCATCAATACGTGTTGCGTCACGCACGAGGCCGTCCGAAAGTCCCGTCAGGAAGCGCGCCGGGCGGCTCGTCGCGCGCGGCGCGTCTACGTGACCGGCTGCGCGGCGAACCTCGAAGGAAGCTTCGACGGACTTTCCGAGAACGTCGAAGTCGTCCGGCTCCCGAGCGAGCGAGCCGCCGGGTTCGTCGCCGGCGCCGTCGGGGCGCTGGGATGCGTCCAGGCGGATGTCGGTCTGGATCGGGTGCGCGCCTTCGTGAAGATCCAGGACGGCTGCAGCTTCTCCTGCAGTTTCTGCGTGATCCCCGAGGTTCGGGGCTCGTCCCGGAGCCGCCCGGCTTCCGCCGTGGTCGCCGAGGTCGAGCGCCGCGTATCGCAGGGCCACCCCGAGATCGTCCTCACGGGAATCAACCTGGGCTGCTACCGCGACCGTGAGGCTGGATACGGGCTGTCACGCCTCGTCCGCGAGGTGGGCGCCGTTCCGGGCGTCGAGCGGCTGCGCCTGTCCTCCATCGAGGTCAACCATCTGACGGACGAGCTCGTCGCAGCGATGCGGGAGACGCCCGGTGTCTCGCCGCACCTGCACGTTCCGCTTCAATCCGGCGACGACGGCGTCCTCAGGGAGATGGGGCGGCGCTACGATGTCGCGACATACCTGCGGCGGGTGGAGAGGGCTCGGGGCTTCAACCTCACGACCGACGTGATCGTCGGCTTCCCAAACGAGGACGAGCCGGCCTTCGAGCGGACGCTCGAGGCTGTGCGCGAGGCAGGCATCACGAAAGTGCACGTTTTCCCGTACTCGCCGCGACCGGGTACTCGCACCGCGGACGACGACCGCGTGCCGGCGGCCGTGAAGAAGGAGCGCAGCGCTCGCCTGCGGGCGCTGTCCGCCGAAGCGTGCCGCCGCCGCTGGGCGCGAAAGCTCGGGCGCACGGAGACGGTGCTGCTCGACCGGCCCGGCCGGGGCTACGGCGACGACTACTCACCGTGGCTCGTCGAGGGCCCCCAGGGCCAGTTCGTGCGGGTGCGGGCGCACGATGTCACCGAGGAGGGAATCGTTGGCCTCGCAGCCTGACTGTCTCTTCTGCCGGCTCGTGCGCGAGGGTGAGCACGTCAACGCGGCCCATGGCTTCGTCGCCGTCGAGGACATCAACCCGAAGGCGCCCGTCCACCTTCTCGTTCTGCCGGAGCGCCACGTCGACACGTTTCGGGACGTATCTGCATTCGAGCCCGACGAGGCGAAGCGGATGCTCGAGTTCGTCGCCGCTACGGCGAGAAACGCAGGCCTCGAGGACTATCAAGTCGTGGTCAACGTGGGACCAGGAGCGGGCCAGACCGTCTTCCACCTGCACTGGCACGTGCTCGGCGGGGGGAGGCCGTTCGAATGAGCCTGATCGGCCGGATCGAGGACGAGCTCAAGGCTGCGATGCGCGCTCGCGACCAGGAGCGAACTAACACGCTCCGCATGACGCTCTCCTCGCTGCGCGCCGCCGAGAAGGACCTTCAGCGGCCACTCAAGGACGACGAGGAGCTGCAGGTGCTCCAACGCGAGCGCAAAAGGCGGACTGAGGCCGCGGAGGCGTTTCGCGAGGTCGACCGACCCGAGCAGGCGGACAAGGAGGACCGAGAGCTAGCCGTCATCGAGGAGTTCATGCCGGAGCCGATGTCCGAAGAGGCGATCGAGCAGATCATCGACGACGCGATCGCAGAGACCGGCGCGACGTCACTGCGGGACCTCGGCCGTGTGATGGCCGACGTGATGCCGCAGGTCGCCGGGCGGGCGGACGGGTCGAGCGTCAGCCAGCTCGTGCGCGAGAAGCTGGCCTGAGCCGCGGTCTTTCGGCACAGCCCGTGCGCCACGCGCGCGCTTTTCAGCGATACGCTCGACGCGGAGGGAGGCCCGCGGCGGCCCCGGGCTTCAGTCGAGCCTCACGGCGTTCGACGTGCAGCGGTCGTTTCCGCCGGCCTCACTAAACTTCGACCGTTGCAGGAAGTTCTCTCGGTTTCCAACGAGGTCGCGGTCGAGCTCGCCACGGTCGACGACGGCATCCTCGACGCGCTTCGCGACCGCCTCGGCATCGCCCTCCTCCTGCGCGGCAACCGCCTGACGCTCGAGGGCGACGACGCGCGCGTCGGCCAGGCCCGCGCGGTTGTGGACGAGCTCGTCGAGTTGGTCGAGGGCGGCCAGGCGATCGGGCCCGGGACAGTGCACGCGGTTCTCGCCGCGCTCGACGCGGCTGAGGACCCGCGCGAGATCTTCGAGGACGTGGTCTGGCGCCACCGCGGCACGAAGATCACGCCGAAGACGGTCAACCAGAAGCGCTACGTGGACGCGATCCGCGGGTGCACGATCACCTTCGGCGTCGGCCCCGCGGGCACGGGCAAGACCTACCTGGCCATGGCCCTCGCGGTCGCGGCGATGCAGGATCGCGAAGTGAGCCGCATCATCCTCACGCGCCCGGCCGTCGAGGCGGGCGAGCGCCTCGGCTTCCTGCCTGGGGACATGCTCGCCAAGGTGGATCCGTACCTGCGTCCGCTCTTCGACGCGCTCTACGACATGCTCGACGCCGACCGGCTGAACTCGTACCTGGAGAAGGGAACGATCGAGGTCGCGCCGCTCGCCTTCATGCGCGGCCGCACGCTCAACGACTCCTTCATCATCCTCGACGAGGCGCAGAACACGACGCCGGAGCAGATGCAGATGTTCCTCACGCGCCTCGGGTTTGGCTCGAAGATCGTGGTCACCGGCGACGTGACGCAGGTCGATCTCCCGCGCGAGCAGGCGTCGGGCCTAATCCACGTGCGCGAGATCCTCGGCGCGATCGAGGGCATCGAGTTCGTCGAGTTCGGGAACCAGGACGTCGTCCGCCACGTGCTCGTGCAGCGGATCGTCGAGGCGTACAAGCGCCACGCCGACGAGACGGGCACCCAGCGGCGCAAGTGATCGCCATCGAGGTTGAGAACAGAAGCGGCGAGGTCGTGGACGCGGCCGGCGCCGAGTCGCTGGCGCGCGACGTCCTCGCGGCGGAGGGGATCACCGCCGGCGACCTCGGCATCGCCTACGCCACGCCGTCGGAGATGCGCACGCTGAAACTCCAGCACCTGGGGATCGAGGAGGCGACCGACGTGCTTTCGTTCCCGATCGACGGCCGCGACGACCTGCCCGAGGACGTGCCGCGCCAGCTCGGCGACGTCGTCCTCTGCCCACAGGTCGTCGGCAAGGCCTGGCGCGCGCCACTCGTCCATGGGCTACTGCACCTCCTCGGCTACGACCACGGCGCAGAGATGGAGCTGCGCGAGCAGGAGCTCCTCACCGAGTCCTGATGCCCGACCGGCGCGCACCCGCTGTCCTTCGGAGCTTCAACTACGCCTTCGAGGGCGTCATCCACGTGCTGCGGACGCAGCGCAACATGCGGATCCACTTCGCGATCGCGGCGGCCGTGCTTGTCTTGGCGTTCATCTACGACGTCACGCGCCTCGAGCTGATCGCGCTGATGATCTCGATCGCCTTCGTGTTGATCGCGGAGATGGTGAACACCGCGGTCGAGGCCACGATCGACCTCTCGACGCCCTCGTTCGACCCGCTCGCGAAGATTGCGAAGGACATCGCTGCGGGCGCGGTCCTCATCGCCGCGGCGAACTCGGTCGCGGTCGGCTACCTCGTGCTCGCCGACCGGTTGACGCGGCCGAGCGCGAAGCTCGTGAACTCGCTCGGGGACGCGCCGATCAACCTCACGGTGATCGCCCTCGTCCTGACGCTCATCGTGGTCATTGCGATCAAGGCGATCACCGGGACCGGGACACCGCTTCGCGGCGGGCTGCCCTCGGGCCACGCCGCGCTCGCGTTCGGCTGTTGGGCGGCGATCACGTTCATCGTGACCGACCATCGTGTCGTCATTTCCTTCGTTGCGCTGATCATGGCGCTCCTCGTCTCCCAGACCCGTGTCGAGGCCGAGATCCACACGCCGTACGAGGTCGTTGCCGGCGCGGTCATCGGTACGCTCGTCACCCTGATCCTGTTCCAGGTATTCCGATGACCGACCAGGAGCTTTACGACGCTGCCGTAGCGGCCTCCCAGGCGGCCTATGCGCCGTACTCGAGGTTCCTCGTCGGAGCGGCCGCGCTCATGCGCGACGGACGCGTCGTCACGGGCGTGAACGTCGAGAATGCCTCGTACCCGGTCGGAATCTGCGCCGAGCGCTGCGCCATCGCCCGCGCGGTCGTCGAGGGCGCAAGGCCCGGCGACTTCGAGGCGATCGGGATCACCGCCTCGCCCTGCGGCGCCTGCCGCCAGTGGCTGCACGAGTTCCGCTTCGACCGGGTGGCATTCATGCACGAGGGCGAGCTCCTCGTGCGCCGGCCCGACGAGCTCCTGCCCGACTCGTTCGAGCTGTGACGCCGCCGGCCGGGCCGTCGTTAAAGAGTGGGTTCGTTGCGGTCGCGGGCCGCCCGAACGTCGGCAAGTCGACGCTCGTGAACGCGCTCGCGGGTGGGAAGGTCGCCATCGTCTCGGACAAGCCGCAGACGACGCGACGCCGGATCGCCGCGGTCGTCAATGGCGACGGCTACCAGCTCGTCCTCACCGACCTGCCCGGCTTTCAGCGGCCACGCGACGCGCTCACCGAGCGCATGCAGCGGACCGTGGACGCATCGCTCGAGGACGTCGACGCTCACCTCCTCGTCCTGGCCGCAGACGAGGCGATCGGCTCCGGCGACCGCTTCGTCGCCGCGCGGGTCTTCGCCTCCGGGTGCCCTGTGGTGATCGCGCTCAACAAGGTCGACCAGCTACGCCCTGAAAGAATCGCCGAGCAGATCCAGGTGGCGGCGAGCCTTGGCGACTTCCACGCGCTTCACCCGATCAGCGCCGCCCACGGGGAGGGACTGGGCCCGCTTCAGGACGACCTGGTCGCGCTCCTTCCGGAGGGACCCCTCTACTTCGGCGAGGGCGAGTCGACCGACCTCCCGCTCGAGGCGCGGGTCGCGGAGCTCGTCCGTGAGCAGGCGCTCGCCCACACCCGCGAGGAGGTGCCGCACGCGATCGGCGTCGAGGTCGAGGAGCTCGAGGAGGGCCGGGTGCACGCGGTCGTCTTCGTCGAGACCGAGTCCCAGAAGGGCATCCTCATCGGGAAAGCCGGCAGCATGATCAAGGCCATCGGCGCAGGCGCGCGACCCGAGATCGAGCGGCTTCTCGGCGGCAAGGTCTACCTCGAGCTGCAGGTCAAGGTACGGCCGCACTGGCGCCGTGACGAGAATGTGCTCGAACGCTTCGGAATCTAGGACAAGGAATCAGGAGGACACGTGGCAGCACTGACGGCGCTCATGTTCGAGGAACGGCTGAACCGCTATCTCTACGAGCGGGCCGAGGAGGCACGCGCGGTGCGCGTGGGCGAGAAGGAGACGAGCGAGCAGGCGGAGATCGTCGCCCGCTACGCCGACCTGTTCTCCCGCGAGCAGCACGAGTCTCTCCGTGACGAGGAGGACGCGGCGGCCGGCGACGAGCCCGAGCGTCTCTACCGCCTGCGCGAGGCGTGTCTCGGCGGGATCGTCGTTGCCGAGCTCGCGGAGCGGTTCGACCGCTTCGAGAACGAGTTCCTCGCTGCGCGCGTCGATTTCCGCGGCGAGTCGCTCCCGCTTCGCTCCGCGCAGGCGATGCTCGCGATCCTGGACGAGTACGGGGACAGGAACGAGCTCGGCGACCTCGCCGCTGACGCCTCCGCCCGGTTCAACGAGGACCGCCAGGAGCTGATGGCCGCCGCGGAGACCCTCGACGCGGAGCTCTCGGGGGACCCAGACCCCATCGGGCGAAGCGCGCGGCGCAAGGCAATCGACATCGGCGCGCTCTCCGACGCGCTCGGCCGGGCGGCACGCGAGCAGGACGAGTCGTACGGGCCTCTCCGTGAGCGCTGGCTCGACCGGATCCTCGGCGAGGAGCACGAGGCGGAGCCTGCGTCCTATCACGTCTCCTACCTGCGGCGGCTCTCGCCGCTCGCGGATACGTACACGAAGGAGCGGGCCGTCCCCGTCTGCCTCGAGAGCCTGTCGCGGCTGGGTTTCGACCTGGCCGCCGACGAGCACATCCGCCTCGACCTCGACGACCGGCCGCAGAAGAACCCGAGGGCCTGCGTGATCGCGTCCGACCCGCCCGAGGTCGTCCATCTGATCACCCGCGCACAGGGCGGGCTGCACGACTACCAGGGGCTCCTCCACGAAGCGGGGCACGCGCTCCATTACGCGGGAGTCGACCCGGCGCTTCCGTACACCTTCCGCCGCCTCTCTCGCGACCACGCTCTGACGGAGATCTACTCCTTCCTCCTGGAATCGGTGAGCCGGGAGCCCGGCTGGCACGCGGAGCACTTCGACCTTTCCGCTGGCGAGGCGGAGGAGAATGCCGAGGCGACCCGCTTCCTCGACGTCCTGCTCTTCCGGCGCTATGCGGCGAAGCTCGACTACGAGCTCGAGCTCTGGGCCGACTTCGAGCACGCGCCCGACTACGCGTCCAAGTACGCCGAGCGCCTGCGCGCCGCGACCGGCTTCCGCTACCGGCCGGACGGCTACCTCGCCGACATGGACGACGGGTTCTACTCGGCCGACTACCTGCGCGCGTGGATCCGCGCGGCCCAGCTCCGTGCGTACCTGCGCGAGACGATCGGCTCGGACTGGTGGGAGCGGAGCGAAACGGGGGACTTCCTGCGCGGCCTCTTCGCCGAGGGCACACGGCCCTGGAGCGAGGACATCGCAGCCCGGATCGGCTTCGAGCCGCTCGACACGCGGCCCCTCGTCCAGGAACAGCTCGCGACGCCATAGCGCTAGGCGTTGACGAAAGCGCACTCCCTCGTCCTAGGGATGCGCCCGTTTTCGTGCCGATTACTGTGATGAAGCGGCATGTCCGAGGAGATCCGACATCACGCCACGCGGGTGAGGCGGCGCCGACGCCACAAGTCGTCGGTGACCAACATCAACATCTTTGCGATGACGTCGTCCCCTGAGGCGGCGGTGCAACCCGCAACTCCCGTGCCAGTCCCGGGCCCGGCACCCGTGCCCTCGGCTGAGCACGAGGACGAGGATCTCTTCGGCGAGCGCTGGTTTCCCCCGAATGGCTCGAGCGGCGCGCGAAGCGGCTCGAGAAGCAGGAGCAGGAGATCAAGCACCGCGCGCTCGAGATCGAACGCCGAGAGTCGGAGCTCGACAAGCGCGAGGCCCGCTTCGAGGCCGACATGTATCTCCGTGAGGACGAGATCGAGGCGCGCGAGGAGAACCTGCGCGAGCTCGAGGCTCGGCTTGGCCAGAAGGAGTCCGACCTCGGCTCCTTTGTCGCTCGTGTGCAGGGCGGCCTGCTCGCGGACGCCGGCTGAGCCGGCAGCCTTCCCCGGGCTACACTGATTCCCATGGCGCAGGCGCCTGCTCTACCGGGCGGGTTCGAGCTACCGCTCGAGCCCCGTCTTCCCCGCATCGGCTCCGTCGACCAGGTCGCGGTCGAGGAGCGTGCGGACTCGCTCTCGCGCCGCTCGATCAAGCGGGAATCCAAGCTTTTTGCGCTCGACCTCGCCGTGCGGATGATGGACCTGACGACGCTCGAGGGCGCGGATACGCCCGGGAAAGTGGCAGCGCTCTCCTCGAAGGCCATGCGGCCCGATCCCTCCGACTTGACCGTGCCGCCGGTGGCGGCTGTCTGCGTCTATCCGAATCTCGTTCCCGTGGCGCTCGACCGGGTGAAAGGGAGTGGCGTTCTCGTGGCCTCGGTCGCGACCGCGTTCCCGTCCGGCCAGTCTCCCCTCGAGATCAAGGTCGAGGAGGCGGCGCGCGTCGCCGAGATGGGCGCGGACGAGATCGACATGGTCATCGACCGCGGCGCCTTCCTCGCGGGCGACTACGCGAAGGTCTACGACGAGGTGCGAAGGATCAAGGAGGCTTGCGGCGACGCGCACCTCAAGGTCATCCTCGAGACCGGCGAGCTCGGGACCTACGACAACGTGCGGCGCGCGAGCCTGCTCGCGATTGCGGGCGGAGCCGACTTCATCAAGACGTCCACCGGGAAGATCCAGCCCGCGGCGACGCTACCCGTGACGCTCGTCATGCTCGAGGCGATCCGGGACGTGTACGAGGAAACGGGGCGCAAGATCGGGATGAAGCCCGCGGGCGGTATTCGCCACGCGAAGCAGGCCGTCCAGTACCTCGTCCTCCTTCACGAAACCCTCGGCGTCGAGTGGATGACGCCTGATCTCTTCCGCTTCGGCGCCTCGTCGCTTCTCAACGACTGCCTGCTCCAGATCCGTAAGGAGAAGACAGGCCGCTACCAGAGCCCGGACTACTTCACCCTTGACTGAGATCGAAAAGCGCCAAGACCGCTCGCCGGTCCCGTCCGCGTTCGACTATGCGCCCGCACCCGAGTCGCGGGAGATCGTCACGCTCGAGGACCGCTACGACCTCTTCATCGGGGGCGAGTGGGTAGAGCCGAACTCGGGTGAGTACGCGCCGACGATCAGCCCGTCCAGCGAAGAACCGCTTGCCGAGGTGGCCTACGCGGGCGCGGAGGACGTCGGTTCGGCCGTCGAGGCCGCGCGCGAAGCCTTCGAGAACGGCTGGTCCGACATCACGCCGGCCGAGCGGGCCAAGTACCTCTACCGCCTCGCGCGCATCCTTCAGGAGCGCTCGCGTGAGTTCGCGGTGCTCGAGTCGCTCGACGGGGGCAAGCCGATCCGCGAGTCCCGCGACGTCGACCTGCCGCTCTCCGCGGCGCATTTCTTCTACTACGCAGGCTGGGCGGACAAGCTCGAGTATGCGTTCCCCAACCGCAAGCCGAAGCCCCTCGGCGTGGCCGGGCAGATCATCCCCTGGAACTTCCCGCTCCTCATGCTCTCGTGGAAGATCGCGCCGGCGCTCGCGGCGGGGAACACGGTCGTCCTGAAGCCGGCCGAGTCCACGCCCCTGACCGCACTCCTCTTCTGCGATGTCGTTCGGCAGGCCGAGCTTCCCCCCGGGGTCGTGAACATCGTCACCGGCGACGGGCGAGCCGGGGCCGAGCTCGTCAAGCACCCCGGCGTCGACAAGGTCGCGTTCACCGGGTCGACCGATGTCGGGAAGGAGATCCAGCGAGCGGTCGCGGGGACCGGCAAGAAGCTGACGCTCGAGCTCGGCGGCAAGGCGGCGAACATCATCTTCGACGACGCGCCGCTCGACCAGGCAGTCGAGGGGATCATCAACGGCATCTACTTCAACCAGGGCCACGTCTGCTGCGCGGGCTCGCGATTGCTCGTGCAGGAGTCCATCTATGAGCAGGTGATCGCGAAGCTGAAGCGGCGCATGGGGACGCTGCGCGTCGGCGACCCGCTCGACAAGAACACCGACATCGGTGCAATCAACTCGAAGGAGCAGCTCGAGAAGATCAAGGAGCTCGTCGCGGCCGGGGAGGAGGAGGGAGCGGAGATTTTCCAGCCGCCGTGCCGGCTTCCCGAGAAGGGCTGGTGGTTCGCGCCGACGGTCTTCACGAACGTCGCGCAGAGCTACCGGGTCGCGCAGGAGGAGATCTTCGGGCCCGTTCTCTCGGTGCTGACCTTCCGTACTCCCGACGAGGCGGTGGAGAAGGCGAACAACACGCCGTACGGGCTCTCCGCGGGCGTCTGGACGGAGAAGGGCTCGCGCATCCTCTCGATGGCGCAGCGCCTGCGGGCCGGAGTGATCTGGGCGAACACGTACAACCGCTTCGACCCGGCTTCGCCGTTCGGCGGGTACAAGGAGTCCGGCTTCGGCCGGGAAGGCGGCCGGCACGGCCTCGAGCCGTACATGAGGTTCGAATGAGAAGCGGCCTTAAGTCGGGGCCACCCCGGACCACCACCCACCTTCAGGCTAACGTCGCCGGGCGCGCGAGTGGCGCGCGGAATGGGGAAAAAGCGTGAGGCTTCCGGTCAAGAAGACCTACAAGCTCTACGTGGGCGGTGCGTTCCCTCGCTCGGAGTCGGGCCGGTCGTACGAGGCCGAAGGGGCCAACGTCGCGCGCGCCTCCCGCAAGGATCTCCGCGACGCCGTGCGCGCCGCCCGTGAGGCATTCCCCAAGTGGGCGTCCATGACCGCCTACAACCGGGGCCAGGTGCTCTACCGGGTGGCCGAGATCATGGAGGGCCGCAGGGCGCAGTTCGTCGAGCTCACCGGAGACGAGGCCGAGGTGGACGCCGCGATCGACTCCTGGGTCTGGTACGCGGGGTGGGCGGACAAGCTCGCGCAGGTGCTCGGCTCGTCGAATCCCGTGGCGGGCCCGTACTTCAATTTCACGGTGCCGGAGCCGACCGGCGTCGTCGGCGTCGTCGCGCCCGAGGAGCCTGCACTTGCGGGCTTCGTCGCGCGCCTCGCGCCGGTAATCGTCGGCGGCAACGCGGCGGTGATCGTCGCCTCCCAGAAGCGCCCGCTGGCCGCGGTGACGCTCGCGGAGGTCCTCGCCACCTCCGACGTGCCCGGCGGCGTCGTCAATGTCCTGACCGGCAAGAAGGACGAGCTCTGCGCGGTGCTCGCCTCCCACATGGACGTGAACGCTGTCGACCTCTCCGGGGCTGACGACGAGCGCGAGGAGCTCGAGCGGCTCGCCGCCGACAACGTCAAGCGGGTCGTGTCGAACCGGGACGGGCAATCGCCATGGCACGTTGCAGCCTTTCTCGAGCTCAAGACCGTTTGGCACCCGATCGGCGTCTAGTCACCTAGACTCAGCTAGTCGCCCATGGCCCTTCGGATCGAAGAGCTCGCCAAGACCATCGACTGCACCCTCCTCGACCCTCGCGCGGGTCTGCAGGAGATCGAGGCCGTGTGCCAGACGGCCCGCGAGTTGCACCTCGCGTCGCTCTGCGTCCTGCCGAAGCACGTCGGCCCTGCGGCCGAGCACCTGCGCGGCTCGGACGTGAAGGTGTGCGCGGTGGTCGGTTATCCGGAGGGCGGCGCTGCGGCCAAGGCGAAGGTCGCGGAGGCCGAGCGCTGCCTCGACGAGGGGGCAGGGGAGCTCGAGTTCGCGCTGGACGTGCGGGCGATGCTCGCGCTCGACTTCGCGCTCGTCCGGGACGAGCTGACCGCGTTCGCGCGCACCGTCCGGATGCGCACCGCCAACGGCGGCCGAGGATCGGTGACCCTGAAGGCGATCATCGGGACAGGGCGTCTTGACGACAAGCGCAAGAAGCTCGCGTGCAAGATCGTCGAGATCGCGGAGGTCGATTTCGCGCAGACGAGCGCAAACGGCGCGCCTGCAACGGTTCACGACGTCGAGCTCCTGCGCGACTACCTCCCCGAGTCCGTAGGTGTTAAGGCCTCCGGCGGGGTCGAGACGCTCGACGACGCGCTCGCCATGATCAACGCAGGCGCCGGCAGGATCGGCTCTCCCTTTGCGCTCGAGATCGTCACGTACGCCGCGGGCCTCGACCGCGTCTCTTCGTGAGCCGCTTCCGCCAGGCGATCTCCGAGGGCGACGGCATTTCCGTCGTGCCCGTCCTGCAGGGCGCGGTGGAGGACCTCGCCGCGCTCGCGGAGGAGGCGGGAGCCGAGGCGGTTGCGGTGGATCTGGCCGACGTCGAGCGGGTCCGAGCGAGCACCTCCCTGGCAGTTCTCGTGCGGGGAGGCGACCCGAACGAGGCGTCCGCCTCCGGCGCCGACGCCTGGATCGTCCCGTTCTCCGACGAGGCGGAAGCCGTGGTCGCCCGCGCCCGCGCACTCGATCTCGACTGCGCCGTCGAGGTGCGCGACGAGGAGACCCTGGAGGAGGCCCTCGAGCGAGTCGACCCTGACATCGTGCTCATCTCGGAGCGCGGCCTCGACGACGACGAGGAAGATCTCGAGCGGACGCTCGACCTCCTCGCCGACGTACCGGCGGGGAAGCTCGTCATCTCGGAGGCGCGGGTGAACGCCCGCGAGCAGGTCGTGGCGCTCGAAAACGCGGGCGTCGACGCCATCCTGGTCGGAGCTGAGTTCCTGCAGGGCTCGGCCGACTTTGCCTTGGCGCTCGCCGAGCTGACCGGCCGCTAGCCGGTCGTCGTCGTGAACATCTGGTCCGGCCGGGGCTCCAGGCCGAGCGCGATCGCGAGCGCGTGGTCTGCGCGCCTGATCGCGAGCTCGCCCTTGACCGCGAGGTCGGCCGACTCCTTCGCGACGTCGTCGAGTTCGTTCTTCCTCGTCTCGAGGAACGGGTCGTCGAGGGCAATCTCGAGCTCCTTGGCGACGAGGGCGAGGCTCGAGCGGCTGACTTGAAGTCCGCCGGTGAGCTGCTTCGCATGTGCAGAGACCGAGTCGATCTCCGCGAGCCCCTGTGCCGCCTCGAGCTCCGCAGCGATGAGGTCGTCGATTTCCTCGACCGCATCCTGGCCGCGCTGGGCCGCCGCGAGCACCGCCTCGCGGTCCTGGGCCTGCGCCGCGGTCGAGATGTCGCGGAAGGCGAGCCGGAGCTCCTCTTCGGCGTCCGTTCTGGAGTCTTCGGCCGTGCGGTAGGCGTTGTAGAGGGACCGCGCATGAGCCTCGTGATCAGTACCGCCGCACGCGGTTGCCAGATACCCGCAGGCGACAGTTGCGAGAGCCGCGAAAGCTGCGATTTTCGGCTTCACGGCGACCGAGGGTATCGATCAACCCGCCGTCGGGTGTCTGGCATCATGGGTTCGTGAATCGCGCGTTCCTCTGGGCACTTGCGGCCGCCCTCGCCCTCGTTCTCGTGTCGTTCGCGGCCGTGGGCTGCGGCGGCTCTGCGTCGGCCGAGCCGCCGCATTCGACCACGACGGCCGCGGCCGAGCCGACGTGCCCCCCTGCGCTCGCACGCGGCTGGCAGAAGCTCGCCGACCAGATCGATGCGGGCGTCTACTGCCCGAGCTGGCTTCCCGACCCCCTCGTCGGCCGGATCGGCGGCCAATGGGAGGGCATTCACTCCGTCACGAAGGAAGACAGCTATCTCGTCGGCTTCATCTGGTTCGAGCGCGGCGCCGGCGAGGTGCACGTGAACCTGCGCGGCTACCCGGGTGAGACCAAGGTGCCGACGTGCAACGGCAAGCCATGCTTCAGCGGCGAGCGGGGAACGCGGGAGGTCGCCGGCAGGACCGTCGACGTCTACACGGTCAACCGCGGAGCCGACACGTGGCACGTCCTCTATGCCTGGAAGGACAAAGGGTCGCTCTACTCGGTCAGCCAGCACGTCGTGCCCGAGCTCGGCCTCTCATACGGCCTGGTGGTGAAGTATCTCGATCGGATCATGGCCGGCCTCGTGAAGATCGAGCCGCAGCAGTCCTGACGTGCGCCTGACCAGGAGGCAGTTCGTCGCGGGCGGCGCGGCGGCCCTCGGTGCAGCGGGGATCTACGAGCTGGTCGACCGTTTCGCCACGGCGCCCGAGCGCGAGAGCACGCGCGTCCTCCCGTCCGAGCAGCACGTTCTCGGCCGGCCGCAGGTGATCGTGGACAACGGCGTCGAGGTCGTCGTGCCGCCGCTCCACCACGAAGTCGTCACGGCCAGGCTGAACGTGAAGCCGACCGCCGCCGCACTGGCCGAGGCGCGCGCGACGCTGAGCGAGACGCTGCAGGAGCTCGACGCCCGCTACGAGCCCGCGCCGAAGGGGCTGTCGATCAGCCTCGGCTGGGGGCTTCCCTATTTCACGCGCTACGTCCCCGCCCTGGCGGAGGAGCACCTTCCGGTGGACGTGCGTGCCTCGAAGGCGGCGGGCGCGCAGGTCCGAGGGCTGATCGACGCGATCCGCTTCCCGAGCGACCCGGAGGACCTCATCCTCGAGGACAATGACGTCGCCATCTTCCTGCGAAGCGACAGCATGGATTTCATCGCCGACGGGTCGGCGAGCCTCTTCGACGAAGCGAAGGGGCTCTTCTCGATCACGAGCATCCGCCGGGGCTTCGCGGGCGGCGGCTTCGACGGGAGCCAGAGCCTGCCCAAGCAGATGGCGATGGCGGCGGGGATCGGCGGCGCGGAGCTCATCCCTGACACGGCCGAGCTCTTCCTCGGCTTCACCTCGACGCAAAAGGCTGGTCTCGGCCCGCCCGGGATCGCCAACTTCGAGACCTTGCCCGGGTACACCGACCAGTTCCCCGACGGCTACTTCCTCGGGGGAACGGCGATGCACCTCTCGCACCTCTTCGAGGACGTCGAGGCGTGGTACCTGAACTTCGACTTCCCCGAGCGCGTGGCGACGACGTTCAAGCCGGGGCTGGACGTGGACGAGGGCACGCAGACGGTGCCCCAGGAAGCCGAGGACGCGAACGGCTCGAAGGCAGTCGAGCGGGACGCCGAACGTTACGACGCCGTCGGTCACAGCTCTGTGATGCAGCCGGCCTCGCGCCTGCAGGCGGACGTGACGGGAAACGACGGCATCGTCTATCCGAAGGGGACGGCGATCCCGCAGCGCGCCGACTTCAACACGCTCGACAACCCGTTCTTCTGGAGCGCGCGCCCGGCCGTGGACGGCCAGGGGGACGACCCCGCGGCCGGCCTCCACTTCGTCGTCTTCACGCCGACGAGCGACGACTTCCACCGCACGCGGCTCGCGATGGACGGGATTCTCCCGGACGGCACGAGCATTCCGCTCCATCCGCGCTCGCGGGGGCAGGGCTTCAACTCGATCCTGCAGACGACGCACCGGCAAAACTTCCTCGTCCCGCCGCGGCGCAACCGCTCATTCCCGCTCTCCGAGCTCCTCTAGCTCAACCGAAGAAGGCTTTGGCGACGTCGAACCATGCGGGCGGGACCGTCTTGAGCTCCGCCACGGCGTCGGCCAGCGGTACGGCGACGATGTCGTCGCCCTGGAGCGCCGCCATCGTCCCGAAGTTTCCCTCCTCGACGAGATCGGCGGCCTTCAGGCCGTAGCGCGTCGCGAGGATGCGGTCGCGCGGAGTGGGGGAGCCGCCCCGCTGGACGTGGCCGAGCACGGTCACGCGGCTCTCGAAGCCTGTGCGCTCCTCGATCTCGCGTGCCAGTTGCTCGCCGACGCCGCCGAGCCGCACGTGTCCGAACTGGTCGGTCGCGGGCGCTTCTTGCGCCACCTGGCGTTTCTCGCCGGACTTGTAGGTGAGCTCGTAGCCCTCGCTCACGACCACGATGGAGAAGTCCTTGCCTCGCTCGTGGCGGCGGCGCAGGTCGTCGCAGGCGTCCTCGACGGAGACGGGCTGCTCGGGGATGAGGATGACGTCGGCGCCGCCCGCGATCCCGCTCATGACGGCGATCCAGCCGGTGTGGCGGCCCATCACCTCGACGACCATGACGCGGTTGTGCGACTCCGCGGTCGTGTGCAGGCGGTCGATCGCCTCCGTGGCGATGAAGACCGCGGTGTCGAAGCCGAACGTGTAGTCGGTCGCGGAAAGGTCGTTGTCGATCGTCTTCGGCACGCCGACGACAGGAAGGTCGTGCTCGGCGAAGAGCCATGAGGCGACCCCGAGCGTGTCCTCGCCGCCGATCGCGACGAGTGCGTCGAGGCTCTGGGCACGGAAGTTGTCGAGCACCTTCTCGACGCCGCCGTCGGTCTTGTACGGATTGGTGCGCGTGGTGCCGAGGATCGTCCCGCCGCGCGGAAGGATTCCCGAGATCTCCCGCGGCCCCAGCTCCATGAAGTGCCCGTCGACGAGGCCGCGCCAGCCCTCGCGAATTCCCAGGATCGACTGCCCGCGCGTGAGCGAGCGTCGCGTGACCGCTCGGATGACTGCGTTCAGGCCAGGGCAATCCCCTCCGCCTGTCAGCACTCCGACCTTCTTCGCCATCGGTCTAACTTCGGGCTTGGCCGGTCGTCTTTTGCCTCAAACGTCTCGGGAGCTGCATGGAGGGGAGACTGATGCCGAAGGCGGGAGTCGAACCCGCACGGGGCAAAGCCCCACTGGATTTTGAGTCCAGCGCGTCTTCCAGTTCCGCCACTTCGGCAGAAGGCATCACCTGGGATGGTATCGGCACAGTTGCTGGACGTCCCTCACGGCGTCATAATGGCGCCCCACAACGAGCGGCCCGGTTGGGCGTGAGACCATCCGCTCCAGCAAGTCCCTTCACGGCGAATGCTCGCCATGAGCAGCGTCGAGAGAACAGTCCGGTCGAACGAGGAGGCGCAGTTGAGTAGAAGGAATCTATTGTCGGTACTGGTCTTGGTGCTCAGTACCCTGGCGCTCCTGGCCGCTGGATGCGGCGGGGACGACAGCGGCACGAGTGGCGGGACCGGCGGCGGCGAGACGGACGGCGGCGGCGAAGCCGTCAAGATCGTCTCCGACCTGCCGCTGCAGGGTTCGTCGGCAGCTCAGACGGAAAGCATGAACAACGCGATCCAGCTCTACCTCGAGTCGATCGGTGGCAAGGCCGGGGACTTCACCATCTCGTTCGAGGCATTCGACGACTCGACCGCTGCAAAGGGAGCCTGGGACGAGGCCACGTGTGCGTCCAACGCGCGTCAGTACGTCGAGGACGAATCCATCCTCGGCGTGATCGGGACGTTCAACTCGGGCTGTGCGCAAATCGAGGTACCGATCGCGAACGAGGCCTCGCTTGCGTACGTGAGCCCCGCCAACACGGCCGTCGGGCTCACCCACGAAGGCCCCGGCTCCACGCCTGGCGAGCCGGACAAGTACTACCCGAGCGGGACGCGGAACTACACACGCGTCGTCGCCTCCGACGACTTCCAGGGCGCGATCGACGCGAGTTACATGAAGGACAAGCTCGGCGTTACGAGCGTCTACATCCTGGACGACAAGGAGGCCTACGGCAAGGGCGTGGCAGACGGCTTCGAGATTGCGGCCAATGACATCGGCCTCAAGGTGGCCGGTCACACCGGTTGGGACGCGAACGCCCAGAACTACAAGGCGCTCATGACCCAGGTGAAAGCATCCGGTGCGGACGGCATCTACATCGGCGGCATCGCCTGCCTCAACGGCGGACAGCTGATCAAGGACAAGGTCTCCACGGTCGGGGACAACGACGCCGTCAAGCTGCTCGTTTCCGACGGTTTCGTGCTCGACTCCCTCTTCGACGAGGCGGGACCCGACAACCTCGCAGGCACGTACGGGAGCGCTCCGGTGCTTAACCCGGAGGACCTGACCGGCGCCGGCAAGGAGTTCCTCGACGCCTACGAGGCGAAGTACGGGTCGCCAGAGGTCTACACGGCCTACGCCGCCGCCGCTGCGCAGGCGCTCGTCGACGCGATCTCGCGGTCCGATGGTTCGCGCGAGGACGTGGTGGCGAAACTGTTCGAGACGAACATCACCGACGGCATCGTCGGCCCGATGTCGTTCAACGCGAACGGTGACCCGAAGGGTGGTCTCATTTCGATCTTCCAGGCCGAGGCAAGCGGCCCGCCCTGGAAGTTCATCGAGGCCAAGCAGTTGAGCGTTCAATAGTCGCTAGTCGAACGAGAGGGCCGGTCTTGACCGGCCCTCTCGTTTCCGTCATAACCTCGGCCTGTGGCGACCGCTGAAACCGCATCTCGTCCGGCACTCGAGCGGCGCCTGCCGATCTCCCAGATCGTGCTCTGGGCCGTGGGCCTCGTTCTCGCGGCGCTCATCGGCTACTGGCTGATCAAGAACGCGATCGACTCGCCGGACCGCTTCCTCGAAGTGACGCTCATCGGCGTCACGAACGGTTCGATCTACGCCCTCGTCGCGCTCGGCTACACGCTCGTCTACGGGATCATCGAGCTGATCAACTTCGCCCACGGCGACAACTTCATGCTGGGGACGTTCCAGACGAACGGGATCGTCAACAACGGTTCGTTCCAGATCCCCTTCTTCCCGACCTCGTTCGTGCTGGCGATTCCTCTCGGCGCCGCTGCGACGGCGCACTCCTCGGGGGCGCAGAAGGCGTACACGATTTTCATGTGCCTGGTCTTCTCGATGCTCTTCTGCATGGTCATCAACGTCTCGATCGAGCGCATCGGGTACAAGCCGCTCCGCAATCAGCCGCGCCTCGTGCCGCTGATCACGGCGATCGGGTTCTCGTTCATCCTCCAGGACATCGGCCTCGTCTGGAAGGGCGCGGGGCCCCAGCCGCTCCCGAACATCCTCCCGACCGGCGACATCTTCAGCTGGCGCGCTGCCAGCTACAGCTGGGACGACTTCATCGTCATCGCGGTCACGATTCCGCTGCTGATCGCACTCACCTATCTCGTGCGCAGAACGCGCTCGGGGAAGGCCATGCGCGCCACGGCGCAGGACATGGACGCTTCCTCGATGATGGGCATCAACGTCGATCGCACGATCTCGTTCACGTTCGCACTCGGCGGCGCCCTCGCAGGTGCCGCGGGCGCGATCTACGCCCTCTACATCGGCACGACGAAGTTCGACCTTGGCTTTCGCCTGGGTCTTTTCGCGTTCACCGCGGCCGTGCTCGGCGGCATCGGCAACCTCAGTGGCGCCGTGCTCGGGGGAGTCGTGCTCGGGCTTATCCAGGCCTACACCGAAGGCTTCTGGGACGCGCGCTGGACGACGACGGTCGTCTTCAGCGTGCTGATCGCGATCCTCGTCTTCCGGCCTTCGGGCCTCCTCGGCGAAGAGGTGCCGGAGGGGCAATGAGCGACAAGGCCAGCCCACAGGCGCCCAAGGCCGAAGGCCCGAGAACGTCGGCGGTCTCCTCCTGGCGATCGTCCTGGAGCCGTTTCCGGAGGGAGCATCAGTGGACGCGGTGGGCAATTCCGCTCGCCGTCGTCGTTGTCGCCTTCTCGTATCCGTGGTGGGGCCTCGAGGGGCCGCTCTCCTTCGTCTTCAACGACGGTCTCGGAATTGACAACGACACGCTCTTCAACATGTCGATCTACGTCATGCTCGCCCTCGGACTCAATGTCGTCGTCGGCTATGCGGGCCTGCTCGATCTCGGCTATGTCGCCTTCTTCGCGCTCGGTGCATACACGCTCGGCTGGTTCGGCTCCGGGCTCTTCTCCACTCGCGACATCCACTTCCTCGACACGAACGCCGCCCGCCTCCCGGGCATTCACCTCTCCTTCTGGGTCGTCGTGCTGCTCGCAGGCGTGGTCTGCGCATTCGCGGGCGTGCTCATCGGCTGGCCGACCCTGCGGCTGCGAGGGGATTACCTCGCGATTGTCACCCTTGGATTCGGGGAGATCATTCCGGACATCTTCCGCAACGGCGACGATATCGCCGGTCACAACCTGACGAACGGGGTTCGCGGCGTGACCCAGCTCGACCGCCCGGGGTTCGGAGAGGCGCTCAACGGGGCGACCGGCGGCATTCTGCCCGTGCGCTACACGTCGCTCGAGCTCCGCCCGTGGTACTTCACCGTCCTCGCCATGGTTCTAGTCACGATCTTCGTCAATCTCCGCCTGCGCGACTCGAAGATGGGCCGGGCGTGGATCGCCGTGCGCGAGGACGAGATCGCTGCTTCGGCGATGGGCGTCCCGCTCATGCGCACGAAGCTCTGGGCCTACGGGATCGGCGCCATCTTCGGCGGTTTCGCCGGGGCTGTCTACGGCTCCTTCATCAACGGGATCTTCCCGGTGAGCTTCTCCTTCCAGATCTCCGTGATCGTGCTCGTGATGGTCATCGTCGGCGGCATGGGCAACATCTGGGGCGTGATCGCGGGCGCGATGCTGATCTCCTGGCTCAACTTCCGCGGCCTGGACAAGATCGGCGAGTGGGTCAACGGAGCGATTCCCGGCAGCGGCAACGACATCGCGATCGCGAAGTACAAGTTCGGGATCTTCGGCGCGCTGCTGGTGGTCATGATGTTGTTCCGGCCCGAAGGCCTGATCCCCAGCGCCCGCCGCAAGGCCGAGTTCGCCGAGGGCGAAGGCCAGGCGACGCTCTACGACGTGAGGAACTGATGGCGGTCGACAACATCCTCGAGGCGATTCAGGTGCGGAAGGAGTTCGGCGGCCTGATCGCCGTCAACGACGTCGACTTCGTCATACCGCGCGGGTCGATCGTGAGCCTGATCGGGCCAAACGGCGCCGGCAAGACGACCTTCTTCAACATTCTCACGGGGGTCTACACGCCGACCGCGGGCGGAGTGATCTTCGACGGCAACGCGATCAGCGGCCTGCCGCCGCACCAGGTGACGGCTCTCGGCATGGCGCGAACCTTCCAGAACATCCGCCTGTTCCACAACATGACGGCGCTCGAGAACGTGCTCGTGGCGATGCACAGCCGGATCAAGGGCGGAGTCTGGCGCTCGATCTTCCGCACGCCGGCGCTGAAGCGGGAGGAAGAAGGAGCCCATGCGCGCGGCCGCGAGTTGCTCGAGTTCTCGGGGCTTAGGGGCAGGGACCACGCATTTGCGAAGAACCTGGCCTACGGAGACCAGCGCCGCCTCGAGGTCGCCCGCGCGCTGGCCACCGGCCCGAGCCTCCTGCTCCTCGACGAGCCGACTGCCGGCATGAACCCCGAGGAGACCGCGAATTTCACCGCGTTCGTCGCGAAGCTCCGCGCCGAGCACGACATCACGGTGCTCCTGATCGAGCACGACATGCGCGTCGTCATGGGCATCTCCGACCGCGTCACGGTTCTCGACTACGGCGAAAAGATCGCCGAGGGCCTGCCGAAGGAGATCCAGCACGACGAGCGCGTCATCGAGGCCTACCTCGGAACGGCGGCGACCGCATGAAGCTCCCCTGGCAGAAGGACGGGAACGGGAAGCCGGCCTCCTCCGTCCGCATCGAGGAAGGCGTCATCCTCAAGGTAGACGGCATCCACACCTACTACGGGACGATCCACGCTCTCAAGGGTGTCTCGCTCGAGGTGCGCGCAGGCGAGATCGTCACGCTCATCGGCGCCAACGGAGCCGGTAAGTCGACGACGCTCCGCTCGATCAACGGCCTCAACCACCCCCGCGAGGGCAAGATCGTCTTCCAGGGAACCGATATCACGGAGACGGCTCCGCACGACGTCGTGCAGATGGGCATCTCGCAGTCGCCCGAGGGGCGGCGCATCTTCCCGCGCATGAGCGTGCTCGAAAACCTCGAGATGGGCGCCTACCAGCGCCAGAAGGGACCGGAGGTGCAGGAGGACATCGATCGCGTCTATCTGCTCTTCCCGCGCCTCAAGGAGCGGCTGCAGCAGAAGGCGGGGACGTTGTCCGGCGGCGAGCAGCAGATGCTCGCGATGGGTCGCGCGCTCATGGCGCGCCCGAAGCTCCTGCTCCTCGACGAGCCTTCGATGGGGCTGGCCCCGATCTTCGTCGAGAAGATCTTCGAGATCATCCGCGAGATCAACGAGCAGGGAACGCCGATCCTGCTCGTCGAGCAGAACGCGCTCATGGCCCTCGACACGGCCGACCGGGGCTACGTGCTCGAGACCGGCCACGTCGCGCTCGCAGACGACGCGAAGCTCCTGCGCGACAACGAGCAGGTCCGCAAGACGTACTTGGGGGAGGAGTGACCCCCAGCCGCAGCCTTTAAGGTTGCGGTGTGTCACCGAAGACGCTGACAGGGGCTGAGCTCCAGCTCGACGACGGCCCCGCGCGCGACTCCGAGCTCTTCCTCGTCGACGGAAACAACCTCGCCTACCGCGCGTACTTCGCGCTGCCGGAGGAGCTCGCGACAAGCGAGGGCTTCCCGACGAACGCACTCCTCGGGTTCACGAACATGCTCTTCAAGCTCCTCGCCGACTACCGGCCGAAGGGCGTCGCGGTCGCCTGGGACACTCGTGCCACGCACCGCAAGGAGCTCGATCCGGAGTACAAGCTCGACCGCCGGCCGATGCCGGACCTCCTGGCCGAGCAGTTCCCGCATTTCCGCCCGATCGTCGAGGCTTTCGGCTACCGGAATCTCGAGTTCGAGGGCTGGGAGGCCGACGACGTCATCGCCACGATCGCCGCGCAGGCTGACGAAGCGGGGATCAAGACCACCGTCGTCTCGACCGACCGCGACGCGTTTCAGCTCGTCACCGACAACGTCGCGCTGATGATGACGCCGCGGGGGGTCGCTGATGTGCACGTGTACACGCCCGATCGCGTCTTCGCGCGCTACGGCGTGACCCCGGAGCAGGTTCCCGACTTCATCGGGCTCAAGGGCGACACGTCCGACAACATCCCCGGAGTCCCCGGCATCGGGGACAAGACCGCAGGCCAGCTGGTCGCGCAGTACGGCTCGCTGGAAGGCGTGCTCGAGCACGTGGATGAGCTCTCCCCAGCGCGAGGCCGTGCCCTCCGCGAGCACGCCGAGCAGGCGAAGGCGTCCAAGGAGCTCGCGACCATGCGTCGCGACCTGCAGCTCGACTGCGATCCCGCCCAGCTCGTCCTCAATCCGCCCGATCGCTCCCGTCTCAAGGAGATGTTCAGGCAGTACGAGTTCCGCAACTTGCTTCAGCGCGTTGACGTCATCGACGAGGCGCTCCCCGCCGCGCCGATGAAGCTCGAAGGCGTCGCCGTCCCCTGGCGTGAGGGTGAGGTTTCGCCGCCGTCCGGAGAGGCGGGGATCTCGGTCGAGGACGGGCGCGTGGCGATCGCCCAGGAGGAGGTAGTGGTCGCCGTGTGGACGCCGGAGACGGCATCCGCGCTTCGCGATTCCGATCTCGTCGCCCACGACGCGAAGCCGCTTCGGCTCGACGTCGTCGACGACACGCTCCTCATGGCGTACCTGATCGAGCCGGGACGCGCGACGTACGCGCTCGACGACCTGGCCGGCGAGTACGGGATCGAGCTCCAGCCCGAGCCTCCCGCGGAGGAGGACACGGCGGCGCTCGTGCGGCACGCCTCTGCGTCGCTCCGCCTTGCCGGTCCGATGCGGCAGCGCATCTCGGAACGGAGCCTCGACCCCCTCTACCGCGAGATCGAGCTGCCGCTCACCGAGGTGCTCGCCGGCATGGAGGACGCGGGCGTCAAGATCGACACGTACCGGATGGGCGAGATAACTGCGCGGCTCGCCGATCGCCTCGAAGAGCTCGAGACGCGGGCGCACGAGCTCGCCGGCGAGGAGTTCATGCTCGGCTCGACGCAGCAGGTGGCGCGCATCCTCTTCGAAGTGCTGGCCCTGACCGTGGGCCGCAAGGGGAAGACCGGCTACTCGACGGACTCTCGCGTGCTCCGCTCGATCCGCGGCGAGCACGAGATCGTCGCGGTGATCGAGGAATGGCGCGAGTACTCGAAGCTCCTGAACACGTATCTGGGCCCGCTGCCCGAGCTGATCTCCCCGGACGACGGCCGCCTCCACACGACTTTCAACCAGGCCGTCGCCTCCACCGGCCGGCTCTCGACGACGAATCCGAATCTCCAGGCGATTCCCATCCGCACCGAGCTCGGGCGCGAGATCAGAAGCGCCTTCGTGACGGAGCCCGGACACCGGCTCGTCTCGGCCGACTACTCGCAGGTCGAGCTGCGCATCCTCGCCCACGTCTCCGGCGAGCCGAAGCTCCGCGAGGCCTTTGCCCAGGGCGAGGACATTCATGCGGCGACCGCTGCCGAGGTGCTCGGCAAGGAGCGCGCCGAGCTCACGAAGGACGAGCGCAACGTCGCCAAGATGGTGAACTTCGGGATCATCTACGGCATCTCCGCGTTCGGGCTCTCGGAGAACCTCGAGATCCCGCGGGAACAGGCGCAGGAGTACATCGACACGTATCTCGCCCGCTTCCCGCTCGTCCAGGACTTCATCCAGCGGACGATCGAGCACTGCACGGAAGAGGGGTACGCGACAAGCCTCTTCGGCCGCCGCCGCCCCGTTCCGGAGCTCAAGGCCTCGAACCGCCAGACGCGCTCCCTCGGCGAGCGCCTCGCCGTGAACTTCGTCATGCAGGGCACGGCCGCCGACATCATCAAGAAGGCCATGGTCGCGATCCACGCGCGCCTGCGAGAAGAGGGGCGCTCCTCGCGCCTCGTCCTCCAGGTCCACGACGAGCTCCTCGTCGAAGCACCGGATGTCGAGATCTCGGCGATCAAGGACATCCTGCGCGAGGAGATGTGCGGCGCCTATCCGCTCGATCCGCCGCTCGCGGTCGACGTCGGGACAGGCGACGACTGGAACGAAGCCAAGTCCTAACCCTCTCGAAACTTCCGCGACTTTCAATCGCACTCCGACGGAGTCACGATCGCCCGCGTATCCGACTGAGGGGAGAGGTACACATGAAACGCCTTGTCGCCCTCTGCGCGCTTGTCGTCTTGGTGCTGGCGCTGGCAACGGAGGCCCTCGCCGCCCCGAAACGGCCGAAGCCGCCAGAGGAGAAGGACACCTTTGTCCAGCTACTTGCGATCAACGACTTCCACGGCAACCTGCTGCCGCCGTCGGGCTCGTCCGGGAGGATCGCCACGGGGCCCGGCGGCGCGACCGTCAACGCGGGCGGCGTGGAGTACCTCGCAACCTGGATCAAGAGCCTGCGTACGACCACCCGAACACCATCACGGTCGGCGCCGGGGACATCATCGGAGCGAGCCCGCTGATCTCCGGGCTCTTCCACGACGAGCCGACGATCGAGGCCATGAACGCCCTCGGTCTCGACGTCACGGGCGTCGGCAACCACGAGTTCGACGAGGGCATCGACGAGCTCCTGCGCATGCAGTTCGGGAACCAGCTCGGCGGCAACGGCTGTCATCCGGTCGACGGCTGCCAGGACGGGACGCCATTCGGCGGCTCGCTCTTCCAGTCTGGCCGCGAACGTGTTCTACGAAGGCACTGAGAACACGATCTTCCCGCCTTACGAGATCCCCAGCTGGCTTCTACCTCGCCGACCGATTTCGGCGACGCAATCGTCGCATTCATGAACCCGGGCGGCATCAGAGCCGATCTGCCATGCAGTCAACCCTGCACGGCGACGAGCCCGGCGCCGGTCACCTACAACCAGCTCTTCAACGTCCAGCCGTTCAACAACGTCATGACGGTGAAGACGATGACCGGCGACATGATCTACCGGCTGCTCGAGCAGCAGTTCACCGGCGCCAACGGAATCCTGCAGGTGTCCAACGGGTTCGAATACTCGTGGTCACCGACCGCGACGCCACACGTCGTGCCGGACTCCGTCAAGATCAACGGCGTCCCGGTGGTCAAGACCACGAGCTACCGCGTTGCGATGAACAACTTCCTCGCGAGCGGCGGCGACGGGTTCTCCGTCTTCAACGAAGGAACTGACCCGCTCGGCGGCGAGATCGACCTCGACGCCCTGGTCAACTACTTCATGCACAACTCCCCGGTCGGGCCGGGGCCGCAGAACCGCATCACGCGGGTCCCGTAGACCGAAGGCAATACGACGAGCGAGCGAGGCCGGGTGCACGCCCCGCCTCGCCGCTGCCCCTTCGGCGGCTTAAGCGGCGAGCAGCTCGTCGACGTCGTGGACGACGTCCTTCGCCTTCACGCTTGCGTCGTAGATGACGCGGCCCTCGCCCGAGCGGTCGACAAGCATCGTGTACGCGGTGTGGTCGACGAGCTCGGGGTCGCTGGCCACCGCGGCGACGTCGTAGTCCTTCCAGACTTCCGTGAGCTCCGGTCGCGAGCCTATCAAGTAGTGAAACTCGGGCAGGAGGTGCTGGGCCTTCTCGTACGCCTCGACGGACTTGGGCGTGTCGCCCTCAGGATCGACGCTGACCGCGAGGACGCGCACGTCTTCGCGTTTCGCGCCGAGCATCTGCAGCGCCTGGTTCAGGTTCTGGGTGATGAGCGGGCAGACATCCGGGCAGTTCGTGTACAGGAAGGTGAGAACAACGAGCTTCCCGCGCTGATCGGCCATGCTCACCTTCTGGCCCGACTGGTCGGTGAGCGTGAAGTCGGGCGTCGGCTGCGGTGGGTCGAGCTCGCCGCCGGCGAAACCACCGCTTCCGCCCGAGACGGTGAGGGAGCTCGTGGTCCTGTGCTCGTGGCTCTGTGCACTGCCGCCGCAGGCCGGGGCGGCCAATGCGGCCAGCAGGGCGACGAGGAGGGCGCCGCGTCTCATCGTCCCGAAGATACCGGGCGGGTCCCGCGTCGGATTGCCGAACCGCCTAGTCCGGCCGCCATGCCAGCGCCACGGCGCCGACAGGCCACGTGATCTCCCGGTGCGACCCGACGACGTGGTGGAACTCGGTCTCGACGCCGTTCGAGGTGACGACCCACTCGCCGTCCGGCGACCAGGCGGCCGTGTCGCCGGCGAACGAACGGTTGGTGACACCGTGCGGGCAGCCGAGGTCCCTGAGCTGGACGACCTGGCTCAAGGGGAAGAGGGCCGCGCAGTTGTCGTTGCTGAAGATCGGCGTGATGCCCTGGAAGCTTGGCGTGAGCTCCGTCGTGCTCGTGAGCGAGCTCCCGTCCCAGCGTTCGATCCGCTTCCCGTCGACGACGACCGCGAGCGAGCCGTCGAGACCGAACTTCGCATACGTGACCCCGCCGTTCGCCGTGAAGACCGCACGGTCGCCGACGAGAACCTTGTTCCCGACCGCGTACGCAACCTCGTTGTCCCGCGTGTAGCCGGCCGGGCAGCGCGGAAGCTGGGTCGCCGGGCCGCCGACCTCGAGGTCGAACCCGGTGCGCCGGCGGCCGCACCAGGCGATGTGCTGCCCATCCGGGCTCCAGACGATGACGCCGAAGAGCGCCCGGTAGCCGCCGAGCTCGAGCCTCGGGTTGGCGAGATCGGCAATCCGGAACGGCTGCAGGCCGTCCGCGGACGAGGGCCCAAGGCCGTAGGCAAGGCGCGGCCCGACGGGCGGCGCCCACATCTGGCAGCCGACGTATTGCGCCAGCGGGCGCTCCCGCCCGCCCGCAAGGCCGATCTGCCGTACGTCGCAGGTCTGGGCGTCGGCCAGCGTGAGCGTCCCGTCGAGCTCGCCCTCCGGCCACCCGGGCGGCGCCTGGGGCTGCGGCTTAGGCCCGAGGACCCGCGACGGGGTCGTCTGCACCGGGATCGTGGGGGTCGGCTGGGCCGTTGTCTCGGCGCCCACGGTCAGCGACGGGCGCTCCGCGCGAGGCTTTCCGCGGATCGCGTCGGCAAGGGCGAAGCCGCCGATGACGACCACGGCGCCGATCACGAGGAGTGTCAGAAGGTCCCTGGGCTTCAAGATATCGCAGCTATAATGCGCGCTTTCTCATGGTCCAGAACGAGACGATTACCGAAGAAGCAGACCAGCAGAAGTCTGACGACGACGTCTGGACTCAAGGTCCGGATGGCGAGCTGATCCCGGATTATGACTCGACCTTCCCCATCATCAACGAGGGCGAGGTCGTGCGCGGGAAGGTCGTTCGCGTCGACAAGGACGAGGTCCTGATCGATATCGGCTACAAGTCCGAAGGGGTCATCCCTGTCTCGGAGCTGTCCATTCGCCGGTCGGTCAACCCGGCCGACGAGGTGCAGCTCGGCGACGAGATCGACGCGCTCGTCATGACGAAGGAGGATGCCGAGGGCCGGCTTATCCTCTCCAAGAAGCGCGCCCGTTTCGAGATGGCTTGGAAGCGCATCGAGGAGGCGGCCGAGAGCGGCGAGCCTGTCGAGGGCACAGTCATCGAGGTCGTCAAGGGCGGCCTCATCCTCGACCTCGGCGTGCGCGGCTTCCTGCCCGCGTCGCTCGTGGACATCCGGCGCGTCCAGGATCTCGACGAGTTCATGAGCCAGACCCTGCGCTGCAAGGTGATCGAGCTCAACCGCAGCCGCAACAACGTCGTCCTCTCGCGGCGCGCCGTGCTCGAGGAAGAGCGCAAGGAGATGCGCCAGGCGATCCTCGACCGGCTCTCGCCAGGCGACGTCGTCACGGGCACGATCTCGAACATCGTCGATTTCGGCGCGTTCGTCGACCTCGAGGGGATCGACGGACTCATCCACATCTCGGAGCTCTCCTGGAGCCACGTCAACCATCCGTCCGAGCTGCTCGAGATCGGGCAGGAGGTACAGGTCAAGGTGCTCGACATCGACCGCGAGCGCCAGCGCATCTCGCTCGGGCTGAAGCAGACCCAGTCGGACCCGTGGCAGCAGGTGATCGACACCTACGACCAGGGGGACGTAGTCGAGGGCCGCGTCACGAAGGTGGTCACCTTCGGCGCGTTCATCGAGGTCGTCCCGGGGGTCGAGGGCCTCGTCCACATCTCCGAGCTCGCGGACCACCATGTCGAGAACCCGCGCGAGGTCGTCACGCAGGGCGATACGGTCAAGGCCCGGATCATCGAGATGGACGCGGAGCGGCGCCGGCTTTCGCTGTCGCTCAAGCGCGTCGACGGCGACGTCGACGGCGCGGCACCCGCGTTGGGGCTATCCGAGGAGGTCTTCTCTGAGGAGGCCGAGGAAGCGCCCGAGCTCGAAGCGAGCGCCGAGCCCGAGGCTTCCGCCGAGCCCGAGGAGCCCGAGGCGAGCCCGGAGGAGCCCGCGGCCGATGAGGCTGAGGCCGTCCCCGAAGCAGACCCGGACGAGCAAGGCCGCGACCAGCCCTAGCCGCAAGCCCCTGGCGGTTGCCGTCACGGGAGGGATAGGGGCCGGCAAGTCGGAGGCGCTCAAGGCCTTCGCCCGCCACGGAGCGGCAGTGATCTCGAGCGACGAGATCGTCCACGAGCTCCTGCGCTCCGATCCCGAAGTGCAGGGCGCCCTCCGCGAGCGGTGGGGAGAGTCGCTGCTCGGCCCCGATGGCGCCGTCGACCGGGAAGCAGTAGCGCGAATCGTCTTCGCGGACCGCCGGGAGCTCCAGTGGCTCGAGGCGCTCCTGCACCCGCGCGTGGTCACGATCTATCTCCGTTGGCGCGAGAAGCTCGCCGAGCTGCCCGATCCTCCGGCTGTCTGCGTCACCGAGGTGCCGCTTCTCTACGAAGTCGGCGGCGAGGAGCGCTTCGACGCAGTCGTGGTCGTCACCGCCTCGCCGGAGGTGCGCATCTCGCGCCAGTTCAGGCCGATGCAGGACCGCGAGCAGCGCCTCCTCTCCGACGAGGACAAGCTTGCGCGAGCCGATTTCTCCTTCGTCAACGAGGGCTCGCTGGAGGAGCTCGACGCGTTCGTGGCCGACGTCGTCGGCAGACTGAGCTCCGAAGCGCGATGAGAGTGCTCTTGGCCGTCTTTGTTCTTCTCGCGGCCGCGGGAGGAGCGTACGCCTACATCCAGTCCGAGCCGGACTGGTACATCCGCCTGCGCTATCCCCTGGAGTACGGGCACATCGTCACCGGCCACGCCGAGAACTACGACCTCGACCCCGCGCTTCTGGCCGCCGTCATCTACCGGGAGAGCAAGTTCCAAGCCAACGCGAAGTCGTCGTCGGGCGCTATCGGCCTCATGCAGCTCCTGCCGGACACCGCGAAGGGCATCGCGCTCCACACGGGTGGGTCGCAGTTCGAGGTCTCCGATCTCTGGGATCCCGAGATCAACGTGCGCTACGGCGCGTTCTACCTCCGGCGCCTGCTGAACAAGTACGGAGACGTGAAGCTCGCGCTCGCCGCCTACAACGCAGGGCAGGCGAACGTGGACGAGTGGCTTGCGAACGGAGAGGGGATCGCCTTCCCCGAGACGCGCCACTACGTGGACGAGGTCATGCACGCGCGCGATGTCTACGCCGAGACGTACGCGGACGAGCTCGCAATCGACTAGCTCGGCCGCTCGCGCCTCCAGGGCTACGATGACCGTGATGTCCGAGTTCCACGTATCCGACGCGTACACCCCGACCGGCGACCAGCCGCGCGCGATCGATTCGCTCGCCAGGAGCCTGAAGGCGGGGGACAGCTATCAGACGCTGCTCGGGGCGACCGGCACCGGCAAGACGGCGACGATGGCCTGGATCATCGAGCAGGTGCAGAAGCCGACGCTCGTGATCGCGCACAACAAGACTCTGGCCGCGCAGCTCTGCAACGAGTTCCGGGAGTTCCTGCCCGGGAACGCCGTCGAGTACTTCGTCTCCTACTACGACTACTACCAGCCCGAGGCCTACGTACCCCAAGCCGACCTCTACATCGAGAAGGACGCGTCCATCAACGACGACATCGACCGGCTGCGGCACGCGGCCACCGCGGCGCTGCTCGCGCGAAAGGATGTCGTGATCGTCGCCTCTGTCTCGTGCATCTACGGCATCGGCTCGCCGATCGAGTACGAGGACAAAACTGTCGTCCTCGGCGTTGGGATCGAGATCGACCGCGACGTCATGCTGCGGAAGCTCGTCGACATCCAGTACTCGCGCAACGACTCCTTCCTGGGGCGCGGGCGTTTCCGGGTGCGGGGCGACGTCGTCGAGGTGCAGCCCGCGCACATGGAGTCCGCCTACCGCATCTCGCTCTTCGGGGACGAGGTCGAGCAGATCACGCACTTCGACCCGCTTTCGGGCGAGATCTACGCCCGCCTCGAGCACCTGGCCATCTTCCCGGCCACCCAGTACGTCACCTCGAAGGACACGATCGAGCGGTCCGTGGGCGAGATCCGTCACGAGCTCGAGGAGCAGGTCAAGCTCTTCGAGTCCCAGGGGAAGCTCCTCGAAGCGCACCGGATCCGGCAGCGCACCGAGTACGACCTCGAGATGCTGCAGGAGCTCGGCTACTGCAACGGCATCGAGAACTACTCGCGGATCCTCGACGGCCGCGCGCCAGGAACCGCCCCGAACACCCTTCTCGACTACTTCCGAGGCAATTTCGTGGTCATGGTGGACGAGTCGCATCAGACCGTGCCGCAGATCGGCGGCATGTACGAGGGCGACCGCTCGCGCAAGGAGACGCTGGTCGACTTCGGCTTCCGGCTCCCTTCGGCGCTCGACAACCGGCCGCTCCGCTTCGACGAGTTCCTCGAGAACGTGCCGCAGCTCGTCTTCGTCTCGGCAACACCGGGGCCGTTCGAGCTGCGCAACTCGACGAACATCGCCGAGCAGATCATCCGCCCGACCGGAATCGTCGACCCGGAGGTCGAGCTGCGGACGACCAAGAACCAGATCGACGACCTGCTCAACGAGATCCGTCGGCGCGAGGAGGCGGGCGAGCGAGTCCTCGTCACGACGCTGACCAAGAAGATGGCCGAGGATCTCACCGACTACCTGCTCGAGTCGGCGGTGAAGGCGCGCTATCTCCACTCCGAGATCGACACGCTCGAGCGGATCCAGATCATCCGCGAGCTCCGGCTAGGCGAATACGACGTCCTCGTCGGTGTGAACCTCCTGCGCGAGGGCCTCGACCTGCCAGAGGTCTCGCTCGTCGCGATCCTCGACGCCGACAAGGAGGGCTTCCTCCGCGGCCAGACCGCGCTCATCCAGACGATCGGCCGCGCGGCGCGAAACGTCAACGGCAAGGTGGTCATGTACGCCGACAAGATGACCGAGGCGATCAAGGGCGCTCTCGAGGAGACGAATCGCCGGCGCGACATCCAGCTTCGCTACAACGAGGAGCACGGGATCACCCCGGAGTCGATCGTCAAGGGCGTCTCCGACATCGCCGAGTTCCTCGCGCTGGAATCGCCGACGGTGCCGGGTCGCCGACGCCGCGGACGCAAGGTCGAAGGCATGCAGCCCGACGAGCTCGAGAAGCTCGTCGTGACGCTCGAGGAGGAGATGTTCGCGGCTGCGGAGGAACTCCGCTTCGAGTACGCAGCCAAGCTCCGCGACGAGATCAAGGAGCTCCGGCGCGAGCTCCGGGCCGCGACTCCCGAGCCTGCGGCCTAGCAGCCGACCTGACCGGCAGGCTGCAGGCGACTTGGCGCAGGGCGACAACATCCTGGGAATCGACACCAAGCGCGCGCTGATCACGATCGTCGTCGCGGTCATCCTCGTCGTCGGCGCGTTCAGTCTCATCGGAAAGGTCGCCGACTTCGACGAGATCCTCGAGGCCCTCGAGGCCGCCGACCGCAAGTGGTTCCCGATCTGCCTCGCCGGCCTCGTCTGCGCGTACGCCGGCTACATCGCCGGCTACCGCGAGATCGCCCGGATGCACGATGGCCCGAACCTCCCGGTCCGGGCGGTCTTCCGCATCGTCGGAATCGGTTTCGGCGCCAACGTCCTCGGCTCCGCCGCCGGCGGGCTCGCGGTCGATTTTTGGGCGCTCCGCCGCGCCGGCGCGAGCACGCACGACTCGGCGCGCCGTGTCCTCGGCTTCAATACGTTGGAGTGGGCGCTCCTCGGCACCTTCGCCGCAGTCGCGTCGATGTTCGTCCTCGCCGGGCGCGGCTCGGGCGCGCCGCTCGGAATGACGCTCGGCTGGCTCATCGTGGTGCCCATCTGCATCGTCCTCGCCGCGTTCGTCAGCTCCCCCAAGCGCGCCGACAGGCTCAGTCGGGCCGAGGCGGTTAAGAGGGGCGAGGGGAGGAGGGCGTTCGCGTGGACGTCGCTCAAGAAGGGAATCGCGGACGGCATCGGCGGCGTGGTCGTCGTCCGCCACCTCGTCCTCAGCCCCCGCAGGCATCCTTCGGCGATCCTCGGCTTCGCCGTTTACTGGTTCGGTCACCTGCTGACCCTGTACGCGGCTCTGCGCGCTTTCACGCAGTCCGGCATCGTGCTCGCCGCGCTCGTGCTCGCGTTCGCGACCGGCTACGTGGCGACCGCGCTCCCGCTACCCGGCGGAGGCTCGGGCGGGATCGAGGCCGCGCTCGCGTTCAGCCTGCATGCGGTCGGCGTGCCCCTCGCGCCGGCTCTCCTCGCGGCACTGGTCTATCGCTTCTTCACGTTCTGGCTGCCGCTCCTGCCCGCGCTCCTCCTGCTCCCCTCGATCAAGCAGCTGAACTCCGAGCTGCCCCGATTTGCTCGCCAGGGCTCGCCGGCGAACGAGCCCGCCGCCCAGAGCGGCTAGGCGCAGGCGGAGGCGGCGGCTTGAACAGTGGCGGAGAGCTCGGCGGACATCTGCGCGCCTTCACGAAGCGAATCGTCGGCGGCCTTGAACTCCTCGAAGCTCATGCGCGTCTTGAGCTCGTCGTACATGCAGCCGCAGATCCGCTCGGCGTCCGACTCGGTGGCGGGGGATGAACCCTCCGTCGCGGAGTCGACGCATGAGTTGACGAAATTCTCCTGTACCTCGGGCGTGAAGCTCGTCGGCTCACTGCCGCCGCAGCCCGAGAACGCCACGGTTGCCGCGACGAGAGCGGTCGCCAGCCCAATGAATGCCTTGCCCGCCACTCTGCGATGGCCTACCCCGCCTGCCGTTGATTCGAAACCCTAAGCCAAACCTGAAATGCCGCGCGGGAAACGGCGCTCGGCGATCCGGCACCAATCGCTCCCGGTCCACGAGTACGTGAACGCGGTCAGGGAGGCTTCGTCGGCTTCGAAGAAATGAAGCCCCCGCGCCTCGCCCCGCCTCTTCGGGCGCGGCTGGCCGAGGCCGGGAGCCGTCACGACGGTCGTCCCGCGGACCTCGCCTTCCGTGACCTCGAACTCGCGCCGTTCCGAGATCGCGCTCTGATGGACGTGGCCGGAGACGATCAGCTCGGCGCCGGCGTCCACGAGCGCCCCGAGCACGCTGGAGCGGTTGGCGATCGTCCGCTTTGCGGTGCGCCATGGCGCACCGAGCAGGTGGTGGTGGAGCGCCACCATCCGGAGAGACCCCGCGGGCGCCTCGGCGAGCGTCTTCGCGACGTGCTCGAGCTGGGACGGGCGCAACGCGCCTCCCTGCTGCTTCCACGGGCGCACCGAGTTCAGGCCACAGACGACGATCCGCTCCGAGCGGTACACGGGCTCCGTCTCGGGCCACATCCGCAGGAACTCGTCGAAGGTACGCGTGAACCGCCATGGCGGCCAGCGGGGAATGTCGTGGTTCCCGGGGATGACCAGGAGGGGAGGGCCGAGGGAGCGCAGCAGCGCAGCGGCGCGCTCATGCTGCGCGGGTGTGTTGCGGTGGGTCAGATCGCCGCTTGCGACGACGACCTCGGGCGCGAGTTCGGCGACGAGCGCGCGCAGGTCGCTCTCCACCTCGGGCTCCTCACGCGTGCCCACATGGAGGTCGGAAACCTGCAGGAGGCGTAAGGGCGCCATCGGGCGGGGACACTATAGTTTGGTCATGGTCGACGAACCCGCCGAGATCTTCGACGACATGTACCTCGGCCTTCGGGCCGGGGCTGCCGGGCGCAAGAAGCGCCGGGGCGAGCCGCTTTCCGCCGAGGAGCAGGAGGCGCTCGGCCGCTGGCAGCGCCTGTCCACGTGGCGCAAGTCGCTCGCGGTCGGCAGCTTCGCCGTCGGCACCTTCGGCCTCGGATTCACGCTCGGCGGCCTTGTTTTTGGGCGTTGGCGTAAGGCTTAACGCCCGCTCGGTCTAGTTCTCGGTCTCCTTGGCCGGGAAGAGAACGGCGGGCATGTCCTCCTCCGCGGGATTGCGGCGGCGCACGGCGACGTCCAGGAGCGTGGCGAGCACCGCCGCGAACGGAATCGCGAGGAAGACGGCAAAGCCGCCGAACAGGATCCCCATGGTGGCCACTGCGACGATCACGGAAAGCGGCGTAAGCCCGACCGCGTGGCCGAGCACGCGCGGAATTACGACGTAATCCTCGAATAGGCGCACGCCGAGCACGGCGAGCCCGGCGGCGAGCGCGAGCTGCCACGAATCGGTGAGCCCCACGCCCACGGCGACGGCGCCTGCTGCGATTGGCCCGATGACTGGGACGATCTCGACGATCCCGGCGAAGATCCCGATCAGAAGCCAGAACGGGAGCCCGATCAAGTAGAAGATCAACGAGAGCACCGAGGCGACGAAGGTGACGAGGATCAGCAGGCCGCGGACGTAGGCGCCCAGCTTCGCGTCGATCAGGTTCCAGGTGTCGCGCACGACCCGTCGCTTCTCGCGCGGGAGCAGCGACATGACGAGGGTTTCGGCCCGGTCGCGCTCGAAGATCCAGTAGGCCGCACAGGCGAAGGTGAAGAAGATGCCCACAAGGACCTCGAAGGCCGTGAAGGTGAGGGAGAGGGAGGAGTCGACCAGCTCGGTCCCTGACGGAAGCTCGTCGAGCCCGTCTTGTACCCGCGCAAGGATCTCGTGCTTGAAGCCCGTCGATTGGCTTGTCTGGCGCTCGAGCTCCGAGCTCGAGGTCGGGATGCCCCCGAGTGCGTTGTCCACCTGGTCGATGGCGCGCGGCACGATCGCCCAGAGGAGGAGGCCGATGAGGCAGCCCAGGAGCGCGTAGTGTAGGAGGATCCCGATTCCGCGCGGGATGCGGCGTTGCGCCAGCCACTCGACGCTCGGGCGCATCGCCGCCGCGATGATCAGCGCGAGGAACAACCCCGCGACGAGGATGCGCAGCTTCCAGAGCGCGAGCGCGGAGGCGACGACCGCGACCACGATCAGCGAAGCGACAAGAGCCTTGCGCGCGGTGTCCTGCATGGGGTCTCGATTCCCAGGATAGTCGCCTGAGGAACGAGGACTTCCACGCGCCGGCGGAGAAATCCTCCGTATGCGCGGGTATCTCGACCCAGGTGAGACGGTGCGCTTCCAGGCGCGCCCTCACACCGCGGCGCTCTTTCGCCCGCTGAGCCGCTCCGTCCTGCTGGCGCTGGCGGGTGGGATCCTTGTCGGGCTCTCGCCGCCATGGATCGGCGTCGTCGGCGCAATCCTCCTCGGCATCGGCGCGCTTCTCGCCCTCCGCGCCGTTCTGCGCTGGGATCGCACGTCGCTCGTGGTCACGACGGAGAAGCTCCTCGTCGTCCACGGCGTCGCCCAGCGGCGTGCGGCTGCCGTTCGCTTCGCTCGCATCGGGCCCGTCGAGGTGGAGCAGGGACTCGTCGGCCGCCTACTCGGCTACGGCACCGTGATCGCGGGAGAGCTCGAGATCCCCTACGTGCCCGATCCGCGTCGCGTCGGCCGGCTGGCGTCTTAGCGCTACGCTCAGGGCGGGATGCGCCCGCTCGCGACGTGGCTCTTGGTCGGCGCCCTGCTCGTTCTCGGGCTGCTAGCCGCGCGCGATGCGCTGCAGTCGGAGGGAAGCGCCGCACCTCAGCCGACAGCCGAGCGCGCAGTCGAGGTTGCAGCGGGGCCGCCCGACATCCCCGGGCGCACGGCGCTCGTCGCGGAGTTGAAGAAGATCGGCGCTCATGGCGTGCTGTACGTGACCGACGTCTCTTGCCGTCGCTTTATCCTTCGGCTGCCGACCCTCGAGTGGACGACGAGCCGAGAGCTACCCGGCAGCGACTGCGGACTGTGGACACGCCAGCCCAGCGACGCAGATTCCGGCCTCGCCGCCCGGCAGGTCAACGCGGACACGATCGAGGTCGCCTCGGGCGGCTGGAGCTTCGGCTTCGAGGGCGTCTCGCCCGCGTTCAAGCCGGACGGCATCCTCACGTTCGTGAGGGACGGCCGGCTTCGCGAGTGGACCGGCCGCTGCCCCGACACGGCGCGGAAGGTCGTCTTCGAGGGCCTGCACGAGGTCGCGCGCTGCGACCGGCCTGTCGTGGGAGCGCCCCGTGACATGCGCGAGGTCGCCTGGCTGAGCGTCCGCGATTACGCAGTCGTCGCCGGGCCCGACAGCGCCACATCGCTCGAGGTCGTGCGGGAGGGACGCACGGAGCGCCTCTTCAACTCGGTCGGCGCGCGAATGGGCGCGCTCGAGGCGAGCCCGAGCGGCCGGTACGTGGTCGTCCGCCTGGACGGCGCGCTCACGCTCTTTCGCACGGATGTGTCTCCAGCGCTCCGCCCGGTACCCGCCGACGACGAGCTCGTCCGCTCGATCACGTGGTCGCGCGACGAGCGCCTTGCGGCGCTCGCGACGGACAGCTCCCTGGCCGTCTTCCCGAGCGACGCGGCCGGCCGGGCGGTCCGGATTCCGCTCTCCGCCGCGACCGTGCAGTGGCGCTGAGATAAGCCCAAAAGCGAACGCGTGTTCGTCCGGAGGCGGGGGCTACACTGGGGGTGATGGCAGCGGCAGACCAGCTCGTCGTACACGGCGCCCGCGAGCACAATCTCAAGGACGTCACCGTCAACCTGCCCAGAAACTCGCTGATCTGCGTGACGGGCCTTTCCGGCTCGGGGAAGTCCTCGCTCGCCTTCGACACCATCTACGCCGAGGGGCAGCGCCGATACGTCGAGTCGCTCTCCGCGTACGCGCGCCAGTTCCTGCAGATGATGGAGAAGCCCGACGTCGACTCGATCGACGGGCTCTCGCCGGCGATCTCGATCGACCAGAAGACGACCTCGCGGAACCCCCGCTCGACGGTGGGCACCGTGACCGAGATCTACGACTACCTGCGCCTTCTGTACGCCCGCGTCGGGCGGCCGCACTGCCCGATCTGCGGGCGGCCGATCGCCGGGCAGAGCATTGAGTCCATCGTCGACCAGGTGCTGCGGCTCCCGGAAGGAACGAAGTTCACGATCAACGCGCCGGTCGTGCGCGACCGCAAGGGCGAGTACAAGGATCTCCTCGAGCAGCTGCGCGGGGAGGGCTTCACGCGGGTGAAGGTGGACGGGGAGGAGCGGCTCCTCGAGGAAGAGATCGAGCTCGACAAGAAGTTCAAACACACGATCGAGGTCGTGGTCGACCGGCTCTCCATGAAGTCCGACCTGCGCCACCGCCTCACCGATTCGGTCGAGACTGCGCTGGCGCTCGCTGAGGGCCTCGTGACCGTCGCCGTCGTGGACGGAGAGGAGCTCACGTTCTCCGAGCGCTTCGCTTGCCCCGAGCACGGGGTCGGGCTCCCCGAGCTCCAGCCGCGAATCTTCAGCTTCAACTCCCCGCACGGCGCCTGCCCCCGCTGCACTGGGCTCGGCGCCCAGCAAGAGATCGACCCCGACCTCCTCGTGCCCGACCCGGAGCTCTCGATCGCCGAGGGAGCGCTCGTGCCGTGGTCGGTGGGCAACTCGACGTATTACGAATCAGTCATCCAGGCGATCGCCGACCGCTACGAGATCGACATCGACAAGCCGTGGCGCGAGCTCACCGAGGAGCAGCAGGACCTCTTCCTCTATGGCACGAGCGGCGACAAGGTCTACGTCACGTACCGAAACCGCATGGGCCGCAGGCGCGCGTACATGCTCGCCTTCGAAGGCATCGTCCCGAGTCTCGAGCGCCGCTACAAGGAGACCGACTCGGCCGGCCAGCGCGAGCGGATCGAGGAGTACATGAGCTTCAGGCCCTGCCCGGTCTGCAAGGGCGCCCGCCTCAAGCCCGAGGTGCTTGCCGTCACCGTCGGCGGGCGGAACATCCACGAGTTCACGCAGATGTCGGTCACGCGGGCGATCGAGTTCCTCGACGGCCTCGAGCTTTCGGAGACCGGGCAGCTGATCGGGAACCGCATCATCAAGGAGATTCGGGAGCGGCTCACGTTCCTCTCCGACGTCGGCGTCGGCTATCTGCAGCTCGACCGTGCGGCGGCGACGCTCTCGGGCGGCGAAGCGCAGCGCCTGCGGCTCGCGACGCAGATCGGCTCGCAGCTCGTCGGCGTCCTCTACATCCTCGACGAGCCGTCGATCGGGCTACACCAGCGCGACAACGCGAAGCTGATCGGGACGCTCGAGCGCCTGCAGAGCCTCGGCAACACTGTGCTCGTGGTCGAGCACGACGAGCAGATGATGCGCTCGGCCGACTGGCTCGTCGACATGGGCCCCGGTGCCGGTGAGCACGGCGGTCACGTCGTCGCGGAGGGGCCCGCGGACGAGGTGGAGAAGGTGAAAGGCTCGGTCACCGGGCAGTTCCTGTCAGGTAAGCGCGCGATTGCGGTGCCCGATCGGCGCACCGAGGACCTCGGCGCCTTCTGGGTGCGCGGCGCGAGCCAGCACAACCTGAAGTCGATCGATGTCGAATTCCCCGTCGGGAAGTTCATCTGCGTCACGGGCGTGTCCGGATCGGGCAAGTCCACGCTCGTCAACGAGATCGTCTACAAGGCGCTCGCCAACCGGCTGCACCGGATGCGCGTGAAGCCGGGCGAGCATCTCGGGTGCGAGGGGATCGAGTGCTACGACAAGGTCATCGACATCGACCAGTCGCCGATCGGGCGCACCCCGAGGTCGAACCCGGCCACGTATACCGACCTTTTCACGCCGATCCGGGAGCTCTACGCCCAGACGCCCGATGCGAAGGTGCGCGGCTACAAGCAGGGCCGCTTCTCCTTCAACGTGCGCGGCGGCCGCTGCGAGACCTGCAAGGGCGACGGGACGATCAAGATCGAGATGCACTTCCTCCCGGACGTCTACGTCCCGTGCGAGACCTGCGGCGGCAAGCGCTACAACCGCGAGACGCTCGAGGTGCGCTTCAAGGGCAAGTCGATCGCCGAGGTGCTCGAGATGTCGGTCGAGGACGCGCTGAAATTCTTCTCCAAGATCCCGAAGATCAGGCGGCGGCTGCAGACGCTCCACGACGTCGGGCTGGACTACATCAAGCTCGGCCAGCCCGCGACGACGCTCTCCGGCGGCGAGGCACAGCGCGTGAAGCTCGCGAAGGAGCTCTCCAAGATCGCTACCGGCAAGACGCTCTACATCCTCGACGAGCCGACGACCGGGCTCCACTTTGCGGACATCGAGAAGCTGCTGGAAGTCCTGCAGCGGCTTGTGGACGCGGGCAACACGGTGCTCGTGATCGAGCACAACCTCGACGTGATCAAGCAGGCGGACTGGATCATCGACCTCGGCCCCGAGGGCGGCGAGGCCGGCGGCGAGGTGATCGCGACCGGGACGCCGGAGCAGGTCGCCGACGTCGAGGAGAGCTACACGGGCCGTTTCCTCCGGGAGTTGGTGCGGGGCGCCGCCGCGGCGGCGGCGTAGGTCGGACGCGCCGTCGAATAGCCTGACGGCCGTGGAAGCGCCTTCACGAGAGACATCGGACCGCGACGCGCTGGACCGCGAATGGTGGCTGCGCACGCTTGCAATCTTCCAGGCGCCGCGGGCGGTCTTCGCCGCCTTGCGGAGCGACGCACCCGAGGATGCCGAGGCGCGGCAGGAACCGGTGCTGGCACTCGTCCTTTTGGCCGGCATGGCCGGCGTCCTCCTCGCGCCGTCCACCGGGCGGCTGCTCGACGAGTCCCTGGTCGACAACAGCATGACCGTCGTCGCCGTGCTGGTCTTCGTCACGGGTGCGCTCTACGGGACGGCGACGTACTGGCTCGGCGGTGCCGCGCTCTACGTGGGCCTCCGCGGTGCGGGGAGCACGGGGAGGTATCTGCGCGCGCGGCACACCCTTGCGTTCGCGGCCGCGCCGCTCGTCCTCGGTCTCGTCTTCGTCTGGCCGGTCCGGATCGCCGTCTACGGGTCGGACCTCTTCCGAAGCGGAGGAGGAGACGACGGCGCGGGCAACGTGGTCTTCAAGGCGATCCTGGGGGCGATCGGCCTCTGGGCCTTCGGCCTGCTCGTCTACGGAATCTCGGTGGTCGAGCGCTGGACCGCAGTGCGCGCGCTCGTCGCGATCGGGCTCGTCGTGCTCGGGCTCCTGATCGTCACGTTTCCGTTCCTGATTCCGCTCGCGAGTCGCTGAGGATTTCT
>Ga0126307_10000126_pt1 | contig 45661 bp, 52 predicted proteins | sample Plot28_FD_89955 | JGI IMG/M metagenome (GOLD analysis project Ga0126307, IMG submission 89955) | Serpentine soil microbial communities from UC McLaughlin Reserve, CA, USA - Plot28 | ecosystem: Environmental > Terrestrial > Soil > Grasslands | place: USA: UC McLaughlin Reserve, Lake County... | reverse complement strand
CGGCGCGGAGAACGCGTTCGTGATGGAGCGTCCGAGCGACGGCGGCATCTACCGCGCGGGCCGCGGCCTCAACTCCGCGAACTTCGAGTTCCCGGGCTACTGCGTGCTGCGCACCAACTGACATGGGGTCAGACCCCATCCCCCGGGGGGACGGGGTCTGACCCCTTTGGGAGGGTGGTTGAGGGTTCGCGCAGCTCCGTGCGCACTAGGCTGCGCCCCGTGCAGCTCATCCATCCGGAGCGCCGCGCGACCTCGCCCGAGGAGATCGCCTCGGGGATGCGCCTCGCTGAGCTCGCGCCTCCGGGACGCCCGTACCTGGCTCTCAACATGGTCTCGTCGCTCGACGGGAAGGCGACCATCGACTGGCGCACGAGGGGCCTCTCGACCGATCTCGATCGGCGCCTCTTCCACCACCTGCGTACGCAGGCAGACGCCGTGATGGTGGGCGCGGGGACCGTGCGCATCGAGCGCTACGGCCGCATGGCGAAGAGCGAAGAGCTGCGCGACAAGCGCGAGAGCGAGGGGCTCGCCCCCGATCCGCTGGCAGTGATCGTCAGCTCCCGGCTCGACCTGCCTACCGATCTCCCGCTCCTGAACGAACCGGATCAGCACGTGGTGATCGCCACGGCGTCGGACGCGACACTGACCGGCCTCGGCGACCAGGTCGAGTACTTCCGCGGCGGAGACGATCTGCCGCGTCTCATGGGGTACCTCGCCGAGTCGCACGGCGTGCGCTCGATCCTCTGCGAGGGCGGCCCGACCCTGAACTCGCACCTGTTCGCGGCGCAGCTCGTCGACGAGCTGTTCCTCACGCTCAACCCGAAGGTAGCCGGCGGGGCAGCGGCGCTCACGATCGTCGCCGGCCGCGACCTCGTGGAGCCGGCAGAGCTCGAGCTCGTGAGCGTTGCCGAGGGCGCCGGCGACCTCTTCACGCGCTGGCGCGTCCGCCGCGGCTAGCTGCACGGGCGCTTGCAGGCGTGGCCGGGCGCCGGGGGCGTCCGCTACTAATGGCGGTCCCTTATGGCGAGCGCCAGGACACGTGACGCCGCAGCGCGGCCGCAGGCCCGGCCGAGCCGACGGGCGCGCGCGCCCGAGGCAGACGTCCCGGTCGTCCAGTTCAGGAACGTGACGAAGGTGTACGACGGCGGCTCGGTGGCGGTCGACCACGCCTCGATGCGCATCGGGCGCGGCGAGTTCGTCTTTCTCGTCGGCCCGACGGGCTGCGGCAAGTCGACCTGCATCCGCCTGCTGCTGAAGGAGATCGAGCCGAGCGAGGGCGAGATCTCGATCGCCGGCCGGGCGCTCAACGACGTCCCGCGCAGCCGGGTGCCCTACCTCCGCCGGAACATCGGCGTCGTCTTCCAGGACTACAAGCTGCTCCCGAACCGCACGGTCTACGACAACGTCGCCTACTCGCTGCAGGTGATCGGCGAGTCGCGCCAGGAGACCCGCCGCAAGGTGCCCGACATCCTGCGGCTGGTGGGCCTCTCGACCAAGCTCCACAACTTCCCAGACGAGCTCTCGGGCGGAGAGCAGCAGCGCGTATCGATCGCCCGGGCGTTCGTGAACCACCCGCCGCTGCTGCTCGCCGACGAGCCCACCGGGAACCTCGACCCCGAGACCTCGATCGGGATCATGCAGCTGATCTACCGGATCAACCGCACGGGCACGACGGTCGTGGTCGCGACCCACGACAAGGAGATGGTGGACAAGATGCGGCGGCGCGTGATCGAACTGCGAGAGGGCCGCATCGTGCGCGACGAGCAGTCCGGCCTCTACCGGCCAGACGAGTCAACCACCGAGTTCGCGATCCGCCTGCGCGGCGAGATGGGCGTCGGCCCGGAGGGCCACCCGAACTGATGGGCCGGGGGAGCGGACGGTGACGTTCGGCTTCTTCCTGAAGGAGGCGCTCCGCGGGCTGAGGCGCAGCTCGGCACCGGCCCTCGCGGCGCTGCTCACCGTGCTGCTCACCGCGCTCGTGCTGGGCGTGTTCATCCCGATCGTGCAGGCCACGACCGGCACGGCGAACGAGGTGCGAAGCCGCGTCGCCGTCGACGTCTACGTCAAGGACTCCGCCACGCAGCTCGAACAGGCCCAGCTGCGCCGCGCGATCGAGAAGACCTCGAACGTCAAGTCGGTCGAGTTCATCTCCAAGGGCGAGGCGCTCGCGCGCGCGCAGCAGAAGAACCCGAAGGCGTTCAAGGAGGGCGCGGAGCTGCTCGGCTCGAACCCGCTCCCGGCGTCGTTCCGGGTCGCGCCGGAGGACCCGGACAACCTGCACCTGATCGTCGAGCGGCTTGCGCCGAACGGGGAGCCGTCGCTCGCGGCGATCGACGAGGTGCGCGACCGCGAGGAGGACACGAACAAGATCCTCTCCGCCACCGGCCTCGTGAAGGCGCTGACGGCGGGGCTGGCCGTGCTGCTCGTGATCGCCTCGGTTGCGCTGATCGCCAACACGATCCGGCTTTCGATCTACGCGCGAAGGCGCGAGGTCGAGGTGATGAAGCTCGTCGGTGCGACCAACTGGTTCATCCGCTGGCCGTTCGTGATCGAGGGCGTGATCGTGGGTTTCTTCGGCGGCCTGCTCGCCGTGCTGTTGCTGACGGTCGCGAAGGAGACCTTCATCGACCCGCTCTCAGAGCGCTTTGCGCTGCTTGCCGCACCCGAGACGATCGACTTCCCGCTGTTGATCGTCGTCCTGATGCTTGCCTGCATCGCCGTGTCCGCCGTGGGGAGCGGCATCACGCTGCGGCGGTTCCTGCGGGTCTGAGCGCCGTTTAGCCCGGGCTTACTCGCCCCCGTCTACTCTCAGGGCTCGCCCATGCGGACCGGTCTGATCGCTGCCTCCTGCGCCATCGTGGCGCTCGTCGCCGGCCTCTGGCTGGGCGGCCACCCCGCCTCGCTCCCCGACCCGGTGGCCGACGTGTTCGTGGACGAGGACCGCGCGCTCCGCGCGGAGCTGATCGACTCGATCGAGGACAACTTCTACAAGGACATCGAAGAGGACGAGCTCGAGGGCGCCACGCTGAAGGCGATCGTTGACGCTCTGAACGACCCCTTCTCGCACTACCTCACGCCGAAGGAGGCGCAGCAGTTCGACGAGTCCGTGAGCGGCGAGTTCGAGGGCGTGGGGATGAACGTGGAGGAGGACCGCCGCGGGCTCAAGGTGCTCCGCGTCTTCGAAGGCACCCCCGCCGAGAAGGCAGGTATCCGGCGCGGCGACTTCGTGATCGCCGTGGACGGCCGCTCGCTGGCGGGCGTGGGCAGCGACGTAGCCACGAGCCGCATCAAGGGCCCCGCGGGCTCCACGGTCGAGCTCGAGGTCTACACCCCCGGAGCCGACGACTCGCGAACCGTGAAGCTCGAGCGCGAGAAGATCGAGATCCCGGTCACGACCGGGCGCCTCGTCGAGCGCGACGGCAGGAAGCTCGGCGTGGTTGAGCTGCTCGGGTTCAGCTCCGGCGCGCACGGGCTCCTGCGCGGGGAGGTCGACAGGCTGCTCGACCGCGGCGCAGAGGGCCTCGTGCTCGACCTGCGCGGCAACGGCGGCGGCCTCCTCAGCGAGGCGGTGCTCGTCTCGAGCATCTTCATCGAGGACGGCGAGATCGTGTCGGTACGCGGTCGCGCCCGCCCGGAGCGCACCGAGGACGCCGTGGGCGACGCCATCGATGAGCACGTTCCGGTGGTCGTGCTCGTGGATGGAGGCAGCGCCAGCGCGAGCGAGATCGTCACGGGCGCCCTACGCGACCGCGGTCGCGCAACCGTGGTCGGTACGCGCACGTTCGGCAAGGGCCTCGTCCAGGAGGTCGAGCGGCTGTCGAACGGGGGGGTGCTCGACCTCACGGTGGCGAACTACTACCTGCCGGGCGGGCGGACAATCGGGAAGAGCGGGCTGCCGCCCCAGGTGCGCGCGGAGGACGATCCTGACACGGATCGCGACGAGGCGATACCCGTGGCGCTCGACACTCTGGTCGACCGGCTGAGATGAGCGCCCGGCCGGCGCGCCGGCTCGGTGCGCCGCTCGTCGCCGTGCTCGAAAGGCGAGGGCGCTTCCTCGTGGCCGAGCCGCTGTTCGGACGCGGGCCGCGTACAGCGGTCGAGCGGGGCGGCGCAGGCGAGGGCGACCTCGTGCTGGTCGGGTCCGGGAAGCGCGGCGCGCGCGTGATGCGGCGGATCGGACGGCCCGACCGCGCGCGCGACGTGCTCGAGGGCCTCATGCTCGACCGCGGCCTCTACCGGAGCTTCCCGCGTGCCGCGGCGGGGGAGGCAGAGCACGCGGCCTCGGATCCATACGCGCCGGACGCGCGCGTGGATCTCACCGCGCTCCCCACGTTCACGATCGATCCCGACGACGCTCGCGACTTCGACGACGCCGTCTCTGCCCGTCGCGAGGGCGACGCGATCCGGCTGTGGATCCACATCGCGGACGTCACGGCATACGTGCGGCCGGGCGGTCCGCTCGAGAGGGAGACCTTCCGGCGCGCTACCAGCGTGTACGTGCCCGGCGCCGTGGAGCCGATGCTGCCGGAGGCGCTCTCGAACCGCGCGTGCTCGCTGCGCCCGGGGGAGGAGCGGCTCGCGGTGACCGTGGAGCTCGAGCTGCACGGGACGGCCGCGCGCGGCGTGATCTTTCACCGCTCGCGCATTCGCAGCGATCGCCGGCTCACGTATCGCGAGGTGGACGCCATCTTCGAAGGCCGGGCGCGTGCCGAGGAGCCCTGGGCGGAGCCGCTTGCGGCGGCCCGGGAAGCGGCGGCAGCGCTGCGCGCGCGCCGCGACGCGCTCGAGATCAGCTCGGCCGAGCCGGATTTCAAGTTCGACGGCGACGGGCACGTGGTCGCCGTCCGGGAGGAGCCGCAGAGCGAGTCGCACACGCTGATCGAGCAGCTGATGGTGCTCGCCAACGAATGCGTCGCGGGCTACCTCGCGGACCGGAGGCTGCCGACTCTCTACCGCGTCCACGAGCGCCCCGAGCCGAGCTCCGTGGCCTTCCTCGTGGAGCAGCTGGCGAGCCTCGAGCTCCCCACGCCGCCGATGCCGAAGCAGATCACGCCGCAGCAGGCCGCCGACCTGGCCACGGAGATGTCGCGCATCGTCGCCCGCGAGTCGAGCGGGCGCCGCGCGTTCGGGATCCTCGTGCTGCGCTCGCTGAAGCAGGCGTTCTACTCGCCGCGCAACCTCGGCCACGCTGGGCTGGGAAGCCCGCGCTATTGCCATTTCACCTCGCCGATCCGCCGATACCCGGACGTGGTGGCGCACCGCGCCCTGCTGCAGGGCCTCGGGATCGACCATGGCGCGGCCCCCGCTCACGAGCTCGACGACGCGGGGATTGCGAGCTCAGCGGCCGAGCGCGCGGCGATGCAGCTCGAGCGCGAGGCCGACGACATCTGCCTTGCCTTCCTGCTCGAGCGGCTGCTGGCGGAGGACGGCGCGCGCGAGTTCGAGGGCGAGGTGATCGGCCTGGTGGAGAAGGGCGCGTTCGTCCGCTTCGGCGAGCAGGGATTCGAGGGGTTCCTCCCGGTCCGGCGCCTGCGCGAGTGGTGGACGTTGAACGAGCTCGGCACCGCACTCGAGGCCGAGGGCTCCGGGCGGACGCTCAAGCTCGGCGACCTGATCGCGGTTACGGTCGAGCGCGTGGAGGCGCCACGCGGACGAGTGGAACTGGCGCCCGCCTGACGCTCGGCGCGGCTCAAGCCGCCCGCTTCCCGCGTCGAAATCAGTGGGGAATGCAAACCGCGCTCGCACTCACGGCGGTGGCGAGCGCGCTCGCCGCCGCGGGCGCGTGGGTGGCGCCGGCCGACCCCGAGCCGCGCGCCGCGGCCGGCAGCCGCCTGCTCGCCCTTGCCGCACTCACGTGGGCCGTGGTGGCCGCGGCCGAGACGCCCCTCCACCGGGCGGGCTCGACTGCGGCGCTCGCGCTCGCGTTCGCCGCCTTCCTTCTGCTCCTGACGCGCCCGCGGCGGGTGGGCCACGCGCGGCTAGCGCTGGTCGTGCCCGGTCTGCTCGCGGTGGCCGGCGCGGAGGCTGCCGCGATCGCTGCGGACGAGCCGGCGGTTGCGGCCGCCGCCGCGGCCGGCTGGCTGCTCGTCGCGATCGCGGCCTCACGCGTACCACCGGCCCGCGCGCGGACGGCCGCCGCGCGTCGCGACTCCACGCGTGAGCACGCCTACTACGACCACCTGACGGGGTTGGCCAACCGCGAGCTGCTCGAGCGACGCGCCGCGCTTGCGCTCCGCGACGGGCAGGGCGCCGCGGCGATCGCGCTCGAGCTCGACGACTTCGGCGCGGTCGCCCATCTGCTCGGCGCCGCGGCCGGCGACGAGCTGCTCGTGGCGGCCGCTCGTCGCCTCGCCGGCGCGATGCGTGAGGACGACACAGTGGCGCGGCTCGCGGCGGCCCGCTTCGCAGTCCTGGCTCCCGGCGTGGCAAGCGATCGTCGCGCGGGCGAGCTCGCCCGGCGGGCGGCCCAGGCGCTCCGCGCCCCGTTCGCCATCGACGGCAGCGAGCTGTGCGTGCGCACGAGCACCGCGGTCGCCGTCGCGGAGGGCGGCGAGCCGCACGTCGCGCACTACCTGATCCGCGAAGCCGAGGCGCGCTTCGAGGCACAACCGGCCGGGTGGGACGGGTCCGCCGGCGAGCTCGATGGCGCGCTCGCCCGAGGCGAGCTCGAGCTGGCCTACCAGCCCGTCTTCGATCTCGGCCTGGGAGGGATCAGATCGGTGGAGGCGCTGCTTCGCTGGCGTCACCCGGAGCACGGCGAGCTCCCTGCCGAGAGCTTCGTGGCGGCGATGGAGGAGTCCGGCGTGCTGGCGGATGCCGGCGCATGGGCGCTTCGAGAGGCGTGCACGCAGTGGCGGCGCTGGCTCGACTCCGGTGCGGGGTGGGCGCGCCTCGGAGTGAGCGTAAACGTCTCCGCGAGCCAGCTCTTCGATCGCCGGCTGATGACCGAGCTGCGAGCAGCGCTGTTCGCGTCGGGCATCCCGCCGGCGCGGCTCAGCCTCGAGCTGGGCGAGGCGCCGCTGCTCGACGACCCGGAGGGCGCGGCCGCCGCGGTCTCCGAGCTGCGCGCGCTCGGCGTGCGGGTGGCGCTCGACGACTTCGGCAGTGGGAGTGTCCCGATCGCCTCACTGCGCCGGTTCGCGATCGACGCGGTGAAGGTCGACGGCCGCGACACGGAGCTCGCCCGGGCGGCGGCCGCCGCCGCCCAGGCGCTCGGCCTCGAATCGGTTGTGAAGCGCCTCGAACAGCCCGACCAGCTTGCCGCGCTACGCACCGCCGGCTGCACGCTCGGCCAGGGCCACCTGCTCGCGCGTCCGAGAGCGGCCGAGGCGGTGGCGATCCTGCTCGGCAGCTCGCGCCAGGCCGCCGCCTAGGTCGCCAACAGGCGCTCCGACTCGCGCTCAAGGATCTCGAGCAGCGCGTCGACGTCGTCGAGGTGGCTGCGGTAGTGGAGCACCGCGAGCCGCAGCGTATAGGCGCCCCCAATCTCCGTCGAGGAGATCACCGCGCGGCCGTCCGCGTAGACCGCCTTGACGAGCCGGCGGTTGAACTCGTCGGGGTCGCCGCGCGGCGGCAGGTGGCGGAAGGTCACCACCGACAGGTCGGGCTCCGGGCCGACCAGCCAGCCCGGCGTCTCGGCGAGGCGCCGGTGGAAGTAGCGCGCCAGGAGCAGCTTCTCCTCGAGCGCTGCCCTGAACGGCGCCAGCCCGAACAGCCTGAGCGGAAGCCACAGGCGCGGCCCCCGGAAGGGCCGCGAGAGCTCGACCGACAGATCGGACGCCGAAAACGTGCCGCCGGCCTCGCGTGCGTCGGTCAGGTAGCTCGCGCTGTACCGGTGGGCGTCCGCCAGCGGGCCCTCGTCGCGGACCACCAGCGCGCCAGAACCGAACGGCAGGAAGAGACCCTTGTGCGGGTCCATTACGACGCTGTCCGAGCCGTCGATCCCCGCCAGCGCCCGGCGCCCGTGCTCCGTCAGCAGGAAGAAGCCGCCGTAGGCGGCGTCGGTCTGAAGCCACAGCCGGTGCGCGTGGGCCACGTCGGCGATGGGTCCGAGCGGGTCGACGGCGCCGCTGTCGGTCGTCCCCGCCGTGGCCACCACCAGCCAAGGCCGGAGCCCCGCGGCGGCATCGGCCTCGATCATCGCGTCCAGCGCGGCCGGCCTCATCCGCGAGCGCTCGTCGAGCTCAACTCGTCGAACGACGCACTCCCCGAGCCCGGCGATCCGCAGCGCCTTCTCCACGCAGTGGTGCGTCTGGCGCGTGAGGTAGGCAACGGCCCGCGGCACATGCGCGGAGCTGACGCCGGCCGCGTCGCGGGCCGTGACGATCCCTTCCAGGGTCGCGACGCTCCCTCCTGAGGTGAGGTCGCCGCCGGCGCTGTCGGGAAAGCCGACGAGCGCCGCCATCCACCGCACCAGCGAGCGCTCCATCAGGCTCGCGGCGGGCGCGGCGAAGTGGACGCCCGAGTAGCGGTTGCTCATGTCGGCGAGCAGGTCGCCGAGCGCGGACGGGAAGAGGCCTCCGCCCGGGATGTAGGCGAAATGGCCGCCCGAGGTCTGGTTGACGCCGGAGCGCCCGACCGCGTCGATCGTGGCGAGTGCCTCCACGACGCTCGACGGCGTCTCGCCGATTGCGAAGGCATCGTCCTCGATCGGCGGGTCGTCGCGGTACGCGGCGTCGCCCCCCGAGTGGGTGAGGAGCCGGCGGACCAGCTCACCGACCGCGCTCCACAGCTCGTCCTGCCGGTCCGGCCCCGGATCGAGCAGGCGTGACGATGGCTCGAGCTCGCGGATCGAGCGCCTGAGTTCGCTCATCCTTGGATTCTCGCGCCCCGCCATACTCGTAGGCCGCATGGCGAAGAAGAAGCGCAAGGCGGCCCCCGGCGACGTGGCGACGAACAGGCAGGCCTCGTTTCGCTTCAACCTGCTCGAGAGGCTGGAGGCGGGCATCGTCCTGCAGGGGTCCGAGGTGAAGTCGATGCGCCAGGGCGGCGTGCAGATGAAGGACGCCTATGCGGAGGTGCGCGACGGGGAGGTCTGGCTTCGCAACATGCACATCGCACCGTACGGCCCGGCACGCGAGAACCACGACCCCGAGCGCCCGCGCAAGCTGCTGCTCCATCGTCGCGAGATCGAGCGGCTCGTGGGGAAGACCGCGGAGAGAGGGCTGACGCTCGTGCCCACGCGCGTGTACTTCAACGGGTCGCGCGCCAAGGTGGAGCTCGCCCTCGCGCGCGGCAAGGACCGCTACGACAAGCGCCAGTCGATCAAGGAGCGGGACACGAAGCGCGAGATGCAGCGCGCGATGTCGGAGCGCTGAGGCGTGGACGCGGCGATCTTCGACTGCGACGGCACGCTCGTCGACTCGGAGCCGCTCGCCCGGCGTGCCTGGGAGCGGACGCTCGCCGGCCACGGCTACGAGGTCACCGACGACGACTTCGCGGAGGTCACCGGTCTCCCGTTCGAGACCGTGCACGGCTACTTCGCGGAGCGCGCGTCGCTGCCGCCGAGCGGGCCGGTCTGGCGCGAGTACTCGGGCGGGCTCTTCGAGCTGATCGACGCGGCCGCGAGGCCTTTCCCGGATGCGCTCGAGACCCTCGACGAGCTGACCCGCGCGCGCGTGCCGGTCGCGATCGCGTCGTCGAGCTCGCGCGAGCGGCTCGATCGCACGCTCTCGGCGGCCGGGCTTGACGGGCGCGTCGGCGTGACCGTTGCGGGCGACGAGATCGCGCGCGGCAAGCCCGCTCCGGATCTGTTCCTGAGCGCCGTTGAGCGGCTGGGGGCGCGGCCGGAGCGCTGCGTCATCGTGGAGGACGCCGCCCCGGGCGTCGAGGCCGGGCTCGCGGCGGGCGCGACCGTCGTCGCCGTGGCTCGCGAGCCGCGCGAGCGGTCGCGGCTCGAGCGCGCCCATCGCGTGGTCGAGAGGCTCTCAGTGGCCGCGCTGTCGCTATAGCCCGAGGCCGCGCTCGACGGCCCAGCGCGACAGCTCGTGGCGGCTCGAGAGCTGGAGCTTGCGCAGCACGGACGAGACGTGGGCCTCGACCGTCTTCGGAGAGATCGCGAGCCGCGCGGCGATCTCCTTGTACATGTAGCCGCGGGCGATGTGCTGGAGCACCTCGCGCTCGCGCGGGGTCAGCGCATCGAGCTCCGACTCGGGCTGCGGGGCGGGGCCGGCGAACGCATCGAGCACGAAGCCGGCCAGCCGCGGCGAGAAGACGGCGTCGCCGCCCGCGACCCGGCGCACGGCGTCCGCGAGCTCCTCGCCCGAGATGTTCTTCGTCACGTACCCGCGAGCGCCGGCGCGGATCACGGCGATCACGTCCTCCGCGGCGTCCGAGACGGAGAGCGCGAGGAAGCAGGGAAGGTGCGCTTCGCGCGCCGCGGTGCGCCTGATCACCTCGACGCCCCCGCCGTCGGGCATGTGCACGTCGAGCAGGACGACGTCCGGGGCGGTGGCGACGATCGCCTCCACGGCCTCGTCCACGCCGGCGGCCTCCCCCGCGATGTCGAGCAGCGGCTCGAGCTCGGCGCGCACGCCGGAGCGAAAGAGCTGGTGGTCGTCCACGATCAGGACGCGCGGGCCGCTCATGAGCGGGACTCCAGCACGAGCTCGACCTCGGTGCCGCCCTCCGGCACGTTCGCTATGCGTGCACGCCCACCGTGGCGCTCCATCCGCCCGACTATCGACTCGCGCACTCCCCGGCGATCGGCCGGGATCGCGGCCGGGTCGAAGCCCGGCCCGCGGTCGCGGACGAAGACCTGCACGCTCCCGTCCGCGCTCTCGGCGTACACGTCGATTGGTGAGCCGCCGCCGAACTTCGCCGCGTTCGTCATCGCCTCCCGTGCGGCCGCCACTACCGCCTCGACGCGCTCGTCGAGCTGGAGGTCGCCGACCACGACGACCTCGACCGGCACGCCGTGCGCCTCCTCCACCTCCGCTGCCGCCGCCTCGAGCGCCGCGCTGAGCCGCGCGGTCTGCCCGGGCTGTGGACGGCCCGCGAGCCACGCGCGCAGCTCGCGCTCCTGGCGGCGAGCCAGGGCGGCCACCTCGGCGGGGTCGCCGGCGCGCCGCTGCACCATGGCGAGCGTCTGGAGCACCGAGTCGTGCAGATGCGCGGCCACCTCCGCGCGCTCCTGCGACCGGATCCGCTGGGAGCGCTCGGCCGTTAGCGAGCGCAGGAGCCGCACGATCCAGGGCGCGAAGATCACGGCGAGCACGACCACGGCGGCGACCAGCGCGAGCAGCACGTCCCGCGCCGCCGTCAGGGCGCCGGTCGTCTCGAGGAAGACGAAGCCGGCGGCCACCACGAGCGCGATCCCCACTCCGGTGCGGGACACGCCCGCGAGCAGCCGGCGGCCCTCGGCCGCGCGCTCCGCGCGCACGTCCGGCGCGTGTTGAGGCGCGCGGCGTCGTTGGTCGCCGGTCGGCCCGCGCTCGAGCGACTGGCGCCAGATCAGCGCGCCGCCGCTCGCCACGAGCACGAGCGGCCACACGATCGCGTCGGAGAACCAGACGCCGAGCGCACGGAAGGTCAGCAGCGCGCTCAGGAGCAGCAGGCCCGTGCCGAGCGCAACCTCCACGGCGGCGCGCCCGGTTGGTATGCGCCGGGGCGCGGCCGGCTCGTCGCCCGCCGGCATCAGGAGCCACGCGAGCGCGTACACGATGAACCCGAGCGCGCCGGCCGCCGCGCCGACCACGAACACGAAACGCACGAGCGCCACGTCCACGCCGTAGCGCCGAGCGATCCCGGCGCAGACGCCGCCGAGCCAGCGGTCCTGGCGCGACCGGCGCAGCTCGGTCACCGGCTCCTCGTGAGGCCGTTGGCGAGCAGTATCGCCCCGGTCGCCGCGCACGCGACGGGCGCGAATGCCGCGAAGCTCAGCTCGATGGCGCCGGTCGAGGCGAGCAGCAGCACGCCGCCGAGAGCGATCAGCGCGAGCCCTGCCACCAGCGAGGCGACGTCCGGACGGCTATCCACTGGCGGTCTCGGCGGTGGTATCGCAGGAGTTCTGCTCGTCGTCGAAGTCGAATTCGTCTCGCGGACCGAAGTCGAAGCCGTGGTCGTCGAAGTTCTGGTGCGTCACGCGCAGCGACCCCAGACCGACCTCTGCGTCCAGCAGCAGGCGGGTGTCCTCGGAGTCCGCCGGCAGCGTCTCCTCGAAGTCGACGTCGACCCCGTGGTTGCCGCGGCCGAGGACCACCACCTCGCCCATCCCCACCTCGGCATGGGTCGAGACGCACATGTCGTCCGGCACGAGCACGCGCGCGTCGCCGATGCCGAGATCGACCTCGAGCGGCACGTCGCCGGCCGGCAGCTGTGTGTCGCGCAGGTCGACAACGAGCTGGCCCACGCCGAGCTCGTAGCGATCGCGCAGATCCACCGTCGACGCGGGCCGGTACTCGCGCTCGCCCACGCCGCCGTCTAGGTCGAGCCCGGCCGCCGACACGGTGCCGGCGGCCAGCGCGAGCGCCACGGCCGGCAGGATCAGCCAGCGAACCGGACGTAAGAACGCTCCCGCGAGCACCGCCGCGCCGGCCCCGATGACGATCGCCGCCACCACGGTGTCCCCGCCCGCCGCGGCTGCCCAGGCCCCGCCCAGCGCGAGGACGAGGCACGCCACGAGGACCGCGATCCCCAGTAGCGCGCGCTTGGCGACGTCGCCGGCTTCGCCGCTCGGCCCCTCTCCGGCGACGAGCCACCATACGAGGACGCCGACGACCACAAGAACGGCGAGCGGTACGACGATGGCTCCGAGGAGAATGCCGCCGCCGAGAAGAAAGGGCCAGCCGACGAGCAGGAGGAGCACGATGCCCGCGACCACGAGCGCGCGGTTTCGGCCCTCGGTTCGAGGCGCCCGCTCGCTCGGGACGCCGGCGCTGCCATCGTCGCTCGGCATCAGCAGCAGCGCCGCCAGGTAGAGCAGGACGCCGCTGCCCGCGAGCAGCACGAGCGCCACCGCGGCGATGCGGAAGATCACGGCGTCGACGTCGAAGTAGCGCCCGAGCCCGCCGCAGACGCCGCCAATCACTCGGTCGGAGCGCGAGCGCATCAGCCTGCGAGCGCCCTGGCCGGCGGTGGGCGGAGCCTCCGAGGCGGGAGGCGGCGCCTGCGGCCCGGCCTCAGCCTGCTCGGTCCCGGCCCCGGCCTCAGCCTGCTCGGTCCCGGCCCCGGCCTCAGCCTGCTCGGGCCCGGCCCCGGCCTCAGCCTGCTCGGGCCCGGCCCCGGCCTCAGCCTGCTCGGGCCCGGCCTGCGGCTCCTCGTCCTGCTGCCGTGTCGTGTCCTCGTCGTGGTCCATCTCGATCCTCCCGATTCCGTTGATCCGCACCCTGCGCAACCGGCAAACCCGGCTGCTTCGGGCTATGGCAATCGAGAGTGGCGTCCACCGCGCAGTCTGCCTATTGGGAATCGTCCTTACGGGTCGTCCCTATGTGTGCGTCATATCGCACAAGCCAGTCGCGCGGGAGCGCATCGTTCGGCGGCGTGTCGGAATGGACGGCGACAGCCAGAGCGAATGCCTCGCCGGGCGTGCTGCTCGACGTGCTTACGCGCCCGGAGGCGATCCGGCACTGGTCGCCCGTCGACTTCGAGCTCGAGGGCCTCGATGGGCGACGCCTCGCGCCGGGCACGCGCGGGCGCGTGACCGGCCGCGTCGCCGGCGTGACCGTCGGATTCGACGTCGAGGTGCACGCCGCCGACACCGAGCGGTTCGAGCTCTCCGCGGAGGGCCCCGTCGCGTTCGACGTCCGCTACGACATGGCCGGCGACGACACCGGCGCGGAGCTCTCGGCGTCGGTCTCGATTCGTCGCGGCCGCGGCCTGACCGGGCGGCTCGTGGCGAACGCGACGGCCGCGCTGCTCGCCGCCGGTGCGCTCGAGGGCGCGGCCGGGCGCATCGCGCGCGTCGCCGAGTCGCATGACTACGCGCTCGCCGCATAGCCGCATGGCCGGTCGCCGCCGCTAGACTCAGGGGCTGCGACAAGGGGGCGAAACAGCTTCGACGTGGAGCTTGATCGTCTCGGTGTGGCGAGTCGAGGACTCCGGGTTGGCCTCGTTAAATGACCCCGGAAACCAATACGTGCGGATCGAGATCACTCGTTCGCCCTCGCCGCTTAATTAGGTGAGGAGTCGCCCCGGGCAGCCCGCGGCCCGGTCAAGCGGCTTCAGATAGCGGGCTCACCCCGACGGCCGGACCCTCAGCCGCCGGGGGACAACTTCGAGGGTGTGGCGCCGGTGACGTGCCCCGCGGATCGACCGACCCGGTAGCCGAGATGAGACTCCGTCGGGAACGCTCGTAGCAAGCATCGGGACGGTGTTCCGCGGACGCCGGGGCAGTACCGGCCGCCTCCACTGCACGGGGCCCTCGCAAGGGGCCCCGTCTCCTTTCGAGGCGCCGCCGCGCCCGGGAAGGGGAGGTTGGAGTGGAGCCGTCACCCCCTCCGGGACGGGCTCCAGAAGCCGGCTACACCGTTCCCGTGCGAAACGCTCAGTCGCCGGCCAGGCGCTTCGCGAGCCGCTCCATGCCGCGCTCGCGGGCCGCTCTCGCCGCGCCCGAGACGTCCAGTGGACGGTCGGGCGGCAGCTCCACGTCGATCACTCTCAGCGTCGCGATGTCCTTGAAGCGAAGCAGCTCGTCGCGCTGGTCCACCAGCGCGCGCCGCACGCTCGGCTTCGACTCGCGCAGCGCCCCGTCGAGGGCCGCCTCTAGCGAGCCGTGCCGAGCGAGCAGCTCGGCCGCGCCCTTCTCGCCGATCCCCTTGGCGCCCGGGATCCCGTCGGAGGGGTCGCCGCGCAGGGCGATGAAGTCCGGCACGAGCTCGGGTGGGACGCCGTATCGGCGTTTAACCTCCCCGGGATCCACCGCCTCGGCGCCGCGGCCGCCGGTCCGCACGTAGAGGATCGTGACGCGTTCGCTCGCACACTGGAACATGTCGCGGTCGCCGGTCATCACGAGCACATTGCCCCCGGCGGCCGCCTCCGCCGCGGCGTAGGAGCCCAGCAGATCGTCCGCTTCGAGCGTCTCGCTCACGGCCACGGTCCAGCCGAACGCCTCGAAGAAGGCGGGTGAGTCGGCGAACTGCGGGGCCAGCGTGTCGGGCACCTCGGGCCGGTCCGCGTGGTAGCCCTCGAAGAGCTCGAGCCGGTAGTCGGCCGCGTCGGGGCCGAAGCAGAGCACGACCGCCCGCGGCGAGCGCTGCTCGACTTCACGCAATATCAGGTTCGCGGTGCCGAGCAGCGCGTTCACCGGTCCCCCGTCCGCGCCCTTGATGGAGTCGGGCAGCGCGTAGAAGGCGCGGAACAGCATCGAGGGCGCGTCGACCACGAGCAGGGGACCGGCCATGCAGGTCGACGCTAGCGGGTCACCTGAAGCACCTGCACGCTGCCCGCCGAAAGTACGATCGGGCTGGATGGCGCGACTGAAGGGCGGGATCGGCTTCCGGCAGGTGGTGGACTGATGCTCGCCGCCGAGCCCGCTCGCTCGCTCGCGGTCGTGACCTGCATGGACTGCCGGATCGACCCGATGCCGCTGTTCGGGCTCGAGCTCGGGGACGCCCACGTGATTCGCAACGCGGGCGGGCTGGTGACCGACGACGTGCTCCGCTCACTGGCGCTGTCTCAGGCGCTGCTCGGCACGCGCGAGGTGATCGTCGTCCAGCACACCGGCTGCGGCCTGCTCGGCGACGAGCACGAGCTGCGCGCGCGTGTGAGCGAGGCGGCCGGCGCGGAACCGCCGCGGCCGCTCGGCGCGTTCAGCGACCTCGATGCGAGCGTCCGGCGCCAGCTCGAACGCCTGCGCTCGGCGCCCGAGCTCGTGCACGGCGGCGCTGCGCGCGGATACGTGTACGAGCTCGAGACCGGCGAGCTGCGCCAGGTGAGGTGAGCGGCTCCTCCGGGTAGCCGAATGGGGTGGAGCAGCGCTCCCTGATCGACGAGCAGTCCGAGCCGAACGACGCCACGCCGTTCCTGCCGGAGCGCCGCACGCTCGAGTCGCTGCGTCACGCGGCGGCCGGCTGCCGCGGCTGCCACCTGTACCGCGGCGCCACCCAGACGGTGTTCGGCGAGGGATTGAAGCGGTCGCGCGTGATGCTCGTCGGCGAGCAGCCGGGCGACAAGGAGGATCTCGCCGGCAAGCCGTTCGTCGGTCCCGCCGGCCGCGAGCTCGACCGCGCGCTCGAGGCAGCGGGCATCACTCGCGACGAGGCATACGTGACCAACGTCGTGAAGCACTTCAAGTTCGAGGAGCGCGGGCGGCGGCGGATCCACCAGACGCCGAAGCGCTTCGAGATCGACGCCTGCCTGCCGTGGTTCGAGGAGGAGTTGCGCGTGGTCGAGCCGGAGGCGCTCGTCCTGCTCGGCGCGACGGCCGCCAAGGCGCTGCTCGGCAGCGCCTTCCGGCTGACGCATCACCGCGGTGAGCTGCTCGACAGCGAGCTCGCCGACGTGGTGGCGGCGACGATCCACCCGTCCGCGGTGCTGCGGGCACCCGACGACAGCGCGCGCCAGGAGCAGCGCGAGTCTCTGGCGGCCGACCTGCGGGTCGTGGCCGACGCCCTCCAGCTGTAACGCGTCCGCGCTGCCGCTCTGGCTGTGGGCGGCGAGCGCGCTCCTGGTGGTCCACTGGCTTGGCGACTCGCTCGACGGGACGCTCGCGCGCGTCCGACGCGTCGAGCGACCCAGGTACGGCTACTACCTCGACCACCTCGTCGACGCCCTCGCCACCGCGGTGATCGGCCTGGGAGTCGGCCTGTCGCCGTTTATGCTGCTGGCGGTCGGCCTCGCGATCGTGATCGCCTACCTGATCCTGTCGATCAACGCGTACCTCGAGACCCACGCTTTCGGTGTCTTCGCGCTGGGCTACGGTGGCATTGGGCCGACGGAGGTGCGGCTCGTCCTGATCGGCCTCAACACGCTCCTGGCGCTGGGCGTGGGGCTCGGCTTCGACGTGGCCGGCCTGGGACTGACGGTGCTCGACCTGATCGGCCTTGCAATCGTAGGTGTGATGCTCACCGCGCTCCTCGCTCGCGCGAAGAGCAATCTGAGGCGCCTGGCCGAGCTCGAGCCGGCGGCCTGACTCAGCCCCGCGCCCGCATCTCGCGCGAGCGCGCGGCCACCGGCTGAAGGAAGTCTGGAAGCGGCCGCACCAGGCCCCTGCCGGTCTCGCGCTCCCAGATCTGCTCCATCTGCGCGAGGTGCTCGTCCATCACCTGCTCGATCAGCTCGAAGTCGGCGGAGCGGACCGCCGCGAGCGTGCGCTCGTGGATGTCGATCGTCCAGTCAGGCACAAGCGGCGCGTGCATGGCCATGTCGCGGGCTATCTCGAGCGCCCGCAGAAGCTGCCGCATGAAGCCCACGATCGTCGAGTTGCGGGTGGCGCGCGCCATCGCCAGGTGGAACTTCAGGTCGAGCTGCAGGAAGAGATCCTCGTGGCGCAGGAAGTCGTCGCTCGCAGCGAGCTCGCGCTGGCGCTCGATCGTCGCGAGCATGGCGGCGAAGTCGTCCTCGGCGGCGTGCGTGGCCGCGAGCTGGGCGACGCGCGGCTCTATCAGGCGGCGCGCCTCTAGCACCCCGGCCACCTCGCTGAAGCGGATCTCCTGGCGCGAGCGCAGCAGGTCGCGCGGAACGAGCTCGGAGACGACGAAGATGCCGCCGGCCTGGCCGCGGCGCACCTCGAGCACGCCCGCCTCGCTGAGCGTCTTGATCGCCTCACGCAGCGTAGGGCGGCTGATGCGCATCTGGGCGGCCAGCTCGCGCTCGGACGGCAGCCGGTCGCCCGCGTGCAGATCACCCGCCTTGATCTTCTCCGCGATCTGCTCGACTGCTTCCTCGAACGTGCGGCGCGTCGCGACGGGCTCGAACGAGCGCTCCAAACCGAGGCGAGTATAGGGCGGCTCGTCGAGGAGCAGTCCCGGCTTCACGGTCGCGCCGCCTCCACGCGCTCGAGAGCCTGGCGCTCGGCCACCTCGACCGGCGGGATGCCCTCGGTCTCGGCCGTCTCGATCGCCAGCTCGAGGCGATCCATCGCGCGCCCGATCAGCGCCTCCTCGCTGGGCCCGGCGTCGCCGTACCACTCGCGCGATACGTGAATGAGGCCGCCGCAATTGGCTAGGAAGTCCGGCACGTAGAGGATCCTGCGCTGCATGAGCGTGCGCGCCACCTCGCGGCCGGTGAGCGGGTTGTTGGCGGCGCCCGCCACAACCTTGCAGGCGATCGAGGATGCGATCACCTCGTCGATCAGCCCGCCGGCGGCGCACGGCGCGAGCACGTCGAGCTCGTCGGCGAGGATCGCCTGCGCGGACGCGGCGACGGTGCCGCCATGCTCGTCGGCTAGGCGCTCCGCGCACTCGGCGTCGAGATCGCAGCCGATCACCTCGGCGCCTTCGTCGGCGAGTCTCCCGGCGAGCACGCCGCCCACCTTTCCCAGACCCACCACGCCGACGCGCCGCCCGTCGAGCTCGTCGGAGCCGGTGGCCGCCGCGAGCCCGTGGCGGATCGCCTGGAACACCGTCTCCGCGGTGACCGGCGAGGGATCGCCGCCTCCCCCGCGCTCCCTCGACCGGCCAACCACGTATCTGGTGAACTGTGAGAGGAAGTCCATGTCGGCGGTGGTGGTCCCGATGTCCTCGGCCGTGATGTAGGCGCCGCGCATCGACTGGATCACGCGCCCCGCGGCCTCGAGCCGGTCCTCGCGCCGCTCGTGGCTGCCGTCGTCGATCATCACCGCCTTCCCGCCGCCGAGATCGAGCCCCGCCGCAGACGCCTTGAGCGTCATCGTGCGGGCGAGACCCATCACGTCGTCGAGTGCCTCGCGCAGGGCCCCCGGGTACATCTTGACGCGCATGCCCCCGAGCGCGGGACCGAGCACGGTCGAATGAACCGCCACGATTAGCCGCAGACCGGACTCGGCGTCCTGTCGGACGACGATCTGCTCGTGGTCGTCGTCCGCGAGCGCGAGTTTCGGACGAGCCGACGGCTGGGTAGCAATGGTCACGACAGTTGACCATATACCCGCGGTCGCGCCTCATCAACCGCTCATCTGGGGCGATGCTGTCTGCCACGAATGGTAAAGTGGCTTTGCCTTAGACCGCTCGGGCAGGAGAGGGAGAGCCGGATGACATCAACCGCCGTACGCCACCGAGGCAGCCCGGCGCCGAGGACCGGCGGAGGACGGCGCTTCCGCCGCGCCGGCGACGGCGATGGCCGCGGCGAGGACGTTCGGCACGGCATCTCGCTCCTCGACAAGTACCTGCTGGAGGACGGCCGCATCCTCCTCACGGGTCTTCAGGGGCTGGTAAGGCTCCCGGTCGACCAGCACCGCGCCGACCGGCGCCGCGGCCTCACCACCGGCACGATGATCTCGGGCTATCAGGGCTCGCCCCTCGGCGGGCTCGACCGCGAGCTGCAGCGCAACCGCAAGATCTGCGACGAGCACCACGTCAGGCACGTCCCCGGTCTGAACGAGGAGCTCGGCGCGACCTCGGCGTGGGGGAGCCAGCTGGCGGGTGAGCTTCCCGGGTCGAAGTACGACGGCGTGCTGGCCATGTGGTACGGCAAGGCGCCCGGCCTCGACCGCGCGGCCGACTCGCTCCGGCACGGCAACTTCGTCGGCGTCGGCGCGCACGGCGGAGCGCTCGCCGTCGTGGGGGACGACCCGAGCTGCAAGTCCTCGACGATCCCTAGTGCGTCCGAGCCGATGTTCGCCAGCCTGCACATGCCGGTCTTCTTTCCCGGCAACGTGCAGGAGGTCCTCGACCTCGGCCTGCACGCCTTCGCCTGCTCGCGCGCGTCGGGCCTCTGGATCGGCTTCAAGATCGTTACCAACGTGGCCGACGCGGTCGGCACCGCCGCCGTGTCGCCGGAGCGCGTGAGCCCGGTGATCCCGACCGTCGAGTGGAACGGCAAGCCGTACGAGCACGTTCCGAGCGGCAACCTGCTGGCGCCGGTCTCGCTCGAGATGGAGAGCACACTGTTCGGGCCGCGCACCGAGCTCGCGCTCGCCTACGCGCGCGAGAACCGCATCAACCGCATCGAGGGCGCGCGCGACGCCTGGCTCGGGATCGTCGCGCCCGGCAAGTCCTTCTACGACCTGATGCACGCCCTGCGCTCGCTCGGCCTTCACGGGCCAGAGCAGCTCGAGCGCGCCGGCATCAGGGTGCTCAAACTCGCGATGGTCTGGCCGCTCGAGCAGGGGACAGCGCGCGAGTTCGCCCAGGGCCTCGACGAGGTCGTGGTGGCCGAGGAGAAGGGACCGTTCGTGGAGACGCACCTCAAGGAGGCGCTCTACGGCATGCCGGATGCCCCGCGCATCCTCGGCAAGCGCGACGAGCGCGGCGGGCGTCTGCTGCCCGCCGAGCTCGACCTCGATGCCGACCTGATCGCGCGCGCGGTGGCAGCGCGGCTCGCGGCGCGCGGCGTCCGGATCGACTCAGTGGAGGCGCACGTCCGCGCGCTCGACGAGATCGCGTCGCGCCGCGCTGAGCTGCCGATGGCCCAGCGCTCTCCGTTCTTCTGCTCGGGCTGCCCGCACAACAGCTCGCTGAAGGCGCCCCAGGGGACGCTCGTCGGCGGCGGCATCGGCTGCCACACGATGGTGCTGCTGAACCCGGAGGGCAAGGGGGAGATCACCGGCATCACGCAGATGGGCGGGGAGGGCGCCCAGTGGATCGGCATGGCGCCGTTCACGGACGACCGGCATCTGGTGCAGAACCTGGGTGACGGCACCTTCCACCACTCCGGCTCGCTCGCGGTGCGCGCCGCGGTGGCCGCCGGCGTCAACATCACGTACAAGATCCTCTACAACGAGCACGTCGCCATGACCGGCGGTCAGGCGATCGAGGGCCAGCTGAACGTGCCGGACCTGACCCGCTGGCTCGAGCTCGAGGGGGTACGCCGAATCATCGTCACGACCGAGGAGCCCGACCGCTACAAGGGCGTCGAGCTCGCGTCGATCGCGGAGCTTCGTCACCGCAAGGAGCTGCTCTCGTCCCAGCGGGAGCTGGCCGAGGTGGAGGGCGTGACGGTGCTCATCCACGACCAGGAGTGCGCGGCCGAGCTGCGCCGCCAGCGCAAGCGCGGCAAGAAGCCCGAACCGGCCCAGCGGGTATGGATCAACGAGCGCGTCTGCGAGGGCTGCGGCGACTGCGGGCAGAAGTCGAGCTGCCTGTCGGTGATCCCGGTCGAGACCGAGTTCGGCCGCAAGACTCAGATCCACCAGGCGTCGTGCAACAAGGACTACTCGTGCCTCGAGGGCGACTGCCCCTCTTTCCTCACCGTCGTCCCGGGCGAGCGCGCGCGTCGCGAGGCGCCGGAGCTCCGCTTCGATCTCCCCGAGCCGCGCCGGCTCGTGGGCCCCGACGACTTCGCGGTGCGCATGATGGGCATCGGCGGCACCGGCGTGGTGACGGTCAACCAGGTGCTCGGCATGGCGGCGTTGATGGATGGCCTGCACGTGTCGGGGCTCGACCAGACCGGGCTCTCGCAGAAGGGCGGGCCCGTGATCTCCGACCTGCGCGTCAGCCGTGAGCCGCTGGCGGCGGCGTCGAAGACGCCGGCCGGGTCGGTGGACCTCTACCTGGGCTTCGACCTGCTGGGCGCGGCGAACGACAAGAACCTCGTCACAGCGGCGCCCGAGCGCACCGTGGCGGTGGTGTCCACGAGCGCGGTGCCCACCGGCCGCATGGTCGTCGACACCGCGGAGCGCTATCCGGAGCTGGCCGCGCAGCTCGATCGCGTCGAGGCGGTCACGCGCTCCGAGCACAACCTCTACCTCGACGCGCAGCGTCTCTCCGAGCGGCTCTTCGGCGACCACATGATGACCAACACGCTCGCGCTCGGTGCGGCGTTCCAGCGCGGGATGCTGCCAGTCAGCCGGGACGCGCTCGAGGACGCCATCCGTCTCAACGGCGCAGCGGTGGAGAAGAACCTCGCCGCCTTCGCGTGGGGCCGGGCCGTGGTCGCCGCCCCCGACGCGGTGGAGGCGGCCACGCGCGACCCCGAGGTGGTCGAGGCGGTCCGGCAGCTCTCAGCGAGCGAGCGCGAGCTCGTCGACCTGGCCGTGGACGGGGACCGCGGCGAGCTCCGCCGGCTCGTGGAGGTCCGTGTTCCGGAGCTCGTCGCGTACCAGGACGAGGCGTACGCGCGTCGCTATGCCGAGACCGTTCGCCGCGTGCACGTCGCCGAGCAGGAGCGCGCGCCCGGGCACTCCGAGCTCGCCGAGGCCGTGGCGCGCCACCTCTTCAAGCTGATGGCCTACAAGGACGAGTATGAGGTCGCCCGACTACATCTCGACGCGGTCGAGCAGGCGAAGATGCAGGCCGAGTTCGGCGAGGACGCGAAGGTCTACTTCATGCTGCACCCGCCCCTCCTGCGGGCGATGGGGCTCGATCGCAAGCTGAAGCTCGGAGGCTGGTTTGTGCCGGGCTTCCGCGCGCTCAGGCGCATGCGCCGCCTGCGCGGCACGGCCCTCGACCCGTTCGGGAAGGCGGAGGTGCGGCGCGTCGAGCGCGAGCTGGTCGGCGAGTACGAGGGGCTGGTGGACGAGGCGCTGCAGCGGCTCACGCCGGACACGCACGCGAGCGCGGTCGAGCTGCTCGAGCTGCCTGACGTGGTCCGCGGATACGAGGAGATCAAGCTGCGGAACGTGGCGCTCTTCCGCAAGCGCGCCGCGGCGATCCGCAGGCGTCTGGCGGCCGGGAAACCCGCGCCGGAGATCGTGAAGCCGAGCTGAGCGGCGAGCTACGCCGCCGCGCCTGTGTAGCGGAGATCCCCCGGGGTACCAGGGGTCGCATGACGATCCCGGTTCGTCCGACCAGCCTGGACCACGTTGCGCTCTGGGTCGCCGAGCGCCCCGCGCTCGCAGCCTTCGTGTGCGAGCACCTGGGGATGCACGTGATCGAGGAGACCGACAGCTTCACGCTCGTGGGCGTGGACGCGAAGCTCGGCAAGCTGACCCTGTTCGACGCCGAGCCGCCGCGCGAGCGCGGCGCGCTCGAGCGGATCGCGCTGCGCGTCAACGATCTCGATTCAGCGGTCGCGCGGGTGCCGGTGCCGGTAGGGCGCGACGACGGGGTTGCGGCGTTCGAGGCGCCGGCCGGCGTGCCGCTCGCCCTCGTGGCCGGGAGTGGGCGCGATTACGACGTCGACCACGTGGTGCTCGCGCTGCGCGAGCCCGAGGCGGCGAGGTCCGAGCTCGAGCGGCTCGGCTTCGAGCGCCGCGACGGAGTGGTCGCGGTGGCGGACCGGCACGTGCGCGTGGAGACGGGCGAGCGCGTGGACGCTGGGAGGCCGCTGCTGAACCACCTGGCGCTGCTCGTGGACGACGCTCGCGCGCTCGAGACGGGCGAGGTCGACGTCGAGGAGGTCAAGGACGCGCAGAACACGTACGCCGTCTTCGTGCGCGGCCCCGAGGGCGTGCGCATCGAGTACGTGGAGCACAAGCCGGGCTTCGCGCTCGTCTGACGCGTCGTGCCCGACCTCGTCGTCGCGGGCGCCGGCATGGCCGGGCTCGTCGCCGCTGCCGAAGCGCGCCGGCTCGGCGCCGAGCCGCTGCTCCTCGAGAAGCTTGACCGGGCCGGCGGCGCGATGCGGCTCTCGAGCGGCGTGGTGTGGCGCCATCGCGAGTTCGAGCGCTTCCGGGCGGAGTGTCAGGGCGGCGACGCGCAGATCCAGCGGCTCGTATTCGAGCGCATCGACGCAGACGTGCGCTGGCTCGAGTCGATCGGTGCGCCGGTTGTGGTTCGCGGCACCGGCAACCCGCTCACGACGGGGACGCGCTTCGAGCCGGACGGTCTGACGGCAGCGCTCGAGGCCGTCGCCGGACCGGTACGCACGGGCACCCCGCTGACGAGCCATGACGGTGGGCCTCCACTGGTGCTCGCGACCGGCGGCTTCGCCGCAAGCCAGGAGCTGCTGCGCGAGCACGTGACTCCGGAGGCTGAGTACGTGTTCCTGCGAGCGCCGTCTGGCGCGACCGGGGACGGCCTGCGGGTCGGGCTGGCCGCCGGCGCGGACGCGGCCGCGGGCCTCGACGAGGTCTACGCGCGCGCGATGCCGGCGCCGCCCGCCCGGATCGGCGAGCGCGACCTGGTGCGGCTCTCCCAGCTCTACGCGCGGCACGCGCACGTCACGAACGAGCACGGCGAGCGGTTCGAGACGGCCACGTGGTCGGAGATCGACGTCGCCCAGTGGATGGTGCGCCAACCGAGAGCGCGCGCATGGTTCCGGGTCAGCGCGGCCGCCCTGTCCGAGCGCGTGCGCGAGCGGACGGTGGGCGAGATGGTCGAGGCCGCCGAGCGGGCGGGAGCACCCGTCCGCAAGGAAGGGGAGCAGGTGGTGGTGGAGACCGTGGCCGGCGTGACCACCACGCTCGGCGGGTTGCGGGTCGACGAGGCCGCTCGAGCTGCGCCTGGCGTGTTCGCCTGCGGCGCGGACGCCGGTGGCGTCGCCACGGGCGGGTATGCGAGCGGGCTTGCCGCCGCGCTGGTGCTCGGACGGATCGCGGCGCGAGCGGCGCTGGGGGAGACACCGTGAGCGAGCATCGCTACGGCAGCGGCGAGCCGTTCACGCTCGGCCTCGAGGAGGAGCTCCTCCTTGTCGACGCACGCAGCCACCGGCTGGCACACGTGGCCGACCAGGTGCTCGAACGCATGGCCCTTCCGTCAGAGCGAGCGGACCACGAGGCCTTTCTGGCGGAGATCGAGCTCCGCTCCGCGCCGTCTGCCGGCGCGGCGGACGCCGTCGCCCAGCTCTCGGAGGGACGCGCGGCCGCGCGCCGGGCCGGGGCGACGCTGATGGCTGCGGGCGTGCACCCCGATGCCGACCTGTTCGACGCGGAGCTCGTGGCGGCCGAGCGCTACGAGCGCGTCGAGGCGCAGATGCGGGGGCTGATCAGGCGCACGCCGGAGTGCGCGTTGCACGTGCACGTGGGCGTGCCCGATCCGGAAACCGCGATGGCGGTCCTGAACGGCCTCCGGGAGGCGCTCCCGCTGCTGCATGGCCTGGGGGCGAGCTCGCCGTTCTGGTTCGGCCGCGACTCGGGGATGGCGAGCGCGCGAGCCGCCGTGATCCGCGCCTACCCGGGTCGCGGCATCCCGCCGTTCCTGCGCTCATTCGACGAGTACCTCTCCATCCAGGACGCGGTGCGCGCCGGCGGCGGCCCGACCGATCAGACGATGGTGTGGTGGGACGCTCGTCCTCAGCCCCGGCTCGGCACCGTGGAGATGCGCGAGATCGACGTGCAATCCGATTTGCGCGCGACGGCCGCGCTGGCGGCCCTGACGCGCGCGATCGCACGCCGCTCCGCCGAGCGCCCGCCGTCCGAGGCGGTACCCGAGCAGGCGCTTCACTGGTCGAGCTTCCGCGCGGCGCGCGACGGCCTCGCCGCCGAGATCTACCACGAGGGGCGGCCCACGCCACTGCGCGCGGTCGCGCGCGCCGTGCTGCGCGAGCTGGGCGGCGACGAGCCGGAGCTCGAGGGCATCGAGCGCATCGTCGCGGAGGGCGGGGGCGCAGACCGGCAGCGCGCCGCGCACGCGCACGGCGGCATGCCGGAGCTGCTGGGACTGCTGGTAGCCGAGACGGCGCGGCCGCCGGCGCGCGCCGCCTGACGCCGCGGCGCTACGCGGCTTCGCGAAGCGCCGCGACGGCGTTGTCCTGCGCCAGACGGCGCAGCGCGCGGTCCTCGAGCTGGCGCACGCGCTCGCTCGAGAGCCCGAGCCGGCGGCCGGTCTCGCGAAGCGCCTGGGGCTGCTCGCGATCGAGGCCGAAGCGGAGCGTGATGATGTCGCGCTCCACCTCGGGGAGGGTGTCCACGGCCTCGCGCAGACGCTCGTCCTCGAGGCCGGACACGACCTCCTCCTCGACGGAGGGGCCCTCGCGCGCGATCAGGTCGCCGAGGGCGGTCTCGCCGTCCTCGCCGACGCCCTGGTCCAGACTCGTGGGGCCTCGGTCGGCGCGGCGGATGTCGGCCACCTCGTCGAGCGGCAGGTCGACGTAGTCAGCGATCTCCTCCTCGGTCGGCTGGCGACCGAGCTCGACGGCTAGCTTGCGCTCCGCGTCCTGGATCTTGCGGGCCCGCGCCACGATGTGCACGGGCAGCCGGACCGTCCGACCGGAGTTCGCCAGGCCCCGGCCGATCGCCTGGCGGATCCAGAGCGTGCCGTACGTGGAGAACTTGAAGCCCTTGCGCCAGTCGAACTTCTCGACAGCGCGGATCAGGCCGAGCATGCCCTCCTGGATGAGGTCCGAGAGGGGGAGGCCCTGGCCCTGGTACTTCCGCGCCACCGAGATCACCAGACGCAGGTTCGCGTTGATCATCCGCTCCTTGGCGGCCAGGTCGCCGCGCTCGATGCGCTTGGCGAGCTCGACCTCCTCAGCAGCGGTGAGCAGGGGGTGACGACGCGCCTCGTTGAAGAAGAGCTGCAGCGAGTCTTCGAGCTCGACGGGCTCGACGCGGCGCGTCTCCGGCGTCTCCGCCGGACGGATCAGCGTGTCAGTGGTCGTTGTGGCTCCTTCGTTTGATAGTTCGAAGCTCGTCGAAAGTATATACATAAAGGGGTCTCGTCCGTTACGCGATGGCCAAAGCTTTGCTCCTACCCGGCTAAAGGGCAGGCTCAACGTGGCCGCGTCTCGGGACGATTCGTGTCGCGCGCGGGCCCTTCGGGTACGACGAGACCGAACGTTCCACGGGGAAGGAGGGCAGGGCATGCAGGTGACCGCTCCCGATCGTGATCGCGTTCGGAGCCTTGCGGAGCTGAGGCTGGACCGGCCGGTGGTACTGAGCCTGTACCTGAACCTCGACCCATCCGAATTCGCGACGCCGCCGGCCCGTGCGACGGCCGTCCGCTCGCTGCTCGACGAGGCGGACCGCCTTCTGCGGGAGGGAGACCGGCTCTCGCACGAGGACCGCGCCGCCCTGCGCAAGACGCTAGAGCGCGCATCGACGTTCCTCGAGCGCGAGCTCCCGACCGAAGGCGCGCACGGCGTCGCGCTGTTCGCGAGCGAGCCCGTCGGCCTCTTCGAGGCGATCCGGCTTCCGCGAGCCGTTCGCAACCGGGTCGCCATCGGCCGCTCGCCGCTCGTCGGCCCGCTCGCGCGCCTCGAGCGCCGTGAGCGTTGGTGCGTGGCGCTGGTGAGCAGGCGCGACGCGCGCATCTTCCGCGGCTCGGCCGACGGGCTGCGCGAGATCGAGCAGATCCACGACACGGTCTTCGGCCAGCACGACCAGGGCGGCTGGTCGCAGGCGCGCTTTGCCCGGGGGATCGAGAAGGAGAAGGACGATCATCTGAAGCACGTCGGGGACGCGCTGATGCGGCATTTCAAGCGCCGCCCGTTCCAGCGTCTCGTGGTCGGAGGGCCGCGCGAGGTCGCGGCGGACTTCGAGGCGAAGCTGCACGGCTACCTGCGCGATCGGCTGGCCGGGCGCATCGAGGTCGACGTGGACAATTCCTCTTCCGAGCAGGTGCTCGCCGCGGCCCGGCCGCTCCTCGAGAAACTCGAACGCGAGCGCGAGGCGCAGACGCTGGAACGTCTTGGCGAGCGGGGAGCCCAGGGCCTCGACGACGTGCTGCGGGCGCTGAACGAGAGGCGCGTCGAGACGCTCGTGCTCGACGAGCAGTTCGCCGGCGTGGCGGGCGTCCAGTGCCCGGAGTGCGGCTGGCTCGGGCTCGACGGCGCGAAGTGCCCGGCCGACGGCGCCGCCACCGTTGAGCTCGATGACCTCACCGACGGCGCCATCGAGCTCGCGCTGCAGCAGTCGGCTGAGCTGCTTGCGATCCGGCACCTGCGCGAGGAGTTCGACGCCCGCGACGGGGCGGCGGCCCTGCTTCGGTTCTGAGGGCGCTCAGCCGCGCGCGGCCGCGGCCGGCGCGTCCGTCGTCGCCACAGCGGCACGCAGCGCGTCGCGCAGGGCGCGCTTGTGCTTCGGCGCCAGCGCGGCGATCTCGGGCGGCGGCTGGCTCATCTGACGGAAAGCCGCGGCGCGCACGCGCTCGCCCTCGTCCGTGAGAACGAGCAGCTTCACGCGCCGGTCGTGTTGCGCGGCGCGGCGTTCGATCAACCCGCGCGCCTCGAGCCGGTCGACGATGCCGGTGACGTTCGAGTTGTCGCAGAAGAGCTTTCCGGCGAGCGAGCTCATCGGCACACCGTCGCCGGGCTCGATCAGCCGCAGGGCGTGCAGCTGCATCGGAGCCAGGCCCATCTCCTGGGCGAGCGCCATGAAGCGGGGTTTGTTCGCCTGCATCAGCCGCCAGAGGAGCTGCCAGGCCTCGACCGCAGGATCGTCGGTTGGCGCCATGGTTGCCCCTCATGATAATCGAATGAATCGATAATTGACAACCTCAAATATGCTGCTAGCTTGCGGGGCATGTCTGAAGCTGCGATCGAGGCACGTGGCCTCGTCAGGGAGTTCAAGAAGGGTCCGCGCGCCGTCGACGGCATCGACCTTACGGTCGCGCCGGGCGAGGTGTACGGCTTCCTCGGGCCGAACGGAGCCGGCAAGTCGACCACCGTGCACATGCTGACCACGCTGCTGCCGCCCACCGCGGGCACGGCGCGCGTGGCCGGCTATGACGTCGTGCAGGAGGGACCCGAGGTCCGCGCCGCGATCGGGGCCGCCCTACAGGACGCGGCCCTGGACCCGTTTCTGACCGGCCGCGAGCACATGCGACTGCAGACGACGCTCCACGGCATGCGGGGCGAGGAGGGGCGCGAGCGCGCGAGCGCGCTGCTCGAGCGCGTGGGCCTGATCCAGGCGGCCGATCGCAAGGTCGGCGGCTACTCAGGAGGTATGAAGCGCCGGCTCGACCTGGCGCTCGCGCTCGTTCACCGGCCGCGCATCCTCTTTCTCGATGAGCCCACGACCGGGCTCGATCCGCAGAGCCGCACCGCCCTCTGGGAGGAGGTTCAGCGCCTGGCCGGCGACCGCGGCGTCACCGTCTTCCTGACCACGCAGTACCTCGAGGAGGCGGACGTGCTGGCGGACCGGGTGGGGATCATCGACAACGGTCGCATTGTGGCCGAGGGCACGCCCGAGACGCTCAAGGGCGAGATCGGCCGACCGAGCGTGGAGGCCACACCTGCCGATTCCGCCGATCTCGGCCGCATGAAGGGGGTGCTGGCGCGCTTCGGCGAGTCGGTGGCCGGCTCTCCCAAGGCCGCAACCGTGCGACTGTCCGGCGGCGACGCGCAGCTGGCCGACGTCGTGCGTGCGCTCGACGCCGAGGACATCAAGTTGCTCGACCTGCAGCTGCACGCGCCGACGCTCGACGACGTGTTCCTGGCCAAGACCGGACGCTCGCTCGAGGGCGCCGCCGAGGAGGAAGAGGAGGACGACGACGCCGGCGACCCCGCCGGTGATGGCTCGCGCAAGGCGGAGGCGATCGCCGCATGAGCGGCCTCGCCGTACAGGTCGGCGCGCTCGCCCGCCGCTCGATAGTGCGCACGCTGCGCCAGCCGGCGATGGTGGTCCCGTCGCTGCTCTTCCCGCTGATGCTGCTGTCCATCAACAGCAGCGGACTCGACTCCGCCACGCGGCTTCCGGGCTTCCCGACCGACTCTTACTTCCAGTTCGCGCTGGCGATCGCCTTCGTGCAGGGCGCCCTGTTCTCCGCGAACAGCGCGGGCACCAACGTCGCGAACGACATCGAGAGCGGCTTCATGAACCGGCTGGCGCTCACGCCGCTGCGGCGTGTCGCGTTGATGATGGGGCAGCTGGCGGGCATTCTGGCGCTCGGGCTGATACAGGCGCTCACGTTCCTGCTGGTCGGATGGGCATTCGGGGCGGGCTTCGAGGCGGGTCTGCCGGGTGCGCTCCTGATCGTCCTGCTCTCGCTGCTCATCTCGCTCGCGTTCGGCTGCATCGGCGCGTTCGTCGCGCTTCGATCCGGTAGCGGGGAGGCCGTGCAGGGCGTGTTTCCGCTGTTCTTCGCGGCGCTCTTCCTCTCGTCGATGTCGCTCCCGCGCGATCTGATCGAGAGCGACTGGTTCCGCACGGTGGCCGACTGGAACCCCGTCTCCTACATGCTCGAGGGGATCCGCTCGCTGATGATCGTGGGCTGGGACGCGGAGGCGTTGGCGCTCGGATTCGGCTGTGCCGGCGTGCTCGCGCTGCTCGCGCTCGTCGCGGCGTCCTCCGCACTGCGGACGAGGATGGTGCGCACGTGAGCCGCGGCGGCTTCATCTCGGTTGCGCGCGGCGTCGGTTGGCGCAACATCCACAACTGGTTCACGAACCCGGCGATGGTCATTCCCGGGCTGCTGTTCCCGCTGTTCTTCTTCACGGCGTTCGCCGGCGGGCTTTCGCGTGTGGACAGCGTCCCGGGGTTCGACTACGACGCCGGCTACACGACCTTCGTCTACGGGTTCGTGCTGCTGCAGGCGGCCGCGTTCGGCGGCGTCTTCACGTCGTTCTCGGTCGCGCGCGACTTCGAGTCGGGCTTCTCCCGCCGGCTGATGCTTGCGGCCGGAAATCGCCTTGGCATCGTGGGTGGCTATTGGCTCGCGGCGCTGGCGCGCTCGGCCTTCAACATCGCGGCGATCACCGTGGTGGCGCTGCTGGCCGGGCTCACGATCGACGGCAACGTCGTGGACCTCGCCGGGCTTTATGTGCTGGTCCTGCTCGTGAACGCGTTCGCGATGCTGGCCGGCGCGGGAGTGGCCATGCGGCTGCGGACGATGCAGGCCGGGCCGGCGATCCAGGTGCCGTTCTTCCTGCTGCTGTTCCTCGCGCCGGTGTGGGTCCCGTACGACCTGCTCACGGGCTGGGTGGAGGCGGCCGCGGCCTTCAACCCGATCACGCTCGTGCTCGAGGCCAACCGCGGCTTCCTGGCCGGCGATCCCGTGAAGGTGCTGCCGGCGTTCCTGATCGTCGTCGCCCTGATCGGCGTGAGCATGCTGTGGGCGCGCGGCGGGCTGCGCAGCGCCGAGCGCGCGGCGTGAGGCACTAGGCTGCCCGCATGGCTGATGTGCACGAGGTAGTGGAAGGGGACGGCTACGCCGTCGGCAACATCGAGTCGCTCGGAGACGGCCCCGGCTTCAAGAAGGTGCGTAAGGCGCTGGGCGTCACGGCCTTCGGCGTCAACGCGATCGAGATCCCGCCCGGGTACGAGACCGGGCGCCACTTCCACGAGCAGCAGGAGGAGCTCTACTTCGTCCATCGCGGGCGCGTCGAGATGAGCTTCGGTGACGGCGACTCGTTCGTGCTCGGCCCCGGCGGCGTGGCGCGCGTGGACGCCTCTACGGTGCGCAAGGTGAAGAACGTGGGCGACGAGCCGGCGGTGTACCTGGTTGCCGGCGGCAAGGACGGCTACGTCGGACGCGACGGCAAGCTGCCGGAGGGCGAGGTGAGCCGCTTCGGGGCGAGCGCACCGCCGGGCGGCTGAGCGGGATTCTGCCCCCGCTCGCCGGGTAGCCGAGCGGCATGAGCGACCCTGGCAGGCAGGTGGCGAGTCCGATGCAGGAGGTCGGGCCGAGCTGGCGAAGCGAGTCGAGCCTCGCCAACGCAGTGCTGCTCGGTCTCGGCGTGTTCCTCGCACTCGTCCCGTTCGTGATCGAAGGCGAACAGGGCGCGAATGCGTGGGTCGATGTGGCGGCCGGTGCCGCGGTTGCCGCGCTCGCCCTGCTGCGCATGCTCGTCTGGCCCAGCGCAGCGTGGATCGGCGCCCTCACCGGCCTCATCGGCGCGGGGATGGCGATCGCAGCGCTGCCGCTGCACGAGCGCCCGGGTCAGGGCGCCACGGCGCTCGTCGTGGGGGTGCTGATCGCGCTCGTCTCGATCTGGAGCCTCACCGCGCCGGCGCGCCGCGGCGAGGTCGTCTGAACCGGCCTAGTTGCCGATACAGCCCTCGAGGATGAGGAGCCGGGTTCGAATTTGGCCGCGACCGCGGTCGCGCTGCTGACCGTGCTCGCGGCTGCCATGCCTTCCGACGGCCGCCCGCTGCCGGGCGCTCTCCGCTGCTCCATCTTCCCGCCCGACAACCACTGGAACCTGCGTGTCGACCGGCTGCCTGTGCACCCGAACTCGGCGCGCCATTCGCATCGGATCGGACGGACGCCGACCTGCCGGCCATGGGCCAGCGGCTGCGTATCAGGGCGAGCTACGACATCTCGGGCTTTCCGAGCCAGGCGCGGATCGTGCTTCGTGCGCTCAAGCGCTACGGGATGATCCTGGCCGACAATGGCTCGTCGCGGTACGTGAGCGGCGCGCCGGACCGCGGCTGGCTGAACGACGATCTGCACGCGCTCGGGCGCGTACCCGGAGCGGCGTTCGAGGTGGTCGACACTGGCCGTTTGCCCCGTCCCTAGGCGGGTACCCCACGAACCATGTGGGGACTTACAACCGTCGTCGGGGCGTTCGCACTGGCCGTGGTCGCGATGTCGTTCGCCTTCGCGGGCGGCGCCGTGATCGTCGCCGTCCCTGTCGCACTGATCGCCATCGGCGTCGCCGCGGCCGTTGAGGTCAGTCGCAAGCGCAGGACCGCGCAGAGCATCCACGAGCACAGGGAGCAGGCGGAGAGCGAGAAGGTCGAGTTCACCGCTCGAGACCGCCGCACGCTGTTCACCGATTGACCCGGCCGATACGGATCGGCTGCTCTGGCTGGAACTACGACGACTGGCGCGGACGGCTGTACCCGGAGGGGCTCGCCAAGCCGCGCTGGCTCGAGCGCTACGCGCAGGTCTTCGACACGGTGGAGGTCAACTCGACCTTCTACCGGCTCGCGTCGCGCAACGCGGTCGGCCGCTGGGTCAACCAGACGCCGCCGCAGTTCGTGTTCGCGGCGAAGGCGAGCCGCTACCTGACGCACATCCGGCGCCTGCGCGAGATCGAGCAGGGCATCGAGCGCTACTACGAGCGGATCGAGCCGCTCACGCGCTCGGGCAAGCTCGGCCCGATCGTGTGGCAGTTCCCGGCCACCTTCCGCGCCGATCTCGAGTTGCTCGCCGGAACCTTGCCAAAGCTGCCGCCGGGGCGCCACTGCTTCGAGTTCCGCCACGAGAGCTGGTTCAGGCCGGATCTATACGCACTGCTCGGCGAGCACCAGGCCGCGCTCGTGATAGCCGACCACCCGAAGTGGCCGTTCCAGGCCCGCGAGCTCACCACGGACTGGACGCTGGTGCGCCTGCACCATGGTCACCGGGGGCGGCGCGGCAACTACTCGGAGACGGAGCTCGACGAGTGGGCACGGCGGATCGCGCGTTGGAGTAGCGACGCCGAGGTTTTCGTCTACTTCAACAACGACTGGGAGGGCTTTGCCGTCGCGAACGCGCGCTCGCTGCTCAGGCGGCTCCGGCCGTAGCCGCTGACGCGTTCGCGTCCAGCAGCGCGAACAGGCGCCGCGCGAGCGCCGGAGGGTGATGAAGCACGAGGCGGCGGCCGGCCGCCTCGAGCTCGCGGGCACGCTCGTGGAGGACGCGCGCCGCGGCGAGATCGATGAATCGGAGCCGGGCGAGATCGACGTGCACGTCTTCTTCGCCTGTGTCCAGAGTCGTGTCCAGCTCGCGCGCGAACAGCGGGCTCGACGCGAGGTCCAGCTCGCCGGTGACGCGCAGCCAAGCTCCACCTGGACGCCGGGGCCGGCCGATGCGAAGCCAGCCATCGTCGCTCACCGCCGGGGTGCACACGCGCGCGGGATGGAGCCGCTCGAGGCGGTCGACCCGTTCGGCGCCGAAGCGTCTGCGGTCGTACTGGCAGAGAGCCGCCGCGAGCCGACCGCGGCAGAGCGCCTCGACGCGCGCCTCTACGGCGTCGAGCCGCTCGGGGCCGGCGCTGGGCTCGGTCGCCCACGACATGTCGCCTGTCACGCGGTAGCCGCTGAACCCGTCGGCGAGCGCAGCGTCGATCTCGGCATCGAGTGAGGCCGTCATCGGCGACTCACGAATCACCAGCTGCCCGCACGCGAGGACGTCGCTGTAAGCGACCCCGGCCGCCTCGAAGGCAGCGAACGCCTCCCCAGGGCCGCCGCCGTTCGCGAAGCAGGCGACGCGCTCGCCCCGTTCGAGGCCCTCCTCGACGAAGTCCGCGACCACCTCGTCGCGCTCCGCGTCGTGGTCGAACACGACGCAGGCGTGCGCGCCGTGGCCGACCGAGTCCGCGGACGTGCTGTTCCCCCTCGTAGGCACAGGTTCCTGCTGTCGACACCTTATCCCGGCGGGCGAGGTTCGGGAGTTCCCCGAACATTCGCCCGCCGGGACGGCGAGTCGAGAGCGGCCGCGGTCAGGCCGCGGCGGCAGCGCGCTCGAGTCTCGTCAGCGCGCGCCGCAGGAGCCGCGAGACGTGCATCTGCGAGTAGCCGATCCGTTCGCCGATCTCACGCTGCGTCAGGTCGTGCATGAAACGCAGCTCGAGCACCTGGCGCTCGACCTCGGGGAGCGCCTGCCACGTGCTCGCGATCGCGTCGCGATCCTCGACCAGCTCGTACGCGGAGTCGTCTCCGCCGAGCAGGTCGACGAGCGAGGCCGACTCGTCGTCGTCGCGCGCTGCAGGCGCGTCGAGCGAGGCCGCCTCGTAGCTGGCCGCCGCCTCCTGCGCCTCGAGCACGTCCTCGACCGAACAGCCGATCGCGTCCGCCACCTCGCGCACCTTCGGCGAGCGGCCGAGCTTCTTCGAGAGCGCCTCGGTCTCGCGGCTCACGGCAAGCGTGCGCTCCTGGAGGTCGCGCGGCACGTGAAGCGACCAGCCCTTGTCGCGGAAGTGCCGCTTGAGCTCGCCGAGGATGGTCGGCGCGGCATAGCTCGTGAACTTCGTGCCGCGACCCGGCTCGAAGCGGTCGATCGCCTTGATCAGCCCGAGGCTCGCGACCTGGAGCAGGTCGTCGAAGGGCTCGTCGGTGTAGGTGTAGCGGAGCGCGAGGTCGCGTGCGAGCGGGAGGAAGCGCTCGACGAGCTCCTCCCGCGCGGCGAGGTCGCCCTCGCGGTGGTAGCGGACGAGCAGTCGGCGTTCGGTTTCGCGGGCGCTCTCACGGTCGTGAGAGCGGCGGCGTGCCGCGACCCGGCCGGTGCCGGCAGGGCCGATTGGTCGTGCGGTTGACGACGTGCTCGCCGAAGCAAGCGCAACAGCAGTCATGTAGTTGAACCTCCGTCGTACTAGTGACAAAGGTCCGCTGCGCGACCGCTCTCGACGACCGCGCGTCGTCCCCCATTTGACCCGATGGCACCACCCGAGGCGGTATCCCGCGACCCGGCTGGCTACCTAGACCGAATTGTCTCCCTCCCTGGCAATTCCTAAACCCGCTTCGGCCGTGCCGCTCTGGATGGGTCGATGTGGCGACGCGGGTATGCCGGAGGGGCGACGGGTACCCCGGAGATATGGCTAGGACAGTTGAAGAGATCATGACGCACGACCCGCGCACGGTCGACGCCGGCGCGAGCATCCGCGAGGCCGCTCAGGCCATGCGCGAGAGCGACATCGGCGATGTGATCGTGATGGCAGACGGTCAGGCCACGGGCATCGTGACCGACCGCGACATCGTGATCCGCGCCATAGCGGAGGGTCGCGATCCAGACTCGACGACCGTCGGCGACGTGGCGACCACGGACCTCCAAGCGCTCTCGCCCGAGCAGAGCGTCGACGAGGCCGTCGAGATCATGCGCGCGAAGGACATCCGGCGCCTGCCCGTCTGCAAGCACGGCCGGCCGGTCGGCGTCCTGTCGCTCGGTGACCTTGCGGTCGAGCGCGATCCGCAGTCCGCGCTCGCGGACATCTCCGCCGCCTCGCCGGACCGGTAGGTGCAGCGCGATGGACGACGAGCGCCGCTCGAGTGGATTCCCCGAGCCCCCGGGGCGCGACCCCGGGGACCGCTCGGGGGACCCCGAGCCCCACGACGCCCTCAACACACCGATCGGCGAGCCCGACCCGACCGAGTGGCCGGATCCATACGAGGACCGGGATGACCCGCGGGCGGATGACCGTCCGGTCCCCGGCAGCACGAGCACGAGTGAGCCGCATCCGAGTGCGGATCCGGAGGCGGAGCCGACCGAGGCGCCGGAGCGCGACCGGCTCGACCCGTAGCGGCCGCCGGCCGGAGCTCAGCCCTCGACGCCGGTGGCGTGGTGCGGCGCGCCCACCGGCTTCGACTCCGGCGAGCCTCGCTGACGCAGGTAGACGGCGAGGATCGCCATCGAGCCGACCGCGAGGAACTCGGACTGCCAGTTCTGGAGCGTGCGCTCCCAGAAGTCCGGCCGCGTGACGTACTCCCCCCACGAGACCGGGTCGAGCTGATGGTCGAGCCGGGTCGCGTTGTACTCCACGCGACCGGTCACTGACTGCGCAAACCAGGTGCCGATCCAGAACGTCGCCATCACGAGCACCAGCGAGTTCTCGTAGATCCGCCGCCGCAGCCCGTCGACCCTTGCCCACCGCGGCGAGTCCTTCGTCGCGTGCTCGCCGACCATCTGGTCCTTGTCGGACTCGACGCCCCCACCCTTCTCGAGCTCCTTCGACTCCGGCGAGCCGCGTTGCAGCAGCCAGACGGTGAGGACGATGAAGAGCGTGAACTGCAGGTACTCGGACTGCCAGTTCTCCATCACGGCTACGCCGAACTCCGAGGAGACCACGTAGCGCGCCAGTGAGATGTGCGGGTCGCCGTGGAAGTCCTGCTGCTCGTTGAAATCGGCGTGACCCGCGAGCGCCTGCAGGCATACCGCGGCAACGAAAAGGCCGAGGAAGAAGATCGAGAGGCCGTTGTGCTTCAGGAACGCGCGCATGTCAGTTGTGGAGCAAGCCGATCAGCGCGAAGAAGACGATCCCGCTCGTGATCAAAAGCACGTATGTGACGAACATCGCGCGCACGTCAGCCCTCGAGCACGCATTCGTAGGGCTCGTCAGGCGGTCCCGGACGGCAGCCCGCGGCCGAGACGCGCCAGCCGAGCGAGCTCTCGTCGAGGAACGTGGACCCGCCCGCGCTCGTGCGAGCGACGGCGCTCGTCAAGAAGACCTCCGTGTCGGAGATCGCGCCGGCGGGCGGCAGCTCGAGCGACACGATCGCCTCGGGGCAGGGCGACTTCTCCTCCTGCTCGAGCTTGCTGCGCGTGTCGGCGCCCAGGAGCGCGCAGGCCCGCTCGCCGTCGCGCGCCTCGATCGCGGTCTCGAACCCCTGCGTGACCGAGCGGATGTCGTCTTCGCGGCCGCCCGGACCGCAGCCGACGACAAGCGTGGCGGCCACGGTCAGGGCAGCGATGCTGCGCACGGCGGGTTCCACCACAGTCCCCCATGCCCACTCATGGGGGCCGCGGAAACCGCCTTAGGCGCGGGTCCTCAGCGCTGGCGCCGCCCGCGCGCGCGCGGGGGGGAGCGGCGCGCCGAGTTGCGGCGGCCGGTCGAGCGGCGGCCGGTGCGGGCGTCTCCGCCGCCGAAGCGGCTCATGGCCTGGCGGATGAGCCCCTGTCCCTTCGAGCTGCGGCCGAACGACGTAACGCGGTTGAGAAGCGATGCCATCGCGAATCCTTTCGATCGGGGTCGCTGACGGGTACCCGGAGCTGATGTACCTATTCGTCCAACATCGAGCGCGCCGGTACGCCTACTTTTCTAATCCATCCCGTTGACTTCGCACCCCGGAAGGGGTACCTTCTGCCGCCCCCGAGGAGGAGCGGATGGCGTATCTGAACTGCCCGACCTGCCGGCTCACCGTCTACAGCCCGCTGCTGGCGCCCACGCGGGAGGAGTGCCCGCGCTGCAAGGCCAAGCTCGGGAGGGTGAGCCGCCTGTTCCGTTCGTCGCTGCCGCCGCGGCTCCTCGACGAGGACGGAGCGGACGCGCAGGAGCGCGGTCAGCTGCCGCCGAGGCCCTTCTCCTCGGCCGCCTTGTAGGCGATCTGCAAGAAGTCCGAGATCGTCAGGGCTGAGAGCATGGAGGCCGTCAGGCGCGTGACCCGCGGTGCGAACAGCGTGCCGACGTGGAATCCCCCTGACACCCACAGCCCCACGCAGTAGGGGCACGCGATCAGCTCACCCACTGCGCGCCGCAGACCGCCGCCGCGCGCCCGCTCCTCGACCTCCGCGGGACCGCCCGACTCCTGGAACTCGGTGAAGGGCGCGCGCGCGAAGACCGTGACCTTGTCCTTCGCGATCAGGCGACTCAGCTTGTGGGTCGCCGTGCCAAGGAGCACGAGATCTCCCGCGCTGACCCGCTCCGGCAGCTCGCGCCCCGAGCGGCGCGCAGCGACGAGCGCGCCGGCCATCCCGGCGTTGAAGATCGCCGAGAAGGCGGCATACGAGGCGAAGGGCGGCCGCTGCGCCGGCTCGGCGTAGCCTGAGAACGCCCCGGCCTCGTCGCGCGGGCTCGTCTCCACGCTCATGTCTCGTGCGTCTCCATCTTGCGCGTGTCGCGCGGTTCGACGAACGGCTCCCGATCCTCCGGACGCATGCCCGCTTCGATGGCGCGGCCGCGCTCGAGCTCCGCGTTGAACTCGGCGCCGAGCAGGATCATGATGTTCGAGATCCAGAGCCACACGAGGAAGACGATCGGCCCAGCGAGCGCACCGTAGGTCTTGTTGTAGGAGCCGAAGTTCGCCACGTAGAACGCGAAGGCGGCGGAGGCGATCACCCAGCCGACCACGGCGAGGATCCCACCCGGCGACAGCCAGCGAAAGCCGGGCTGCTTCACGTTCGGGGCGGCCCAGTAGAGCACCGCGAACATCAACGAGACGAACAGGAGCATGACCGGCCACTTCGCGATGTTCCAGGCGCTCACGACCGTGTCGCCGACGCCGAGCACCTTCCCCACCTCGCCGGCAAGCCCGCCCGAGAGCGTAATCGCCACAGCGCTGATCGCCGTCAGCAGCATCAGCAGGACCGTGAGCCCGATTCGCACTGGAAGCGTCTTCCAGACCGGCCGGCCCTCTTCAATGTCGTAAATCGCGTTCGAGGCGCGCATGAACGCCGCGATGTAGCCCGACGCCGACCAGATAGCTGCCAGAAGACCGAACACGAAGAGCACGCCCGACGCCCCTCGCGAGCCCTGGAGGTTCTCGAGCGCGCTTTTGACGATGTCCTGGGCCGGTCCGGGGGCGACCGTGCCGAGGTTGTCAATCAGCGGCTGCGTGGCCGACTCGCCGATGAGGCCCACCAGAGAGACGAGGGCGAGCAACGCCGGGAAGATCGCAAGCACCCCGTAGTAGGTCAGCGCAGCCGCCCAGTCGGTGAGGTTGTCCTCTTGGAACTCCCTGACCGAGCGCTTCAGCACGCCGAACCAGGAGCGGCGGCTCAGGTCGGTCGGGCTATCGGGCTCGTCGTCGCGCCGGAAGCGCTCCATGTTCATCTCCTCCTGATTAGCCATAGGGCCAAAAGGCCGGCCGCGATCGCGGCGGCCGCGACGGGTACAGGAATCGGCGCTGCGCTTGCCTTCTCGCGCACCTGCGTCTGGACGTGCTCTTTTCGCTCGCGTACCTGCTCCTTGGCATGCTCGGTGCGCTCCTTGACCTGCGTTTTGACGTCGGCCTTGTGGGAGAGCGCCTCCACGGTCTCCCCGAGCTCGCGTCTGGTCCGCTCGATCTCGCGGCGGAGCTCCTCCTGGCGCTCGGCCTCCGTCATTCCGCCGTCGCTCATGACCTCGCCCTCGCCTTTACGGTCGCCACGTCGCGTTGCACGTTCTCGAGCGCCTGCTCCGGCTTCGCCGGCGTGGCGCGGTCGACCTCGGTCTTCCCGCGCAGGGCGAGTATCCCGGCGAGCGCGAACAGCACGGCCGCGACGATCAGGGCGCCGAGCCATGGCTCGAGCACCGTGGCGAGCCCGAGCACTGCGGCGGTGACCAGCGCCCCGCCGCCATAGAGCGCGACGACGCCGGCGCCACCGAACATGCCCGCGCCCTTGCCGGCGTGGCGGCCCTTCTCGGCCAGCTCAGCCTGCGCGAGCCGCATCTCCTGGCGGATCAGCGTCGAGGTTTGGCGCGAGAGCTGCTGAACCAGCTCGCCGACCGATGCCTCCTCGTCGGGCGCGAACCTGCGCGTACCGCTGGCCTCCATGGCGGCCCGCTACCCGGCGAGATGGCCGGGCATTCAGGCCGCTTCGCCCAGCGCCGCCACCTCGCGCGTCCCGGCGAGCCGCTCGAGCGCCTTGTGCTCGATCCGCCTAACGCGCTCCGGGGAAAGTCCGAGCCGCTTGCCGGCCTCGCGCAGCGGGGTGGGGTCGTCGCCGCCGACGCCGTAACGCAGCTTGATCACCTCGCGCTCCTGCTCGGGGAGCTGGCGCAGCGCGGCGCGCACGGCCTCCTCGCGGAGCCCGATCTCGACCTCCTCGACGGGCTCGCGCTCCTCGCTGGGGAGCAGCTCGCCGAGCGCCGTCTCACCCTCTTCGCCGACCGGGCGCTCCAGGCTCGTGATCGTACGGGTCACCTCGCGCGTCTCCTCGAGCTCCTCGAGCGTGATCTCGGCGGCCGCGGCGATCTCGGCCTCGGTGGGCACGCGCTCGAGCTTGGCCGCGAGCTCGCGCTCCGCGCGCGCGATCTTGCGCTGACGCTGACCGATGTGGACCGGGATCCGGATCGTGCGGCCCTGGTTCGCGAGGCCGCGCTGGATCGCCTGACGGATCCAGAAGGTCGCGTAGGTGGAGAACTTGTAGCCCTTGCGCCAGTCAAACTTCTCGACCGCCCGGATCAGCCCCAGGATGCCCTCCTGGATCAGGTCGAGCAGGGCGAGCTCGTGCCCCTGGTACTTCTTCGCCAGCGAGACGACGAGGCGCAGGTTGGCGTTCACCATGCGCTCCTTCGCGGCCAGGTCGCCGCGCTCGATTCGCTTGGCCAGCTCGACCTCCTCCTGGGCCGTGAGCAGCGGGTGGCGGCGCACGTCCCGCAGGAACAGCTGCAACGCGTCGCTCGTGATCGCGGCAAGCTCGGCGTTGTCGTAGTGGGCCGGCTCGGGCGCCTCGCGCCCGCAGTCGTCAGTCACCTCGATGCCACGAGCCTCGAGGCGATCGGCCACCGTTTGCGCGTCCTCGTCGGAGAGCTCGAGCTCCTGAACGAACTCAGCGAGCTCCGACAGGTTCAGACAGCCCTGCTCCTCGCCGCGCTCTATGAGCGCGTCGATCCTCGACGTCTCCATGCCTGGGTCTGTACCCGACGGCGTCGAGGGAAAACGGTTGAACCCGGGTCTCAGGGCGACGGCCGGCGCGTGGTCAACAGCCGCACCTGCGCGCGCTGTGCCGAGCGCTCGGCCGGTTCGGAGACGCCCAGCTCGTCGCAGAGGACGAAGAAGGCTGCCGCGTACGGAGATTCGCGCGTGCGCTCGCGCAGATATCGCCAATCGACCTGCTCGCGCACCGCGCGCGCAATGCGCAGCACCGCGGTGTAGTCGAGCTCGTGCTCGTGAAGCGCGAGCAGCTTGGTCGCCAGCACGTCCTCGATCGACATCACGGGGATCGTGATCCCGAGCACGTGCAGCATCTCGCCGCGCTCGAGCACCTCGTCCGTCACCTCGAGCCCGCGGGGATGGAAGATCAGGTCGATCAGGACGTCGCCGTCCCAGGCCTTGTGGAGCCACTCCTCGGGCGGCTTCTCGGGGCGCATCCCGGCGCGCTCGAGAGCCGCGAGCGCCGCCTCGGCGTCTACCTCCTTGACCACGAAGTCGAGGTCGTGGCGCGTCTCGGGCCCGCCGCGAGCCCACACCGCGAGGCTTCCGGCGAGCAGGTACGGGATCTCGGCCTCGCGCAGCGCGGCGACGGCGCGCTTCAGCGAGGCCTCGATGGCCGGAAACGAGTGCTCCGTCTCCTCGCGCGAGGGCACGCCGCTCGTGTACCCCGCGCGCGCGAAGGGTAAGCGAGCTGCGATGAGGATGCCCACAAGCGTGTTGGCCGCAAACCTGCGCAGTGACTCACGCCTGCGCCTGGCGGCCGCAGGCGACGTGCACTGCTCGAAAGAGAATCGCGACGCCGTGCTCACTGCCTTCGACGCCATCGAGGGCGAGGCCGACGTCGTGCTGCTCGCGGGCGACCTGACGACCCACGGCGAGCCGGAGCAGGGGGAGGTGCTGGCCGAGGCGTGCGAGGGGATGGAGACCCCGGTCGTCGCGGTGCTCGGGAATCACGACCTGCACGCGGGCCGGCCGGCCGAGCTCGTGGACGTGCTCACGGGCGCGGGCATCCAGGTGCTCGACCGCTCGTGGACGACGGTGGGCGCAGGGCCGTGCCGGCTCGGGGTGGCGGGCGTGAAGGGATACGTGGGCGGCTTCCGCGGGCTCGGGCTCCCGGACTTCGGCGAGCCGTCGCTGCGTGCCGTCTACGCGGAGACCGGGACGGAGGTCCAGGCGCTCGCCGACGGGCTGCACGAGATCGCGCTCTGCCCGTTCCGGGTCGCGCTGCTCCATTACTCGCCCGTCGCCGACACGCTTCACGGCGAGCCGAGCGAGATCTGGCCGTTCCTCGGGAGCGAGCGCCTGGCCGCGCCGATACTCGAGCACCGGCCGGACCTGGTCCTACACGGGCACGCGCACGCGGGCACGCTAAGCGCCGATCTGCAGGGCGTGCCCGTCTACAACGTGTCGGTGCCGGTGATGGGCCAGGACTTCTGGGTGTTCGAGCTGAGCGCCGCCGCGCAGGCGGCGACGGCCATCCACTGATCAGCGGAGCAGCGTCTCGAGCCGGCCGCGCGCCCGCGAGATCCCGCGCGCGTAGCTGTGGATCTCCGCCCAGGGATCGCCCTTCGCGGCGAGCCGCCGGAGCACGTTGCGGACGGTCCAGCGGTCGGGCCGCAGCTTCGCGTCGCCGAGCTCGTCCCAATCGATCGGCGTCGCCACCGGAGCGCCGGGCCGGGGCCGCACCGCGTAGGGCGGAACCGCGGTCTGCGCATAGCGGTTGCGCAGCACGTCGACGAGGATCCGGTCCTCGCGCTTCTCCTTGCGGAACTCCGTCGTAAGCTCGTCCGGATGGCGGCTGGCGAGCACGCGCGCCGCGGAGCGCGTGAACTCCCGAAGCTCCTCGAACCCGGCGCGACGGCGAAGCGGCGCCCAGACGTGGATGCCCTTCGACCCCGTGACCTGCGCGAACGGCGTGAAGCCGAGCTCGCGCAGCAGCTCGCCTGACGCGAGCGCCGCCCGGCGCACGGCCGCGAAATCGGTCCCTGGCGGCGGGTCGAGGTCGATCACCAGACGGTCCGGCTGCCAGACGCGGTCCGCGCGCGAGAGCCACACGTGCGGCGTGATCACGTTCTGGCCGGCGAGGTACACGAGGCCGTCGGCGTTCGTGATCACCGCGTGGGTGACCGTGCCGTCCGCCTTCGGCACTTTCACGCGCTTGAGCCAGGGCGGGAAATACTCCGGCGCGTCCTTGTGGAAGAAGCCCCTGGCGTCGATTCCGCTCGGAAAGCGCTGCATGCTCACCGGCCGGCCCCCGACGTGGGGAAGCATCCACTCCCCGACGCGCTCGTAGTAGCCCGCCAGATCGGCCTTCGTGATGCCCTCGCCCGGGAACAGGACCTTGTCCGGATGGGTGATCTCGACGCTCATCGCGAGCCTCCGCTGCTCTGCTGGAGTGGCTCGATGGACAGCGGGCCCTCGTGGAGTGTCTCGACCTGGAGCGTCGAATGGGTGACGCCGAAGCGCTCTCGAAGCAAGTCGGCGAGCTGGCGGCGGTGCGCCTGCGTGTCGCACCCGGCGCGCACCGTCACGTGCGCGGACAGCGCCGGGAAGCCGGACGTGACCTCCCAGACGTGCAGGTCGTGGACCTCGACCACATGGTGCTCGGCGGCGAGGGCGTGGCCGATCTCGTGGGGATCGAGGTCGCGAGGCGCCGCCTCGAGCAGGACGCGCGCGGAGTCGCGAAGCAACCTGTAGCCCGACCACAGCATGAGCGCCGCCACCAACAGCGCGGCGATGCCGTCGGCCCGAGCGAAGCCGGTGATCAGCACGATCGCGCCCGCCACCGCCGTGGCGATGAACGCGAACAGGTCATTCAGCACGTGCTGGAAGGCGCCCTCGACGTTGAGGCTGCGCCTGTTCGCGCCCGAGAGGATCATGCTCGCGGCAAGGTTCACCGCGATGCCCGCCACGGCGACCAGCAGCACCGCCAGCCCCTCGACGTCGGGCGGGTCGGCGAGCCGGCGCACTGCCTCGATCACGATTACGAGACCGAGCGCGACCAGCGTAGCGCCGTTCAACTGGGCGGACAGGATCTCGGCGCGCCTGAAGCCGAAGGTGTAGTCGCCGCCCGGCGGCCGGCGGGCGAGCCCCGCCGCAAAAAGGGCGAGCGCGATCGCGGCGGCGTCGGTGAGCATGTGCGCCGCGTCGGATAGCAGCGCGAGCGAAGACGCGAGCAGGCCGACGACGACCTCGAGCGCCATGAACGCGAGGATCAGCGCGAGTGCCGCCACCAGGCGGCGCGTGTCGTCGGTGTGCACGTGCACGTGGCCGTGGTGCTGCTCGTGGGCCATCGCGGCCCATGGTGTCACGTGCTCAGCGCGAGGCACGAAACAGCGGCGCCCCGGCGGCGGCGCCCGCGATCGCGTCCGCCAGCTCGCGGCCCGCGAGGAAGCCCGGCACGTTGCCGACGCCGGAGTACCCGCCCGCCACGTACAGCCCCGGGCGGCCGGGGACCTCGCCGACGAACGGCAGGCTGTCCTCCGAGTATCCGACGACGCCGGCCCAGCGGTGGGTGACCGCGGCCGCCGCGCCGAGGTCGTCGCGGACGAACCGCTCGATCCGCTCCCAGAGCCGATCGCTGCCGGCGTCCGAGTCCGTGTACGACGCCTCGCCGTCCACGTCGCTGAAGCCGCCCGCCAGCAGGCGCCCATCCGGGCGCTGATGCCAGTACTCGAAGCCGAAGCGCGAGTAGACGAGCGGCTCTCCAAGGCGCGCGTCGAGCGGCTCGGTCGCCAGCATGTGGAGGCGCCGCGCGCGCACACGAGCGGAGTACTCCGGCACGAGTGCGGGCAGCGCGCCGTCCGCCGCCACCACCACGTGGCGAGCCGCCACGCTTCCGCCGGAGGTCTGCACGTCGCCCTCCGCCGGCGCGGGCACCGGCGCCTCGACCGGTGAGCCCTCGTGCACGCGCACGCCCGCGGAGTCGAGCGCCTCTCCGAGCAGCCGGTACCAGCGGACGGGGTGGAGCGCCGCATCGTGCGGCGTGAAGAGCGCGTTGTGGGCGTAGCGCGCCACGCCCGGGGGAAGCTCGGCGCGCGCCAGGAGCTCCCCCGGGAAGCCGTCCTCGCGGAGCGCCGCGGCGTGCGCGCGCACGTGCTCCGCCTCCTTTTCGGAGGCGCTCGCCCGCAGCAGGCCGACCCGGCGCAGCGAGTCACCCGCGCCGAGCTCCTCTGCCAGTGCGAGCACCTGTTCCTGCGCGGCGAGCGTGGCGGCGTACAGGCGGCGCGCGTGCTCGCGGCCGTAGATGCGCCGCGCGTCGTTGTGGAACTGTGCGATGCCCGCGATCAGGAAGCCGCCGTTGCGGCCGCTGGCGCCGCTCGCCACCGTTCCGCGCTCGACCACGACGACGTCCACACCGCGCCTTGCAAGCGCCAGCGCGCACGAGATGCCCGCCACGCCGGCGCCGATCACGCACGCCTCGGTCTCCACGCGACCGGCGAGCGCGGGACGCGGCTCGTAGGTCTCGTCGAGCCAGTAGGGGACGGTGCCGCTCACGCCGGGATCTTGCCGCATGCGGGCGCGCCGCCCGGGTACCGGCGCGCCATGCACGGCTTTCGAGAGGTCGCCGGCGCGGCGGTGCGGCACGTGGGCTGGTGGATTCGCTGGCACACGCGT